>Ga0302326_10033611_pt1 | contig 10186 bp, 8 predicted proteins | sample Palsa_T0_3_FD_202264 | JGI IMG/M metagenome (GOLD analysis project Ga0302326, IMG submission 202264) | Peat permafrost microbial communities from Stordalen Mire near Abisko, Sweden - Palsa_T0_3 | ecosystem: Environmental > Terrestrial > Soil > Palsa > Peat permafrost | place: Sweden: Abisko...
AGGCGACGACGTATAAGGAGATTTGCGCCGCCATGAAGGCCGCCAGCGAAGGGAGCCTCAAGGGCGTGCTCGGCTACACCGATCAGGAAGTGGTCTCGAGCGATTTTCTGGGCGACCCGCATTCGAGCATCTTCGACGCCGGGGCCGGGATCGAGCTGAACGCCAATTTCTTCAAGGTCATCGCCTGGTACGACAACGAGTGGGGTTACTCGACGCGGGTGATCGATCTGATGTTGTCGATGGCAAAGAAGGAAGGCTTGCTCTAAGGCTGCCCGCGCAGGGAGATTTATCAGACGAATCGGCGCGATTTTCTGAATGTGCGTCCGGACTTTTCCGAAGCTTTGGTGTAGAATCCGTCGGCCCGAGATTGCGGTGTTGAACGCGGCCGAAAAGTCTCTACACTCCCCCCAGAATCCGCGGACTGGTGCTCCCCGCGGTAGACGAGGTTCCTGGAATGGCTGTAGCCAATGAACTGGAAAAGCGCAGCGCCGGGCGAAAGCCGCCCGTGGAAGAAAGCCCCGCCCCCTCGTCGCCGGCCGGCAACGGCCAACATCCCACCGTCAGCCCGCAAACTCAGATCGCCCGCCTCCGCATGATGATGCTCATCCGGCGATTTGAAGAACAAACCTTCCGCGAATACACCAAGCCCGGTCAAAAAGTCGGCGGATTCTGCCATCTTTATAGCGGGCAGGAAGCGATCGCCGTCGGCACCGCGGCGCTCTTCGACAAAACCCGCGACTACCTGATTAACGGGTATCGCTGTCACGGCCACAGTCTGGCCCTTGGCATGTCGCCCCACTCGGCTTTCGCCGAGCTGTTCGGCAAAGCCACCGGCTGCTCCAAGGGGAAGGGCGGGTCCATGCACCTGTTCGATGCCCAGGATCACAACATGGGCGGCCACGGCATCGTCGGCGGGCAGCTTCCGCTGGGCATCGGGCTGGCCTTCGCACAGCAGTACAAGAAGACCGGCGGCGTCACCTTCACCTTCATGGGTGATGGAGCCATCAACCAGGGCACGCACAACGAGTCACTCAACCTCGCCGGGCTCTACAAGCTTCCCTGCATTTTCGTGGTTGAAAACAACGGCGTGGCCATGGGCACGCAGGTCGAGCGCTCCAGTGCCGAGAAGGACCTGGCCCAGCGCGGCTGCGGCTACGCCATGCCGCATTATCATGTGGACGGCAACGACATCGACCGCGTGATTGCCGAGTTCGGCAAAGCCGTCGAGCGCGGCCGGTCAGGCAAGGGCCCCAGTTACATTGTGGCCGACACCTATCGCTTCCGCGGCCATTCGATGTCCGACCCGATGAAGTATCGCAAGCTCAGCGACGGAAGCTGGGGTCCGGAAGTCGAGGAAGCCCGCAAGCGCGATCCGATCACGCTCTTCCAGGTGCGATTGCAGGAAGAGGGATTGATCACCGACAGCCAGATCGACGAGTTGGACGAGCAGGTCGGCGAAGAGATCAGCCAGGCCGTGCAGCGGGCTGACAACGATCCGTTTCCGGCACTCGAATCGCGGTTTGAGGACGCGCTGGCGGAGACGTATCCGTTGGAGAAATGAATGGTTGATTTCTCCGCTAAGGGCGATCGCATTCTGAAATCCGACATCTGAAATTTGAAATTTTGAACCCACACCCATGCCCCAGATGCAACTGCGCGAAGCGCTCCGATCCGCGATGACCGAGGAGATGGAGCGCGATGAAAATGTCTTCCTCATGGGCGAAGAGGTCGCCGAGTACAGCGGCGCGTACAAGGTTTCCGAGGGGATGCTGGAGAAATTCGGCCCGTCGCGCATCATCGACACGCCGATCAGCGAAGCGGGATTCTCCGGACTCGGTGTCGGTGCCGCAATGGCCGGTCTGCGACCGATCATCGAATTCATGAGCTGGTCGTTCACGCTTGTCTGCCTGGATCAGATCGTCAACAACGCCGCCAATGTCCGCTACATGTCCGGCGGACAGTTCAAAGTCCCCATCGTCTTCCGCGGGGGCAACGGCATCGCGCATCAGCTCGGGGCCACTCACAGCCACCGGATGGAAAGCGTCTATGCCCGCATTCCCGGCCTGGTGGTTGTCGCCCCGTCCACCCCGGCCGCCGCCAAGGGATTGCTCAAAACCTCCATCCGCTGCGACGATCCAGTGATCTTTCTCGAATCGGAAAAGATGCTCAACGACGTTGGCGAAGTTCCCGAGGGCGACTACCTGGTGCCCATCGGCAAAGCCCACGTCGAGCGCGAAGGCTCGGCGGTCACGCTCCTCAGCTACGGCCGGCCGCTGCAACGCGTGGTGCGCTCCGCGGCTTCCGCCCTGGTCGACGACGGGATCGACGTCGAGCTGATCGACCTGCAAACGCTGCGTCCCCTGGATGTCGAGACAATTCTGACCTCGATCAAAAAGACCAATCGCTGCGTGATCGTCGATGAGGATTGGGGCTACTGCGGAATGGGCAGCGGCATTTTGTATAAGCTGCAAAAGCCGGCGTTCGACTATCTCGACGCTCCGATCGAATATGTGCATTGCGACGAAATCCCCGTCCCCTTCAGCCATCCGCTGGAGGAAGCGATGTTGCCGAGCGTAGACCGCATCGTCGTCGCCGTGAAGGAAGTCTGTTATCGGTAGGGGAGGGTTCAGGGGTCAGGGTTCAGCGAAATGCCGAAACCAGAGCCCGACCGTTGAACCAGTGACTCCCAGAACAAAATCCTGACCCCTGACCCCTGACCTCTGAACTCTCACCTCTGAACTCTGATGCCTTCTGAAATCACCATGCCGCAGTTGTCCGATACGATGTCGGAAGGGACCGTCGTCAAATGGCTCAAGAAAGAGGGTGATCGCGTCAAGTCCGGCGAGATCATCGCGGAGATCGAAACCGACAAAGCCACGATGGAGATGGAGGCCTTCGAGGCCGGCACGCTGGCGCACATCGCGGTGCCGGAGGGGCAGAAGGTTGCCGTCGGCGCGACCATCGCGCTGCTGGCCACGGGAAAGGAAAACGCCGCGGCGGTGAAGAAGCAATATGCGTCGTCCGGCAAGGTTGCCGCATCGGCGCCGGCTCCAGCGAAGGCGGCGGTGGCAGAGGCGTCGGCTCCTCCGGTCGCGGCGGCCACGGCGGTCGCGACGCTGCCCCGAACAATTCATGGGGAAGTGCAGGCGCCCGGCGATATCGGTCAAAATGCGACTCGCAGTGCCGTCGTTGCCCCCGCTCCCGAATCAGGCGATGGCAACGGCAAACGCCTGCGCATCTCGCCCCTGGCCCGGCGCATTGCCGCGGACAAGGGATTCGATGTCTCCCTGATTCAGGGCAGCGGCCCCTTGGGCCGGATCGTGCAGCGCGATGTTCTCAACTTCGCCCCGCCCGCTCCCAAGCCGCAGGCGGCCCCCGCGGGGGTTCCCGCCCCGCCGAGTGCCCCCGGCGCAACCACGGTCATTCCGCTCACGAAAATGCGCTCGGTCATCGCTCAGCGCCTGACTCAATCCAAGCAGAGCATTCCGCACTTCTACGAAACCATCGACGTGGACGTGGAATCGGTTTCCGCCCTGCGGGTTAAATTGAATCAGCAGCTCGAAGCGGAAAAAATCCGGCTGTCGATCGGCGATTTCGTCGCCAAGGCCCTGGCCGTCACGTTGCAGCGCCATCCGGGGCTTAACGCCACGTTCGATGGCACTCAGATCATCCGCCACGGCTCGGTGAACCTCGGCATGGCCGTGGCACTGCCCGAGGGGTTGATCGTCCCCGTCCTGCGCGGAATCGAGCGGCTCGGTCTGCGCGAGATCCGACTCCGCAGCGCCGACCTGGTCGAGCGGGCTCGCAATCAGCGCCTCAAGCAGGATGAGATGTCCGGCGCGACGTTCTCCGTGAGCAACCTTGGCACCTTCGGGGTCCGCGAGTTCAGCGCCATTATCAATCCCCCCGAAGTCGGCATTCTCGCCGTCGCCGCCGCCGAGAAACGGGCCGTCGTGCGCGGCGATGCGATTGTCGCCCGCACCATGATGACGGTGACGCTGTCGGCCGATCATCGCGTGGTGGACGGCGCCGCCGCCGCGGAGTTTTTGCGGACGCTCAAGAGTTTGCTGGAAGAGCCGGCGTTGATGCTGGTTTGATTTTTAGCGCGGTGCGTTTATCCCGCGCCGGCTACCCCAGGGAGCAAGCTCCCTGGGCGTTGCGGGAATTGTTCAAAGCGCTCGAATGTGATCGTGTCGCCGAACGCCCAGGGAGCTTGCTCCCTGGGGTGGCGCTCGTCCAACACAACGCGCCATCCACGCCGCATACCCTACGACCCAAACGCCGCCGTCAGATGCACGCTGTCGTCCACCTTGATCTGCACGGTTCGCAATCGCATCGCCGGCGAAGGAAAACTCAACAGCGGGCGTGATTTCCCCTCATATTTCGCCAGCCCGGGCCGCAGCAAACCAACGATCAGCGGGCCCAGCACCTGATCGCCGTCGCAACTGAGCCCGGTCAGTCTGGCGTTCATCTGATCGTCGATGTCTACGTGGGCTTTGAACGTCATGCCGGCCGGAATCATTGCGAATTTGGTTAACAAGTGCAGATCGACGGAGACGGAATGATCCGAGTCGGCCGTCAGGTGCAGCGTGGTGGAGACGATGTCCAATCCGTAGGGAGAAGCGGCGGCGCGAAGATCGGTCAATAAAATCTGCTGCAAATCTTCGCAGGTGGCGTCGAATTGCAGGCTGGCATCTTTGCCATCGGCCAGCAGCATGATCGGCTTGCCGCCGCGATCGTGCTCGAGGTCGAGTTGGGCATCGGCGACATGCACGTGCAAATTGAGCTTGGCGTCGTTGCACAGCAGGGGGCTGCCCACCAAATCAAAATTCCCCACGCCGACGCGCGACAGCGGCTTGTTGTTGGGCTTGATCTTTTCCGATTTGATGCCGGTGCGCATGCTCGAGTCGGACAGATCGATCCGCAGGCTGTCCAGCGCGGGATACGACTCGCCGTGAATCTGCACCAGCTTGCCGGAATCGGGAACGCGCAGAGCGTGTTGATAGCCGTCGGCCAGGGACGAACCCAGTTCATCGCGCGACTTGGGTAGACTCCCGGCGGCCAGTGGAAAGATGCAGACGCTGCGGGCGTCGAACCACGCCTTGACCGGCTGCGGTGCGGGCGCGCTACGGGGGGCGGCTGCGCTGCCCGGTGTGGCGGGGCCGATCATCGCGCCGCAAAGAACCACGCAGAAGAGCAAGGCGAGCGTGTGCGGTTTCTGGGGAGATGATGCGGGCATACTCACTCCAGGGGGCGGCGGCGTATTATCTATCGGCCGGATCGAGATATCCATGGTAATCCGCGCCAATCTGCCGCGGCGGCGCATCGACGGCTATAATTCCGCCGCATGTCTCTGCGGAATACGGGTTTGCGTGCCCATATCACCCTGATTGGCTGCACGGCATGCCATGCCTTCAGTCATGCATACGCCTGCATGTTGGTGCCGTTGTATCTGTTGATGGTCGCGGATTTGCACCTGGCGGGTGTGCGGGCGGCCGCCCTGGTGGTGGCGGTCTATGGCCTCTGCTATTGCCTGGGCAGCTACCCGGCGGGGGTGCTGGCCGACCGTGTCAATCGCCGAAACCTTCTCGGATACGGACTGGCGGTCAACGCGTTGGTGGCCATTGGAATCGGTCTGACCCGGCGATATGAGTTGCTGTTGCTGCTGGGCGCGCTGGGAGGACTCGCGGGAACGTTGTTCCATCCCACAGCTGGAACGCTGGTGCCGGCGCATTATCCGAAGAATCCGGGCATGGCCATCGGGCTGATGGGAGTCGGGGCGGGCATCGGCTTCTTCGCAGGACCGCAATACGCCGGCTGGCGCGCGCAAACGGCGCATTGGCATTGGGGTGCGATCGGCGACTGGCAGCGGCCGTGCATCGAAATGGGCGCGGCAGGCCTGGCGGTCGCGATTCTCTTCCTGCTCCTGGCGCGCGAAGCGCAGCCCGATCCGCCCGGCTCCAGCCGGGGCGCGCCGCTGGGACGGCGGCTCAGATGGTGCGTGGTCGGCGTCGCCGCCGTGCTCGGAATGCGCGATTTTGTCGGCGTCGCGCTGCTGTCACTGGGGAGCATCTATCTGCAAAAATCGCTCGGCCAATCCGCCTTGCAGGCGGGCCTGACGCTGGGCGCGATGACCGCGCTGAGCATCGTGGTCAATCCCCTTCTGGTCTGGCTCAGCATGGGACGCCTGCGACTGCGATCGCTGGTCTGCACGCTGCTCGGCGCGGCGATCACGATCACCGCCATTCCCCTTTGCCCGGCTCATCACGTGCTGGCCCTGCTCTGTGTCGCCCAGACGTTTCAGATGGGCAACTACGCCATCAGCGACGCCGCGATCCTCGAGCGCGTCGCCGCTCCGCTGCGCGGCCGGGTGTATGGACTATTTCTGTGCATTGCCGGCACGATGGCGAACACCGCGCCGTGGCTCATGGGATCGTGGACCGATCACTTCGGCGCCGCGGCAATCCACCAGCGGACCTATCTGCCCGTCTTCGCGACCCTGGGCGTACTGGTCGCATCAGCTTCGCTGGCCGCGCCCCTGATCGCGCGCCTCGGTTCGCCCGCCGAACCAGCGATCCAGCCACTCACCGAAACGTCCCCCGCCACGCTGGAACCGGCGCTTTAGCTCGCCGCCGAGACATCGACTTCTTCAATGTTCGCGGTTTCCAGCAGCTTGTCGATGGCCCGCTGCTCGCGCATTTGAACGTACAACTCGGTCAATGTGCCGTCCTTGGCCATGTCCTGCTTGAGCTTTTCCGGACGCCGATCGCTCTCCGCGGCAATCATCGCGATCCGTCCGTTGAGCTCGGGCTCTTCAATATCCACGTTCTGCGTGGCGGCCAACTTCTGCAAAATGAAGAAGACCTTCAAATCGCGAATCGCTTCGTCCCGGGCGGCGCTGCGGAACTTCTCGCTTTGGGCCGTGACCTCGTCACGCGGCGCGCCGCGCATCATCGAGTCGATCATCCGCCGGCTCGCGACGCGCTCGGCCTGCCGATCGGAGAGTTTCGCCGGCAATTCGATGTGTACGTTGTCCAGCAGATACTGTGTCACCTGATCGCGCATTGCCCGCTGCACGTCCTCCTTGATCTTCTCGTCCATCTGCTCGCGCAGCGCATCCCGCAGCTCCTGTTCGGTGGCAAAGCCCAGATCGGCGAGGAATGCCTCGTTGACCTCGGCCAGCTCCATCTTCTTGATGTCTTTGAGCGCAACCTCGACTTGCACTTCCTTGCCGCGAACCGCTTCCAGAACGGCCTCCTCCGGTGCTTGGATCGTGAACGTGCGCGTCTCGCCCGGCTTGAGGCCGCCGATCTGCTTGTCCAGATCGTCAATCTGCAACCCCGCCAGCTTGCCCGGCCGCGCGACGAGTTGAGCGTTATGTTGATGGCTCACCACTTCGTCACCGACTTTCAGGTGGACGTCGGCATGGATGAAATCGCCCGACTCGACGCCGCGGTCCTCGATCGGAACCAGGATTCCCTGCTGCGTGCGGAGATTGATCATGGCCTGATCGACATTGGCATCGGTCAGGTCGATCTTCGGCTTGCGGATCTTCAGCCCGGTCAGAGGCGGCAGCTGGAAATCGGGCTGCACCTCGACCTGGAACGAATAGCTCAGCGATCCCTCGTCGGGGAGCTTGATTGCATCGGGATCGGCAAACTCGGGCTCGCCGATTACCTGAAGTGAGTTCTTTTCCAACGCCTGTTTATAGCTCTCCTGGATGAGCGTGCTGCGCACCTGTTCCTTCACGTCGTGGCTGAATCGTTTCTCGATCAGCTTCTGCGGCGCGTGGCCGGTGCGGAAGCCGGGGATCGCCGCCTGCTGGCGCAGCTCCTTGAACTGCTCGGCCAGCTTCTTGTCGATCTGCTCGCGCGGAATTTCCACGCTGACTTTCTTGGCCCCCGGGCCGACGTCCTCGATCGTGATCGGGTACTGGAATTCGGCTTCCTTTTCGGCAACCGCCGTCGTCTCGTTTTCCGCCATGCCAACCTCTCAGAAAAATAGATGCGTCGCCGGTGATGCCACCGCATGCGACGCGAACCGGGCATCTTAAACAGACCGCGCCGGTTTGCAAACGGCCCAACACCTAACGGTTGGGCGAATCGGCGATTTTCACCGCCCGGCGTTGACTTGGACGATGGAATTCATACATTGCTGTCCGTCGGATCGAATGACTCGATCTGACGGGCAATCGGCTTGCGGTATGGACGCCGCCGGCCGGGCATTTTGACCGAATGGGCCAGGGACGGCCACCCACCTGCGGGTTCTTCTGCCGTCCCCCTGCAAATAGATTCCGGCTGCCACGCCTCCTCCGCGCGGATTGCCGGGTCGGGGTGTCACGATGGCCAGGAATCCTATTCTTGATCTTTCCCTCAACCAGGTGATGCGTTCGGAGATTGCGCTGAGCCTGCAAGTGCTGAAAATCCATACCGTCGGCGCGCTGCTGTACGCCTGGCGCAATCCGAAGAATCAGCGAAATATCGAGCAGATTTTCGATTCGCCGGAGCAGGCCCGTCATGCCCTGTGCACCTGCTCGGCATGGCTCGGCGTGGTGACGCCCGCGATCGCCAATCCCGTTCCCGCGTGGTGGCTCGGCGATGCGCCAGCGGCCGAGGGGTTCAGCGCGGTTGTTCTGGAAAGCTGATCCCGCCGACGCGCGGCCTACCACTGCGCCTCGTCGAACGGATTCGATGCCGCCCGCGTCTTAGGCTTGGGCAGCATGTTGAGCATCGCCCGCACAAAGCTCGCATCCGCCCCGGTCGCCAACCGCACATTCAACGGCGAGCCCTTCACGATCTTCAGCGCCGAAGCGTGCGGCTCCTTGCCGCTCTGGGCAATCTGCTCCAACACCTTCAGCGAATAAATCTGGGGTGTCTGCAACTGCACGAACTGCGACGGCAGATGATAAGCCAGCCCGCTCGAGCCCTCGTCAATCTCCAGCAGCGTCGTGCGAATCGGAGCGGCCAGCACCACCGCGTCGCTGCTCTCCGCCGCCGCCATCGCCGACTCGATGTCCGAGTACGGCACCGCCGGCCGCGCCGCGTCGTGAACGATCACGTGCGTGCACTCGGCCGAAATGTTCTTGGCGCCCGCCTGAATCTGCTCGATCCATTTCGTCCCGCCGGCAACCAGCTTCACTCCGGAGAATCCCAGATTCGCCCCGTACTTCCTCTTGGCCTCCTCGGCCGTCGCTGTCGGAACCACCAGCTGCATCTGCTTGACGTTGTCACGATTGAGAAACATCTCGACAGCCCGGAGCAGGCTCTCGCGCCCGTCGATCTTGAGATACGCCCCACCCGCCTCGCCATGGCCAGGCGGAGATGCCGTGAGCAGAAGCACGCTGAAAGTCGCCATCTCGCCACACTCCGGTGAACCGCCCTCCATTCTTGAGCAGCATCGGAGCGTGTCAAGCGGCGGAATTGACAGCACCGCCCGCCGCCCTAAAATCGCCCCTCGCGCCGCCGGCGGCGGAGACGATCCCGGGCTCGTAGCTCAGTTGGTTAGAGCGCGTCCCTGATAAGGACGAGGTCACAAGTTCGAATCTTGTCGGGCCCATTGCAGTAAGATGTAGCCGAATCCTCAGTTAAGGATACCTACCGCGTACGGTAGAGCGGCCGAAAACGCCTGATAAAAACGGAAGATTCCGTTTTTGCAGCACCTTTCGGAGGCTCAGCCGTGCCAAAACTCAGCGCCAATTGCGTTCCGTCTTATCGTCTTCACCGTCAGTCTGGCCAGGCGATCGTCACATTGAACGGTCGCGATATCCTTCTCGGCAAGCACAACACCAGCGCCAGCCGTGCGGAGTACCGCCGCCGCATCGTCGAATGGGAAGCTGCGGGTCGACATGCTGCCGTGGCGGCATCCGATCTGAGCATCAGCGAGTTGATCGCCAGATACAAGCTCTACGCCGAGACTTACTACCGTCGCTCCGACGGCACGCCGACCAGCTCGATTCATAATGTCAGGGACGCCGTGCGGCCCTTGCGGCTGCTGTACGGAGCGACGCTGGTGGCGGAGTTCGGTCCCCTCAAGCTCAAAGCGGTCAGGGAAGTGATGATGCACCCAGCCTCGGGAACACCTGGCGGGGCCGCCCGCGGGTGGTGCCGGACCAACATCAACAAGCACGTCGGCACCATCAAGCGGATGTTCAAGTGGGGTGTGGAAAATGAACTGGTACCCCCAGCCG
>Ga0302326_10033612_pt1 | contig 10186 bp, 8 predicted proteins | sample Palsa_T0_3_FD_202264 | JGI IMG/M metagenome (GOLD analysis project Ga0302326, IMG submission 202264) | Peat permafrost microbial communities from Stordalen Mire near Abisko, Sweden - Palsa_T0_3 | ecosystem: Environmental > Terrestrial > Soil > Palsa > Peat permafrost | place: Sweden: Abisko...
ACACGCAGCTATCTCGCCCTGCCGCAATCGCAGCTCCTGCCGTTGGCCGTCACCGGCGGGGCGCCCCTGTACGGGCTGCATCCGGCGCTGCCCGGTATGCAGTCGCTCTGGGCGTCGGGTAATCTCGCCGTAGTGGCGAACGTTGGCACGCTGGTGCAGCCGCTCACCAAGGCACAGTATTTGTCAACGGCCACGATCAAGCCAGAGAGTCTGTTTTCGCACATCGATCAGCAGCATCAGTGGCAGGCGTCGATCTCGAGTACCTCGTCGTCGAACAGCGGATGGGGCGGGCGGTTGTCGGACCAGCTGGCCGCACTGAACGTCAACGCGAGCGTACCGCCGATGATCTCGACCGGCGGCAACAACCTGTTCGTGACCGGTGCGGCATCGCAAGCCCTCGTGATCCCGACCAGCGGCTCGTTCGGCTTGAACGGCTTCTCGAACGACAGCGCCGATGCGGCGCGACGCTCGGCACTGCAGGCGCTGCTCAATGTCGATCAAACCATCAATCTCACGCAGGCCGCACAGACCATCATGAGCGGCGCGCTCACCAGCAGCGCCATACTGAATCCGATCCTGACGACTACCGATACCACGCTGGCGGCCCGGTTCACGGGGCTGACGAGTAACTTCTCGCAACAGTTGCTGGCAATCGCCAAAGTGATCGAGGCCCGCAGTAGCCTCGGGGCGAGCCGTCAGGTGTTTCTCGCGACCCTTGGCTCGTTCGACACCCACACCAACCAGCTCAACGAGCAGCAGACCCTGCTCAGCCAGCTGGACGCAGGGCTCACGGCTTTTCACGGTTCCATGGCCGACATCGGTGCCGGCAAGAACGTCACTTCGTTCACGCTGTCGGATTTTTCGCGCAACTTCCTGCCGAACACCGGCGGCGGAACCGACCATGCGTGGGGCAGCCATCCTCTGGTCATCGGGGATGCCGTCAACGGCGGCAGCATCTACGGTACGATGCCGACATTGGAGCTGTCCGGCCCGGACGACGCGAGCGACCTGGGTCGCTGGATTCCCACGATCGCGGTCGATCAATTCGCCGCGACGCTGGCGACCTGGTTCGGCGCCGACGCGACCGCGCTGGCCGCCGTGCTGCCGAATCTGTCGGCATTCAGTCCGACTACGCTCGGGTTCATCTGACCGCATTCGACCGGATAGGTTACATTGCGGGCTTGACCCACTCCAAACCTCGACTCACGGCCCGGGAATTGAGCGCGACGCTACCGCGCGTATTCGCCGCGCTGACGGAAGTCGACGCGATCACCCTCGGTCACTTGCATCGGGTCAAGATTCGCCACAAGCCCGATGGCAGCGAGGTGACCGTCGCCGACAAGGCGGGCGAGCGGCTGCTGCGCCGCCACCTGCGCGCGGCCTGGCCGCGCGATGCCGTGCTTGGCGAAGAATATGGCGGCAACCTAGTGCGAGTCGGGCGCTGCTGGCTCCTCGACCCGATCGATGGCACGGCTTCCTACGTCCTCGGTCTGCCGATGTTCGGCACCCTGGTATCGCTGTTGATCGACGGCGAGCCGGTGTTCGGTTGTATCCATCTGCCCGCCCTCAGAGAGACTACCTTTGCGGCGCGGGGTTTCGGCTGCTGGCTTACACGTGACGGTGCCCGGCCGCGACGGGTGCGGGTGGCCGCGACACGTGCACTGTCGGCCGCCCAGGTCGGCCTCACCAGCGTCAAGGAGAGCGATCTAGCGCGCCGCCCTGGTGCCTGGCGGCTTGCGGATCTGCTGCGCTCGGCGGGACGCCTGCGGCTGGTCGGCGACTGTGTGCAATACGCTCTGTTGTGCCGTGGGGCGATCGATGCCGCGGTCGATCCGCTCATGCATCCCTGGGACATCGGCGCCCTGGCGCCGTGCGTCCTCGAAGCCGGCGGTTCCATCAGTGATCTCAACGGCGAGACCGCGCGGATCGTGGAGCGCAGCTCGTTCGTTGCGGCGAGCACCTCGAGCCTGCGCCGCGCGATCTGCGGGCAGGTCGGGCGGCCCCGGGCATGACATGCCCCGGCAATATTGCGTATGCCCACCCGAGCGTCCGGATAAATGCAATATCATTGGGCTATAACACCGCGAAATCGCATCCCATTGAGTGAAATAGGGCGGTAACGATTCTCGCGGCCGGATTGAGCTGCCACAGCAGGAACTCGATGCCCGATTTGAAGTCCACCGGCGCGCACGGGTTGCGCGCTCCGACGCTCGGCTCGCGTCAGGTCCTGACCGTCGCACTGCTGTTCGGTGGTTATGCCGCATGCTACTTCTGCCGGGCGGACCTATCCGTTGCCGCGCCGCTCCTGATCGACGAGCTCGGGAGCCGTGGAGTCAGCCACGCCGATGCTCTGGTGAGTATCGGCCAGATCGCCTCGCTGGGCGTACTCGCCTACGCCGTCGGCAAGTTGTTCCTGACGGGTCTTGGCGATTTCTGGGGCGGCCGGCCGAATTTTCTGATCAGCCTCGGCGGCGCCACGCTCTTCACCGTGCTATTCACCTTGGGCGGAACGGTGCCGGTATTCATGTTCGCGTGGCTGGGTAACCGCCTGACGCAGTCGATCGGCTGGGCGGGCCTCATCAAGGTATCCTCCAAGTGGTTCGATTTCACTTCACACGGTACGATCGTCGGCATTCTGAGTATCAGCTACCTCATCGGTGATGCCGCGGCCCGCCAGTGGATGGGCCTCCTGATCCACCAGGGCTATGGCTGGCGCGCCCTGTTCTACCTGGCCGCCGCGGTCGGAGGCTTTTTTCTTATCGCCAACGCCATGCTGTTGCGCGAGTCCCGCACGGATGTGGGATTCGCCGAGGCGAAGCCAAACCCGCAGAACCTGTACGGCGATTCCGCCGCGCGGCCGGCCAGCGTGGCGGCGCTGGTATTGCCGCTGATCAGGAGCCGTGCCTTCCTTCTCGTCTGTCTGCTCTCCCTCGGCTGTACGATCGTGCGCGAGACATTCAATACCTGGACACCGGTGTATCTGCGGGATTACTACGGTTACAGCGTGAGCGGCGCGGCCAGTGCGAGCGCGGTATTTCCCGCCGTCGGTGCGGTGTCGGTCATCGCCGCGGGCTGGTTGAGCGATCGTCTTGGCGCCAACAGCCGGCCCGCCGTCATGGGCCTGGGCTTGCTGGCCACCACCGTCGCGCTGCTGACGCTGGCGTTGCTGCGCCCGAGCGCCGTCGGCCCGCTGCTGCCGCTGTTCGCGATCGGCACGACGGCGTTGTGCCTGCTGGGCCCATATTCATACCTCGGGGGTGCGCTCGCGATCGACTTCGGCGGCAAACAGGGCGCTGCACTCTCATCCGGCCTCATCGACGGTGTCGGATATGTCGGGTCAGTCCTCGCGGGAGTTACCGTTGCACGCATCTCGATCGCGTTCGGCTGGCGGGGCGTATTCCTCGCCCTGGCCGTGATCAGTCTGATCGCCGCAATCGGTGCCGGCCGCCTGTATCGCCTGGAGACGAAGGCGGCTGCAACGCGGACCCGGATGCCATGATGGCGACGTCTGTTTCCACGCACGTCATGGCATCGCCCGATGCGCTTCGCATCCAGTGGGCCGACGGTACGACCGGCGAGTTCGCCAGCGTCTGGCTGCGCGACAACTTGCCCGAAGATCGGGACGCCCATAGCGGTCAACGTCTGACCGACGTTACGGCGCTGCCCGTCGAACCCAGGATCCGCACGGCCACCCTGGCGGAAACGGACGTGCGCATTGTCTGGCAGGAAGAGCCTCGCGTCGCCACTTTTGCGCTCGACTGGCTGTACGAGCATAGCGGGACCCACGATCGCCGCGCCCAGCCGCAGGTACGCCGATGGCTCGAGGGCGCCCGACTCAGTCCGAGGCGCGACTTTGCCTGGCGGCCCATGGCAGCGCTCACGGCCGACCCACAGATTCGTCTCGAGTGGCTGACTAGGCTGTTAGAGGACGGAATCGCATTCATGGGCGCGGTGGCTCCGGTGGACGCGGGCATCGTGGAGGCGATGACCCTCGTCGGACGCATCGCCGAGACCAACTACGGGCTCGTCTTCGACGTGCGCGCCGTGCCTGAGCCGGAGAACCTTGCCTACACCGATCGTGGCCTCGGCTTGCACACCGACAATCCGTACCGCGAGCCGGTCCCGGGTTTTCAGGCGCTGCACACGCTGGTCGCGGCGCCCGACGGCGGCGAGAGCGTGTTCGCCGATGGTTTCGCATTGGCCGAGCACCTGCGCCAGTCCGCCCCCGAGGTGTTTGCAATTCTCACCCGCACCGCCGTGCCGTTCCGCTACCGATCACGTCAGGCCGATCTCTACGCCGAGCGGCCGCTGATCCAGCTCGACTGCACGGGGGCGGTCGCTGCCGTGCACTACAACAGCCGGTCGATTGCGCCGCTGCGCCTGCCGGCCGATGCATGCCGCTCGTTTTATGCTGCCTACCGGCACTTCGGCGAACTGCTGCGGGAACCGAGATTCCAGGCCACGCTGCTTCTTGGGGATGGCGATGTCGTGGTTTTCGACAACCAGCGGATCCTGCACGGCCGCACGGGATTCGCCTCGTCGAAATACCCGCGGCACCTACGCGGCTGCTACCTGACGCGCGACAGCGTCTACAACGAGGCGGCGCTGTTGCGCGGCCAGACCAACCCCGGAGAGCGGCGATGACGGTGAGCGAGGAGATCTCCTCAATCTACGCCCAGTGCGGCTCCGCCGCCTACTTTGGCGAGGTGGTCAGCATGACCGAACACGGCCTGCAGGCCGCGTATTTCGCGCAAGCCGCCGCCGCGCCGGATGTGCTCGTCATCGCAGCCCTGCTGCACGACATCGGCCACCTGATCGAGTCGGTGCCGGACGACCTCGCTGACTGGACGAGCGACGCGCATCACGAGCTGAGCGGCAGCCGGTGGCTGGCAGCACGCTTCGGCGCCGCGGTCTGCGAACCGGTGCGCCTGCACGTACCGGCCAAGCGCTACCTGTGCGCCACCGATGCGTCCTACTTCAGCAGGCTGAGTTGCGCGTCCGTTGTGACCCTGAAGCTGCAGGGCGGTCCGATGTCGCCTGCCGAGATCGCCGCGTTCGAGTCTGAGCCGTACCACCGCGACGCGGTGCTGGTCCGGCAATGGGATGACCAGGGCAAGATAGCAGGCCTGCGAACGCCCGACTTCAGTCATTATCGCGGCCTCATCGATCGGCTGGCGGCGGCGTGGAACACGACGCGTCAGGAGCAGGCAAGCAATTGACGTTCGGACGGAAGCGGATGTGAGGATCCACCAGCTGGAAACCTTTGCCAACGAGTTCGTCTGCTTCGTGCGTCTCACGACCGACACCGGCGATGTGGGCTGGGGACAGACCTCCACCTACAACGCCGACATCACGGCGACCATCTTCCACCGGCAGATTGCGCCGTGGGCATTGGGGGCGGATGCCGCCGATGTCGCGGGGCTGGTGCGCCGGATCGAGGAGCGCGAGCACAAGTATCCGGGCAGTTACCGTTGCCGGGCACTCGCAGGTCTCGACACGGCGATGTGGGATCTGCGGGGACGCCTAGAGGGCAAGCCGGTCGTGGAACTGCTCGGTGGGCGGCCCCGGGCGTTGCGCGCCTATGCCTCATCGATGAAACGCGATATCACGCCTGAGGCCGAGGCGGCGCGCATGCTTCGGTTGCGCGACACGAAGGGTTTCGACGCGTTCAAGTGGCGCGTCGCCGCCGAGTGCGGCCGTGACGTCGATGAGTGGCCGGGGCGCACCGAGGCGATCGTGCCGACGGTCGCGCGCGCACTCGGCGACGGCATCACCAAGCTCGTCGACGCCAACAGCGGCTACTCGCCGCGCCGCGCAATCGAGGTCGGCCGGCTGCTCGAGTCCGAAGGGGTAGTGCATTTCGAGGAACCCTGTCCGTACTGGGAACTCGAGCAGACGAAATTGGTCACCGAGGCGCTCGACCTCGACGTGACCGGTGGGGAGCAGGACTGGGATCTGGCGACGTGGGGCCGCATGATCGACACGCAAGCGGTCGACATTGTTCAACCCGACATCATGTACATGGGTGGCCTGAGCCGCACGCTGAGCGTGGCCGCGATGGCGGCGAGCGCCGGACTACCCTGCACGCCGCACAGTGCCAATCTATCGCTCGTCACGATCTGCACCATGCATTTTCTGGGCGCGATTCCGAATCCGGGAAAGTACCTCGAGTTCTCGATCGAGGGCCCGGATTACTACCCCTGGCAGCAAGGCCTGTTTGTCGGCGATCCGTTTGCGATCCGCGACGGTCAGGTGACGATCCCGTCGGCACCCGGGTGGGGCGTGGAGATCGATCCCGAATGGTTGGGACGCGCGACTCATCGGTTGAGCACAGTCGCGTGAGTCGGCCGTTGACACGAGCCGCCCAGCGCGCGGCCGGCGCCGTTCGCTCTTTCCGTATACTGCCGACCGGTCTACCGGATGCGTGACTCGATGACGCGAACTCAATCTTCAGAGCGCTTTGATCTGGCAGTCGTAGGCGCCGGCATCCTGGGACTCGCCACGGCTCTCGCCGCTGCCCGGCGCGGGCTACGGGTCATCGTGATTGACCGGGATGCGCAGGCGAACGGTGCCTCGGTGCGTAATTTCGGATTCATAACGGTGAGTGGACAGGAGCGCGGATCCATGTGGGCGCGCGCGCGACGCAGCCGCGACGTATGGCGCGAAGTCGCTGAGGCCGCTGGCATTCCGATCATTCACACCGGTCTTTGGATGACCGCGCGTCGCCCCGAGTCTGTAGGCGTTCTCGAGGCATTCATGGCGACCGAGATGGCCGCCGGTTGCCGCCTGCTCACTCCTGCCGAGGCGCGGCGTCGCTGCCCGCAACTGGCTGCCCCGAAGATGGCGGCGGTTCTTGAAAGTACGCTGGAATTGCGCGTCGAGTCGCGCGAGGCAATTCCGCGTATTGCGGCATGGCTCGGCAGCCACCACCGCGTGGTTTTCATGCGCAGCACTACCGTACGGGTCATCGAGATGCCCAGCATCCACACATCGCGTGGCCGGGTGCAGGCGGACCGGGTCGCCGTATGCCCCGGGGACGACCTCAACGGCCTGTATGCGGAACGCCTCGCGCCCTACGCGCTGACGCGGTGCAAGTTGCAGATGCTGCGGCTGGCCGATCCGGGGTTCAAGTTGCCCGGCGCACTGATGTCCGACCTAGGGCTTGGCCGATACCTCGGTTATGCACAGCTGGAAGCTGCCGCAGCGCTCAAAGCGCGTCTGGCCGTCGAACAGGCGCAGCACCTGAAGCATGGCATCCACCTGATCGTGGTGCAGAGTGCCGACGGTAGCCTGGTGGTCGGCGATAGCCACCATTACGCCGCCACCCCCGATGCGTTCTCGCATGAAGAAGTCGACGCGCTCATTCTCGACGAATTTCGCGCGGCGCTTGGAATCGAGCCGCCGCCGACTATCGAGCGCTGGATCGGTACCTACGCGTCGGCGGGCGACCGGCCGGTATTGATCGACGCCCCGGAGCCATCGGTCCGGCTTGCAATCATCACCTGTGGCGCGGGGGCATCCACGGGCTTTGCCATCGGCGAGGAATTGATTGCCAGCCTGCTTGACACCGGAGTGACAGCATGACTCTCAAGAGCCGTTTCGATCTGGTCATCTTTGACTGGGCGGGCACGATGGTCGACTTCGGCTGCGAGGCGCCGGTCAAGGCGCTGATCGAGGCTTTTGGCGCCGAGGGGGTGCTCATCGATGCCGCTACCGCGCGGCGCGATATGGGCAAGGCAAAGATCGATCACGTTCGAGCGCTGTTGCTGGAACCCGCGGTCGCGGCCGCCTGGCGGGCCCATCACGGCCGCGTCGCGAACGCCGGCGACATCGATGCACTGATGGCGCGTCTCGGGCCGCTGATGCGCGAGTACGCAGCGCGCACATCCACGCTGATCCCGGGGGCGCGCGTCACCTTCGATCGACTACGGGCCGCGGGGCTGCGGGTGGCTTCTTCCACCGGATATACACGCGAGATGATGGCGCCGGTGTTGGCCCGGGCCGCAGAGCAGGGCTACGTGCCGGAACATGTCGTGTGTGCGGGCGAGACGCCCGAGGGCCGGCCTTCGCCGCTGATGATATACAAGGCCTGTGCAGAACTGGGCGTCTGGCCATTGTCACGGGTGGTCAAGGTGGACGACGCGGAGGCTGGTATCGCCGAGGGCAAGGCCGCGGGCGCGTTCACGGTCGGCGTGGCATCGGGCAATGCGCTCGGCCTGTCGCTCGAGGCGCTGGGGGCGCTGTCACCGCCCGAGCGCGACCGCCGCATCGAAAGCGCCGGCCAGGCGCTGCTCGCTGCGGGTGCCGATCTGGTGGTTGACTCGGTCGCGAAGCTCGTGCCCGCACTCGAGCGCGCGGCCGGGGACGCAAGGCGGTCCTGACCGCTTCGTCGAGCTAAGCGCGAACTACGCGCGAATTACGCGCGAATTGCGCAGCATCGACCGGGGGCAAATAATGGCGGCCCGCAGACATCTTGAAATTTACTCAGGTGGGTGAGGCCGACGATGCGCTTGATTCCGGCATTGGTTACTTCCCTCGCTGTTGCAGTGTCTGCCGGCGCCGCGGAGCCAAGTGCTCCGTACCAGGTCCAGGGGCTGGACATTTACCGGCATATCATCGCCTTCAAGACCGAGGTCGGACTGCACCAGGTGCCGGTCATGGCGCGCTATCTGGCCGATAAGTTCCGCGCCGCCGGATTTGCGGACAAGGATATCCACGTGCTGCCGCTCGGGGAGACGGCCTCCCTGGTCGTCCGCTACCGCGGCAACGGGACTGGCGGCAAGCCGGTTCTGGCCCTGGCCCACATGGACGTGGTTACCGCCAAGCCTGAAGACTGGCAACGCAATCCGTTTGCGCTCACGGAGGAAGGTGGCTATTTCTTCGGCCGCGGGACCTACGACGTCAAGGGTGGGGTCGCCTGCATCACCGACGCCTTCCTGCGCCTGAAGGCCGAAGGCTTCGTGCCCAGCAGGGATCTGATCCTGCTCTTCACCGGCGATGAGGAGACAGCGCAGCAGACGGCCATGGACATCGCGCACAACCACCGCGACCTCATCGATGCCGAGTACGCTCTCAACAGCGATGCCGGTCGTGGCACCCTCGATGAGGGTGATGGTCATGCCGTTATCTATGCATTGCAGACGGCCGAGAAAGCCTACGCCAGCTATGAGCTGACGGTACATAACCCCGGCGGCCACAGTTCGCTGCCGCGTGCCGACAATGCAATCTATGAACTGGCCGACGCACTGGAGAAGCTCCGCGGCTTCCGCTTTCCGGTGATGTGGAATGACTCGACACGCGAGTTCTTCAGGATCATGGGTCCGCGCACGCCCGGTGAGCTCGGCGCCGCCATGAGCCGCTTTGCGGTGAACCCGCAGGACCCCGCTGCCGCCGACGTGCTCAATGCCAGTCCGACCTACGTGGGCGTCACGCGCACCACCTGCGTGCCGACGTTGCTTCGTGGCGGTCATGCCGATAACGCGCTGCCGCAATCGGCTACCGTGACCATCAATTGCCGCATTTTCCCGGGCGTCACTCCCGATACGATTCAAGCTGCTCTGCAGGGCGTGGTCGGACCCGGGGTCGAGATCAAATTACCCTGGCCGGTCATCGTCAGCGACCCCTCGCCGCTGCGACCCGATGTTCTGGCGGCGGTGACGAAGACCGTCCACAATTTACATCCGGGTGTCCCGATCGCGCCGAAACTGGAGCCGTACGCCACCGATGGCGCGGTGTTCCGGTCGGTCGGAATTCCAACCTATGGGGTCAGCGAGGTGTTCATGAAGGACAGCGACGACTTCAGACACGGGTTGAATGAGCGCCAGCCGGTCAAGTCGTTTTACGACGGCCTGGAGTTCTGGTATCTGCTGCTCAAGGAGGTCGCGGCGGCCAAGCCGCTCGCGGGCTGAGGCGTCCGCGAGCGACCGGCGGCGCGCATCAGCTGTGTTTCCGATGGTCCGCGTACACGGCGGCGAGCAGCGGCGTGCCGACGTCGCGCACCGCCCGGGCAATGGCCTGCTCACGACAGGCGCGGCGCTCGGCGAGCGCCTGCAGATCACGATTGCCCGCGTCCGGACATACGTTCCAGGCCGCGATGGCGATACGCCGGTATAGCACTCGTGCCCCCTGTTCGGTTGCGAGATTCAAATCGGCGTAGTGGACGACGACCGTCGGCGCATCGGCAGCG
>Ga0302326_10033613_pt1 | contig 10186 bp, 7 predicted proteins | sample Palsa_T0_3_FD_202264 | JGI IMG/M metagenome (GOLD analysis project Ga0302326, IMG submission 202264) | Peat permafrost microbial communities from Stordalen Mire near Abisko, Sweden - Palsa_T0_3 | ecosystem: Environmental > Terrestrial > Soil > Palsa > Peat permafrost | place: Sweden: Abisko...
TGACATTCGACCAGCAATCCCTACGAGGCCGTTAGAGGCGTTGCCGGCTCAGTGCTGGTACCGACGGGCACAGATTTCTCCCAATATCACAAGTACGGCTGCCTGTGGGTTCCGGCCACGCCCAGCACCCGGGGCTATCTGAAGTTCTACTTCGATGACCGCCAGATCGGTGTGACGTTTTACTGGAACTATTACAACCCGAACGACGTATCGACTTATCCCGCCGCCCCTCCCGTCAATGGTTCGACCGCGATGTCAGGCATGGACTGGAGGCACATGCTTCTGATCCTGGGCACCGGCACCAGGCAGCCCATGACCGTGCAGAGCGTCTCCGTATGGCAAGCCTCAGGTGCCAATAACCTTACCGAATGAGTTCAACGTAGCTGCCCGATAATTGGCGTCGGCACATCGCCTATCCAGAAAGCCACGCCATTCAGGGCGTACAGCGCGCACACGTACCGTGATGCTCGGCATTCTCCGGCGCGTCACAAAGTGCATAGAGTGCATCGAGAACGCAATCAGTGCGCATCTGCTTGGCCGATCGCACGATATCTCATGAGGGTCGGGTCGCCAGATGTCTGCCATCGATGACTCTGCGGATCACAGTGGAAGTAACTGATCCGTTCGAAGCCACAATATGTCAAGCGGGACTCGGGAACTCTGCAGCCTGTTCGGATACACGGGCAAACTTCACGACTTAGAATTACATTCGAGTTGACACTGACCCGAATGCGGCGAAACTCGGAGCATGTGACTATCGCCTGCGCGGGATGACTACTCTGACACGGCCTGCTGGTCTCCAGTATTTGCGACGAGGACGTAACCGAATTCGCGCAGCTTCAATGCTCGCGACACGCCAATGATGGAAACGAATCAAATCCGACCATTTGGAAGCCGCACGCGCAGGAGTGATCCATCGGATCACCTCGATGAGGGTGGCCTGGACTTCTGGATGGAGTACCTCGCGGGAGCGCCGGCGCTGCTAGAGCTGCCGACCGACCGGCCGCGGCCGGCGGTACCCGGCTTTGCCGGTAGTGTGACCGTCGCTCTGACAGAGGAGCTGACGGCAGGGCTGCGAGGCTTGAGCCAGCGCCATAACGTCACGCTGTTCATGACGCTGTTGGCAGGGTGGTCTGCCTTGCTTTGCCGCTTCAGCGGGCAGACCGACGTCGTGATCGGCGCGCCCGTCCAAAACCGCCGGCGCGGCGAGCTCGACATGCTCGCTCTGCGCGTGCGCTTGGAAGGCGATCCGAACGTGGGCGAGCTGCTCGCCCGGATCAAAGCTAGCACCCTGGAGGCTTACGCCCACCAGGATATTCTCTTCGCGCAGGTGGTCGAAGCGCTCCAAGTCCAGCGCGACGTCAATCACCACCCGATCTTCCAGGCCATGCTGTCGTTGGACAAAGGGCAGGGAGAGCGGGCACCGCGCGTCGTGGGCCGCAGGATCAGTGATGCGGAAGCACCACAGAGTACATTGCTGTTCGATCTGACTCTTTCGCTTATCGATGTCGGGGAGAGGATCGAGGGGGCACTCGAATATCCCAGCGACCTGTTCGACCGCTCCAGCATAGAACGCATGGCCGGGCACTTGCGAATCTTGCTCGAGAGCATGGTGGCCGACGATCAGCAGCGCATCGGCGATCTGAACCTGCTCTCCCTGGCAGAGCGTCAGCAACTGCTCGCCGGCTGGAACGCGACGGCAGCGGAGTTTCCGACCGGTACGCTGCCTGTGATGCTGGCCGCGCAGGTGAGGCGCACCCCGCAGGCCGATGCGGTCGTAGACGGCACGCGCGTCTTAAACTACGCCGAGCTAGATCGCGCTGCGGACAGCTTGGCCGCCGCCCTGCAGCAACTCGGTGTCGGAGCCGAGACTGTCGTGGGCGTAGCGCGGTACCGCTCGCTTGAAACAGTCGTGGCAGCCTGGGCCATCCTCAAGGCCGGCGGGGTCTATCTACCGCTCGATCCCGCCTTCCCAGCGCATCGCCTGGCCTACATGCTGCGCGATGCCGGGGCGCGTCTCGTCATCACCGACCAGAGCCTCGCCTCCCGTCTTCCCAATGAGATTCCGCAGTGGCGGCTGGAGCAAACCCCTCCCTCGGGCACGCCGGTCGCAACACACCTTACGCCCGAACACCTCGCCTACATTGTCTATACCTCCGGCTCGACCGGCGAGCCCAAGGGCGTGGCCGTCAGCCATGGGAGCGCCGTCAATCTCGCCTTCGCGCGCACACACGGGCACGACCCGATCGGCCCGGGCGATCGCGTGCTCGCGGCGATCTCGGTAGGCTTCGACGTGTCCATCGGCCAGCTGCTGCTGCCCCTGCTGTCGGGCGCCTGCGTGGTCATCGCGCCGGAACTGCGTACGCTCTCGGCCGAGGGCTTCTGGGCCCTGCTTGTCAACCATCGCGTGAGTCACGTTAACTCCGTACCATCCTTCTTCGACAGTGTGCTCGATGCGGCCGCGCAGCAGCCGGGTCTGCACCTCAAGCGCCTGATGCTGGGGGGCGAAGCGCTCTCGGGCGCGCTGTGCCGGCGCCTGCGTGCCGCACTGCCCGACACTGAGTTCATCAACATGTACGGCCCAACCGAGGCCTGTATCGACGCGACTGCCTACCCGGTGCCCGATCCGATCGATGAGAGCGTGGCGGTCATGCCGATCGGCCGGCCGCTGGCGAATTACCGCGCCTATGTCCTGGATGCGCGGCTACGTCCCCAGCCCATCGGCGCGGCGGGGGAGCTGTTTCTGGGCGGTGCGGGGCTTGCGCGCGGCTACGTCGGGCAGCCCGAGCTGACTGCCGAGCGCTTTGTGGCCGATCCGTACGGACCGCCAGGAGCGCGCCTGTATCGCACGGGAGATCGCGCGCTCTGGCGCGCCGACGGCATCCTGTTGTTTCTCGGTCGTGGCGACGAGCAGCTCAAGATCCGCGGCTTTCGCGTTGAGCCCGGGGAGATCGAGGCCGCCCTTCGCACTCATCCGCAAATCGCGCAGGCCGCCGTCGTGTTACGCAACGATCCCCCGTCCCCGGCCATGCTGGTTGCCTATATCGTCCATCGCGGCACGCGCCTAGCGATCTCACAGTTGCGCGAGCATCTCGCCGAGCGCCTGCCGGAACACATGATCCCCACTGCTATCGTGTCGCTCGAGGCCCTACCGCTGAACCCCAACGGCAAGCTGGACCGCAAGGCGTTGCCGGCGCCGGATCAGAGCTCGCTGGCCATGCAGCAGTACGAGGCGCCGGTGGGTGAGGTGGAGAGCGCGATTGCGAGCATCTGGCAGGGGCTGCTGGGTCTACCGCAGGTTGGCCGTCATGACAATTTCTTCGATCTCGGTGGCGATTCGCGACTGGTCCTGAGGTTTTTAGCGACCCTCAAGGCGCAGTTCGATCGACCGATCGCAGTGGCCTGGGTGTTTCAGGCGCCGACACCGGCACAACTCGCGACCTTGATGAGCCAACGCCGCACTGAACACGCCTGGAAACACCTGGTAGCACTGAACGACGGAGGCAATCGCCGGCCGCTGTTCTGCTTGAATGGCTTCGACGGGGATGCGCACGACTATCTCAATATCGCGCGCTACCTGGATCCATCGGTGCCACTGTATGGGTTAGAAGTCAGCTCGGCAGCCGTTGATGAAAACTTCCATAAGGCGCTCGACACGCGCATGGAATCGTATCTGCTCGAGATCCGCCGCGTTCAGCCGAGCGGCCCCTATCGACTTTGCGGCTTCTCCTTCGGCGGCTCGGAGGCCTTCGATCTCGCAAGGCGGCTCGAGGATGACGGCGAAGAGGTGTTGTTGCTGCTGCTGGACGCATATCGCCCGTCGAATACGCTGATCATGATGAGTTGGTTTCCCCGCATTGTAGGAATGGTGCGCTCCCGTCAGGTGTTCGCCATCGCCATGCGGAAGATCAAAAACCTGTTCACGTTCGAGGTGCATCATTGGGTGACTGGAAAGGACAAGGACCTCAGGCATGCTCTGCATCGGCGCGCCATCGAGCGCAAATATGAGCCGTTCTCCGGCCGGGTCATTCTGTTCAAAAGCACAGGGCTCGAAGAGTGGCCCTTCCAACTGAAGCTCGACGGCTGTAACGGATGGAGGAGATCCGTCAAGGGGCCGTTCCAGCTCATTCAATTGGACGTCGGCCACGCGGCGATGATGCGAGAGCCCACAGTGATGGCTGTTGTGAGCCATCTCAACGCAATTCTGTGTGACTGACGCAGTCATCATGAATGCCGCGACTCCATCCTTATTTCCGGTGCTGCCGCCACATTCGATTCCGGCCATGCTGTCGGTGCGTTCTCAGATCGGGGCGCCGATGCTCGCCGCCCTGGCCGGCTATGCGTCGCGCGCCGCAACTTTGGGGCATTTGGAGGCAGCCGCAGCGTTGCGGGCGTTGTGCGAGCAACTGCCGGCCCATGACCTGACGGCCCCGGCCAAACCGGGCCCCGCCATGGCCACCGTCGCCAATTCGCTACTCGCTGACGATGTCGCGCATGATCAGTATTTTCACGTGTGCCGCGTATCGGGGTCCGAAGGCACGGCATTCCTGCGCAGCATCCTCGTGGCCGCAAGGCTGTTTCATGCCGAGATGGCATCGGTCTACGGTCCGCTGGACGCGCAGCGCTTTGCCGCGGTGGGCTCGGGATTTGCCGCACTGCTCGGCGGGATCGCTGGTATTCGTGTCGCGCCCGTCGAGCACACCGCGGCCGGGGCCTGCGCCGTGCCGACAGCAGTCGATCCGATGCGCCGCTGGGTGCTGGGCCACCAGATCTTCGCGACGTTGACGCAGGGCATCATCTTTGCGTTGCAGAATTTCGAGATCGCGGCTCGTGCGCCGGACCCCGAGCACGGTCGCGAAGCGCTCATGCTCGCGGCCGACCTGCTCATGGGGTCTGCGAGCGCATTTCGCTTCACCGGCGACTTCGCGCCATCGGACTACCGCGATCTGGTGCGACCGAGCATGGTGCCACCGCTGGTTGGCGAGGGATTCAGCGGCTTGCTGTCGATCGATCACCGTCAGCTCGTGGCCATGCTGGTGCGCACGCGACCGCTGATGGGCGAGACCGCCGCGCGCTTCGCGCCAGAACATCAGCGCCTGGCGATGGCGCTGAATCACGTCTACGACGACCACAAATTCGTTTGCGCTCAGTTCGATGGCACCAAGAAGCCGAGCCTGCGCTGCCCGAGAAGCAGCCCGTTGCCCGGCGTTGAACAGCTGGACCGTTACCAGCGCGCCCGCGTCGGTCTGCTTTACCCGAATGTGGGGACTGACACGGTAATCTTGGAGTGATCTTACGCGGCGTAGCGTGAGACGCTGACGCAGCGATCAGCGGCGGCGAGCCTCGAGCAGGCTCTGCCGGTATTCATGCAGGAGTTAGTGGTCACAGTCGAGCGGGCACAGCTGTAGGGCGGTCACGACGCCGCTTCCGAAGGTATGTGCCCGGGTCCAGCGTCACGGGTTTAACCCGCACCGTCGGGCTTTCACGCCGTGGACATCGGCGGCGGTGGCACTGCGCGGCGCGCCTTCAAACAACCCTGGCGCGGCGCAGCGGCACTCACTGGAACCATGCGCATCGCATCGGGACGGCAACGAATGCTCGCATCAACCACAGACAATAGAAGAATTACCCCGGGCATAGCCGTCGCGGCACTGATGGTGTTTGTGCTCGGCATCTTCCTGCGGATCGTCGCGCTTGGACGGGAAGGGCTGTGGATGGACGAAATCTACAGCGCCACGTTTGCCGCCATGCCGTTCGTCGATATGCTCGTAGCGGTGCTGCGCTTCGACGTGCACCCTCCGCTCTACTACCTGCAATTGGGCGTCTGGAGCGTGCTGGGGCATAGCGATCGATGGCTGATCTTGAATTCGGTGCTGTGGAGCGCATTCACGTTGCTGGCGGTGTTCCTCGGTACTACTCGCCGTTTCGGCGCGCGCGCCGGTTTGCTGGCCTTGAGTTTCTGTGTGGTGATGGGCAGCGAACTTTACTTTGCGGAACAACTACGCATGTACTCAATGCTCAGCTGTCTGGCGGTGTTGAGTTGGATCGCGGCCGATCGGGTACGTGAAGACTATCGTTTCGTAGTCGGTATGCCGATGCTGCTACTGTTGATTCTATTGAGCATGGTTCATAGTCTGAGTCTCATCGCGATTTCCGCGGTGCTGCTATATATCTTCCCGTTGGGCAACACGCGGCGGTTACTTCGCACCTGGATGGGATTCGCGGCCATTGCAGGCACGGCGCTGTTGCCGTGGCTCGTCATCGCCAGCCTGCGGCATCCGCACCCGGCGCCCCCCCTATCGGCAGCGGCTTTGGAGCAGACTGCGGGGGGCTGGGTGCTGGGCTACGGCGACGCCATGCTGACACCGTGGGTGTTGCCGCTTACGTTCGCGCTGATCGCGGTGCTCCTCGCGACGGTGTTGCTTACCGCACCCTGGCTGTCGCGCCTCACCTGCTGCTTTCTCCTGTGGCCGTTGCTGTTCGGTGTGCTGCTCAATATTGTCATCTACCCGATCTGGTTCGTGGACCGCACTTTTTCTTTCTGCGCACCGTTCCTGGCAATCGCGGGCGGTGCATTAGTGGGCAGAGCGATCGAGAGCGGCCTTGGGCCTCACAGCGCTGCCGTGCGCTATTCCGGCATAGGCACCATCTGTGTGGCATTTGGTGCGTTAGCTTGGGTCGGCTATGTCCAGGGCGTGACGCCGCACAAAATGCAGTATCGCGAGGCTTCCGCATTTCTAAGGCAACAGACGAGTCCGGGCGAGTTGATCTATGCGCCAGAGCTGGCCACGTTCTGGGGTACAGCCCGTTATCTGATCGATACCGATTGGGGAAACGCGCTCAGGTTTCAAGATCCTTCAAATCCCGACCAGTCGAAACTGTGGCCGCGAATCTATGCGCATCTCGGCGCGGGCGGACTTAAACTGCTGCATCTCGCGCCAGACTCTCGTCGTCTGGACGGACCCGCCGGACCATTGATTGTTGGTTGGACCTCGTTTCCCGAGCTGCAGACGGCTGCAAGCTATTGGGTGATTGCTACCACCGGAGTCAACCTTTCCGACTTGCACTTGTGCACACCGCGACGTGTTGAATCGGTTCCCTTTGGCAAACAGATCGACACCATCGCCTACATAGGCCTGGTTGCCCATCACGTTCATTGCAACATCGATGTCATGGCTGATCAGTGATTATCTCGTTTCGTGCGATACCCGTCCCGTCTTCACCGCCAGGATTCCATCACCGTTGAACTGAGCTGCAAAACCGGCACGGCGCAATCGACTCGCGACCTCGTTGGGCACATCACGCCCGCTGCTGAGCTTGTTGGGCGTGCCGGTGTAATGAAACAGCTTACCCCGGCACTTGAGAACCCGGGCCAGTTGGTCGTAAAACACCTGTGAGTAGAGTTTGCCCGCGATGCCGAAACGCGGTGGGTCATGTAGGATCGCATCGACCGACTCCCTCGGCAGGCTCGCGATCTGCTCGGCTATGTCTCCCATGGTCAACGTCAACGCAGCGCGGCTCTCGAGCGACTCGCGATGGTCAGGCGACCACGGATTGAGGCTGCGCAGCCAGAGCACATCGGGATTGCTCTCGTACGAATACACGTGCGCGGCCCGACCGCGCAGACACCAGGCGGCGAAGTAGCCGAGGCCGCCGCAAGTGTCCAGGATCATTTTGCCGCGCGGTGCTATCAAGCTGACTTTGCGTTCGGCGTCCGCATAGGGGGAAACACGCGCCGTGGGCAACATTTTTATGCCATCGATTTCAAACGTCGGCGGTCCCCATTCGGTGGGCACGAGCTTGATCAGCGACGCGGTGAAGCGCGCCACGGGCTGAAAACCGCCGTCAACCCAGTGGTAGATCGTTCTGTCCTTGCAGGCGGCAAGCAACGGAAATCGGCAGCCGTCCCACTGCCACCCATCCGCGCAAAGCTCGACCGTGGTGGTGGAGCGATCGAGATCCAGCGAGCAGCTCAGAGTTTTCGTGCCGGCGCTGCGAGCGCCGAGCAATGCCTCGTGTACGCGCAAGGTCAGCAGCGGTCCGATAGGCTCGCTCACAGCGAGTCAATCTCCTGCTCGGTCAGGATCCGCCACTGACCTTTCGGTAACTCGCCCAGCAGCAGTGGACCGACGGCCACGCGCACGATGCGTAGCTCGGCGATATCGAAGGCCGCCAGCAATCGTCTGATCTGCCGATTGCGTCCTCCATCGAGCACGATCTCCAGCCACGCGTTCTTGTGGCCGGTGCGCAGGCAGCGCACGGATCTGGCGCTCAGGCGCTGGCCGTCGAGCAGCGCACCGTGCTCGAGTTGCCGCGGCAACTCTGCCGACGGCAGACGGTCGATCTGCACGTGGTAGGTCTTGTGCGGCCCGGACGCAGGGTCGGTGATGCGCGCCGACCACGCAGGGTCGTTGCTGAATAGCAGCAGGCCCTCACTGGCCTTGTCGAGCCGTCCGACCGGGGCCAGCCACGGCAATGCTGAGCCTGCGAAACAGGTGTACACCGTGTCGCGGCCCCGCTCGTCGCGCGTCGTGGTGACCAGGCCGCGCGGCTTGTTCAACATCAGCACCATTCGCGCTGCGGCTGACGGCTGGTGACCTTCGATGTCGATCCGGTCGATGCCCTGTCGGACCGGAAACTCGGCGTCCCGGACCACGCGATGGTTCACTCGCACACGCCCGTCGCGCACCCATTGCCCGGCCTCGCTGCGCGATCCCAGGCCGAGCTTGGATATGACCCGCGCGATGCCATGGCGTGGCGTGACTGTTGCGCGCGTGCGTTGTTTGGTCGTCATGGGTGAGGTTTGGCTTAAGTGAACGGTCCTCGCGGCGGTTGCGAGGATCGAGGTCAAACTCGCTGGAAGTGGTTTGATTATAGCCGCTATGGTCTAGAATCCCTGCATGTCGAGCCCCGTGCCGCCCCTCGATGGATGGGATAATTTCTACGTCATCGTCGGATCCTCCGCGGCCGGCCTGACGGGTCTCACCTTTGTCGTGATCGCACTGGCATCTGATGCCATGACGCTGCGAATGTCGGGCCTGCGCACCTTTGTCACGCCGGTCGTGATGCATTTCGGTTCGGCACTGTGGCTGTCCGCTCTGCTGTGCATTCCGGGACACACTGCCGCCAGCCTGTCGGCCTGCATGATCGGCAGCGGAGCGATCCTGGCGACCTACGGCGGCGCAACCACCTACCGGATGTACCGCGGGCGGCGCGATTACCGGCCGGTGATTGAAGACTGGATCTGGAACGCCATGCTGCCGTTGCTGTGCTACCTGGGGCTGATGGCGGCCGGCGTGTGCGCCCTACGGCAACCGGCAGCCGCACTCTATATTATCGGCGCCAGCGCGTTGACGCTGCTGTTCATCGGTATCCACAACGCCTGGGATATTGCGGTGTGGGTCACCGTCGAGCGTCCGGCTGTGCAGGAGCAGCGGAAAAAAGCCGCGAGCGCCGCCGCGAGCGCGTCAAGCACTTCGAGTTCCTCGAGTGCAAAGTCGGCCGCTGCGGCCAGCGACGCCGTCGACGAAGCGCACGACTGAGCGCGAGCTTGCGCGTCGGCTAGGGCGAGGCTAGAGCGCCAGTTCCCAGGTCTCGCCCACCAGATCACGACCGAAACTGTGGTGCGCCTGCTCCGATGTCTTCACGAAGCCGGCCTGGATGTACAGATGCCGTGCCGCCGACAGACTGTGCTGCGTCCAGAGCTTTATTCGTCGATAACCGGCTACACGCGCAAATTCGATACACCGGGCAATTAGCTCGCGGCCGAGGCCTGCCCCGCGCGCTTCCGCTTCCACCAGCAGCAATCGCAGCTTGGCGGTCCGCCGGCCCGCGGCCACGAGAAACACGCAACCGAGCCGTTGACCGGCGCGCTCGGCGATCCAGCAGCGTTCGCGGCCGGGATCGAGCTTGCGCACGAATTCGGCCGCGATCCGTGCCACCAGCGCCTCGAACTGCTCATTCCAGCCGAATTGCGCCGCATACAGTTCGCCATGGCGCGCGATGACCCAGCCCATGTCGCCGGGCCGGTGGCTGCGAAATCGGATCGGCAGACGCTGCTGTCGCTGCTGCGAGGACGGGACGGCGAAGCTCATCTGAATCGAGCGCATGGCATCGAGCACAGTCTGCCGCCGCAGCGGATCCAGCGCCGAGAGCATCTGCCCCATCTGCCGCTGTGAGCGCCGCT
>Ga0302326_10033616_pt1 | contig 10185 bp, 8 predicted proteins | sample Palsa_T0_3_FD_202264 | JGI IMG/M metagenome (GOLD analysis project Ga0302326, IMG submission 202264) | Peat permafrost microbial communities from Stordalen Mire near Abisko, Sweden - Palsa_T0_3 | ecosystem: Environmental > Terrestrial > Soil > Palsa > Peat permafrost | place: Sweden: Abisko...
TTCTGCAAACACGCTGTCCGTCGCCAGGCTGTGGTCCGAGAATACGATGTGCTGCCGAAAGGACTTGTCGAACACGGCCCTGCCGTAGGCCGCCGTGTAGTAGTCAGAAAGCGATGAGTGCCCACCAGAGCGCCGATGATTCTCGGTAAAGCTCGCGATTTGATCTGCCGCGTACACGCCCGCCGCTGCTTTCTGCAACGTCTGCGGATTGATGTCGGTGGCGTAGATTAGCGCGCGCTTCAGAAGGCCTTCCTCGCGCAATAAAATCGCGAGCGAATAGACTTCCTCGCCCGTGCTGCAGCCAGCTACCCAAATCCTAAGAGACGGATAGGTGCGCAGCAACGGCACGACTTTCTCGCGTAATGAGCGGAAATATGACGGATCCCTGAACATCTCGGTTACCGGCACAGTGAGGTAACTTAGTAGTTCGGAAAGCGTCGCAGGCTCGTGCAGAACCTTGTCCTGCAGTTGTGAGAGCGTCTGGCAGCCGAAGCGGCTCGGGGCCAGTGTCAGTCGGCGTTTGAGCGACGCCGGAGCGTAGCCGCGAAAGTCGTGGTGATATTTGAGATAAATGGCATCTATGAGAAGCCGCAGCTCAATGTCGATGTTGCTGACGGCCACCGTGCAAGCCCGCTATTTCGGCATCCATACGCGGATGAGGGACATAAGCTGTTCCACGTCCAGGGGCTTGGCAATATAATCGTTGGCCCCGGCCGCGAGGCATCTTTCCTGATCATCCTTCATCGCCTTTGCGGTGAGAGCGATGACGGGAAGCTTTCGCCACTCATGGCGCTTGCGGATTTCTCGCGTGGCGATTAGTCCGTCCATCTCAGGCATCATGATGTCCATGAGTACAAGATCGATGGCGCTTGAGGCGTCGGCCATGCTGCTCGCGAGCGCTTCAAGAGCCTCACGACCGTTGCGCGCAATCTGGATTTTAGCGCCGCGCGGTTCGAGCAGGCTCGTGAGCGCGAAGATGTTGCGCACGTCGTCTTCAACTATCAGGATCCGCCGGCCATCGAGAGTGGCCTCCCGATCGCGCGCCGCTTTTAGCATTCGTTGACGTTCGACGGGCAGCTGCGACTCCACTTGGTGGAGGAATAACGTCACCTCATCGAGAAGGCGCTCGGGCGAGCGCGCATCCTTGATTATGATGGACTTGGAGAAGCGCCTGAGAGACTGCTCTTCATGGGCCGTCAGAGAACGGCCGGTGTAGACAATGACCGGCGGGAATGACAAATCGCTCTCGTTGGCCATCTGCTCAAGGAGCTCGTAGCCGCTTAAATCCGGCAGGTTCAGATCCATCACCATGCAATCAAAAGTCGTCGTGCGCAGTTGCGCGAGCGCCTCGCTCGCATTCTGGACTGCGGTGATTTGAACGTCGCCGTTGGCGAGCAGCTGCGCGATGCTCTGGCGCTGGCGTTCGTCATCTTCGACGATGAGCACGTGGCGGCGGCCCTGTGAAAACTTAGCTTCCAGGCGCTGCAGGGCCTCGATCAACTGCTCGCGCTTCACGGGCTTCAGCGCGTACCCCAGCGCCCCCATCGCGAGCGCCTCGTGCGTGTAGTCCGCGACGGATACAACGTGCACGGGGATATGTCGCGTACCAGGATTGCGTTTGAGCTGGTCCAGAACGCCGAGACCGGAATGATCCGGCAGATTCATATCCAACAGGATTGCTTTCGGCCGATATAACGCAACGGCCATCGAGCCGTCGGTTGCAGAGTGCGTTATCACGCACTGGAAGCCCATCTCGCGCACCAAATCGCGAAGAATACTTGCAAAATCGCGGTCATCCTCGATAACGAGAATGAGGCGCGAATCGGGCGTGAGGCGGTCGCGGTCATCGTCGAGCGTGATGGCAGCAAGAGCGGCGCTGCTCGGCGCAGGAGCCGTTTTCGGTTGCGCCGGTTCGGCTGCGTAGGCGCGATCCTCGCGCTCTCGGAGAGCGGCTCTTTCCGTACGGCCGTTTTCGGCGGCGCGGCTGTAGAGGAGCGGCAGCGTCAACACGAAGGTGCTGCCTTCGCCTGACGTGCTTCGCACTGCGATATCGCCGCCGAGTAGGCGCGCCAAGTCCCGCGAGATCGTAAGGCCGAGGCCCGTGCCGCCGTATTTGCGATGCGTGCTGCCGTCGGCCTGTCGAAATGCTTCGAAGATGATGCCCTGCTGGTATTCGGAAATGCCTATGCCGGTATCGCTGACGGCGAACGAAACCGTGCCTGCCGATTCCGAAGAAACGCGCAGCTGGACTCCGCCTTTTTCCGTGAACTTCAAGGCGTTGGCGAGCAGGTTTTTGAGAATTTGGCCGAGCCGCTGCGGATCGGTCTCAATCTGCGCAGGCGCACCCGGGCTCAGGACCATGCCGAGCCGCAGTCCTTTTTGTTGCGCAAGCGGCCCGAAGGATTTGATCATTGCGTCGACTGCGCGAGCAAGCTGCACAGGTTCAGGGGCCAGCTCCACTTTGCCTGCCTCAACCTTGGAAAGGTCGAGGATATCGTTGATGATCGCCAGCAGGTCGTTACCGGCGGAGGAGATCGTCTGCGCAAACTTCACCTGTTCGTCGGTGAGATTTCCGCCTTTATTGTCCGCAAGAATTTTGGCGAGAATCAGTGAAGAATTAAGCGGTGTGCGCAGCTCGTGGCTCATATTGGCCAGGAACTCGGTTTTGTACTGATTCGCGCGCTCAAGCTCGGTGGCACGCTCGACCAGAATGGTCTGCGCCCCGGAGAGCTCGTCCTTCTGATGCTCGAGGATCTGAGCCTGCTCTTCGAGCTGCGCGTTGGTCTGTTCAAGTTCGGTTTGCTGCGCCTCAAGCTGGGCCTGCGAATTTTTCAAGGACCCGGCCTGCACCTCAAGCTCTTCATTGGTGACGCGCAGTTCCTCTTGCTGCGTCTGCAGTTCCATGCCCTGCCGCTGGGTTTGCGCGAGGAGTTCCTCCAATCGCGAGCGATCCTTTGAGGAGCGAACAGCGATTCCCAAGGACTCGGATGCGCGTGCGAGTAGTTCGAGATCTGCCGCAAGGACTGGCCGAAAGAAGCCGAGCTCCACCACGGCGTGCACGACTCCGTCGACGCTCGCCGGCGCCAGCAGAAGTTCGCTCGGCTTGCTCGTTCCGAGACTCGATCCGATCGATAGGTAGCCCGCGGGCACGTCGCGTACATGCAGCGGTCTGCTGTCCTTCGCAGCCTGTCCAAGGAGCCCTTCGCCCAGACGCACGGAATCGCCGCCGTGCGCGTCCCTTGGAATCGCATGGCCTGCGACACGACGGAAGCGTTCGTTTGTTTCTGCGATATACAAGGCACCGACCGGTGCCCCTAGGTATTCACTCAGGAAGCCGAGCACATGGTCGCCCAGGACCTCCAGGCGTTGCTCTCCTTGAATTCGGGCGCTTAAGCCCATCTGACCTGCGCGCACCCACATTTGCTTCTGGCGCGCCTGGTAGTCCCGGGAGGTTTTAAGCGCCGCTCCAGCAACGAGAACCAGCAGTAAGACTGACCCGCCCAAAGTTACGATCGATGAGAGTCCGGCGGCGTGCAACCACTCCGCTTGCTGTGCTGCGAGCATGCCTCGCTCCACACGTTCCATGTCGGCAATGGTGGCGCGGATGCGCTCCATCGCCTCCTTGCCGCGATCCGTGCGCACCATGCCGAGGGCAGCCGCAGAATCGCCGGCGCGCCGCAAGTCAACCGTCTCGCCGAGCTCTTGCATTTTCTCCGCGGCATCCTGCTGCAGCACGCCCAGTCGCCGCATCTGATCGGGACTTTGCGCCATGAGAAGCTTGGCATTTTCGAATTCGCCCGAGAGTGCTGCGCGCGCCTTCGTGTACGGTTCGAGGTAGTTCTCATTGCCGGTCAGCAGGAAGCCGCGCTGACCGGTTTCGGCGTCCTGCAACGTGGAAAGGAGCGCCTGCAGCTGCTCCATCACTTCGAGTGTGTGCGTGACCCGGCGCGCGCTGCCAGCACTGCCTTGATGTGCGCCGTACGACAGCAGCGCAACCAGGAGAACCGCTGACACAGCAATCAAAAAGCTAACAAAAGTGCCGGTAGGAAGCAGCGAGCCGAATCGACGATCGCGGCGCTCAGGGGATGACTGCGACAATTCTTGTGTCCAAGGTTCTTTTGGCGGGACGGTGATTTCTCAGAAATTACCAGCCGCGGATGAATTTAATGCGGTGCAGAAACGGTGGGACATCTGTGGCGGCAAGTGCGTAGATCCTAACAGGCTCTTGGCTCGAAACTAATCGCTCATAAGGCCGAACCAGACAAACGCAGAAGACGCGCATCGGCTGGACTTCCGATACGCGCCCTGCTTATACCCCTGAGGCTTCCCCGCCACGCAAGGGAATCGGCCGCATTATCTAGGGCGTCGTCTGCGCAAATCGTCCGGATTGATCCGAGAATACGATCTCCACGCGGCGATTCTGTTGGCGCCCCGCCTGCGTATCGTTGGAGGCGACCGGATAGGCCTTGCCAAGACCCTTGCTGTCAATGCGGTCAGCCGGTACCCCGCGCGCACTTAACGCAGCGGCGACCGACTGTGCACGCCGCTCGGAAAGGGCAAGGTTGTAATCGTCGCTGCCGACGCTGTCCGTATGGCCTTCGATTACGACTCGCGTGCCACTGCTGTCCTTCAAGAACTGAGCAAGGCGATCAAGCGCCCGGTCGGCACCGGGTTTTAGGGTCGCTTGGCCCGTGTCGAAGAGCACATCGCTCAGCGTCATCACCATGCCACGCTCAGTCTGCTTTGCTTGCAGGTCCTGCAGTTCCTGGCGCGTGGTGGCAAGCTCGCTCTGGGCGTTCGCAGCTTCGCTCTGGGCAGCCGCAGCGGAATTGCGTGCGCTTAGCGCCTCATTTTGCGCGTGCTGAACCTCGTGTTCTCGGGCCAGCAACTGCACTCGATTGCGCTCCTCTTCAGCGCGCGCTACTTCTTGCCGCGCACGAGCCTCGTTAACACGCGCTTCGCCTGATTGCGCGTGACGTAGCGCGAGATAGGCGAGATGGTCGACCACATCCGGGGCCTTGCGCTGTTGCGCTGCGAATTCAGCCTGCTGCAGCTTTGTCCGCGCTTCTTCGAGATCCTTGCCGGCGGCTTGCTGGGCCAACGGATCGGCGGACAGGACTTGAACTTCAGCGCGCGCTTGGGTGAGCTCATCGCTCTGCAGGGGCGTTGTTGCACAGGCGCCAGCAAGACTCCCGAGGACTGCGACATAGATCAGTTTGTTCATTTGTTTCTCCGCTCAGAGATAATTGCGAAGTCGCCTTCTAACCCGTACCGGGGTCATTCGCGTGGTGCTCGGATTCCTGTCTCAGGGAATCGATGCTGCGCTGGACTTCGTGGGCGGCACGTTGCGCTTCGCCACTGCTCGCACGCGCGCTTGCAAGATCAGCGTCTACCTGTGCCATCTCGGCATAGCGCCGAGCTTCGATGTAGCGCCGTTCGGCGTTGGCCTTCTCCGCGCTGCTGAGCTCGTCATGTGCACGTTGTAGGTCCGCGGGGGCGTAGCGTTGCGCATCGGACTTGTCGGCTTGTTCGACAAGAGTGCGGGCCATAGTCAAATCCTGCGACGGCGGGGGCCCTTCGGTCGCACAACCAAACGCCAATCCCGACAGGGCAATCACCGAGGCTGATGAGAAGATATTTCGCGGTTTCATGTTTTAGCTCGCGATGTATAGGGTTTACAGGGAGTAGGGTAGGGCCTGCAGCGTGACTGGCAAAGTCTCAAAAACCTGACTTTAATGGGGTCCTGATCCTTACATTGGTGTAGGAATCCGCCGACAAGCCGCAGGCGGGCCGGGATAAGCCTGTATGCCGGATGCCTGCGACATCGCTCGGCCCGATGCAATTATCGGAGCGCATTCTTATTGCGCGCGCTTCCCGAGTCGACAACGCGGCGGGGTTAGACCTTGGTAACGACCGCGTGAGATAAATACACGAATAAGGCGCAGCCGAGCAGGGCGAGCAACCCCGCAAGCGCAATATCCAGCCGCGATCCGGGTCCGGGTTGGGTCTCCGCGCTGTCGATCGTTTTTGCAGTGATGAGAAAACGCGCCGCTGCAGTCGCAACGATAAGCGTGCCCAGAATGATGAGCGCAAGCCCCGCCCGATTGCCGAACCTTTCGCCCGGCAACGAGGGCATGCGACCGCCCAGCCCGGGGGACGCCACTAACAAAAACAGATCGAACCTTTCCACGAGGAAGCCGAACGCCATGACCGCAATCGCCGTGCGTACCCACGCAAGGAAAGTACGTTCGTTGGCAGAATGGTCGGCAAAATTTCGAATCATCTCGAACTCGCGATTGTGCGCGGCGCAAGCGGCTGGCAGGAAGCCGCATCAGCTTAATGCTAACCCATTCTGCGGCGCGAGAGGATCAGTGCGGCCGTCTGCGAGTGTATATTTGAGCGGGAACTTCGAAATCGCCGATCCGTGCCGGAAAGCGGGGATGTCGATCGCGAGCCGCCAACCGGTAACTGCAGGCTGCACGGGAAGCCTCCGGCGGCTTGTGCGGCGCAGTCGGCACGCCAGAATTTGGCTCATCAGCCTCATCGCCGTGCTTGCCTTCGTCCGCAGGCCTATCGCGGTATTTCTTGGGTTCGTCAGCATGTTCCCGCGGGCTTTTGCGCTGTGACTTTGTTCGCTCAGTGGTCATGGCAGCTTCCTGAAGCTGTGGGATGTTCAGGTGTGGTCGGCTTTGGCGGACTTCGCTTTCGCTTTTGCCATGTCGCGTGAGGCGCCGGCCTCGTCCATGCATGCTTTTTGCGCATCGCCCGACAGGCGCTCACACTTGGCAACCGCGATGTCATAGTCTCCATCAGCTCTTGTGACGGCGACGTCGTACGCGGCATCGGCACTTTTCGTGTCCGCTTTCTGTGCTTGCGTCGCCACTTCCTGGCTCGCCGCAGCAAGCGCCTCGGCTTGCTTTTGATCGGCTTTCGCTTCTTTTTCGGCGGCGGCATCCCGCGCCTGTGCCAAATCGCGTTGCGCCGTGGTGGGCGGTTCGGCTCTGTAGCAGCCGGCCAGTGCGGCGGTTGCGATTGCCGTCGCAATCCACATCGTTCGTGCCTTCATAATTGCTCTCCGCCGAACTTGTGCTGAGCCGCGAACTGCGTGGGGCAATGCCCCCTTTGGGTGAATGCCAGCAAAGCCCGTGCCAAGGCGGCTGCGGACTCGCGCGTAGGCCGAAATCGAGCGGTGACTGGACTTTGAAAGGGCAGATTCCTTCGGGAATTCAACGTTCGAGCGGCTTTCAAAGCCAGCGCAGATGCGCGCCGGTTTTAGAAGAGCCGTCTCGCTGTGCTCGCGCGATCGGATAATTGCCTGAGCTCAAACGTAACTGTTACGGGCAGGACGGCAGCGGTTACACGGTGCGCGAGACGCCTTGTGCAGGACCATCCTCCGACGAGTGCCTTGGCTGCGCATTAGCAGCATTGATTCTTAGACCCGCGCATTACTTTGGCTTCGGGTTGGCGGCCTTGCCCGGCGGCAAGGCATCCGCGACCGCGCTTACGGACACGCCCGGTGCCGCGATGTACTGGCCTTCGTGGTGCACGCCGCCGGTAAGGTTTCCTTCCGGGTCTCGAGCGGCCTCCACCCCCGACTCGTGTTCCACCGCAAGCAGAGTCGTACGCAAAACGAGCAATTGCTCGGCGTGGTGACTTGCCATCTGGTCCATTTGTTCGGCATGGCGCTTAGCAGTAGCTTCCATTTGCGCAACATGATGCTTTTCAGTGGCATTCACCGTGACTCGGTAGTAGATATGGGAAATCACCAGGCTCAGTAATCCGCTCGTAAGCGCGCTCAAAAAGACTGGCAGCCATTGAATACTCACGGCCGCATTCCTGCCTGTGGGCATCGGACGTTAATATTTGCCAAGGCGCTGTTATCCACGCTGCTCCTCAATGCGGATCCCGTGAGGTCTTTGCCGCGCCAATATTGAAAGTAATTGCATGTTTCCTTCCTGCCGCCAAGCCCGTCAATTTTAAATGAAATCGGGCCGGAGTTGTTCCGCGTTCCAGAGGCTCGGTGCGAGAGCCAGCATGCTGAGATATCGGCCAGCGGTGTGGAAGTGCCCAGTCGCCACTTTGAGCTGCACAGCCACCCGGCTCACTCAGGTTCTTGCGAGCGGTCGGTGCGGCTGCATTGATGGACACCGCAACCCTGATCCGGTACGTTCTTGAAATGCCGCGTGCGCGGCTACCGCCCCCGGATTCTTGCAAGCGGATTAGCCCGATTATTTGATTCGTCCCCGTCGATGCTACTGCCAAATCTCCAAGCGCTTCGATCAGCAGCTGACGTTATTCATCGGGTCATCCCGCCAACGCCACAGATTTCGTGGCCGCTGCTTTGTGAACGCATACAAGCCGAAGTCTGGGTGAAGCACGAGAATCATATGCCACTTGGGGCGTTCAAGATCCGTGGCGGAATTCTGTACATCGATGAGTTGATGCGTGCACAGCCGCAGGTGAGCGGGGTAATCGCCGCGACGCGCGGCAATCATGGACAGAGCATCGCTTTTGCGGCACGACGTGTCGGGATTCGGGCGGTGATTGTCGTGCCGCGCGGCAACAGCACCGAGAAGAACGCCGCGATGCGTGCACTCGGCGCGACATTGATTGAGCATGGGCAGGACTTTCAGGCCGCCTATGAGCATGCTGCTACTCTCGTTGAATCCGAAGGCCTGCATTTTGTACGGTCCTTTAGCGACACGCTGTTGCGGGGCGTCGCAAGCTACGCGCTCGAGCTTTTCGATGCCGTGCGAGATCTTGATGCCCTGTACGTTCCGATCGGCCAGGGCTCGGGGATCTGCGCCGCCATTGCGGCTCGCGATGCTCTTGGCCTTAAGACCAAGATCATAGGCGTCGTGGCCGAGGGTGCGCCTGCGTATGCTCTATCCGCTGCCGCCGGGCGAGCTGTTTCCTCCGACACTGCCGATACTATCGCGGACGGGATGGCCTGCCGTGTACCGGATCCCGATGCGTTGCAGATCATTCTGGCAGGAGTCTCCCGGATCGTAGTGGTGGGGGACCCCCAGATTCGCGCGGCGATGCGCCACTATTTTACAGACACGCACAACGTCGCCGAGGGTGCGGGCGCCGCGCCGCTTGCGGCGCTGATCAACGAGCGCGCGCAGATGCAGGGTCGGCGCGTCGCAATAGTTCAATCCGGGGGAAATGTTGATCGCAGCGTATTTACGCAAGTCCTGGGTGAGTCCGCTTGAGCGCCGCTGGCCCGCGCCGCCGGATGCCTGGAAAGCGACGCGCTTGTAAGCGCGTGGTGTCGGGGGACGATACGATCGCGGCGGGTTGACTTGCGATCGCACAGCAACTCACGCTGGGGGTAGACTAACTAATCGGCTGATAGCCGCGCACGCACATGGCCACATATCCTTATAGAATCGTAAATGTATTTACGCAGGACGACGACCCGTTCAGCGGCAATCCGCTGTGCGTCTTTGAAAACGGCGAGTCGCTCGATGTGACTCGCATGCAGGCCCTAGCCCTGCAGTTCAATTTGTCGGAAACGACATTCATTCTGCCCTCGATTCAGGCGAGTGCACGCGTGCGCATTTTCACGCCCCGTTACGAAATGTCGTTTGCCGGCCACCCCACATTGGGTACGGCACACGTCTGCCGCGCCCTTGGATTGGCTACCAACAAGCTTACCTTGGAAATGCCGGCCGGAATTATCGGTGTAAGCGCAGCGGGGCGACGCTGGACCTTGCAGGCTAACGCGCCGACTTGGCGCGAAGTGCGTGAACCACGACCGCTGTTGGCGCAAATGCTCGGAGTTAATGAGGGCGAGATCGGCGAGCGACCGCTGTGGGTGAGCACGGGTACGGAGCAGCTCATCATCCCGCTTACCAACGAATCCGCGGTGCGGCGCGCCACGCCGCAGCTTGAGATCATGACGCGCATCGCTGGCACGGACAATGCCGCCATGGCCTATATATTCGCGCCGGCGGGCGAGCGCCTGTTGGCACGTTTCTTCTTTCAGCAGGGCCGCGCGGTGCTCGAAGATCCAGCGACGGGCTCCGCAACCGCAAACCTTGGCGGTTGGTGCCTGGCGGTAGAAAGAGCGCTGCCCGGCGGATTCGAGATCTCTCAGGGTGAATACGTCGGACGCCCTTCGACCCTCCATCTTCACATCGACGCGGTGCGTCAGATTCTCGTTGGTGGCGATGTCTTCGA
>Ga0302326_10033617_pt1 | contig 10185 bp, 8 predicted proteins | sample Palsa_T0_3_FD_202264 | JGI IMG/M metagenome (GOLD analysis project Ga0302326, IMG submission 202264) | Peat permafrost microbial communities from Stordalen Mire near Abisko, Sweden - Palsa_T0_3 | ecosystem: Environmental > Terrestrial > Soil > Palsa > Peat permafrost | place: Sweden: Abisko...
CGTCCGGAGGGCTGATCTGGTGCCGGAGGCGGATGGTCACGGCGTGCAGGGATGACAAGGAAGCCGGGGGCTGTGCAGCGGTTTGCAGCGCCGGAATCAGGAGGGGGTACAGTAGGGTGCGGTAATTCATAGTCATGGGAAATCCGTAACAAAATAATAAAAAATTTCTTTTATTTGAATGATTTTTTATTATATATATAAATGATTGTTAATTGCTTATGACATACGCCAAAGGACAAAAAGGTAGTAAAATCCGCGTTTGAAAGGGCGGATTTACCCTATTGTTAGCAAAATAATCCATTGCTATCTTACGTTTTTAAAGAACCTGATCGTAATTTTGCCGGCGAATGGCATTAACCTTATTCGGAGAATAACATTAATCCAATTAAACCATGAAGAAAGGAAAGACCCTTACCGTTCTTGTTTTAGTGCTTGAAATCGCATCCATCGCAGTTTTACACGCAGTTAAAATCAATCAATCGGAAAAGACAGCCAGCAAAGAAGTTTCCAGGAATAACCTTCCGGAGCCTGTTGATGTTAAACAAAGATCAACCTATTCGCTCGCGGTATTCCGGTAAAATGGAGTTCTGTTGATAGAAAATGAATGAACGAAAAAGCCCGACAATTCCTGGTCGGGCTTTTTTGTTGGCCCACCCGGTTTTGCACGGGATCGATGGCCGAAATATTTTTCCAGCAAGATAATTTGATGTAGTTTTGTATGACCTCTTGGAATTTCTTTTCTATTAATTTTTCAGTAGGTCAAATAATGCGGCAGGGCTCGTACGCTTTTTATTTTGCATTTGGCGGGAGCCGTCGGAGCAGGATCGATGTTGCTAAGGTATTGATTTCCGCCTATCGCCCGTAAAACCAACAACGCATTTAATAATAAATTAATTGACCATTACATGGCTAAGTATGTTTTTGTTACGGGTGGTGTGACGTCTTCCCTTGGTAAGGGCATTATTGCCGCCTCGCTGGCTAAGCTGCTGCAAGCCAGAGGCCTAAGGGTAACTATTCAGAAGTTCGATCCCTATATCAATGTAGACCCCGGGACATTGAATCCTTACGAGCATGGGGAATGCTATGTGACGGAGGATGGGGCGGAGACGGATCTGGATCTTGGCCATTACGAACGCTTCCTCAACATTTATACTTCTCAGGCCAACAATGTGACAACGGGGAGGATCTATCAGACGGTGATCAACAAAGAGCGGGAGGGGGCTTATCTCGGCAAGACGGTGCAGGTGATCCCGCATATTACCGATGAGATCAAGCGCCGGATGTTGTTGCTGGGGCAGAACAAGCAATTCGATATTATCATCACCGAGCTGGGGGGAACGGTGGGTGACATCGAGTCCCTGCCTTTTATCGAGGCGGTACGTCAGTTGCAATGGGAGATGCCGGAAGAGGATTGTATTGTCCTGCATCTGACCTTGATCCCCTATCTCAAGGCGGCCAAGGAGCTGAAAACAAAGCCCACGCAGCATAGCGTCAAATTATTAAGTCAGGAAGGGGTTCATCCGGATGTCCTTGTTTGCCGGACGGAAGAGCCATTGTCGTCGGATATCCGTAAAAAGATCGCTTTGTTTTGCAATGTCAAGCCAGAGGCGGTGATCGAGGCGGCCGATGCTCCTACCATTTATGAGGTGCCGCTGGCCATGATGAGGGAAAAGCTGGATCTGATCTGCCTGAAGAAATTGAATATTACAAACTATCACGAGCCGGATATGTCGCGTTGGAAGGCGTTTCTCGACAAGCTGAAATATCCCAAGCACAAGGTGACGATCGGGCTGATCGGGAAATACATCGAACTACAGGATGCGTATAAATCCATTCTGGAGTCGTTCATTCATGCCGGGGCGATGAATGAATGCAAGGTCCAGGTGGTCAATGTTCACAGTGAATTTATTACGGATGAGAATGTCGCGGAGAAGCTGGGTAGCCTGGACGGGCTGCTGGTAGCGCCGGGTTTTGGTCATCGGGGCGTAGAGGGGAAGATCATTGCCGTTAAATACGCCCGGGAGAACAAGCTTCCCTTTTTTGGGATTTGCCTGGGCATGCAGATGGCGGTCATCGAATATGCCCGTCATGTGTTGGGCTGGAAGGATGCGCATTCCACGGAAATGGATGTCCATACCTCACATCCGGTCATTGACCTGATGGAAGAGCAGAAGAAGGTGACGATCAAGGGGGGGACGATGCGGTTGGGCGCCTATCCCTGTGCGCTGAAAGAGGGGAGTCTGGCGAGTCAGATCTACAATGGCCAGGCTGAGATCAGCGAAAGACATCGTCATCGCTGGGAGTTTAATAATGCCTATCTCCGGCAGTTTGAAGATGCGGGGATGGTCCCCAGCGGCACTAATCCCGAGAGCGGGCTGGTGGAGATCGTCGAGCTGCCTTCCCATCCTTTTTTCATTGGGGTTCAATATCATCCGGAATTGAAGAGTACCGTCGAGAATCCGCAGCCCATCTTTGTACATTTTATCGGGGCGGCGAGGGAATTTGCGGAGGCGAAGAATGCGGTGAAGAATCCGCTTTTACAATCGGAGATGATATAGGGTTTACCGACGCCTACGGCGTTTGGTGGGGCGGGGAAAGGGCCTTCGGCGGATTGACCTCCCGTCAATCAGGCCAATCACCTATATTTGCATCCTCTAAAAAGAAAGTTATCATGGGAATGGATCGCAATTCAATTATTGGATTTGTGTTGCTGGGGGTTTTGCTTTTTATATATCTGTTTATTTCCACTAAGAATACGCATGAGCTGGAGGCGCAACGGAAGCACGAGGCGGATAGCATCGCGATTGTCAAGGCCAAACAAGCGGTGACCGGACATGCAAAGGACACGGCTGCGATGGCGATCCGGACTTCCGATACCGCAACGGGTTTTAACAAGGCTATCGGGGGCGCAGAGCAGCTGACGACGGTAGAAAATGAATTGATCAAAGTGGTGTTTAGCAATAAGGGGGGGCAGCCGGTATCCGTAGAGCTGAAGCAATTCAAAGCTTATGACAGTACCCCCGTAAAGCTGATAAGCCCGGGAACGGACAATCACCTGAACTATTCGATCACTACGGCCCCCAGCCAGGTGGCCTCTGTCGCCGATCTGTACTTTAATCCAGCGCAGGTGGTAAAAAATCCGGATGGAAGCCAGACGATCAGCTATCAGCTGCCGGCTCCGGCGGGTGTATCGCTGGTCCACCAGTTCACGATCCGGCCGAACGACTATCTTGTCGATTGGAATGTGGTCATTGGCAATCCCGGTGCATTGTTCTATCAGAATAATTTTATCCTGACCTGGCAGTCGCAGCTGGAAAAGACCCAGCGGAATGTCAGCTATGAACGGCGGCTGGCGGGGATCAGCTATTATGAGGACAACCAGTTTGACTATATGGTCGCCAAAACGGAGAGGACGCTGGATAAGCGGGTGCAATGGCTGGCTGTATCCCAGCAGTTCTTTAATATGACGCTGATCGCCAAGGATGGGTTTAGTTCCGGGATCATTCACCTGGCAAAAGAGACGGCCGACAGTTCGACCGGTGTGGAGCGTGCGGAGGTCAGCTTGCAGGCAAAGATCCCTGCCCTGGCTTCTACCGTTCTGCCGATGCAGATATATTACGGTCCGAATGATTTTCATATCCTGGAGAAGCAGGCTCCGGGTATGACGCATATTATCGATCTTGGAAGAGGCATGTATTCTTTTGTTCGTCCGATCAACGTGTATGTCATTATGCCCGTTTTCGGTTTTTTCAAGCAGCATATAGCGAGCTATGGATTGGCCATCCTGCTGCTGACCCTCTTTATCCGTCTTTTCACTTCTCCGCTGGTATACAGCAGTTATCTGAGCGGCGCCAAGATGAAGGCGCTCCGGCCGGAGATAGAAGCGATGAAAAAAAGGGTTGGCAATGATCAGCAGCAGGTGGGTATGGAGCAGATGAAGCTGTTCCGCGAGGCGGGGGTAAATCCGTTAGGGGGCTGTATACCTGCGCTGTTGCAGATCCCGATCTTCTTTGCCTTGTATAGCTTTTTCAATTCGAATATCGGGTTGCGCGGGGAAAGTTTTTTGTGGTCGCATGACCTGTCGTCTTACGACAGCATATTGAATTTTGGGTTTTCGATACCCGGTTATGGCGATCATATCAGCCTTTTTGCCTTGTGTGCGGTGGCGACCAGTTTTCTTATCTCCCTGTATGGGATGAGCATGACTCCCGACCAGAGTAACCCGGCCATGAAATACATGCCGTATATCATGCCGGTATTCCTGTTGCTGTTCTTTAATACATTGCCGTCTGCGCTGACCTGGTACTATACCGTCTCCAATGTGATCACGCTGTCGTTGCAGTTCGTTATCCAGCACTATATCATCGATCATGAGAAGATACTGGCGAAGCTGAAGGAGAACAGGAACAAGCCAAAAACGAAGTCCAAATGGCAGGAGCGGCTGGAGCAGATGCAGGAAGCGCAGAAGACGGCGCAGCAGGTGCAAAAGAGGCCTCCGAACACCAGAAAATAAAATGATAATTCATCGGCGATATTTCGCTCCTCTGCTGCTTAGCTGCTGTCTGCTGGCGCGGACCGGCATTCAGGCGCAAAAAAGCGTATCCGAGCTCACCCTTGTCTATGATTATTCGGTCAACCCGACCGGCGAGGGCAAGCAGAGCGGGACGGAAAATGCGATCCACACGGTGTATATCAAAGGGAATAAGAGTCGTTCCGAGATGACCAGTTCTCTGTTCTCTTCCACCACGATATTCGATGGAAATACGGGATTTGGGGTGATCCTTAAAGAGGTGAGCGGTCAGAAACTGCTGATCCGGATGAATCCGGACAATTGGGCGGAGCGGAACCGGATCTATGATGGCATCCTCTATAAAAATACCAACGAGAGCAAAGAGATTGCGGGATACAAATGTATAAAGGCAGTCGGGCAGACGAAGTCAGGGGCTACGATCACGGTATATTATACCCGGGATATTATCCCGGAGAACAGGCAATACGATCCTTCTTTTCGGAGTCTGGACGGGTTGCCGCTGGAATATGAGCTGACCAACGGGAATGTCCGGATCCGTTATCGGATAGCACGGATAAATCTGAATCCCGTCCCGGTGTCAAAATTCGATGTCCCAAGCGCCAGTTCGGGATACCGGGAAATGAATTACGAAGACAGTAAAAAGATGAATTTGAATTAAAAATCGGCTGAGCCGGGTTGAGAAAGAAATGAGTGATCGTTGATTAGTGCATGTTGATCCGCAAGTCGAGTAAGCTGAGATTGCTGCCGGAGTTGTTCTTCATGTAAACGCTGTTATTGATCCGGTAGGTATGCGGCATGATATAGAAGCTATTGCCTTTCTGGTAGGTCACCAGGGTATGGAAAGAAACATATTCGCGTGCTTTTTCGGTTCCGACGATCATACTCCCGGAGTAGGAAGGCCCTGCTTTTAGGGTAAAGCCATTTGTCGTCCGGATGGGAATGAAGTTGGTCTTCAGGGGAATGGTCGTCTTTTTGTTATCACCGCCGCCACCTTTGCTCGCAACGGCCAAACCGACAACGGCGATCATCGAAGCGCTGATGAGCATCTTCCGTGTCAATTTTCTCAATCCTATGGTAGTCAGTATTAACATTCTATAGCAAAGGTAGTAAAAAGATTTGGGTATATTTTAACCGCTCGTCACTAATTTTAATAAACCCTTAACGATTTGATATCTAAAAGGTTATATTTTAAGCTTTTTTGAGCATTCGTTAATTAACCCTTTCTTACCGGTAAATACGCAAATTTAACATGGAGGGTTGTCGAACCGCAAGAAATTTACCGTGGAGGGGGTTTGGGGCGGAGAAGGTGCGGGGATGTCGCAGTAAAAAGGCGGGGGGATGTTGGTGTCAAAAGGTAGGGGTATGTCGCTGCAAAATAGCTGCTGCGGGGGTTAAGATTGACCGGGTTGGGGTCTGATATCAGGGAGCGGTGTTCGTCATTTGCAGGGACATGTTTGTCGATGATTTTGACGGCCGGGTGAAGCAATGGCGGGCAAATTATTTTTCGCCCGTAAAGTTCAAATGGCGTAACTTACAACAACCTTTAACACATGCAAGAAAATCCATACCATCAGGACCGCGAGGAAATGAAAGAATTGTTGAAGCAGTATCAGGATTTGAAGAGAGGCAAGCATCATTCTTTTTTGGAAGAGGAAGCATTTGAACGGATCATAGATTATTTTGATGACACGGAAGATCTTGTTCAGGCTGTCGAGGCGGTCGAACTGGGGATCGAGCAATACCCTTACTCTTCCGCGCTTATGGTAAAGAAGGCGGATCTGATGATAGCCACCCGGCGGTATCATGAAGCGTTGTCCATCCTGGAGCAGGTAGAGTTGCTCGATAGCTCCGATATCAATCTATACATACTCAAGACGGATGCCTATCTGGCCCTGGACCAACCGCAGCAAGCGGCGGCCCTGCTGGAAAGCGCGCTCCTGCATTTCGAAGGGGACGAGCGGCTGGAGCTATTGTTCGAATTGGCGGACGTTTACGATGATTATGAGGAGTTCGATAAGATCTTCGATTGTCTGCGGCTGATCCTGGAGCAGGAGCCGGACAACGAAGAGGCCTTGTATAAAATTTGTTTCTGGACTGATTTTACGGGCAGGAATGAGGAGAGTATCAAGTTGCATCAGCAAATCATCGAGGAAAAGCCTTATAGCGAGCTGGCCTGGTTCAATCTTGCGGCGGCTTACCAGGGGCTCAAGCTGTATGAAAAAGCGGTGGATGCTTACAAGTATGCGTTGGTCATCGATGAAAAGTTCGACTATGCTTACCGGAATATGGGGGATGCCTATATCCGGCTCCGCAAATACAAGGATGCGATCGAATCGCTGGAAAAGGTGCTGGAGCTATCGCGGCCGGAAGATGTCATCTACGAGGCTATCGGTCACTGTTATGACAAACTGGATAATTATGCGCAGGCCCGGTTTTATTATCGGAAGGCATCGCATCTGAATCCGGAAGACAGCAAGCTGTATTATAAGCTGGCCTGTACTTATATCAACGAAGGGCAGTGGGGGCAGGCTACCCGTCAGCTGGAAGCTGCCATGCGTATCCACTCCATGCAACCGGAATACAACCTGGCGATGGGCGAATGCAAGATGCAGATGGGGGAATTCAAGGAGGCTATTCAATTCTTTTCCAATGTTGTCCGGATACGGCCGCGGAATATTTCCAGCTGGGAAGCCCTGATCCGCTGTCTGTACAACGCCGAGTACTTTGAGGAGGCCCTGGAGCAGGTAGGGGCGGCCATCCGGATCACCGGGGGGAAGCCCATTTTTTTATTCTACCTGGCTGCCGTCAATTTTGCGCTGGGCAGGTCGAGGGAAGGGCTGATACAATTGGAAAATGCCATGTCGAAAGCACCCAGGCTGCTGAAGAAATTGCTGGAGCTTAATCCCGTCATTTTGCAATATCAACCGGTGGTAGACATCATTGCCCGGTACAAAAAGAATAAATCCTTCTGACACCGCACGGGTCACGGAAATTAAAAGTTTTTAATGTCATTTTACCAGTTCTCTCCGGGAGGGGGTAGAGATAGTATTGGTTTGTTTCCTACATTTGCGCCGGTTCCAAACCGGGCGGAGCCCGGTTGTGACAAAGGAATTATTTACGGACCTAATAAAACAAGGATGAATTTTAATCTTACGCAAATGCCGGACCGACTGCTGAAGCCGCGTCAGCATGGAATTACAATGGTTATGGACAAGGGTCTGAGCATCGAGGAAGCAAAGAATTTCCTGAGTGTGGCACATCCGCATGTCGACATTGTCAAGCTGGGTTTCGGCACTTCCTTTGTAACGCCCAATCTGCGGGAGAAGATCGAGGCGTATCAATCTTATGACCTTCCGGTCTATTTCGGAGGCACGCTGTTCGAAGCATTCCTGATCCGCAATCAGTTTGAAGATTATATCGCGGTTTGTAAAGATTACGGTATTGCCCATGTGGAAGTGAGCGATGGTTCGATCACCATTCCGCATACGGAAAAGTGCGGCTATATCGAGAAGCTGACCAAACATTTCACCGTGCTGAGTGAAGTAGGCAGCAAGGATGCTGCGCATATCATTCCTCCTTATAAGTGGATCGAGCTGATGTCGGCCGAACTGAGCGCCGGGGCCGCTTATGTCATTGCTGAAGCAAGGGAAGCGGGTAATGTGGGTATTTACCGCGGCAGCGGCGAAGTCCGGGAGGGGTTGGTACAGGAGATCCTGACGCAGATCCCGGCCGAGAAGATACTCTGGGAGGCTCCGCAGAAGGCGCAGCAGCTGTATTTTATCGAACTGATCGGTTGTAATGTCAACCTGGGGAATATTGCGCCGACCGAGGTGATTGCGATGGAGGCGATGCGTGTAGGGCTTCGCGGGGACACTTTCCATATGTTCCTGGACAAATAATATGAGACGATATGGCTTGATAGGATATCCGCTGACACATTCTTTCTCGCAAAAGTATTTTACGGAGAAGTTTGAAAGGGAGGGTATAAGGGATTGTACCTATTCCAATTTTTCCCTGGCGGGGATCGGGGAGTTGTCTGCCGTGCTGGGGGATCCGGAGCTGTGTGGGTTGAATGTCACTATTCCTTACAAGCGGGCGGTACTGGATTATCTTCACGATAAGAGCGAGGTGGTCGATGCTATCGGGGCCTGTAATTGCGTCCGGATCGAGGGGGGGCGGCTGACGGGGTATAATACCGATGTGGTTGGCTTTGAGCAGTCGCTCGTACGGCGGCTGGCGCCACATCATCGCCGGGCGCTGGTACTGGGAACCGGTGGAGCTTCCAAAGCCGTTGAGTATGTGCTACAGAAGAAAGGTATTGACTACCGGATGGTGACTCGGCAGCCCCGGGAAGGGATGGATGACCTGGGGTATGGGCAGGTGGATGCGGGGGTGATGGCGGACGCTATGCTGATCATCAATACGACCCCGGTGGGGATGTATCCGCAGGTCGATGAATGTCCACCGCTGCCTTATGAGGTGTTGACGCCGCGGCATTATTTGTTTGACCTGATCTATAATCCTGCGCGGACGCTGTTTCTGCAAAAGGGGGAGGAGCGGGGGGCTGTGGTGGAGAATGGGCAGGAGATGCTGGTCCTGCAGGCGGAGGAGAGTTGGAGGATATGGACGGCGGGTTAGGCGGGTAGCGCGTGGAGGGTATCGGGTAGCGGCCGGCGGATCAGGTCAGCAATTTTGTGCAAACTTCTTTTGGGACCGATACGATCTTTTTTTGCGAATAGTCGTAGCATATCATGCCGGTGCGGGCGAAGGCGACGGGCAGCATCTTTTCTCCGGACTTTTTTTCCAGCCGGTAATACAATTCGAATCCGACGCGGGAGAATTCGGCAGCGGCTACCGAGGCCCAAAGGAGATCGCCGTAGAATAGTTCGCTCCTGAATTCTATGGTTACATCGGACATGATCAATCCTACGCCGGCGAGGTCCAGTTCGCCATAGCCGTGATGGCGGAGGAATTGGACGCGGATTTCATGGATCAGGGCAAGAAGGGAGTCATTGCCGACATGACCGGCATAGTTGAGGTCGGTGACGCGGACGGGGATTTCGGCGGTAAAGGTGAGGCGATCGGGCAAGAGTAATTTTGTCTTTGGCATATGCGGGCGTTATTTTGTTTTCCGTAAGAAAGCCACCAATTGGTCGGCTGCCTTACGGCGATGACTGTAATGATTTTTTTCTTCCATGGACAGTTGTGCAAAGCTGCGGCTATCTCCTTGCGGAACGAAGACGGGGTCGTAGCCGAAGCCGTTTTCGCCGGCGGGTGAGAGCAGGATATGACCTTCGCAGATCCCTTCGAACAGGTGTTCCTTTCCTTCCCAGATCAGGGAGATAACGGTGCGGAAGCGGGCGCGGCGGTCGCAGCTGTCGCCGCTGTCGTTCAGCCGGTGCAGGAGTCGTTCGATATTTTTTTTATCGGACCGTTGGTCGCCTGCGTAGCGGGCGCTTTTCACGCCGGGTTCGCCGTTGAGGGCCGGCACTTCCAGTCCGGTGTCTTCGCTAAAACAATTTTCCCCGGTGAGCCGGTGGATGGTCGATGATTTTTCGGTGGCATTGGCTTCCAGCGTATCGTGGGGCTCGGGGATGTCGATATCGATACCTGCTTCGCGGAGGGTGATGACGTGCAGGGTTTGGCCGATGGCG
>Ga0302326_10033618_pt1 | contig 10185 bp, 10 predicted proteins | sample Palsa_T0_3_FD_202264 | JGI IMG/M metagenome (GOLD analysis project Ga0302326, IMG submission 202264) | Peat permafrost microbial communities from Stordalen Mire near Abisko, Sweden - Palsa_T0_3 | ecosystem: Environmental > Terrestrial > Soil > Palsa > Peat permafrost | place: Sweden: Abisko...
AAGATTCCCTGGGCGAACTGACGCGCCTGCGCGCCGAGGGCAAGATCCGCCACATTGGCGTGTCAAATGTCAGCGCGGCTGAGCTTGCGCGCGCGCAGCGCAGCGTGACTGTGGTGTCGGTGCAGAATCGCTACAACCGCGCGGATCGTGACTCGGAGGATGTGCTCGAGGTTTGCGAACGCGCCGGGATCGCCTTCATTCCATGGTTTCCGCTCGGTGCGGGCCGCGACGCCGCCGACGCAAAGACGGCCATCGCCTGGTTGCTGGCGCGCTCGCCGGTGATCCTGCCAATCCCCGGCACATCCTCCGTTACCCACCTGGAGGAGAATGTGGCGGCCGCCAATGTGCGCTTGAGCGCGCGGGACCTGCAGACCATGAATTGACCGCGCGCGCCTTGCACCTACGTCTGCGCCGCGAAATCGGCGAGCACCAGTGCGACGCACGCCGTCAGGCGGCGTGCATAATCGATGTGCAGGAATTCATTGGGACCGTGGGCGTTGGCCTGCGGGCCGAGTACGCCGGTCACGAAAAACTGCGTCTTGGGAAATCGCTCGCCCAGCATCCCCATGAAGGGAATCGTGCCGCCGCTACCGACGTGGACGGCGTCTTGTGCAAAGATCTGCGCGGAGGCGCGGCTCATCGAGTGCTCGAGCCACGGTGCGAGCGGCGGTGCATTCCAGCCGGCGGTGGCCCCTTCGCTTTCGAAGCGGACCTGCGCGCCATAGGGCGGGTCGCGCTCGAGAGTGCGGCGAACCGCATCCTCCGCCCGTTCCGCGTCGCAGGTGGGCGGCAGGCGCAGCGACAGCTTCAGCGAGATTTCCGGCAGCAGCACATTGCCCGCCGACTGCACGGCAGGCAGGCCGTCGGCGCCCGTCACGGCCAATGTCGCGCGCCATGTGGAGTTGATGAGGAGTTCGAGCGGGTCGTTGGCAAGCGCCCGCACGCCCGTTGCGAAAGGGACTTTGCCCGCAACCGCAGCGCCTAAGACCCGCGCCGCGCTCACCAATTGTGCGCGCCGGTCCGTGGGTATGGCGACCTGCAGCTCATCGAGGAGGATATCGCCGCTGACCACGCTTTCGAGCCGCGCGATGAGCTCTGCCGCAACACGAAATGGCGTGGCCGCGATGCCGGTTGCCATTCCGGAGTGCACGCCTTCATTGAGCATGCGCACATGCAACCGACCCACGAGGTTACCGCGCAGCGACGTCGTTGACCAAAGTTGCTCGTAATTGCCGCACTCCGCATCCAGACACACCACGAGCGAGGGCGTGCCGATGCCCTCTCCCAATGCATCAAGGTGCGCAGGCAGGTCGATGCTGCCGCTCTCTTCAGAGGCTTCGATCATGACCAGGCAGCGCGGCAGGGCGATACTGCGCGCCTTTAATGCTCTGATCGCCGCGAGTGAACTGAACACGGCATAGCCATCGTCCGCGCCGCCGCGCCCGTAGAGCTTGCCATCGCGGATCACCGGCAACCACGGCCCCAAGCCCTCGTGCCATCCGGTGAATTCAGGCTGCTTGTCCAAGTGCCCGTAGAGCAGCACCGAGCCCGGAAGTTCGCCGGGTATGTCGATGAGCAGAAGCGGAGTGCACCCGGGTAGCCTGCGCACTTCGACGCATGCATGCGGCAGGGGCTGCGCACGGCACCAGCTCGCCATCAAATTCACCGCGCGCTCCATGTGCCCATGGCTTTCCCACTGCGGATCAAAGTGCGGCGACTGATTGGGGATACGGATGTAGGCGGACAGCTCCCCGAGGATCGAATCCTGCCAATAGCCCTCGATATCGCGTAGTAGGGCTGTTTTCTCAATATTTGACATATATTATCTCTAATATCAAAGGCTTATACACGACATATCTAGTCAATTATGGGGAGACGAAAGAGCCGTTGTGCGTTGGCGGTGGTGCTCTGCGCAAGCCTCGCCAGTGGCTCGCCGCGCGCATCAGCCACTGCCTTTGCGATGTGTGGCAGATAGGCGGGCTCATTGCGCCGCGATGCGGGCTTGGGCTCAAGGTCGCGCGGCATGAGATAGGGCGCGTCGGTCTCGAGCAGCAGCTGTTGCTCGGGTATGGTGCGCATGAGCGGCAGCAGATGCGCGCCGCGTCTTTCATCGCAGATCCAGCCGGTGATGCCAATGAATAATCGCATCTCCAGATAGCATTCAAGCTCGGCGGCGGTGCCGGTAAAGCAGTGCGCCACTGCACCGGTCAACGTGCTGCGATGCTCGCGCAGAATTGCGACGAAGTCCGCATGGGCATCGCGCTGGTGCAGAAAGACGGGTTTGCCAATGGTTGCCGCGAGTTCGAGCTGACGATGGAAGGTATCGCGCTGCACGGCGGGGGCGGAAAGATTGCGGTTGTAGTCAAGCCCGCACTCGCCGATGGCAACGACTTCGGCACAGGAGGCGAGCAGCGACAACTCCTCGGCAACCTGCGCCGACCACTCCTCGGCGTGATGTGGATGCACGCCGGCGGTGGCAAACAGGCGCTCCCGGTGCGCTTTCGCGAGCGCCACAGCAGCGCGCGTGCTCTCGGCGTTTGAGCCGGTGACCAGCATTTGTACGACGCCCGCCGCACGCGCGCGTGCAATCACGTCCTCGCGGTCCGCGGCAAAGCTCTTGTGTGTCAGATTGATGCCGATGTCAATCAAGCGCGCGCTCTGCGCCGTCGATGCGGCGAGTACCGTGGGCCCTGTGGTATGGTTTGCCATGCATTACCGACGTTCCATTCGCAGTCGGCATTCTACGAGACGCGCGCAGTTTGCGTGCCTCGCCTGTCTCTGTGTCGCCGGCACGCTCTCTGCGGCGGGCGATGAACACTGGCTCGACGTCGAGGGGCAGATCCAGTACGGCTACTATACCGAGGACCCGCGTGCCTTAGGCAATCTTGCGGCGCGGCTTGACTCGAAGGAGGGCGCGCAGCCGCTGCAGGGCTACTACGCGGCGCTCGCTTATTATCGGCTGGCGCTCACCGGCGAAGCGCGCGACAAGGCGGGTGCCGCAAGCTCGGCCGAACACTGCAACACCAGTGTCGATGCGGCTTTACAGGTGCGTGCGGACTGGGCCGAGGCGCTCGCGCTGCAAGGGGCGTGTCTCGGGCTCCTGGCCGAACTCAAACCTCTGCGCGCGGCGCTCGCTGGCCCGCGCAGCCGCTCCGAGCTTGTGCATGCGCGCGAGCTTGAAGCGCATAACCCGCGCGTTTTGCTGCTCGATGGCTGGCTTGAACTCGAGCGCCCGGCGAAAGATATGTCCGCCGCCAAGGCGCGCGCCTGCGGTGACTTTGCGGCTGCGATTTCTGCATTCGAAGCTGCGCGCTCAGGCGCGGAACACGTCCCCGAGTGGGGATTGGCCGAAGCCTATACCTATCGGGCGAATTGTGATCTCGAGCGCCGTGATGCGGCGGCCGCACGCGATGCGCTGGAGCGCGCGCTCCTCATCGCTCCGGACTTTCAGCTGGCGCGGCGCCTGATCGGGCGCATTACTGCCGGCTAAAGGCGCTCGCTGCGGCGCGCGAGCGCTGCGCACAGCGCTGGCACGTCCTCTTCAGGCTGATCCCAGGAGACGACGAAGCGCGCCGCGCCCGAGTCCGCAGCACCCCAGTCGTAGAACTCGAAACCCGCCGCGCGCAACTCGCGCTTGGCATCCTCGCCGAGCGCCACGAACACTTCATTGGCTTCAACCGGAGCGAGCAGGCGCTCTGCCGCGGCGGCGCCGATCTCGAGCGCAAGTTTGTTGGTGCGCTCGGCGTTACGCCGCCAGATCCCTGTCTCGATATAGGCGAGCAACTGCGCGGCGACGAAGCGCGATTTGGAGAGCAAATGGCCAGCGCGCTTGCGCCGCAATTCAAAATCGGCGACGCGCCTGGGGTCAAAGAAGACGACCGCCTCGGCGCCGAGCGCGCCGTTCTTGGTTGCCCCAAAGGACAGCACATCGACGCCCGCACGCCAGGTCGTCGCCGCCGGATCGCAGCCTAGAGTGACGACCGCGTTTGCAAAGCGCGCGCCATCCATGTGCACGGCGAGGCCATGGGCGTGGGCGAGTTCTGCAAGTTCGGCAATCTCGGCGCTGCGGTACACCGTGCCGAACTCGCTCGCCTGCGTCAACGTCAATGCCGCAGGCTGCACGGTGTGCACGGTCGGGGGATTCCACTCAAGCGCGCGGCTCAAGCCTTCGGTGGTAAGCTTGCCATCGCGCCCCGGAATGCTGATGAGGCGCGCGCCGCCGGAGAAGAACTCCGGCGCGCTGCATTCATCACGCAGCACGTGTGCTTCCTCGTGCGCGAAGATCGCGCCATAGGGCGGCGTCACGGTCGCGAGTGCCAGGGCATTGGCCGCAGTGCCGGTCGTGACGGTGAACACGCGCACCTCGGTGTCAAAAAAGTCACCGAACACCTGATCCAAACGCTTCGACCAGCGGTCCTCGCTGTAGGCGGCCTCGAGGCCGCGATTCACCGCCTGGATCGCAGCCAGAAACTCCGGGTTGGCACTCGAGGTGTTGTCGCTGAAGAAGTACATCAATCAAGCCGCCAGCGGAACGACCAGGCGCCAAAGGCGAGGAAGGCGAGCGCCGTCAACCCGAGATAGGCAAGATCGGGCGCCACCTGATAGATGCCGGCCCCGTCGATCGTCACGGCGCGGGCGGCATTGAGAATATGCGTCAATGGAAACACCTGGGCGAGCAGGCGCACCCAATGGGGCGAGCCTTCGAGCGAATACCAGATTCCGGACAGTAGCATCATCGGCCAGGTCATAAGATTCAAGACGCCGCCGACAAGCTCATCGCTCGAGAAGCGCGCCGCGATGGTTAACCCGAGCGCGATGAGCGACAGCGCCCCCATGACGGCAATGAGGAACAGGAGCAGCAGACTGCCCGCGGTGTGAAAGTGGATGATGGGCGCAACGCCGCAGTACAGGATGAGCGTCACGAGCATGACGAGGCTCAGGCGCGACAGTACCTGCGCGCTTAAGAACTCGAACGGCGTGAGCGGTGTCGCATGCAGGCGCTTCAGAAAGCCGCTCTTTCTGTAGCGCAGTACGACGTAGCCCACTCCGAAGAGGCAGCTGAACATCATGTTCATGCCCAGAACGCCGGGGAAAAGAAAATCCACATAGCGCACGGCGGTGCCCGTGACCGGCTCGCGCATGGCGCCGTGATCCGCCGAGAGGAGAAGTTTCTCAGCGATGTAGCCCTTGGGCGAATCGGTGTTTACCCAGTAATGCGCACCGTTCCTGGGATCGAAGAGAAGGTCGAGCTGATGGCGCCCCACCTTGCGGATCGCATCGGCCCGGTCGGTGACAGGCACGAAGTCGACATAGCGCTCACGCAGGAAGGGGTGGCTCTCCTGCGCCACATTGGTGCTCAACACGCCGACCTTGAAAAGAGGGCGCTCTGGGCCGCCGAACACGATGCTCATTCCCACCACGAGCGCGATCGGGACGACGAGAGTGAAGATGAGCGTGCCGCGGTCGCGTACGAACTCAAGATTGCGCGCATGCCATACCGCCAGGAGCCGCTTCATCATGCGCGCAGTTCCTTGCCGGTCAGCTCCAGGAAAAGATCCTCGAGGTTGGGTGGCCGGATGCGCAGATTCGTGAGCGGCACGCGCGCGTCCATCAGCGTGCGCAGCGTGCCGTCTAAGTCGTCGGTCGTGATCTCAATGCGGTCGCCCGCCTCGAAGAGCCGCAGCGGCAGCGCTCGAGCGCTCGCCGGAAACTCCTGCTTGGGAAGCTCGAGCAGCACCTCGGCGAAGTGTTCGCGCAAGAGTTGCCGAGGCCCGCCCTGCGCGATGATCCGGCCGCCATCCATGATCGCGATCTCATCGCACAGGAGCTCCGCCTCTTCCATGTAATGGGTGGTGAGGATGATGGTCTTGCGGCTCGACTTGATGGATTGCACCAGCTCCCAGAAATTGCGGCGCGCCTGCGGATCGAGCCCAGTCGTTGGTTCATCCAGAAACAGGACCGCGGGATCATTCGCCAGAGCGATCGCCAGGAGCAGCCGCTGCTGCTGCCCACCGGAGAGCTTGCGCGTGTCGCGATTCTGCAATTTCTCAAGAGCACATAGCTTGATGAGCTCATCGACGGAATGGCCGCGCGCATACAGGTGCCGAAACAGCGTCAGGCTCTGGCGCACCGTCAGAAAGTCCTGCAGCGCCGTCTTCTGAAACAGAATGCCGGAATCCTCGCGCGAGCGCCTGCCCAGAGGCTCGCCGCGGTAGCGCACATCTCCTGAGGTAGCGTTGAGGATGCCCTCCATGATCTCGATGGTCGTCGTCTTGCCGGCGCCATTCGGGCCGAGTAGCCCAAAACAAACGCCGCCGTTGACGGCGAACGACACGCCGTCGACCGCGGTCACCGTGGCGTAGCTCTTCTTGAGCGCGCGGACTTCGAGGATGGGTTCGCTCACTGGGGTCCGTAAGATCAGAACACGCAGCGCGCGATCCTAGCGGATCCGCGGCGCAGGCGTTTATCCGCGAAGCCCCGCGCGGCTGTTATGATCGCACACGCAAGTATGCTCGACGCCGTCCAACCCCAATTGCCTCTCTGGTCTGAGGATAATCCGGAGCAGGGCTGGGCTGTGCGCGAGAGCCGCCGTGCGCGCCGTCTGGCGATCCGCGTGTTTCATACCGGGCGAGTCGAAGTGGTGGTGCCGCGGCGCACCTCACGGCGTGCGGTCGCGCAGTTCCTCGCCGGGCATCGGGAGTGGATCGAATCCAAGCTTGCCAACGCCCGGCGCCACGCCGCGGCGCCTGAGCCGTTCCCGCCGAGCAGAATCGAGTTCTCCGCCTGCGCTCAGAGCTGGCGTGTGCACCTGGCAGGTGGCAGCAGTCGCGTGCGCGCCCGCGTGATGGCTCCTGGGATCCTCGCCCTCGCTGGCGACATGAGCGACGTACGTGAGGTGCGGCGTGCTCTGCGCGACTGGCTGGCCCTGGAAGCCCGCGCGCTCCTGGGTCCTGCGCTCGCGCAGTGCGCGCGCGATATGGGAGTTCAATATCGGCGGATCGCGATCCGCCGGCAGCGCACGCGCTGGGGAAGCTGCTCGACCCGCGGCACCATCAGTCTCAATGGTGGTCTACTATTCCAGACTCCGCAGGTGATGCGCTATCTCCTGGTGCATGAGCTTGTGCACACGCGCCACATGAACCACTCGCGCTCTTTTTGGACGGAGGTTGCACGCCACTGCCCCGAGCACGCGCGCCTCGACGCCGAGTTGCTCGACGGCTGGCGCCGCGTACCCTCCTGGGTATTGGGCGAGACCTAAGGCCTCGCGAGCCAGGCGACGCCGTCATGACCGACTTGCCGTACGAAAAATCCGAGAAAGTCGACCTGTCGGATGAGCCCATCCACTGGAATCTGGGCGCATCGCTGACCTATGGCGGGTATCTGCAGCTGGCGAAGCTGCTCGATGCCCAAAAGCCGCTCTCCTACCAGCACGACGAGATGATGTTCATCATCGTCCATCAGGCGTCCGAGCTGTGGCTGCGGCTTTTTTTGCATGAGCTTGACGCCGTGCTCGAGTGCGTGCGCCGCGACGACCTTGACCCATCCTTCAAGATGCTCGCGCGGATCACGCATGTACAGACGCAGCTGACCGCGGTGTGGGACGTGCTCGCGACGATGACGCCTTCGGACTACTCGGCCTTTCGCAACCTTCTCGGGCACTCCTCGGGTTTTCAGTCGCTGCAGTACCGCGTTCTGGAGTTTCGCCTCGGCAACAAGAATGCCGAAATGATCGCCGTGCACCGGCACGATCCTGCCGCCTACGAGACGCTCGCGCGAGCTCTCGCGGCCCCGTCTTTGTACGATGAGGTGCTGCGGCTCTTGAGCCGCCGCGGCTATGGCATTCCCGAGGACTATCTGTCGCGGGATTTCAGCGCCCCGTATCGCGCGAGCAAAGCCGTGGCCGGGGCGTGGCTCGGTGTGTATCACAATGCCGAAAAAGACTGGGACCTCTACGAGCTCGCCGAGCGCCTCGTGGATCTCGACCACAAATTCCAGTTATGGCGTTTCCATCACATGACCACGGTGGAACGTATCATCGGCTTCAAGCGCGGCACGGGCGGAACGGGCGGAGTTTCCTACCTCGCCAAGGTGATCGAGCTGCGATTCTTTCCGGAGCTGTGGCAGATTCGGACGGCAATGTAGAAGTCGCCGGGGCTCGATTGGGGTCTTTCAGATGGGATTCGGGCCGCACGCGAAAAAGAGAGTGGTCTTTAGCAACCATGGATTTAGTGGGGACGGGGGGAAGCTTGCCATGACTGCCTGGGTCCGGATCGGTTTGTGTCTGGTCTTTGGAGCGACTGCCGTTCCACCATCCGCATTGGCGGCTGAACACGCCAGCATCGGCGACTACGGCTTTGATGCGACCGGCATGGACCGCACGGTGCGGCCGGGAGACGATTTCAACGCGTACGCCAACGGAGTCTGGGCCAAGCGAACCACGATTCCCGGTGATCATGCCTACTGGGGCGTGTGGGATATTCTGGCAGAGCAGGCGCGAGGCCGGGTGCGGGACATCCTCGAGGCCGCCGCAAACGCCCACGCGCCTGCCGGCAGCAACGCGCGCAAGATCGGCGACTTCTATGCGACCTTTATGGATGAAGCTGCGATCGAAAATCGCGGTGGCGCGCCACTTAAGGAGCAGCTGGCGTCGATCGCGACGATCAATACCTATGTCGGGCTCGCGACCGCGATGGGCCGGGGAATCCGGGTTGACGATTCGATGCCGGTCACGTTTTTCGTCGAGTCCGATTTCAAGCACCCGGACGTCTATGCGGCGTATCTCGATCAGGGGGGCTGGGCCTCCCCGACCGCGACTATTATCTGAACGACGATGCGCCGATGGTCGCGGCGCGCGCGGCCTACCTCACTTACGCCGCGCAGCTGCTGCAGCTCTCAGGCGTTGCTTCGACGAAGGCCGATGCTGCCAGGCGCGCCAAGGCCGTGTTCGACGTCGAACACCGCTTGGCCGAGGTCCAGTGGACCCGCGTGCATCTGCGCGATTTGCCGGCGCGCTACGTCCCGTGGACCCAGGCCGAGTATTCCGCCAAGGCGCCAGGTTTTGCTTGGGATGCCTACTTTAAGGCGGCCGGTCTTGCAGGAACGGCCATACTCATCGCCTCTGCGGATACTGCCATTATCGGCACCGCGGCCATCGTGCCCGGCGTGCCGCTGCCCATCTGGAGAGACTATCTGGCGCTGCGCGCAATCGACCGGCACGCGCCGTACCTGTCAAAGGCGTTCGTAGCTGCCCATTTCGCATTCCACGACACGGCGCTTGCCGGAACACCCGATGAGGAGGCGCGGTGGAAGCGCGGCGCGCATTTTAGCGAACACGCGATGGGCGAGGCGATCGGCGAGATCTACGTCCAGCAGCATTTCGGGCCCGCAGCAAGAGCGTCGGCGACGCAACTGGTGAAGAACCTGCTCGCCGCTGCGGGAGCACGGATTGACGGACTCGACTGGATGTCGCCCGAAACTAAGGCGAAGGCGCGCGAGAAGCTTGCGACCTTCCAAGTGAAGGTCGGTTATCCCGACAAGTGGCGAGACTATTCGAAGCTCCCCGTCATTGCCGGCCAAGCCTACCGCAATTCACTCGCTGCCGACCGGTTCGAGTACGAGCGCAACCTCGCCAAGGTGGGCCAGCCTGTGGATCGGGCCGAGTGGGACATGACGCCGATGATGATCAATGCCTACTACGATCCGACGAAGAACGAGATCGTGTTCCCGGCTGCGGTCCTGCAGCCGCCGTTCTTCGATCCAAATGCGGACCTGGCCGTCAACTACGGCGGCATCGGTGCCATCATTGGTCATGAGATCAGCCACGGCTTCGATGACCAGGGGCGGCAGTTCGATGCCCGAGGTGCGTTGCCGATTGGTGGACGGCGCCGGATGCTGCGAAATTCAAGGAGCGCACTGCAGCGCTGGTGGCGCAGTATTCTGCCTACGAGGCGTTGCCGGCGCTCAAGGTCAATGGAGAGCTGACGCTGGGGGAAAATATTGCTGACAACGCCGGCATTGTCATTGCCTATGATGCGTACCACACGGCACTAGGCGCAGAGGCCGCCCCAGTCATCGACGGGCAGAGCCGCGACCAGCGTTTCTTCCTCGCCTTCGCGCAGGACTGGCGAACGCTCTGGCGCGACGAAATCCTGCGCCAGCTGACGACTACGGATCCTCACTCCCTCG
>Ga0302326_10033622_pt1 | contig 10183 bp, 10 predicted proteins | sample Palsa_T0_3_FD_202264 | JGI IMG/M metagenome (GOLD analysis project Ga0302326, IMG submission 202264) | Peat permafrost microbial communities from Stordalen Mire near Abisko, Sweden - Palsa_T0_3 | ecosystem: Environmental > Terrestrial > Soil > Palsa > Peat permafrost | place: Sweden: Abisko...
CCGCCCTCGGCATGCGCGGATATTAGGATAAGGCCCGGTCGCCTGACCGTCGCCGTTCGCGAAGGAGCCGCTTCCATCAAAACCCAATGTACTTCCAAATGTTCAAACCACCCTAAAAGCAGCTTGACCGAGGTCTCCCCATATTAGGGAACCGTCAGCACTAGCGGGGCGAAGCCGTCAGCTTCAATGGTGACCCCGTCGCCCGACGAGAGCCCGTAGATGGTCCAGGTCTCCGCCCGGTCGACGACGTGCTCGGGAATGTCCCGGGTCTTCCTGTTGGCATTTGACCCGACGTTCAGGAGCACGCTTCCGCTGGCCCTGATTGAGTTTCCAGATGTGTTCTTCAGGCTGAGTCCGTAAGGGCCGTTGTCGCCGTCCTCTTTTTCGAAGGTTCCGGTCAAGGGAAGGGCCGGAAGGCTGTCATCTAGGGGCCGCAGGGAAGCGCCGCTCTCACCCGCCCTCGATGTTGGAACATGCATGATGGCGAAACTGAAGATGCAGCCCAATGCAATCACTGCGGCTCTGCCGAAGGCTGACCAAGCGCGGGAGGGAGCTGAACTGCTCATGAATCGGTGAATCGTCATTCGGTCATTCCATCGCGCGATTCATGTGAGTCGTGATCCTGGAATGCATGCGGAGGGTACACCATCGCCGGGTTTGCGAGCTATGGGGTGTTACCCTTTCGCCGACAATGCCTGTCCCTGCCATGCGCATTGCGGCCTCCGGGCTCACCCCGTGATGCCGCAGACACTTGGCCGTCAGAATTTCTTGTGCGCGTTTTAGTGCGCTTTCCTAAACTGCATCTTTGGAAGTCGAGCGCCGAACAAGCATTTCCAAAACATCAGCCACGGGTTCGAGCCCAGTTTCGTGCACCTACTCGATAACCTCATGGAGCGCGTCAAAAATGCCTTGGAACAAGACAATCTCTAGGGTTTCACACTTACCAACCATGAAGCTGCACCGGCATCTCGTGCTATTTGTGGCGTCATTCCTGGCAACAAATGGGACCGCGATGGCAGCGTCGTCAACGATGTCGGTTGACGATGGCCATGACCCATCCCCCCCAGGCGGAATTCGAGTTGAGATGAAGCAAATGTTGATCGCCGACGCGACGGAAATTACCAAGGCGAACCAGGACAAGACCAACGTGGTCATCGCGAATCTGGATTCCGCTAAGGCAACAATAATGTCGCCCTACATAGTAAGGGAGGTAAAACCCCCGGACATCAACAAGCCGACATCCGAGATTCCAATCTTTCGGTGGCTAGAGGACGGGACTCTGTACTACAGGGTCGGGGAAACGTTTACGACTGGAGCAAAGCTGACGTTCTACCAGACCACACCCCCGTTGGTGGGGAATATAAAACCTGTGAGCGGGGTCAAAGTCGGATTTTCCTGGTCGTGGTAAGTCAATAAGCGGCTGTTAGGTTCAGCGATCCGCGGCGCCGATCCACCGCTGCTGGAGAAGAGCACCCAGGAATTGCCTCTCGGTCGGGCCGCCGTTGTCATTTCTGCCGATGGCGGCCTCTTCCAACCGCGCAGGATAGAGGTCCGTGTCGAACCGCAGCACCTCCTTTCCGTCCATCCTGACCACTAGGGTTCCCCGCGCCGGTTGGCGGGATCCACGATAAAGGGTGAAGACGGGCGTGATGATTTCGATTTCGTGGATGGTTTCGCCATCCATGGAACTGATGATCGGCCCTTCCTGGTTGAGCACGCCCCAGTGATCCAGCACGAACCGGCCGAGGCCGCCGCCATAGTGCACTACGCAGATGCCATCCCCGGCGCCCGGAATGCCTGTGAACAGAAGGGGTTCCCTCAGACCCCAGCGGGGTTGGGTTGGAAACACGACACGAAGCAGGAGGTGGTTGGTTGGCTCCGCCGGCAGGAGGCGGGACACGGTCTCGACCCATTGGATCTCCCCCGGGAACGTCTTCTCGATTGACGGTGCCCCCACGGCGTTTTCGCCGATCCTAACGGCGCCCGGCGCACACGGGTGGTAGGGAACGTAGCTCATCCAGTTCATCCGGCCGTCCACCTCGATCCAAAGCGGGCGCGGCGGTCCCGGCATGCCGCCGGAAGGGCCCATCTGCTCCATTTGCACGGTGCATTCCAGAGGGGTTCCGGGCACCAGCCGGAACGGCGGCCCATAGGACAAGGAGAACCCCGTGGAAAAATAGCCTAAACGCGCGGTTTCCCCCACCCCGGCTTCCATGAAAAGCAGGTCGCCGCCATCCTGGGATCCTGCCGACACCAACGGCCAGCGCCCCGGTTCCACGTGGCTGGGCAAAGCGAGCCGGAGGGTTCGGGGGAAAAAATCCAGCGTGAGGTCCCGGATGGGGAACGTGTCCCGCGCGACCGCCATGACGCCGCCCGAGAACCATCCCCGTCGGGCCTGGCCAGTCGCAAAGTGGATGTCCCTGCAATCGACCGGATCGAGCGGGCGCAAACCCTCAAGCACAGGCCGATCGTCAAGGACAACATAGACGGACGACCGGCTGAGGGCGCTGGCCGCGTTCCCCAGGTAGTAGGGATGCTCGGTGGTCGGATACAGCGAGCCAAACGACGCCGACAGCGTGCTGGCCCGACCCCGGGTGACACCGGCTCCCTCGCCCCACAGCACGAAATCGTCGCCAACACACTTCAAGCCCAGGCGGACCCGGCTGCCGGGAAGATATTCCAGCAGGAGGGATGCGTTCGGGGTCTCCACCAATTTTTCCACCGTATGCGGGGGCATTTCCGGGAACGCCATCCGCCAGGTGATCGGCCCGTAGCGCCAATCCCGCGCGGCCTCATACCAGAAGGTGGGCACGTTCAGGATCCGGGCCACCCTATCAAAGTACGCATTGCCGCGATGGACCGTCAGGGATCCCTCGAGCGGAATGCTGAGGACCGCGGCCACCGCCGCCGAAAAGGTGGCCGCGGCGAGCCAGAGGGCCCGCACGGCATTCTTGGCGCGGGACGACGAGACCGCCTCGTCGAGCGCACAGGCCCCAAACGTCGACACGAGGAGGAGATAGGGCAGGAAATCCACCGTGTAGCGAAGCGCGGAATTCCCGAAGAAAAGGTCGCAGATTCCGGGGCCAAGATAGGCGAGTCCAAGCATTCCGAGCACCGTGCCCAAACCCCGCGACCCCAGGGACGGCCGGAGCCGCAGCGCGAGCGGGATCGCCAGCAGGAACCAGGTCACCGGGGCGTATCTCAGGATCCCATAGACGTCGGCGCATCCGTAGTAATCCCGCGGCCAGGCAGGGAGGCGGCCGATCGAGGCAAATGGAAAATGGCGCGACCACTCCAGGGCTCCCGCGTAGTAGACCCTGAGGTTGAACCAGACATACGAGGGGCCCCAGTGCCGAAGCGGCGCGGGCGGGTCCTGCAGCAGGTAATTGAATCCGAACTCCAGGCAATTTCCAAAACGCAGGTGATTGTAGAGGAGGAGTCCGGAAAAGATGGCCCCGAATCCCGCGGCAAAGCCCATCCCCGCCCTCACCGGCGGACCCGGATGCCTCCATGAAGGCATCCGCGACTCCCCCTGGCGCAGGAAATTCCAGAGCACCCACGCAGGTGCCAGGATCATCAGCAGCAGCGTGGGACGGCAGCCGACTGAGAGTCCCAGGAAGAGGCCGGCCGCCGCCATCCACGCCGTCCTCCTCCCGGAGGACAGCGCCGAGTACAGGCTGTGGAGCATCAGGGTTGCGAAGAGGCATCCGCTTGAAATGGCGAACTCGTACATCAGCGGGCGCCTCGCGATCGCGAGCAGGCCCGTGGCCATGCCGAGCGCGATGACCGTCGCGAACACGATCACGCTTCCGGTGCGCGGGAAATGGTCCCGCCGGATCCTGAGCCACAGCCAGGCAAGCGCCAGGAAAGCGAGGGCCCCGAGAGACGCCCCGGCCGTCCCGAGCCACAGGTCCCCTCCCGTCAGCAGCCTGAACGGCAGCAGGAACACGAGCGCCGGCACCACCCCGTAATAGAGGTAGTACCTTCCGTGGTAGAAACTGGCGTCGAACATCCACCCATGGGGAACCCACACCCGCGGGTCGTAGGGATTGGCGGCGAGCATCGCCGGGTCCACCGGGACGTCGAGGTAGAGATGCCCTTTCAGGATGCCATGGACGAGCTGGTTGTAGAAATCGCCATACGAGGCCTTTCCCATCGGCCACGGCGGGAGACCGCCGCTTGTTGCGGCCGTCCAAAAATAAAATGAAGTGACAACCAGGAGCGCCATGACAAGGGCGACCCAATCCCCCTTCGTCGCCAGAAGGGCGGCCCTCGATGGAGAACGCGGGAGCGAAGCCAGGGGCTGGCTTGGCCGGGCCGGTTTGGCGGGACCGCCAGACTGAAAAATGGGACGGGTGTGGACGGTGCTTCTCATCTGCATCGGGATCGCGGAAAATGGAGCTTCACGGCGGCCTTGTCTTCCCCCTCGACCCGCCCGGTGAAATTCAAGGTCGGCGCGTGCGTATCAGGGTCGAGACTACACGGGATAGTTGGCAACATATTGATTTTCAAAACACGATGGTGGTTTCGCGGCGCTCGATTGTCGTATTATGCTTTGCCCGCGCTCCATGTATCGGTCAGCCCGCACGGGCCAGGAAGAAGTCCACCCACGCGGGTGCGCCAGCCCCCGCTTTCGTTTCGCCACGCCGAAGGACCCTACGCGATTTTACGTAATCATGGCCGTTGTCCGAAACACGCGCCGAAAATATCCGTTGGCCAGTCAACCCCGATTGCCCGTTAGATAACAGACCTATTGGCAATGATGAAGCTCGAGCTGGCACTTCAACGCTGCCGATTTGCGACACAATGGACGCGGCCGCTCGAGATGTTGGCGGCGGCCCTTCTCGCGTGCTCAGGCATCTTGAAGATTGTGAGCGCCTTCCAACGGGATGCCCTGTTGGCGGTTCCGGACCCGGTCCTCGCCATACAGACAGGCCACCTGTTCCTCGGGGTTGGCCTTCTTGAGGTAGGCATGGCCTCGGTCCTCGCGCTTCCGGGCAGCAGCAACAGGAAACTGCTGCTGATCACCGCGTTTTCGCTCTCCGTCACCTTCTACCGAATGGTCGGGGTCGTCGGCGGGGCCAGATTCCTGCCCTGCCCCTGCCTGGGCCACGGCTTTTCACGATGGCCCGCCTTCAATGCGCGCATCCCGATGCTTTCCGCCGTCCTGTACTTCACGCTGCTGATCGCAAACGCAGGTCTCGCGGTGTCGTTCATGGCACGGAGACAAGGGAGAACCCGAGCCCCGGGAGGGACACAGGCAACCCGCCAGATAAACATAGAAACCATATGAACGCTCCAAAATCCAATCAGCTTTTTCGCCCGATAACGGCGGTTTGCGTTGCCGCGGCCCTCGTGGGCCTGCTGGCGAGCTGCCAGCCCGCGGTCGAATGCGGCACATGGGCCTTCGGGGACACCCCCAACGGCGACAGTTACGGAATAAGCTCCAGCTTCACCTTCAACCCGGCGGCCTGCGGGCAAAACTGCAGCTGCGACGTCGATTGCATCATCCAGATGACCTGGGTGTATGACGTGGATAGCCAGACCTATATCCTGGATCATGCGGACGAGGGCAATGGCTCGGTCAAGGCAACGACCGACAATTGGGAAATCGACCAATGGGACACCTGGGGCTATGCGTACTATGGGCTGCAGAACAACGGCGTCTTTGCTAACGGTTTCAACAATCCGGGCGGCAACGGCGTTGCCACGACCTTGAACGACGGACCCGGCGGATACGGCCCTAGCACCTTGTTCTTTGCGCTGGACGTCGCGGTCTGCTACAATTCCAAGACCTGCCAAAACAAGATCCTGGGGTCCTACTTCTGGGCCTTCACCACCGACACCAACAGCAACACGGCGCCGGTCGCAAATGTTACCGGATGGACGGGCATCGAATCCGAGTTCCAGGACGCGGTGACCGTCTGGAACACGAAGTGGGTGCCCTTCTCGACCACGATCGTAATAAACGACGGCACCAAGACGCTGCCCAGCGCGGTTCCGCTACCCACCCTCACGGACCTGTAGACGAGCAAGCCCTCAACACCCTCACGCCATGAACACACTCAAGCAAGCGTACTACCCCTGCGCGATTCTCTGCATCTTCCTGGCGGGCTGCGGCGACCAGGCCAAGAACGCCGAGAAAACCCAGGCGCAGCAGAGCGCGGCCGCGCAGTTGGAATCGGTCCAGAAGCTCGTGACGCAAACAACGCAGACCTACCATGCCATGGACAATCCGACCCTGCTCAAGAAACTGACGGAGCAGAGTGAGCAGAAGAAGGAACCCTTCAATTCGCTCGCCTACCGGGAGCTGGTGAAGCGGAAGGACGTGAGCAGCGACGCCCTGGTATCGGTGGTCAAGGAAACGAAGAGCGCCGACGGCCTCCTGCCGCTCCTCCTCCTCAGGGACCTTGACAACAAGGGATATCAGGAGCTGCCGGTCGAATTGAGGGTGGATGTGCTCACCGACGCCCTGCACACCTCAAAGAACTTCAACACCTGGGGATTGCCCGGGTTCTATGTGGAGGCCGCCTCGAAGGCCCTGATCGAATGCGGCACGAGCGCGATTCCTGCCCTTAAGCGGATGCTTTCCGACACGCGGCCTGCCCCTGTCTTCGGCAGCAAGATGCACATGGAATACCTGAGCCGCAAATACCGCCTGTGCGACTACGCCCTGTTCCTCCTGGAGCGCATCCAGGGAAATGAGAAATTTGCCCAGCCTTTATCGGTCGCCGAGCGTGACGTTCTGATCCAGGAAGCGCTCAAGTAACTTGGCGTTGCCCGACGAGGGGCGGTTAGCCTGGTGGTCGTTTGCCGGGCACGTGACGCGACGAGCCCGCGACGTGCCCGAGCCATGGGGCGTCTTGGCCGCCTGTCCCAAGGCGTCAGCGGTCCAGGGTGATTGGGGGGCGGCAGGACGCCCCTTTCCACTCCAAAATCCCCGGATCCGGATCCGACGGACCCTGGGTATGCACCGTTCGTGCAATGGCTTTCAGGAGGAATCCGCCTATGGTTGGTTGCCGCATGACGTACACCTGCCCGATGCATCCCCAGATCGAGCAGGATCATCCGGGTCACTGCCCCATTTGCGGGATGGCCCTCGAACCAAAGGGGACTCCTGCGGGCGACGGCGAAGACCGCGAACTTCTCGATATGAGCCGCCGGTTCTGGATCGGCTTGGTCCTGGCGGTGCCGGTGTTTGTCCTGGCGATGGGAGAGATTCCCCTCAGCAGGATCATCGAGCCGCGCATTTCGCAGTGGATCCAGCTGGTGCTGAGCACGCCCGTCGTGTGGTGGGCGGGCTTCCCCTTCTTTGCGCGGGGGTGGGCGTCGATCCGGACTCGGAACCTTAACATGTTCACCCTGATCGCGCTCGGCGTCGGTACGGCATGGGGCTACAGCGTCTTTGCCCTTCTGGCTGCCGATCATTTTCCAGCCGCCTACCTTAGCCACGGCGTCGTGCCCGTCTACTTCGAGGCGGGGGCGGTGATAACGGTCCTGGTCCTCCTTGGCCAGGTGCTGGAGCTCCGGGCCCGGGGCCGCACGAGCGCAGCATTGCGCGCGCTCCTCGACCGGGCGCCCAAGACGGCTCGCCGGGTCCAAGACGGGCGGGAGGAGGACATCCCGGCGGACGACGTCCGTGTCGGCGACATCCTCCGTGTCAGGCCCGGGGAGAAGGTGCCGGTCGACGGAAGGATCACCGAGGGATCAAGCGCCATCGACGAGTCAATGATCACCGGCGAGCCGCTGCCGGTCGAGAAACACATCGGCGACAAGGCAACGGGCGCAACGGTCAACGGCGCCGGAAGCTTCCTGATGCGCGCCGAGCGCGTGGGCGAGGACACGGTCCTTTCGCAGATCGTCCACCTGGTGGCTGATGCCCAGCGCAGCCGCGCGCCGATCCAGCAGGTCGTCGACAGGGTCGCCGCGATCTTCGTCCCGGTCGTCCTGGCGTCGGCCGCGATCTCGTTTGCCGCCTGGGCCTATTGGGGACCCGAGCCGCGCTACCTGCACGCCATGGTGAATGCCATCGCGGTCCTGATCATAGCGTGCCCGTGTGCGCTGGGGCTTGCCACGCCCATTTCCATCATGGTCGCGGTGGGCCGCGGCGCACAGGAGGGCATCCTGATAAAGAGCGCGGCGGCCCTGGAGACCCTGGGGAAGGTCCGGACGATCGTCGTGGACAAGACCGGCACCTTGACCGAGGGGAAGCCCAAGGTCATCAGTTTCTGGACCGGCCCGGGCGGCGACGAGATCCACGCGCTGGCCTTGGCCGCCTCGCTGGAGAACCAGAGCGAGCACCCGCTCGCGCGGGCGGTGATGAAGGCCGCGGAGGCGCGAGGGATCCCTTTGCGGCCGGTGGACCATTTCGAATCGATCCCGGGGAATGGCGTTTCGGGCCAGATCGGCGGGGACACGGTCCGCATCGGGAAGGAAGCCTGGCTCACCGCCGCCGGTGTCGAAATCGACCAGGACTGGGAAACGGAGGCCGCGACGCTGCGGGACCTGGGACAAACCGTGATCCTGGTGGCCGCGCAGAAAAAGATGCTCGCGCTCATAGGGGTCGCCGACCCGATCAAGGACGGGGCGAAGGAGGCCGTGGATGAGCTGCATCGCCTCGGCATCCGGGTCGCGATGGCATCGGGTGATTCGGCGAAGACCGCCGGCATCGTCGCCAAGCTGGCCGGGATCGACGAGGTGCACGCCGACATGGAGCCGAAGGGCAAGCTGGAGATCGTGAAAGCCGCGAAGGCGAAGGACGGCAGGGTGGCGATGGCCGGCGACGGGATCAATGATGCCCCGGCATTGGCGGAGGCCGATGTCGGCGTGGCCATGGGCACCGGGACCGACGTCGCGATCGAAAGCGCGGGCCTCATCCTTGTGAAGGGCGACCTTGGCGCCCTGGTCAGGGCGATTCACCTGAGCCGCGCCACAACGCGGAATATCCGGCAAAACCTCTTCTTCGCCTTCTTCTACAATGCGCTTGGCGTGCCGATCGCCGCAGGGCTGCTCTATCCCCTGTTCGGCCTGCTCCTCAATCCGATGATAGCGGGGGCCGCGATGAGCCTGAGCTCGGTGAGCGTGATCACCAATGCCCTGCGGCTGCGGAACCAGCGAATCTGAGCGTCGCCTCCGGCACGCGAACCTGACCGGATGTCCTCGCGGTCCCATCAGCAGCCTCAACTTATTGGTTCGGGACCAAAAGCGTCGAACATGAGATGCAAATCGCCGGAGGTTATTGCGACACGACCAAAGTGGGAAGCGCGCCAAGGATTGGGGGGGTTGTCCACCCCATAGCAACATGGGCGGCAGACAGGTAAGCTCACGGCGTGAAAAACCGCACCAAAAGACTCCGAATCAGTTCGCCTGGGGCATTCCGCGCCCAGGAAATCCGCGGGCTCAAACGATGCATCGGTGAATTGAAGGCTCTCTACGCCGAGGCCACCTCGATCCTCACCGTGCTCCTGATCAAACGTTCGGCCGCCGTCGTGCGCAACCTGTGCGCCCGCTTTCGCATTCTGCAGTCCCACTTTTCCATTCGCTATCGCGAGGCGCAGGCACTGGCCCTATCGGTGATCGGGTCGCTCGGAACGAGCCGATCGCGTCCGTAATTTTGGCCGCCCCGGGTTGGCCGCTGCCGTCAAAGCATGGATCAAGACGCCGAATTTCCGTCCGACGAATTATCGCAATTGCAACTGCTCGTCGCCCGGCGCGCCGATGAATTTGCGCGGGACAGCAAGATCGTCACTCCGCTAAACCTGCATTGCTGGATCATGGCCGAGTCCGAGCTCATTGACCGCGCTGGCGCCGGAGAAGACCAGTTGGCCAGCTAAGCCCTGGAAACCGTCCTGTAATGCGGGAAGCCGCATCGTGACGGACTGACATCAGGTCAAACGCCGGCTGAACAGCCAGGCCGCGTGCGCCGCGTGTGCGACGATCCCAAAGGGGGGCTTCACCTACTCTTCCTGCAATTTCCAGCGGCATTCGTGCCGTCCCATTCTTAACGCATTCCTGATGAGGCTGAACACGTTCCTGTGGGCATTTGCATCCATGTATCCGGCCTTGGTCTTCATGCTCGGACTGCGCGGCTATCGTATAGGACACGGCTCGGGAATCTAGGCCACCCGGTCGTTGTCTTGCTGAATTGCGAGGGATGACATGGCAGTCCTCGGCATGAAGGGGG
>Ga0302326_10033626_pt1 | contig 10183 bp, 10 predicted proteins | sample Palsa_T0_3_FD_202264 | JGI IMG/M metagenome (GOLD analysis project Ga0302326, IMG submission 202264) | Peat permafrost microbial communities from Stordalen Mire near Abisko, Sweden - Palsa_T0_3 | ecosystem: Environmental > Terrestrial > Soil > Palsa > Peat permafrost | place: Sweden: Abisko...
CGCCGGAGAGGATCGACCCGCTGGCCAAGCCGCCGGCGAGCACATATTGGGCGCCGCCGCTCAGCACCCGGGTGGCGCTGGCGAGGCCGCCCGACGAGACCAGCTCAGCGCCGCCGCTGGAGATCCGGTCGCCGGTCGCGGTTCCGCCGGAGAGCGCGACCACGCCGCCGCCGCGGATCGCCGCCTGGCTGACCGTTCCGCCGACGACCAGCAGCTGGCCGCCGCTCTTGACCACGTCCCCGGAGGCGAGGCCGCCGGAGTAGACCAGTTCCTCGCCGCCGAACTCGACCGCGGCGCCGGACTCGACGCCGCCCGAATTGACGTAGACCTCGCCGCCGCTGTCGATCACCGCGCCGGTCAGCGCGCCGAGATCGTTGACCAGGGCGCCGGAAAGGGCCGTGACGCCGGCGACGGTCGCCTCGAAATCGACCTCCAGCGAGCCGTCTTCCGAGACGGTGACGCCGGCGGCGGCGGCGCCCGCCACCATGTAGAGGTAGCCGCCGATCGCGACGCCGCTGATCGTCCCGCCGACCCCGGTCTGGCCGGTCAGGGCCCCCGCGCCCTCGACCACCGCGCCGCTGGAGACGATCAGGTCGGCGCCCTGCGTCCCCGACGTGAGGCTCACCGTCACGCCGCCCAGCACGGTGGCGCCGAAGAGATCGAGGACGCCGCCGCTCGAAACCGTGACCCCGCTGATCACCGTCGTGCTCGCCACCGGGCCGGCGGTGAAATTGCTCGACAGGGTCCCGCCGACGCCGAGCGCGCCGCCGCTCTGCACCGTCGCCGCGACGGCGGTCCCGCCGGAGAGGACCAGCAGGCCGCCGTCCCGGACGCTCGCGCCGCTGTCGACGCCGCCTGAGAGCACCAGCCGCCCGCCGGTCTCGATCACGTCGCCCGTCGCCGCGCCGCCGGAGAACACGTCTTCCTCGCCGCCGCTGGCGACCCGCGCGCCGACCGCCGAGCCGTAGACCTGCAGGTAGCCGTCGGCGACCACCGCGCCGCTGGCCGTCGCCCCGGAGTCGATCTCGAAATAGCTGTACGGCTCGGCCGCCGGGGCGGTGACGCTGACGCCGCTGGCGGTCCCGCCGGAGGCCAGCTCGAGGAAGCCGTCGTCGTCGACGGTGACGCCGCTGACCCGCCCGGCGACATTGCTGTAGCCCTGCAGGTCTCCCGCCCCCAGCAGCGCGCCGCCGGCGGAGACGGTCAGGTTGTCGCCCAGGCCGCCGGCCGACAGCGTCGCCGAGCCGCCGCTGAGCACGGTGGCGTAGCCGGCCGCGCCGCCGGAGAGCACCACGAGCGGGTCGCCGCTGGAGATGGTCAGGAAGTTGCTGGTGACTCCGGAGGAGATGGTGACCGTCATCAGGCCAGGTTAGTTCGCCCCCCGGCCGGCGACAACCGTGGCAGGGCGTCAGGCCGCCAGCAGCTTGTCGTCGATCTCCTTGGCGCGGATCGCGGCGGGGCGGTTCTGCATCCGCTCGCTGTAGCGCTCGAAGGCCGGCCGCTTGTCGATCGCGCCGAACTGCATGCCCCAGCCGATCTGCGCGCCGACATAGACGTCGGCGGCGGTGAAGGCGTCGCCGGCGATGAAGTCGCGGCCGCTGACCGCGGTCTCCAGCGCATTCAGCGCGTCGGCCGTGTCGCCCCAGCCGACCATCCGCTTCTGCTCGGGCTTCACCTCGATGCCGAGCGCGCCCGACACGATCACGCTCTCCACCGGCCCCGCGCCGAAGAACATCCAGCGGTAATAGGGCGCGCGGCGAGGATCGCCCGGCGGCGGCGCGAGACCGGCTTCGGGAAACGCGTCGGCCAGGTAGGCGCAGATCGCCGCCGCCTCGGTCACCACCGCCGCGCCGTGGCGGATCGCCGGGATCTTGCCCATCGGGTTGATCGCCAGGTACTCGGGACTCTTCAGCGTGGTGGCGTAGTCCAGGATCTCGGTCCGATAGGGCTGGCCCAGCTCCTCCAGCATCCAGCGCACGATCCGGCCGCGCGACATCGGGTGGGTGTAGAAGACCAGTTCGTCGGACATGGCGTTTCCCTCTTCGCTGGCGGATGGCCCGCGCAGCAAGGGTTAGACTAGGCCACGGGTGCTGTCAGCCTGATGGCAGCAGCGTCGCCGCGCCGCGCGCCGCCCGCGCCGGTTGCGCCTTTCCGGCGGCCGAGCGGGCGCGCTAGTGTGGCCCCGTGAAGCCAAGTTTGATCGCATCCGCGCTGCTCACGCTGACGCTCGCGGCCGCCGCGCCATCGCGCTGGCGACGAACGACGCCAGACCAAGGACACCGCCGGCGCCGGCGCCGATTTCGATGCGGCGATGAAGGCCGATCCGCGGGTGGCCGACCAGGTCGGCGAGGCCTACGCCGGCGCCGGCCTCTATGCGGCGGCGGTCGCCGACTTCGACCGCTGGATCGCCGGCCGGTGGAGCTGCGGCTCGGAAAGCTCGAGCCCGCCCTCGCCGACTTCAATACGGTCGTCCACGCGTATGGCCGCGGCGTCGCCGAGCTGCGCAAGGGCCAGAAGGCGCAGGGCGACGCCGACATCGCCGCGGCGAAGCAGGTCTCGTCCGACGTCGCGTCGGACGCGGCCAAGCTCGGCCTCGCGCCCTGACGGCGCTCTTTCGCGGCAGGCACGGTCACGCTAGGTTGTGCGCGATGGGGCGCAAGGCTGCGGTCTTCGCATTGATGATCGTCGGGATCGCGGCGGCGACGCGCCCCGCGACGGCCGCCTGTTCTATGGCCAAGTTCGGCGAACTGCCCGTCACCATGACGGGCCTGACGCCCCTGGTCTCGGTCAAGATCGAAGGCGCCGACGTCAAGCTGATCGCCGACAGCGGCTCATTCTTCAACATGCTGACGCCCCAGGCCGCAAAGCGGATCGGTCTGCATGTGCATTCCGCGCCCTATGGACTGGTGGTCCTCGGCGCCACCGGCGCGGCGGACGTGGAGGAGGCCACCGCCAAGGATTTCGCCTTGCTGGGCATCACCTTGCACCACGCCGACTTCCTGGTCGGCGCGCCGCAGTTCGGCGACCTGACGGACGGCCTGCTCGGCGAAAACATGCTGGGCTACACCGACACGGAGTTCGACTTTTCAGACGGGGCGATCCGGCTGCTGCAGGTGAAGGATTGCGACAAGGCCTCCCTGGCTTACTGGAGCAAGACCCAATACTCGGTGATGGCTATCCGGGAACTGACGCTCCACTCCGACTCGATCCGCGGCGTGGTGAAGGTCAACGGCGCGAACGTCCGCGCCCTGTTCGACACCGGCGCGCCGCGCACCATCCTTGACCTGAAGGCGGCCAGAGCGGCGGGCGTCAAGCTCGACGGCCCCGGCGTGAAGCCCGGCGGGATGAGCGGCGGCATCGGCCGCAAGGTGATCGAGACCTGGATCGCGCCGGTCGACAGTTTCGCGATCGGCGACAACGAGCAGGTGGAGAATACGAAGCTTCGGGTCGGCGACATCGAGCTCCAGGACGCGGACATGCTGGTGGGCGCGGACTTCTTCCTGTCGCACCGCATCCTGGTCTCGAAGAGCCAGAGCAAGCTTTACCTGAGCTACGTCGGCGGGCCGGTGTTCAACCTCGACAACCCTGACGCCGCGCCCGCATCGCAGCCGCAGGTCGCCGTCGCCGCTGGCGACCAGCCCACCGACGCCGGCGGCTATGCGCGGCGGGGCGACGCCTTCGCCGCGCGCAACCAATACGCCGCCGCGATCGCCGACTTTTCCCGCGCCGTGCAACTCGAGCCCGGCGAGCCGCAGCACCTCATTGATCGCGGCGGCGCCTATCTGCGGAGCGGGCAACCCGATCTCGCCCTGGCGGATTTCACCGCAGCGCTGAAGCTGAAGCCTGACGACGTCAAGGCGCTGATGGCGCGGGCGCGGCTGCTGCAGAGTCGCGGGGACGATGCTGCCGCCAGCGCCGACCTCGACGCGGCGACGCGGCTCGATCCCACCGAACGGCGATCGGTGGTGGAGATCTATATCTCCGCCAAGCGCTACCCCGAGGCGGTCGCCGAATTCGACGCCTGGATATCGACCGGACCGAAGGACGCGGAGTTGGCGACCGCGCTGGACGGCCGCTGCTGGACGCGGGGGGTCTGGGGGCGCGATCTCGACAAGGCCGAAGCGGATTGCGACGCCGCGCTCAAGCTGGCGCCGGGCGATGCTTCCGTACTCGAGAGCCGCGGCCTCGTCCGGCTGCGGGCGGGCGAATTCGACAAGGCCATCGCCGACGACAACGCCGCGCTGCGGGAGAGCCCGCAGTACGTCTGGTCGCGTTATTGCCGCGGCATCGCCGAACTTCGCAAGGGCCTGAAGACCCAGGGCGAGGCGGACATAGCGGCGGCCAGCAAATCCGACCCGGACCTGGCCGATCGGGCCAAGGCCTTCGGCCTCACGCCCTGACCCCCTACTCCGCCAGCGGCTCGGGATCGTCCTCGGGCGGGCCGGGCTCGAAGACCAGCAGGTCGCCGGGCTGGCAGCCCAGCTCGCGGCAGAGGGCGTCGAGGGTGGAGAAGCGCACCGCGCGGGCCTTGCCGGTCTTCAGGATCGAGAGATTGGCGATGGTGACGCCGACGCGGTCGGCCAGCTCGGTCAGCGACATGCGCCGCTCCAGCAGGATCCGGTCGAGGTGGACGCGGATAGGCACCCCCCGGCGGCCTAGATGGTCAGTTCCGCGTCGCGGCGCAGGCGCGCCCCTTCGCGGAACACCTCGGAGAGCACGACGATCACCAGCACCGCGAACCAGGCGGTCAGGTTGAGGTCGAAGCCGGCCGACCGGTGGGCGCCGAGCACGAAATGGTCGAGCGCGCCGAACAGGTAGCTGTCGACCTCGATCAGCGCCAACACCAGCGCGATCACCCGCAGGCGCCGCACATTGTCGGGGTGGAACGGGTCGCCGGCGATCAGGGCGGCGAAGATGCGGCGCAGGCGCTGGACGATGACGATCACCCCGATCAGCGACAGCTCCGCGCCGCCGAGCTGGGCGGCTGCGGCGAGGCCCGGCGCATGGCCCATGATGTGGGAATGGGAAGCGATGTCGGCCGGCAGCACCTGCGGGTCGAAGCTGATCAGCAGCAGCCCCAGCACCGCAACGCCGACGAGCACGGCGACGCCCCAGAGGACGAAGTAGGAGACGTCCAGGATCACCTTCAGGAAGCTCGACACCGAGCCGGGCCCGAGCGCGCGGATCATCGCGAAATTCCTCTCCAGACGCGAATTCGCCTTCCTCCCCGCCAAGGGAAGGAAGGCGAACATGCCTCCAACCATGAGGCCGCGCCAGCGGCTCCCATTTAGAGCGCGTTGGTGACGAGCGCGACGGCGGCCAGCGGCATGCCGGCGACCACCAGGACATTGATCAGCGCCAGCGCCGACCGGTCGAAAAGCTTCAGGATCGAGTTCATCGGAGTATCCCCGTGATTGTGCGTTGCAACATGAAATGTGGCCGGAACCACCTCGAAACAACCCTCATTGGCTGTCCCGTTGCGCTTATCAATATGAGCGTATCGTTTTTCGATCAACATCATTTATCGATAAACGATATTAAACTTTCGCAATGCATTAAAAATCGGTTAGGCGCTGCAGTGCACGCGGTTCTGGGTCCGCGGGGTGGGGTCAGGGCGCAGACGGCTCGGGGCGCGACGTGTCCCGGGGGATGGCCGCGACGGCGACCGCAGCCAGCAGCGATGACAGGCCGGCGACGACGAGAGGCGCCGCGAGCGAGTGGGTCATGAGCATGCCGGCGAGCGCCGCGCCAAGCGGAAACCCGGCCGTGTTGAGGCTCATCGAGACCGACAGGACCCGTCCAAGCTGGGCCGGATCGGTCCGTCGCTGGCGGAGCGTCAGCAGGCTCACGTCGATCGGGCCGGCGACCAGGCCAGCCAGCATGAGCCCGACAACCAGGCCTCCCAGTCCGAACGCGGCGGCGATGGGCCATGCGGCCAGCGCGGTCACGATCATCCCGATCGCCATGACCGGGCGCTCCCGCCCCGCCGTTCGCAGGCGGCCGGCGACAAGCGCGCCCACGCCGCCGGCCAGCCCCATCGCCGCCCACGCGAGCCCGGCGACGGACTTGCCCAATCCGTCCGCGAAGCGGTGGGTGACGAATACCGGAACGACGATGACCAGGACGCCCCAGGTCACCTGGTAGAGCGAATACGAGATCGCCAGGCCCCGCAGCGTGGGCTGGCGCGCCACGATCGCCACACCCTCCAGCGTGTCATGAAAGAGGGAGCGGCGCGATGTGGCGAGGCTCGGCAGCCGGCGGATCCGGGCGATGCAGAGCGCCGCGCCTCCAAACACGAGGGCGATGGCGCCGAGCGCGACCTTCGCGCCGCCAAATCCCACCAGCAGACCTGCGCTCGCCGGTCCCACCACCTCTACGACCGCGAACACCGCCGTATCGAGGGCGTTGACGCGGTCATAGGCGGCCGGGGTCACCAGGCGCGGGAGCAAGACCCGCACGCCCGCCGAGCTGAGCGGGCTGGTCAGCGACAGCAGGCCCACCAAGGTCAGAAGGACGACCGGGCTCGCCCAACCCAGCCGGTCGGCGGCGATCAGGCAGAACAGCAACGCCGCGCTGACCGTCATGTCGACGGTTACGGCGACGCCGGAGCCGATACGGTCGAGAATCGCGCCGGCTAGCGGGCTGATCGCCAGGCCCGGCGCCACGGCGACGAAGGCGACCCAGCCGGCGAACGCGGGCGAAGAGAAGCGGTCGAGCGCGTACAACACGAGGGTCAAGGACAGCATGCTTGCGCCAAGGCGCAGCAGCGTCGTGGCGCCCAGCAGCCTCGGCAGGTCAGGAATACCGATAAGCGCGCGGTAGGACGTGGGATGGTCGGTCATCAGCCACTCAGACAGGTTGGCGTTCACGCAGTCGCACGCCGAGGCCGGCTAGAGACGCAAGCGCGCCATGGAAATGGCGTCGACGTAAGCGCCGTCTCTCCAGGCATAGGCGCGCAGCAGCCCCTCGCGCTCGAAACCGGCCCGCTCGTAAAGCGCGATGGCTCTCTGGTTGTCGACCCAGACCGTGAGTTCCACACGCTTGAAGTTGAGCCACCGGTCCGCCTGCTCCAGCAAGGCCGTCAGCAGCGCGCCGCCGACGCCGCGCCCGGCGTAGGCGTCGTGCACCGCCATCCCGACGCTCGCCGCGTGCGCCCGCCGACGGTTCTCCGCCGGGTGAAGTCCCGCGGTCCCGACCACCTTCCCCTCAATCGCCGCGACGAGCAGCGTGTGCCCCGCCGGGGTTGCGAGGTGACGCTTCTGCCGAGCCTCGACGCTTGTGTAGGGAAGCTGCAACGTTCCCCAGATCGCGCGCGGCTGGCCAAGCACCTCGGCTATCGCCGGTATGTCTTCGAGTTCGAGCGCTCGAACGAGAACGTCGTCGTTGCTCATGTGCCGTCTCCGGAGGGCCGTTCCGAAGGGGCGACAAAAAAGCCCCGTCCGAAACCGGCGGGGCTGGTGAATGGATCGTCCTGCGAGTGGTCCTACCGCACGACCTTCCCCACCGGCCCAGGCCGGATGGTGCAAATGTGCATGGCGGTCAGCAAGCGGAGCATCGCGCACAGGTAGCAGATCAAGCGTCGCCGCGCCAGCGGTCATGCGCCAGGGTGACCCATACCCGGGCGCCGGCCCCGCTTGCGCCGCCGGCCGAGGCGCGCGACTAGAGCGGCATGGCTCTTCGCCTCATCCCCGGCGCCCGCCTCGTCGCGGCCACCCACAATCCCGGCAAGGCGCGCGAGCTGGCGGCGCTGCTGGAGGGGCGGTTCGAGGTGGTGACGGCCGCCGTGCTGGGCCTGGCCGAGCCGGAGGAGACCGAGCAGACGTTCGAGGGCAACGCCCTGGTCAAGGCGCGCGCCGCGGCCAGGGCCTCCGGCCTGGTCGCGCTGGCCGACGATTCGGGCCTGTCGGTGGCGGCGCTGGGCGGCGCGCCCGGCATCTATTCGGCCCGCTGGGCGGGGCCCGGACGCGACTTCGGCCGCGCCATGGCCCTCGTTCAGCAGCGGCTGGCCGAGAGCGTGAGCGACGATCCGGCCGCCTGGTTCACCAGCGCGCTGGCGGTCGCCTGGCCGGACGGGCCGGCGGTGACGGTGGAGGGCCGCGTCGACGGGCGGCTGACCTTTCCGCCGCGCGGCGACAACGGTTTCGGCTACGACCCGATTTTCCTGCCCGAGGGCCACGAGCGCACCTTCGGCGAGATGAACGAAGCGGAGAAGGAGGCGCTCAGCCACCGCGCCCGCGCCTTCGCCAAGCTGAAGGCCGCCCTGCTTGACTGAGCCGGCCGAGTTCGGCCTCTACGTCCACTGGCCCTATTGCGCGCGCATCTGCCCCTACTGCGACTTCAACGTGGTCCGCGACCGCGGCGATGGCGACGCGCAGGCGGCGCTGGCCCGCGCGATCCTGGCTGACCTGGCGGCGCAGGCCGAACGCCTCGGGCGCCGGCGGCTGGCCTCGATCTTTTTCGGCGGCGGCACGCCTTCGCTGATGGCGCCGGACGCCGTGGCCGAGGTCGTCGCGGCGGCGCGGGCGCTGTTCGACGCCGCGCCCGACCTCGAGGTGACGCTGGAGGCCAATCCCACCGACGCCGAGGCCGGCCGGTTCGCGAGCCTGGCCGCCGCCGGGGTGAACCGGCTGTCGCTGGGGGTGCAGTCGCTGGACGACGCGGCGCTCACCTTCCTCGGCCGCAACCACGACGCCGCCGAGGCGCGCCGCGCCGCCGAGACCGCCGGCCGCGCGTTTGCCCGCCTGTCCATCGACCTGATCTACGCCCGGCCCGGCCAGAGCGTGGCCGCCTGGCGCGCCGAGCTGGCCGAGGCGCTGGCGCTGGGGCCCGAGCACGTCTCGGCCTACCAGCTCACCCTGGAGCCGGGGACACCGTTCGACCGCGCCGTCGCCCGCCGCCGCTGGGCGCCGCCCGGGGATGACCTCGCGGCCGGACTCTTCGAGACGACGCAAGACGTGCTCGGCGCGGCGGGATTCGAGGCCTATGAGGTTTCCAACCATGCGCGCGGCGCGGCGGCCCGTTCGCGGCACAACCTGATCTACTGGCGCGGCGGCGACTATCTGGGCGTCGGGCCGGGCGCGCACGGACGCCTCACCGGCCCCGACGGCGCGCGCTGGGCGACGCTGACGCCGGCGCGGATCGCCGACTATGTCGCCCAGGTCGAGGCCTCCGGTTGCGGCCTCGCCGAGCGCACGCGGCTGACGGACCGGGAGGCGGCGCAGGAGCGGCTGCTGATGGGGCTGCGCACGGTGGAGGGCGTCGCGCGCGCCGAGCTGGCGGCGCTGGCGCTGGATCCCTCCGTGATCGGCGCGCTGGTGGAGGCCGGGCTGCTGGCGACGGCGGACGAGCGGCTGGTGGCGACGCCAGACGGCCGCCGCGTGCTCGACCGCGTGGTGCTCGAACTCGCGAACGGGGCCGGCGCGGGCTAAGACGGCGGCGATGGCCCCGCGACCGCCGCCGCCCGCGCTCTCCGATGCGCCGCTCGCCCCGGGCCTCTACCTGGTGGCGACGCCGATCGGGAACCTGCGCGACATCACCCTGCGCGCCCTCGACGTGCTCGCCGCCGCCGACCTGGTGCTGGCCGAGGACACCCGCGTCACCGGCAAGCTGCTGGCCGCCTACGGTCTCTCCAAACGGCTCGAGCGCTACGACGAGCACGCCGCCGCCCGCGCCCGGCCGAAGGTGCTGGCGGCGCTGGCGGAGGGCGGGCGGGTGGCGTTGTGCTCCGACGCCGGCACGCCGCTGGTCTCCGATCCCGGCTACCGGCTGGTGACCCAGGCGCTGGGCGCGGGCGCCGCGGTGTGGCCGATCCCGGGGGCCTCGGCGGCGCTGGCGGCGCTCAGCGTCGCCGGCCTGCCCACCGACCGGTTCCTGTTCGCCGGCTTCCCGCCGCCGAAATCGGGCGCGCGGCGGACGTTCCTGGAGGGGCTGAAGGGCGTTCGCGCCACGCTGATCCTGTTCGAGGGCGCCTCGCGCCTTGGCGCCTCGCTGGCCGACATGGCCGCGGTGCTGGGGCCGCGCCCGGCGGCGGTCGCCCGCGAACTCACCAAACTGCACGAGACCCTGGCGCGCGCCGACCTTGCCAGCCTCGCCGCCGATCCGGCGCTCGCCGCGCCCAAGGGCGAGGTGGTGATCGTGATCGGCCCGCCGCCGGAGGAAGCCGCCAGCTCCCCTGCGGACGTCG
>Ga0302326_10033629_pt1 | contig 10183 bp, 7 predicted proteins | sample Palsa_T0_3_FD_202264 | JGI IMG/M metagenome (GOLD analysis project Ga0302326, IMG submission 202264) | Peat permafrost microbial communities from Stordalen Mire near Abisko, Sweden - Palsa_T0_3 | ecosystem: Environmental > Terrestrial > Soil > Palsa > Peat permafrost | place: Sweden: Abisko...
CAATGCGGTCGGCGCGCTCGGGCGAGAGGTCGGTGATGTCGGCCGGCAAACCGGGAAATGAAATCGGATCGGAAACGGGAAGCTGATCGAGATCAACGGATGCGCCGGCGGCAAGAGGCTCTCCGATCTCGAAATTCCCGGATGCCGTCAATATGTAAGTATCTGTCATTGCCGTAGTCGCGGCGTTTGTCAGTTTTCCAATCAAATGGATGGCATGGTCCGCACTCCGTTCGAGGCGAAGATCGGCCCGCAGCAATCCGGGGCCGCGATTGGCGGCTTCGCCGTGCCAGGCCTGGGGTTCGATGCCGTTCAGTCGGACCCATTCGGGGCGGCAGCCGGTTTTGTCTTCGTGGAAGTTGGCATCGAGGAATCGGTCGGGACTAAAAAAGTGGGCGGCCTGATTCGCCGGCTCCCACCATTCGCTTTTATCCAGCGAAAGCGGGAGCAATACGGGGCGGCCGGAATTCAGCGCGATAATGTCCGTTGCGGCGACCACGGAATCATCCATCTGATCCACAAGCCGAAACGTCGATATCGATGGAGTCGATTTAATTTCACGGGCGACGGCAAATCCACCGAGCGATGCGATCAACGCTGCCCAACTCAAAAGAGTAAGCCAATTCCGCGGCCGCTGGCCGAGGCGCATCAGGATAATCGAATCGATCGGGCCAAGAAGGAAGCAGAATCCGGCGAGACAAAGTAGCGTCGATCGCCAGTCGATTCCCCGCGAGGATTCGGTGGCACCCATCAATTGGAGAACGTGAAGTATGGCGTCCGATTCGCGCTGGCCGCGTCCGACGCTCTGGGCGGCGTTGGGTCCGGGAACGAGCATTTCATCCACATCGCTGACGAGAAGCGACGTCGGCTCCGTGATCGGCGGCACTTTCGCCAGCGGCTGCAAAAGCGATTTCCAAAAATCGTTGGCGGAATGACCGTCGGCGAATTTCAGTGGAGAAATATTCACGGGAACGACAGCGATCTTTCCAAGGCCGAGCCAGCGGTTGTATCCCGTGCGGTTTATGATCTGGAAGACTGTTGAACCGGGCTTCGGAGAAAGCTCGCGAGCATTTAGCTTTGTGGGAGCATTCACGAGTGCATTGGAGCCGATGACGCAGGGAAGCGCGGCGATCAGCGGGTCGTCTCGGGGCACGGGCGTGGTGGGGGGGATCAATAACAGATTTCCACCGCTTGCTACCCATTGGAGAATCGCCTGTTCCTGCTCGGGCTTGATCTGATCCAGATCGGGCGCTGCCAATATCAACGCGCTGACGCCGTCATATCCCGCGAAATTTGCCGGAAGGCGAAGAGGATCGAGAGTTCCAACCGGGATATCGGCGCGCTGGAGTTGAGCTTGAAGGGCGATCGCATCGTCAATGTTTCCACTGAGGCCAATGAGCGTGTCCTGCGGCGCCAGGAGCCGCATGGGCATGCGGCCGGCGGACGAGAAGGATGAATTGTTTTGCAGCGCGCGCGTCCCGAGCGTGCGGCCGGTCCGTAGGTCGGAAACGATCACCTCAATGCGGGATGGCTGGGCATTGATCGGAAACAGCAGGCAATAGGTATCCGGCTGAGGCTCGGCGACGGCGATCTGATGCAACCAGAGCGACGCGGATTTTTCACCGTATGAGCCGTGGATTTGAAGATCGATTTCCCGCGGCTGAGGGTCGGCAACGGTGACAAAGACAGGTGTCCAGCGGCCGAGGCGAAGGGCATCGCCCCAGCCGACGGTGACGTTTCGGATTTCCTGGCCGATGGCCGGGGGAATCAGCACCAGCGAAACCAGCAATGCCGGCAGATTCTCAGGCCAGCGTGCCCAATTCCATTTCATGCAGCCCTTTGCCGCTGGGCACCATTGGATAGACGTGTTCGTTCGGCTCGACCCGGAAATCGACGACGATGGGGCCTTTGTGATCGAGCATTTCCTTGACCACTTTGGGCACATCGGCCTTGTCGTGGCAGCGGATTCCGCGAATGCCGAAGGCTTCGGCCATCTTGGCGAAACTGGGGTTCTTCATTGCGGCCGAGCTGTAACGTTTCTCGTAGAACAAATCCTGCCACTGCTTGATCATGCCCTGAAAATCGTTGTTGAGGATGGCCACCTTCACCGGAATATTGTATTCGGCGGCGGTGGCGAGTTCGGACATGGTCATCAAAAAGCTGGCGTCGCCGTCGATGTCGATGACGATTTTTCCGGGGCTGCCAAGTTGCGCGCCGATGGCGCTGGGCAGGCCATAGCCCATGGTCCCAAGGCCGCCGCTGGTGATCATCTGGCGGGGATGTCTCCAGCGATAGAACTGGGCCGCCCACATCTGATGCTGGCCAACGCCCGTGGTGATAATGGCGTCGCTGCCGGTCTGGCGGTTGATCTCTTCGATCACGAACTGCGGCTTGGCGATCGGGGTGTCATCCAGATACTTGAACGGATAACGCTGTTTCCAGGCGTTGATCTGTGCCCACCAGGCGTGGCGGTCGCGGTGCTCGATCAGGGGAAGCATCGCTTCCAAAGATGTGCGGGCATCGCCGACGACGGGGACATCCACATCGACGGTTTTGCTGATGCTGCTGGGATCAATGTCGATGTGGATGATCTTTGCCTTGGGGGCGAACGTGGCCAGGTTGCCGGTGACGCGGTCGTCGAAGCGGGCGCCGATGCTGATGAGGCAATCGGAATCCTGGACGGCGTAGTTGGCGGTGGCCGAGCCGTGCATTCCCAGCATGAGCAGGGCGCGGGGATCTAATTCATCGAAGGCTCCTAATCCGAGCAGGGTGGTGGTGCAGGGGATGTTTCCCTTTTCGGCGAGCTTCCGCATGACGGCCGATGCGCCGCTGATGATCGCGCCGCCGCCGACGTAGAGGATGGGCTTCTCGCTGCGGTTGATCAGCTCCGCCGCCTGCTGAACCTGACGGGCGTGGGCGGCCATGTAGGCGGTTTTGCGCTTTTGGATGTGCGGACGCGGTGCATCATCGACTTCGCGGGTGCAGAGATTGGTCGTGACATCTTTGGGCAGATCGATCAGCACGGGACCGGGCCGGCCCGTGGTCGCGACCAGAAATGCTTCGTTGATGACGCGGGGAAGATCGTGAACGTCCTTGACCAGATAATTCCATTTGGTGCAGGGGCGGGAGATGCCGGTGACATCGGCTTCCTGGAACGCATCATTGCCGATCACTTTGGTGGCCACCTGTCCGCTGAAAACGATGATGGGGATGGAATCGAGCTGCGCGGTCGCCAGGGGGGTGATGGTATTGGTCGCCCCGGGTCCGCTGGTGACGACGCAGATTCCCGGCTTGCCCGTAGCGCGGGCGTAGCCATCGGCGCAATGGCCGCTGCCCTGCTCGTGGCGGTTGAGAATGAACTTGGCGGGGGTTTTATAGAGCTGGTCAAAAACCGGCAATATCGCTCCGCCGGGGTATCCGAACATGACTTCGACCTTATGAGGTCCAATCAGCATTTCGTGGAAGATCTGGCCTCCGCTTTTGCCCTTGTATCTGGGCTTGGAATCAGCGGCCGTTGTCGTCGCCTGGGCGTTGGTTTGAATGGTAGCCATGTTTATCTCTTAAAGGTTGTAAATGCTTGTGAACAGAGGAGATAGCTGAGGTGGGCCGGTTGCGGATGGAGCATAAAACACTCCGGGCCGCATCGCCGGCCTATCGTACGGCGACCGTAAGTCGAACCGAAATTAGCTTCAAAACCGACATTTGGTCCCCGATAGTACGATCTTTAGGGATTATCGTCAATCTCGAAGGGGTGGCTTTGGGAATAAAGGCTCGCTGGACATCACCACACGGCTGTTAACGCGGCGCTTGAGCGACGGCTGGAACAGGCTGCCCGTTCCGATCCTTCGGGTTTCGATCAAATCGCTTTCGGCCGTACATGGAGGACATGGCTTTGGCATTGGCGGCCTCCTTCATGAACCGCCTGTTTTTGGTGATCACATTGCTTTGTCGGAATTCCGATTGTGAGTTGGTGAACACCGAGATGCAATCGCACAATACGTTCCCATCCCAGTTAATCATCTCCTGACTGATGCACTGGAGGTCGTGCCTGCGACACGAATCGGCGAACTTCTCGGCCGTCATGCTCTCCGCCCGCCAATGAGGGTTCAAATTGTTGATGGGCGCGAGCTTGGAAAGCACTCGCCGAAACTTTCGCATTGGCCGCGTCGGCAGGCAATTGCCGTAATTGGAATGGTGAATGACACCCACGCCGTTCTTCGTCAGAACCCGCCGAAACTCCTTCAAATATGCGTCGATCACGTCGGCTTCAACATGAACGAGGGAGTCAAAGCTGACGATAAAATCGATCGACTCGTCCCGCACCATGGGCAACGACTTGCCATCGTTCACAAAAAACTGAAGGTTCGGTGACGAGGCGAATCGAGACTTGCAGGATTCCACGCAGTTCTCGTTCAGGTCCACTCCGATGAGGGTCTCGCACAAGTCCCGGAGAAACTGCGTCCACCTGCCAAAGCCGGGAGCTATCTCAAGGATCGCTTTGGCTGGTAAGAAGGCCTGCATCCGCGGCAACAGGGTCGCGTACCACTGCATGTCAGGCCCACCCCAGTTCCTGGACCATTCGTCCCCCCCACCCGACCAGTCATAGCTTTGCTTCCAAAACTCGATGTTCTTTTCAATCGACGGCATATAGCTTCGCAAATGCGATCCTCTGGAGACAACTTCAATCCGGCTGACAACCCCCCAATATGGCACATTTTATTCGTCCCGGCAAATAGTAGCAGGAATACAACAATTAATTCCCGCAGGGCTGAATGAGGCATCTTCGCAGTTCAAGCTATCGGTGAGAGGCGGATGGAAGTTGCGGCACGAGACACATTAAGCTGGGCTTTTTTTGAGGGGACGGTTGGTGACCGTGCGCGCGCACCGCCTCCTCTGTAATTGGGTTCATGGGGTGAAAGAATTGGACATATTTCTGGAAACGTCGTGGATTTTTTGGAAATATTTTCATCGGGAAGGCGACGCGGAATCATTCCGTGCCGGGGCCAATTCGCATATAGCGGCCCGGATCGGCGAGCCTGTGACGATTCGCTCGGCTTCGCCGAGTTGGTCGGTCAGGGTGAATAGCGTGCTGCCGCTGCCGCTCATGCGAACCGTTCGCGCGAGTTGCTGTTCGAGGCGCAATCGGAGGTCGCCGAGTTGGGGACAGAGCGAGAACGCGGGGGCTTCAAGGTCGTTGATGAGAGCTTTAAGAAGATCGGTTGCTCGGAGCTTGGACCAGGCTTGCCAGTCCGGTTGATGCTGGATCACGACATCCGAGTCCAATTTCATTTCGTCGAATCTTCCATAGACGGCCGGAGTTGACATGGAAAATTCGGGGAAGAACAGCACGGCATATTGTGCGGCCGGGCGGGCAATGGGCGTCACACGCTCGCCGCGGCCGGCGCAGATGCTGCTGGGGCCGTGAAGAAAGAACGGGACGTCGCTGCCGAGTTGCGAGCCGATGGCGGCAAGTTGATCGATCGGGAGATTCAGGTTCCAGAGCTGATTGAATCCCATCAGGGCGAAGGCGGCATTGGAGCTTCCCCCACCGAGGCCGCCGCCGATCGGGATTTTCTTTTGGAGGGAAACTTTGGCGCCATGGGCGCGGCTCAGAGATTGGCCGGCGCGGACGATCAGATTGGTCTCATCCACCGGCACGTCGGGCCGGTCGCATTGCAGGCGAATTCCCGGTTCCTTGGTTGCCGTCACTTCCATCGTGTCGTATAAGCCGACGGTGCACATCCAACTCAGGAGGGGATGAAATCCATCCATCGGCGGACCCACGCGCAGATGCAGGTTGATCTTTGCCGGGGAAAGTATTCGCATTATTTCTTATCGCGGTACAAGCCTTTTTCACAACTGAGAACGAAGCGCTCGGCGCAGGCCTTGAGGTCTTCCCATTTCTGGCGGATTCGGTCGGCTTCCCGCGGATCGACCTGCTGGTCTCCCTCCAGCGATGCGGTGACGGCATCCAGAAGCTCGCTGAAATCACGGACCATGACGCGGGTCTCGTCGAAGATCGTTTCATCCGGGCTTTTGCGCAGATCGGGAATCGGATTGGCGGCGAAAAAACCGCCGGCTTCGTTGCAGAGCCAGCGGATCAGGCGGATGTCCTTGGTCAGCAGATACATTTCCCGGACGCGATCGAGCGGGTTTTTAGCGCCCGAGGCTTCGGGATCGGCGTGCTCGGCGGGAGGCTCGCACCATTTATAGACCAGCGCGGAGGAGACTCTTAGGCCACCCGCGATGGATTTGACGCCCAATTCATCGACCGCCTGGCGGATGATTTCGTAGGATTTCATACGCTGAATTGTAGCCGCCGCTGCCGATTCGTATATTGCCGGATGCGTACTTTTTTATTCGGTTTGTCTAAACTCCGCAAAGAAGACGGATCGAACCGCCAAGACGCCAAGATCGCCAAGGGAAGGCGCAAGTTGCAAGTTGGATTCAACTATGAACTTGCACTGGTAACTTCCAACTCCCTTGGCGATCTTGGCGTCTTGGCGGTTCAATCGCTTTTTACCGGAAGAGTTCGAAGTCCGAAATCCATGGAGGTTAGGTGGTTTCTGGAATGGCGAGGATGGTGACGCTGGTTCTGCTGTGTTGCGTGGCGGTTGTGCTGGGGGATGCTCCAACCAGCCAATCTGCGGGGGCCGCCACGGATGCGTTCCGATCTTTTCTGCTCGATATTCAGGAGGGGAATCCGGCGGATTTGGCCAAGCTCTGCATCGCGCGGGGCGTACCCGCGCAATCGCTATTGCGGGATTTTATGGACCTGGCGTCGGCGATGGGATATCTGCGGAGCACCGTGATAGCGAAATTCGGGCCGGATGCGGTGGATTCGGTTTTGCCGCCGCTGCCGACGTTGGGGGATTTGGATGTTGTGAAGGAAACGGTCAACGGCGATCGCGCGGAACTCAGCGGGGAGTCGGTCTGGCCGATCCATCTGATCAGAATTCAAGGCCGATGGGAATTGGATTTGGATTGGCTGGCTCAGAGCGATGACATGCCGGTGAATCCGCGTTGGTTCGGGTTGATGGCCAAGGCGATTCGGCGGACGGGGGACGATATCGCGTCGGGAAGGCTCGGCACGGCCGGCGCGGCGGCCGAAGCGATGCAGGCGCGGCAGGCGGCGATTCCCGATTCGGCCGGGGCCGCGGCTCCGACGCAGCCCACGACTCAACCGTGAACATGGCGCAAACCAAACATCAAATCCAGGCGTTGCTTGACGAGGCGGATGCCGCGCCGCGGCAGCGATTCGGTCAGAATTTCATGATCGATGGAAATCTCGTGCGCATCGTCGCCGATGCGGGTCAGATAAAATCGGCCGATCTGGTGATCGAAGTCGGGCCGGGGACCGGGACGCTCACCGAGGAACTGCTGGCAACGGGCGCGACTGTGCTGGCGGTGGAAATCGACAAGGCCCTGTCGGAACTATTGCGATCGCGGCTGGCTTCCACCGCGAGTTTTTCGCTGATCTCCGGCGATGCCCTGGCGGGGAAGCATGAATTGAACGCGGAGCTTTCAGCGGCCGTCCGCGAGGCAAAACAGGCCGGAAAAACGGTTCGGCTCGTGGCGAATCTTCCGTATAATATCGCTTCCCCATTGGTCGTTGAACTACTGATCGCCGGCGTGGATTTGCTGGCATTCACCGTGCAGAAGGAAGTGGCGGATCGGTTGCGCGCCGGCCCGCATTCGAAGGAATATGGGACGTTTTCGATCATGGTTCAACTTCTGTCGCGTGTTGAGGTGATTCGCACATTGCCGCCGCAGGCGTTTTGGCCGATGCCGAAGATTTCATCCGCATTGGTGCGATTGACTCGGGACGATCGGCTCGGGCAGCGGGCGATGGAATTCGGAAAATTCGTGCGGCGGATTTTTTCCGCGCGGCGAAAAACATTGCGCAATGCGCTGTCGCTGGCCGGGATGGATGCGGGCACGCTGCTCGACCGGCTCGGAATCAATCCGCAATCCCGCGCGGAGGATTTGACGCCGGAAGATTATGTCCGGCTGTTTGAAAATCGTGTTGTCAACTAAATCCGCGCATCAATTCTTCTTCGCGTTCTTCGTTCCTTCGCGGTAAACCAATCAGATAAACCGCGAAGGCGCGAAGGACGCGAAGAGAACAAAGGCGTTTCAGTTCGACGATGCCTGCCGTGCCAGCAGGCTCGGGGGGATGATGCTGGCCATCACGGAGCCGTTGACCTTGGATTCATCCACGACCTGGGCTTCGGTGGGGTCGATCACGCGGAGGCTCAGTTGGGAATCGGTCGACGTCGGGCCGTTGACGCCGACGAATTCGCCCATCAATGCGGTGATCTTGGTGTCGCTGGTGCGGAGGTAGATTTCGGTGCGGCCGGTGGATGGGTCCACGAGACGATACAATGTTCCGCCGCCGATTTGAAGGCTCGACGGCTGCAACTGTCCGACCGCGGCGAAGACCTGGATTTGCGACGCCTTGAGCCGCTCGGCCAGTTCCTGCTGCTCGGCCTGGAGCGCCAATTGGCGGGCGGCGTCGAGCTTTTCGAGGCGCTGCATTTCAACCAGCTTCACCTTGTTGTCCTGCCTGGCCTGAAGCGTGGCGATGCGGATTTTGACGACGCTCTTGAGTTCATCGGAAAGCTGATCGCTCTGGGCAATGGATTGATAGTCGGCGATCATCTCATCGAGGGGCTGAGAATCGAGCGGCGCTTTGCTCATTTCGGTAAATGCGGATTCATATTTTCCGAAGAGTTCTTCAGCGCTGGGCGGCGGCGCGGCGGCCACGGCAGGCCGCGTGGCGGGGGCCGCGGATGCGATGGATGGATTGGTAGTTGGCGCGGCCGCGGTCAACATTGGTGAGGGCGCGGTGGTCGGCGTGCTTGTGAGAATGGGGCTGGGGGATTCGACGAGCGCGGAATTCGGCCGCGCAGAAGAGGACGGGGCCGAATCGGCCGGAGCGATGATGGGACTGATTGGAGCCGGTCCGGCGCTCACCGCGGGGCGGGCGATCGTTACGAAATCCTTTTTGACATACAAATATGCTCCTGCCGGGGGTTTGATTTTGAGATATTCCTGTTCCTTGCCGATGATCTCGACTTCATCGCCGGCATTCAGTTGGGTTTGAACGGTGGTCTTCATCGCGTTGACGGTGCTTCCGCAACGGATGTTGACCTCGTTGCGATTGATCTTGCCGATGGCACTGTCCCCGACGCGATCGACGAACATGCTGCCGACGTAGGAGAAGCTGCCTTCCGGCGGGATGATTTTGAGCCAGTCGAATTTGATTCCAACGACGGTGACATCCGTGTTTTTGGATATTTCCTGGGTGGGATAATAGCCCTCGCCGGGTCCGCTTCGGACGTACACCGAATCGGTATTGATGACGCCGTCGATCTGGAACTTGGAATTGGCGACATCCGGCTGCCGGACGGCATCCTGGGCGAAGCTGGCGGGGGCGGATATCAGGAACAGCGCGATGGTTGCGAGAAGAGTTCGGAAGGACATTGCGGCACCTCCATGTGCGAGTGGTCAATCCATTTACCAGCCGATCCCAGCCGGTCAGACCTATATTGTGCAGATACAATATCGCTCGAAAGAGAAATGTAAAGGGGTTGTCGGCAAAATCCGCGCAGGGATGGCAAAATCGGCGCGTATGGAGCGGATCAGGAAACGGGATCGGCTGGACGAGGATTCATCAGGCAGGTCCTAGGAAGCTTCCGAGGCAGGCCGGGTTGCGCGGCACACGCGGTCTCTGACGGCATCCCACTGGATTTCGTCGGGCGGCTGCTGAACCCATATCGCGCCCGGATTCCGATCGTCCGCTTCGCGCAATGCGGCATAGAGCCGCCGAGCGTATCCGTCGGTGCCTGCCGGCATTTCAATAATTGCCCCGGGGTCGGTCCATTCCCGCAATTGTCTGGCCAACTCGGTTCCGCCGATTATCAGGAATACAGTCGACCTGCCGAGTGGGCTGGAAAATAAATTTCGGAGATGCCCGACATCCGCTTGACTGAATCGAAAGGCGGGTGTGACGGGAGCATAATGCACGGGCTGTCGGCCGGGGCTGAGGGCGGGTTTGGAAGGATCGCCGTCGGTCCGAAAGTCGACGGGTCCGATGAGTTGTTCGAGCTGATCGAGGCCAATCGCCCCGGGCCGCAAAATCGCGGGGTGCGATGAAGTGAGATCAACCACCGTGGATTCGATG
>Ga0302326_10033633_pt1 | contig 10182 bp, 14 predicted proteins | sample Palsa_T0_3_FD_202264 | JGI IMG/M metagenome (GOLD analysis project Ga0302326, IMG submission 202264) | Peat permafrost microbial communities from Stordalen Mire near Abisko, Sweden - Palsa_T0_3 | ecosystem: Environmental > Terrestrial > Soil > Palsa > Peat permafrost | place: Sweden: Abisko...
CATTAGGGCTACCGATCAATGCCACCCGCCGGATGCCGGCGAGGGCAACCGGGGAGTCAGTGACGTCATGGCACGCGGTCATAGATCCGCCTCGGGGACCACCTCGATGAGCTGCGCCTCGCGGCGGCGCAGACACAGTTCGGCGAAAACCCAGCTGCCGCAGTCGGTTTGCCACCATGGAGGTCGCCCCTGCAGGGTGCCCACGATGGTCGACCGGCGGCCCGGCGGCAGCTGGGCGAGCACGACCACGCTACCCCTCATGAGTACTTGACGACGTTGCGCTGCGCGCCGAGGTCGATCGCCCCGTCATCGCTCGCCACCGCGGCCTCGACGACGTCGCCGTGGCGCAGATATTTCGGGTTCTTGGCTTGCCTTGCGAAGAAGGTCTTCCACTTAAGCTGGTCCGGCAGCAGCGACCCGATGAATTGGACTGGCTTGGGGGGTGCGCTGATCGCCGTGCCGACCGGGGTTCCGGTCAAAACCAGGTCGCCGGCATCGAGCCGTTGAAAACGCGACAGCGCCTGAAGGGCTTGCAGGGGCGGGTAGATGATGTCGCCGTCGACGAGAGTGTTCTGGCGGATTTCACCGTTGACTCGCAACCGAAGCCGCAAATCCCCGAAGCGCTTGAGCTCGTCGCCATCCAGCAGTACCAGTGCAGGTCCGGCCGGAGTGAACGTTGGATACGACTTCGCCTCGTAGAACTGCGTTTTGGTCAACTGCACGTCACGCGCCGACACGTCATTGGCCACCACCAGACCGCAGATGTAGTCCGAGAGATTGGCTTCGGTGATCGCGGTGCCAACCGGCACGTCGCGGCCGATGACCAGGCCGATCTCGACCTCGTAGTCCAGCAGCCGGACATGGCCGGGTTTGACGATGTCGTCGAATGGGCCGCCGATGGAGCCGGACGCCTTGCGGAAGAAGGCCAGTGGGGTGGTTGCCGGGTTGCGCCCGGCGTCTGTGACATGGGAGGCGTAGTTGGTCAGTTGTGCCACCACCCGGCACGGCGTTGTGATCGGGGACAGCAATTGCAGGCCGTCCACCGGCACGGTGTCGCTGCTGTGGGCGGCGGCCTCGATGGCGGCCCGCTCAGCCAGCAACTGGCGTGTGGTGCTAGCGGTGGTGGTGACTCGAGCGGCCCCGGTCGGGGTCTGCACCCACCAGGCGTCGGCGGTGCGCAGGATCGAGACGGTCATCGGGGGTCCTTGAGGTGTCGGTGGTTGGGGTCAGGAATTGGCCACGCTGAGCATGCCGCGCAGGCTGGCCAGGTTGAATTCGTTGTCGCCGCGCAGCCCACTGATCACCGAGCGAAGCTCGCGCAGCGATTCGCGGCCGGGCGCGATGCCGAGGAAGTCTTTGGTGATCCGGGGTCCCCATTGGTAGAGCCCGGAGGTGGTGAAGGGAGCCCAACCCGGCTCGAGACTGCCGTCGAACATGTCACCGTCGCTGAAGTGCTCGACCAAAAACCCGTCGGGATCGCGCCAATAGTCGAAGAGCTGGCTGCCCAGGATGTGTCGGCCGATTCCCCACGAGCGGTGATAACCGAGTTCGGTGAGGTGGCGGCCGCCGGTGGCCATCGCGTCGATGTCGCTGACCTGGTAGGCCGAATGGACGTAACGGTTGGCCGGTCCCAGCGCCAACCCCAGGGTGTGGTGATCGGCCGGAGTCTGCCCGCGATCACAGCGGATGAAGCTCATGACCGGTCCACGGTCGCGCTGCCCGGGGTAGTAGAGAAAGTCGCTGACAATCATCCCGAGGTGTTCGAGGTACCAGTCGAGCGTCTCGCGGTATTTGGTGGTCTGCAACACCAGATGCCCGAGCCGCTGGACCCCTGTTGGCTCGCGTGGCGGCCGTTGCGTGGCGTTGATCCGCGCGAGTTCGTGCCCAAAGTTGTAGTGATGCGGGGCCTGCGCCGGCAGGGCCTCCAGCTGCTGAGCGCCGTGCACGACACGGACCGTCACACCGCTGGGATCGACCAGGTCGACCGCCACGCCGCCGAGTGACTCGGGCAGCCCGCGCATCCTGGTCCCGGTCGCGTCGGCCAGCCGCAGCACATCGGACTGATCCTGGGCGGAGTATGCGGCGGCGACGAATCTCGATCTGGGACCTCGCCGGATGAGCACGCAGGGCGAGCCGGCATCGGTGCCGCGCAGATACAGTTCGTCGACGGTGTGAACGACGGTGCTAAAACCGAATGCCCGCGCAAACGCCTCAGCGCGAACCAGATCCGGCTTTTCGAACTCCAACCAGGCAATGTCGTGAACCTTGATAATGGGGTCACGGGATCGCCCCGGATGCTCTCCTTGGCGAGCGCCCTGATCACTGTGCAGATCGGTGTGCGGCCCGGCAACACGGTTGCCCATCAATCCGCCTTTCGAAATGGCGACCGCGCCTCGAAGAACTCGACCGCTCCGCTGGGCTCAAGTGTCACGACATCGAGGCCAAGCTCCGTCAGCCATTTCTCGATTTCGCCTGCTTGTGGCGTGTTTCCGAACACCCCCGCGCGACGGCTCAGCGCGATCAGGGCATCCTTGCGCGGACCTCGACCGGTGACGCATGACGTCCCGCGCAGGGTCCCACCCGGCCGAAGCACGCGAGTGAGCTCGCCCAGCGCCGCGCGCGGGTCCGGCAGGCAGTGCAGCCCGTTATAGCTCACGCACAGGTCAAAACTCGCGTCGGCGAACTGAAGCGCGGTCACATCGGCTTCGACAAACTGGATCGCGTCGTGCACGCTGCGTCGGCCCGCCTCCCGGCGCGCTCGCTGGAGCATGTAAGGAGATATGTCGGCCGCGACATAACGCACGGCCTGACCGGTCCGCAGGCCGCGGAAGGCCAAGCCACCCCCGCACGGTATGTCGAGTACCGCCGTTCCGGCTGGAAGGTCGGCAAGTCGCGCGATGTCGGTGAACATCCGTCGTAGGTCTGCACCCCACATCGCCCTGGCGCCGGCCCTTGCGATACTGGCGTGCTGCACGCCGGCGTCGTAGAGGGCCGCTGTGACACATTCGGAGCGCCATTTCTCGGTTACGTCGGTCATGAGTTCGCCGGCGTATCGGGAGCGTCCCAGGGCATCGACGCCGAAATCCAGTGGGTCAGTTCCTGCTGGTCGTTGCTGTGCAGGTGTCGCGGCGGCGTCACGAACGTCGAATACGGTCGACAGCGCAGCAACACCCGGCCTTCCTGCTCTGCGACAGCTTTGACCGCGGGGCGTAACTCGGCGGGTACTGGATCACCCGACATGCGTTCAGCCACTGCCATCATCACCTCGACCAGGGTTTCCTCGTCGTCGTCGATCACCGCGTCGCAGTAAACCTGCAGGTAGGCGAATGGCCAGGTCTCGTCCAGTACACAGAGGCTGACTTTGCCGTTGCGGGCGACGGCTTTGGCCTTGGCGCGATCGGCCATGGTCGCCACCAGCAGGTCGTCGTTGTCGTCTGGCACGTAGTAAACGATCGTCATCGCCGGACCGTCCGATTTGCGGCCGTAGCCGAATACACAGGTCCGGCGGGTCTGAACAAACAGCCGCCGTTCAGAGGGCAGCATGTCGCGGTCCGTCGGCGCCTGAAACGGATCCTTCGAGAGCGGCAACAGGCGCGCTGAAGCGCGATCTTGGTCGTGGTTCGTGGTTTGGGGAGCAGTGCTCATCGGTCTCGCCTTCCAGCGTTATTATCGAGTGATAATAACGGTACACTTCCAACGATGGAACGCAAGACCCCAACGCCGAATGCAGTGCGCCTGCTGACCTAGCGGCCGGGACGCAGTAGCCGGTTGGCGTTGCGGGTGGTGAGTGCCCGCCAGCTGTCATTCGCAGGCTGACGGGCTTCGTCGATTGATGCCAGCTGGGCGTCTACACCGTGGGCCGGGGTCCAGCAGTAGTCGCTGCCGTAGAGCAGGCGCCCGGTGCCAAACGCCGCGACAGCGGCGGGCACTTGGTGCGGAAATGGCGTGCCGGCAATGTCGAACCACAAACGTCTGAGCTGACGGGGCACTGAGCTGTCCGGGTCATCTTCGCCAGCAAACACAGTGCGGAAGAGCTCCATCCGATCCGCGAGCAGCGGGAGTGCGCCCCCACCGTGGGTGAAGACCCATTCGATGTCGGGGTATCGGACCAGCGTTCTGGTGAACACAAGGTCGCTGACGGCACGGGTGGTGTCGAAGATGAACTCCAGCATCGGCCGGGGCCGGCCGAGGGCGGTCGCTTCGGCGCACGGCGGTGACGTGGGATGCACGAACACTACGACGCGGCGCCGATTCAGTTCGCGATACAGCGGTTCGTAACGGTCGTCGCCGAGATATACGCCGGCGCCGTTGGTTTCGATGGTGATTCCGTCGCTGTCGAGTTCATCGAGCGCGTAGCCGAGCTCGTCGAGCGCGCCAGGCACGTCGGGTAACGGCAGCGAGGCGAAGTGACCGAACCGCCCAGGGTTAGCCCGAGAGATTGCCGAGCCGGCTTCGTTGACTTCCCGGGTGAGGCGGCGCGCGGCGGCATCATCGCCGAAGTGGGTACCGGGTGAGGAAATCGACAGCATCGCGGTTGCCACGCCCCAGCGGTCCATCAGCCGCAGATGCTCGTCCGCCGACCAACTCGGCCAGCTCGCCATTCCGTCGGGGTGAACGTGGCCGGCGGCGCGCGCCGCGATCACATAGGAGTCGGTGAGGAAGTGGGCGTGCACATCGATGAGCTGCTGGTCGGTGTGGGTGACGCCCTGTGGGCTGTTCGCCGCCCCCGGTCGAGCTGCCACTAGTCCCGCACTCTCAGCCGGACGACGGCAGCCCCTGAGGACAAGGCGCGGCGAAGGTTGGCACGGTTCGGTTGTCCGTCCGGGTCGGTGTGAATTCCGGCGTAGCGCGCGTGCACGGGGTTACGGGGCAGGATCACCCGATAGAACTCGGCCGCGCGCTCCTCGTCGGTGATCACCTCGGCTTCGGCCAGGACGTCGGCTCCACGCAGACGGACCGGAACCAGCTCGCCAGGGCAGAGGTTGCGTCGCCAGTCTGCGACGCTGCCGACCAAAAGGGCACCATCATGCTGGGCGTATCCGACCGGATTGGAATAACGACGGCCGGTCTTGCGGCCGGTCACAGTGATGATCAGCAATCGTCGGCTCAGCAGTCCGTGCAACGGCGACCGCAGCACTTTGCGAACGACCACGTCGCTGGCACGCCCAAAAAGGGTGCCACTCATTTCAGCCTCGAAGGCCATTGACGCATCGTTGTCACTCCATGTGTATTATAGAGTGATAATAGCTGTACACTCATAACGGTGCAACGCAAGATCCAAGCGCCTAATGCAGTGCGCCTGCGCCGGACGCGGACCAATATCCGCGAGGCACTACTGGAGTCGGCCCTGATTGAGTTCGGGGCCAAGGGCTTTGACGGCGCGTCGACGCGGACGATCGCATCGCGCGTGCAGGCCCACCAGCCGCAGATCAACTACCACTTCGAGACGAAAACGGCGCTATGGATGGCCGCGGTGGATCACCTCTTCGGCCTTTTGCGGGAGGCATTCGACAGCGTCATGCCCGCGACGCTGACCGAGGTCGACGTGCCGGAACTCGCCGCTGCATTTGCGGACGCGATACGTCGGCTCGTGCGATTCGCCGCCGAGCATCCCGAACTCAACCAGATCATGGTCCACGAGGGCACGGCAGCCAGCGACCGATTGACATGGATGACTCAGACCCACGTGAAGCCGGTCTTCGATGCTATTAAGCCGGTGTGGCAGATCCTTCGTGACGCCGGGGTTGCTGCACCCATCGACAGCGAGATCCTGTACTACGTGCTCATCGGCGCGGCATCGCTGCCGTACGTGAACGCCCCCGAAGTCCGCCTTCTCACCGGCCAGGATCCCAAGAGCCCCACGTGGATCGACGCTCACGCCAACGGATTGGTGGCCATCCTGCTGCCGGGATTAGCCGCCGGCTGACAGACGAACGTGCTCGGCGGCGCGATGCTTTACTTGCTCGCGCGAGCAGATACTACGTATGTTAAGACTCATGGCAGCTGGTAAGGCGGGCAGCAAGAGAGCGCGAAGCACGAAGGTCGAAGGGGTGACCCCGCTTAGCGCGGGCGAATTCAAGGTGATTCGGGCCTTGCACCCGGGTTTTGTGACCATGATGCGGCAACTCGATATTGACTTGGAGCGCGAGCATCGGATGTCGCACGCCGAATTCGTGGCGTTGATGTTTTTGTCCGAGGCTTCCGACCGCACATTGGGGCTCAGCGAACTTGCTCGGCGCTGCCAGCAGTCGTTGAGCGCGATCAGCCGTACCGTCGGGCGGATGGAGGCCCAGGGGTTGGTCCGCCGTGAGCAGTCATCCCAGGACGCGCGGGCCTACAACGCTGTGCTCACCGATGCCGGGCTCGCCCGACTGGAGCAAGCCGTCCCCACCCACCTCGGCAGTCTGCGCCGCCACCTCTTCGATCACCTCGACGGTGTCGACCTCGAAGCCATCGGCAGCGCCTTCGAACGGATCGCGGCCGCCGCTAGCGGAGACCCTCACGCTGTTCCCGGTCAACCATCACCGGACACCCCGATAGGGCGATACATCAGGGGTTGAGCGGATTAGCCACAGCCAGAACGACTTAGCGCTCACGCCGAACGCCGGCCGTACTCGACCAGGGCGGTCACGTCGTGCGTCCCCCACCCATCGTGAGCCACTTGCAGGTACGCGTCGTGCGCGGCCTCGGTGACCGGCAGCGGTGCGCCGCTGCCCTTGGCGAGGTCCAAGAAGAGCGTCACATCCTTGGCGCCCTGCACGGTGCTGAACCAACCGGCGTGGTCGGGATCGAAGAAGACGTCGATGCGGTTGCGCAAACCCGCTGGCATCATTGCCGATTCGCGCAAGGTGGTCGCTAAGGTCGCGTCGTCGACACCCGCGGCGCGGCCCGCTCGTAGGGTCTCGGCGATCACCGCCAGCTGCACCAACAGCATCTGGTTGTGCAGCAGCTTGATGACTGCTGCGGTCTGCGGGCCCTCCCCGACATCGAGAACTCCGGCGAACCCGCTCCACAGTGGTAGCAGTGCCGCGCGGCCTGACGCCGGGCCGCCGACGATGAACTTGGCCGCACCCGAGCGCAGGGCCTGCGGCGCGGCGATGATCTGCGCGTTGACGAACCGCTCTCCGTAGGCATGCGCAAGAGCAGTGATGACATCGGGAGCCACCGTGCCGGTGTTGACCACAAGGGTCTGCTCCCAGCTTGCTCGCGCGCGTCCCTGGGGAGCCGCCACATCGAGGGTGCTCTGATCGTCGGCCAGGCACAGCAACACGGCATCACACTCGTTGCCAATGTCATCGGCAGAGTCCATGACCTGGGCTCCTTTTTCCTGGAGCGCACCAGCCCGGCCAGAGGACCGGTTCCACACGCTTACCTGGTGGCCCTCTTCGAGCAACCGCTCGCCAAGCGCGCGCCCCATCCTGCCCAGACCGATCACCGCTAACCGCATGCGCTGCTCCCTTGCTCGTGCCCCAGCGATGGGTTCGCCTCGGCGTGGCTCGAGTAGGGCTCGTAGCCGATTTCGTCAATCGAACCGACGCCGGAGAAGAAGTGCAGGACCTGACTGTCCACGGTGCCCATGTTGCTGACCTCATGCCAGTTCCCGCGCGGGATGACAAGGACATGCCCGGGCGCCACCTCGATGGGGGTGCCTGGCACGCCGAGGAACTGCACGACCCCGCTCAACGGGATGATGACCATGTCAGCGGAGGGATGCCGATGCATGTGATGGACGAAGCCGGGCGGGAACGTCAGCTGGTCGAGAACCACACCCTCGGTGCCCGTGAGCGCTTTGCTGAGGAGGTGGCGGTTGACCTGATGGCCGGTGATGTCCCATCTGGTGAATACCTCTTGCTCGATCTCCTCGATGTCAAGGAGTTTGACTTCTGACATGGCTACCTAACTCCTGTCCGCGAATTCCGATGTGGCGCCCGCGGAGGCGAGCGCGGCCAAGATAGTGGGCATCGCGTCGGCGATCTCGTCGTCGTGTGCGGGGTGGGTGGTCGCGAATCGGGTCGCTCCGTGCGGCACCGACAGTGTGACGTCGTCGAGCACGCTCGCGCCGGCGATGCTCGCTACTTTGCGAGCGTCGTCGTGGGCCCACACCCCGCCGTACTGGCCGCTCGATACGCCGATGACAGCCAACGGCTTTCCGCTGATCGCCCCGGCTCCGTGCGGGCGCGAGATCCAATCGATGGCATTTTTGAGCGTGGCCGGGATGGTGCCGTTGTATTCGGGCGTGACGAGTAATAGCGCGTCGGCGGACTCGACGGCGGCACGCAGCCAGTCTGCGGCCGCAACTGCGCCCGGGCGGTCGATGTCTTCGTTATAGAAGGCCACATCGGCCAGGTCGTCGAAGATGTCGACGTCGACGCCGTCGGGTGCATATTTGACGGCCGCCTCGGCGAGCTGCTTGTTGTAGGAGCCGGCACGCAGGCTTCCCACCAAGGCCAGGATTCGGGTGGTCACGGAACTCTCCAATTCGCTAGAATTTGCTTGCGCTGACAATCTTATCTTTGCTTGCGCGAACAATCAAGTGCTAAAGTCGCGAGTATGACCGCAAGCCGCTCGATACGCTCGTTAACAGACGACGAAGTGAGAGTGGTCGATAGGCTGCGTCCGGCGGTATCGGCGCTCTTCCGCCGCTTCGACGCCGACTTGCAGCGAGAACAGCGCCTTTCGTTCGGTGACTACATCGTGTTGTTTTTCGTGTCCCAGGCGCCCGAACAGACCCTGGGGCTCAGCGAGTTAGCCGCTCGCTGCCAGCAGTCGCTCAGTGCGATCAGTCGCACCATCGGGCGGCTGAAAGCCGACGGCCTTGTGCGCCGCGAGCAGTCAGCCCACGACGCGCGTGCATACAACGCGATACTCACCGAAGCCGGGCTGGCCCGACTCCAACGGGCTACGCCCCTCCACCACGACTGCGTCCGCCACTACCTGCTGGATCAGTTGCAAGGTGTCGACCTGCACGCGCTCGGCACTGCGCTCGAACGCATAGCCGCCGCAGAGGATTCCACGTCCGCACCCGGCGTATGACATCGGCCACATCACTTTTCGCTTCTTTGTCTGTGAGCGATGCCACAGATGAAGCTCCTCCTAGACAGTTGTTTGTTGCCGCAAGCAAGTATAGATTTGTTGGCGCAAGCAAGTTCAGCCCATTTGGAAGGATGCCCACCATGACCGCAGCCCAGAACACCGAACGGCGTGGCAACCGTCGTTACGCCGACGAAATCCACAACTTCACGGCGTCCCCAGAGCTGGCCGCCAATCTGCAGCGCGTGCTCGTCGACCTCGTTGAGCTTCATCTGCAAGGCAAGCAAGCGCACTGGAACGTCGTCGGCTCAAACTTCCGCGACCTGCACCTGCAGCTCGATGAGCTCGTTGACGCCGCCCGCGAGGCCAGTGACACCATCGCCGAGCGGATGCGTGCCCTCGACGCCGTTCCCGACGGCCGGTCCGACACGGTCGCAGCGACGACGAGCCTGCCGCAGTTCCCGGCCGACGAGTTAATCACCGGCGATGTCGTCGATCTGGTGACAGCACGGACGTACGCAACGGTCGACACCATTCGTGATGTGCACGACGCCGTCGACGCCGTCGACCCCAGCACAAGCGATCTGCTCCACGAGGTCATCGACTCGTTGGAGAAGCTCGCCTGGATGATCAAATCCGAGAACCGCAAGATTTAACCCGGTGTGACGGCGCCGTCGGCTTGGCCCGAATCCGTTGGGGCCCGGCCGGGGTCGCCGCCGCTGGACCTAACGGCCAGGACGCACACCAGGGAGAAGAAATGGCATTCGACGAGAACACCAAACCGCTGACCACCGCGGCGGGAGCGCCTGTCACGGACAATCAGAACAGCATGAGTGCCGGTCCACGTGGCCCACTGCTCCTGCAGGATCTGTGGCTCATCGAGAAGCTCGCCCACTTCGCCCGCGAAGTCATTCCCGAGCGGCGCATGCACGCCAAGGGTTCCGGCGCCTTCGGCACGTTGCGCGTGACCCACGACATCTCCCGGTACACGAAGGCAGAAATCTTCAGCCAGGTCGGCAACAGCTGTGAGATGTTCGCCCGGTTCTCCACCGTGGCCGGCGAGCGCGGAGCCGCCGACGCCGAGCGCGACATCCGCGGCTACGCACTGCGCTTCTACACCACCGAAGGCAACTGGGACGTGGTCGGCAACAA
>Ga0302326_10033634_pt1 | contig 10182 bp, 8 predicted proteins | sample Palsa_T0_3_FD_202264 | JGI IMG/M metagenome (GOLD analysis project Ga0302326, IMG submission 202264) | Peat permafrost microbial communities from Stordalen Mire near Abisko, Sweden - Palsa_T0_3 | ecosystem: Environmental > Terrestrial > Soil > Palsa > Peat permafrost | place: Sweden: Abisko...
GCCGCCCAGCGCGCCATCCTAGCGGATGTCGACTCCGGCAAGCTCCAAATGGACGAGTTCCTGTCGAACGCCCGCGAAATCCTCAACGAGCGCGTCTCCGGCGGAGTCCTAGCCAAGGCATAAGTCGGCGCGGTAGGTCCGGGATTCATCCCGGACACAAGACCACCCTATCCCGCCCCAACTCGGGAACGCGGACCCAAAGGTCCGCGTTCTTTGTTGGTTCGGAAAACCCATTTACCCCCATCAATATCTGACCGGAGAGGCAACCGCAGAACGCAGGTAAGACCCCTGAAAACCTGCTAAAGAAGATCGAAAGGCGCGAGTATTCCGATGATCTCGGTTGAGTCCGGCCGGCTGTGCTCAACCAGGAGCGGGCTGGGATCGTCGCCAAATTTCTCAAGGGCCTCGTCCAGAGAGGCCTCCGCGATACAGTGCCTCGCCAGTTTCAGTTGAACGTCCGGGGCGTCAATAAGTTTAGTGGCCAAGCGCCTCTTGCGGTCGGTTTTCGAAGTCGCCTTGGCCAAATAACCCGCAACATCTAGGTCGGCCACGAGAAACCAAACATCATCCTTCTTCACGGGCAGATATGAAAAGGCATTTGTCAGCATCGATTGCCTAATAAAGCTTATGGGATGCCAAATCTCCGCACAAATTGGACCGCGCACCATAAACTCCCCAACCTTTTCCATTTCGTATCCCCTCCGCAAGGCATCTTCTAAGACCAATGAGAGCTGAACAGAATGCTCGGCAAGTCTTCGAGCGGACGCCCCCTGGTGCATCGCGTCGTTTCGAGCGTCCTTCACAAGCTCGTAGAGTCTTTCGAAAGACAAATGAAATTCAGGGAATTGTTCTGGGATTTCCGTGGCCAGCGGAGATTGATATGCCAGCTCCGAGATTAGGGTGCAGTAGCCTCCCAAGCCATCGACCTTCCCAAGGAGAAAGCTACCCAAGCGCTCGACTGAATGGATGACCTCATCAAAGTCCTCTGCGTCCCTCAGTACCGTCTCCCTCGCGATGCGAAACTCGTCGGCGAAATGTTTCGCCTCTCCAGACGTCGGCTTTCTATCCATTTGACCCCGCGCGCCTTGGAATGCACCAAGCGCATCCGGATTATATCCGGGCGTCCCGTATCACCGCTCAACATCTGGACATTATGCACTTGACGCCATTATGCACTCTAGTCCATAATGGCATCATGGAATGGGAGGTCGAGTTTACCGACGAGTTCTTCGTTTGGTGGAACGGCCTCGACGCCGATGAGCAGGACTGCGTCAACTTCGGCGCTCGGCTTTTGCAGGAGCATGGCCCAAACCTCAAGCGTCCCCATGCGGATACGCTGGAGGGTTCAAGCTTCCCCAACATGCGCGAGTTGCGCATACAGCATGAAGGCCGTCCCTGTCGAGTGCTCTACGCCTTCGATCCTCGACGGATTGGCATCCTGCTTCTGGGCGGCGACAAGACCGGAAATGCCCGCTGGTACAAGGAGTACGTACCCAAGGCGGATGCGATCTATCGCCAGCACCTGCGGGAGTTGGAAAACGATAAGCGATGATGGGCGACGGGCCATAAGCGAATTTCGACTTGAAGGAGATGAAGATGGCAAGAAACTTCAAAGAACTACAGGCAAAGATTCCTCCTGAGCGGCGAGCCCGGACCGAAGAGCGGGTTCAGAAGGCCATTGCGGAAATGGCTCTGGATGAACTCCGTCATGCCCGCCAGCTCACGCAAGCGGGTTTGGCCAGCACCTTGGGCGTCGACCAAGGGTCCATCTCCAAGCTGGAACGAAGAACGGATATGTACATCAGCACTTTGCGCAGCTACGTAGAGGCAATGGGGGGCAATCTTCATATAACAGCTTCATTTCCCGAGGGCGAAGTCAGGATCAATCAATTTCATCTGGTGGAATAGGTCGGCAGGAGCGAGTTGGAACTGGTAAAGCAGCGCCTGAAGCGCGCCATCGAAATCGATCGGGAACGGGAGGTTTGACGATGCCAAAGCGTGAACTTGATTACACCGTCAGCAGCGGAAACGTCTTTGCCGATCTCGGCCTGCCGAACCCGGAGGAACTACTCGCCAAAGCCGAGTTGGCCCACAAAATCACCGTGCTGATCCGCGAGCGAGGCCTCACCCAGGCGCAGGCTGCAAAACTTCTCAAGGTGGACCAGCCCAAGGTTTCCGCCCTGATCCGTGGCCGCCTCACCGGCTTCTCCATCGAGCGCCTGATGCGCTTCCTGCTCCTCCTGGGCCAGGACATCAGGATCACTGTCGAAGCAACTCCCCGCAAGCGCACCCAAGCCCGCGTTCTCGTTGCTTGATCAGATCTTCTCACCCCCGCTTGCAGATAATTAAGTGCTCCAGGAGCAGAATAGGAATAGAGCAACACGGTCCGAACACCAAGCTCCGCTTCGGCCCACACATCCGACCTCCCGAAGCTTGGCGCCGCGAAAACAAAACGTCGTTTCTCGGCTGTGAAACCGTGAACGGCCCTCTAACCCAAAGCAACATCAGTCACTTAGCCAATAGAACGCCACAGAATCACCTTATTTGTGATTTTGTGAAACTGCGGCCCCTTCCAAACCCAAAGGTAAATGCAAGTCATTCGCCCCCAAAGAGTTCGCTGCCAAGGGAAGCGATAAGGCAGTACCAGGCTGCGGTATAGTTTCTGAACGGGATTGAGTTCTCCCCAATACCCTTCGAAAAAGCGAGGCCGAGATGCAGCGGATTACGAAATGGATTTGCCTGGTAATTTTATGTTGCACAATCGCGGCGTACATCGCCCCGCTTGCCCCCGCCCAGGGCAGGACGCCAGACGCCGCCGCCATTGCGCGACGCAACAGCATCGAAAAAGAACTCGAATCCCTCGCCATCATCGAGCGCAAGGTGATGGTGCCCATGCGCGACGGCAAGCGCATGCAGGCCGACATTTACCGGCCCAAGGACGAGTCGAAGAAATATCCCATCATCTTTGTCCGCACCCCGTATAACTTCAACTACTGGGATGTGGAACTGGGCGCGCCGCGCGATATGACCATGGTGCTGGAAGCGATCAAGCACGGCTATGCCTTCATAGAGATGAATGAGCGCGGACGCTTCTTTTCAGAAGGCGAATACGACATTCTGGGCACTCCGCTCACTGACTCCGACGATGCGCTCGATTGGATGGGCGGCTTGCCGTGGTCCGCGGACAAGGTCGGCCTCATCGGCTGCTCTTCGACAGCCGAGTGGCAACTGAAGGTGGCTTCGCGCGGGAACAAGGCTCTCGCGACATTTATCCCGGAGAGCTTCGGCGCCGGCGTGGGTCGTGTTGGCCCTTACTACGAGCAGGGCAACTGGTTCCGTGGCGGCGCAGTGCAAATGCTGTTTGCTCCCTGGCTCTACGACTACGGTCTTTCCACCAATGACGGCAAACCCAACTTCCCGGCGGGCATGTCGCGGGAGGCGCTGGTGACCGCCGCCAAGTCGTACGATTTGTCCGCGCATCCGCCCACCGTCGACTGGGGCAAGGCCCTCTGGCACCTGCCTGAAAAAGACATCCTGGAAGCCGTCGGCAGCCAGCATGGCATTTATGCCGATCGAACGCCCTCAGGCCAGCCAGGCATGATCCTGCGCACGCCCAACGATCCCGCATGGTTGAAGGGCGGCTTGTGGAACGACTCCATGCGCATCGACATTCCCGGCCTATGGATGATGACCTGGTACGACATCAGCACCGGCCCCAACATCGCCGCGTATAACTACGTCCGCAAGACTGCCAGCGCCGAAGTTGCCAACGAGCAGTACGCGATTATTGCCCCCATGCCGCATTGCGCTTACCAGGGCGCGACGGAGCACACAGTCGTTGGCGAGCGTGACTTGGGCGACGCTCGGCTCGACTACAACGCTCTCACCTATGGCTGGTTCGACCATTTCCTCAAAGGGGAGGAAAACGGCATTTTGACCAAGACGCCCAAGGTTCAGTACTACACCATGGGCACGAATAAGTGGCAGTCGTCCGATACCTGGCCGCCGGCAGCAGCAAAACCGGTTACCTATTACCTGGCCGGCAATGGGCGCGCCAATTCCCTCAACGGAGACGGCACACTCGTGACCGCGCCCGAACAGAAAGATGCAGCCGACAAGTTTGTCTACGACCCGATGAATCCTGTGCCGACGCACGGCGGAGGCTTCTGCTGCATGGGTGCGGACTACAAGCCGGGCGCAATTGATCAGCGCAGTATCGAAGCGCGCGACGACACCTTGGTGTATAGCACCGGCCCGTTGAAAGAGGGCATGGAAGTCAGCGGTCCCATCGATGTGACCCTCTATGTTTCAAGCGACGCAAAGGATACTGACTTTACCGTCAAGCTGATTGAAGTTTTACCCGACGGCACTGCGTATAACATCGACGAAAATATCCAGCGCGCGCGCTACCGCGAGGGATATGACAAGCCGCCAGTGTGGATGGAAAAGGACAAGGTTTACAAAGTCAATTTCCAGCCCATGCAAACGAGTAACTACTTTGCGCCTGGACACCAGTTGCGAATTGAAGTGAGCAGCAGTAACTTCCCGCGCTACGACCGCAACCTCAATACCGGCGGCGATAACGTGAGCGAAACGCAGGGAGTGGTTGCGCACAACCAGGTTCACCATTCGGCGCAGTACCCTTCCAGCATCACCTTGAGCGTTGTGAACAAGTAAGTCGATAGGACTTGCCAAGTCAGGAAATCGGCCGTTCCCGCGGTCGGATCAGGCGGCGAAACCCCGAAAAGGAGGAGCACTGAGCAGCATCGACCCATCACTCTCGAATCGCGACCTGGCGCCGACTACGCGCGCACAGCGCACATGGGGAACATACAACTACATCGCTCTGTGGTTTTCCATGTCGATGGAGATCACCACCTATCAGCTCGCCTCGTCGCTGATCGCCAAAGGCATGGATTGGAAGCAGGCAGTGGGCACGGTGCTGTTGGGCAACTTGATAGTGTTGGTGCCCATGCTGCTGAATGCGCATGCGGGAGCCAAGTACGGTATTCCTTTTCCGGTTTTTATTCGCGCGCCGTTCGGAGTGCGCGGCGCAAATCTACCGGCCATTCTTCGCGCAGTTGTAGCTTGCGGCTGGTTCGGCATTCAATCGTGGATCGGAGGAACCGCCATCCACTCAATGCTAGCCGTCATCTGGCCGTCGGTTGCAGCCAAGGATGGCGTAGTGTGGGCGTGCTTCCTCGGATTCTGGCTGTTGAACATGGTCGTAGTCTGGCGAGGCGTCGAATCCATCCGCCATTTACAGGCTTTTGGCGCGCCCTTCATGTTTGTGATGGCTGCGGCGCTGCTGGTGTGGGTGCGCATCAAGGCGGGCAGCTTTGGGTCAATGCTGTCGACGCCGAGCCAGTTCCACTCGATCGGCGCTTTTCTCGCTGTCTTCTTTCCCTCGTTGACCGCGATGGTGGGCTACTGGGCCACGCTCGCGCTGAACATCCCCGACTTCACGCGCTACTCAAAATCGCAGACTGCGCAGGCCTGGGGTCAGGCATTCGGATTGCCCGTGGCCATGACGCTTTACACGTTTGTCGGCATCTCCGTAACATCGGCATCGACGGTGCTCTTCGGCCATCCCATCTGGAACCCGATCTTGCTGATCGGCGCGTTTCATCAGCCGGTAGTGGCCTTCATTGCGCTGATCGCGATTCTCATTGCTACGCTCAATGTGAACATAGGAGCGAATGTCGTCTCGCCCTCGAACGACTTTTCCAATCTTTATCCGCGTCTTATCAGCTTCCGAACGGGCGGCCTCATCACCGGTTTTCTTGGCCTCGCCATGTGCCCGTGGAAGCTCTTGGCAACTCCGGACGCTTACATCTTCGGCTGGCTGGTCGGCTACTCCGGCCTGCTCGGACCAGTGGCCGGCATCATGATCGCCGACTACTTCTTGATCCGCAAGACCGAGCTGGACGTGAACTCCCTCTATCACCGCGAGGGTGCATATCACTACACCAGGGGCATCAATCCACGCGCTGTCGTAGCACTGGTCCTGGGCGTGACCCTTGCGCTGGGGGGACTGGCCTTTCCGCCGCTGCATTTCCTCTATGACTATGCATGGTTTGTGGGGTTCTTTACTTCCGGAATTCTGTATCTTGCGCTGATGAGGGTTGTGGCGCCGGCTGTTTACACGACAACCGCAGTATGATGGCTCGATGAAGCCGGCGTCCTGCGGTTTGAGCGCCGACGTCTTCGAGCTAAGCTTGCACAAGCGCATCCGCAATTGCCAGATGCTCATCGAGCGCCGCAATGCCGAGATCGAGCTCTTCCTTCGTCACAATCAATGGAGGCGCAATCACAAAGTGGCTCACCCATGCCTGCTGCGCCACTCCATCCGCCATCATCTTCGCTGCGATTTGGTCGACAACCAATGGCTTGCCTTCCACTTTATCGAGCATGGTGTTGAAGGGCTGCTTGGTCTCGCGGTTCTTCACGATCTCGACGGCAAAAAACAGGCCCAGGCCGCGCACATCGCCTACCGAGGGATGTTTCGCCTTGAGCGCCTCAAGCTTCTCGCGCACATAAGGCTCAAGCTCCGCTGCGCGCTCCACCAGCTTCAGGCGCTGCATCTCTTCGATGGTGGCAACAGCGGGACCGAGCGTGATGGGGTGAGCCTCATACGTGTGGCCGTGCGAGAAATAGTGGTCCTCGAAGTAGTCCGCAATCTTTCTGGATGTGGCGCACAGGCCGAGCGGCACGTAGGCCGATGTTATGCCCTTGGCTGTAACCAGGATGTCCGGCGTCACGTTCCAGTGGTTCACGGAAAACCACTTCCCTGTGCGGCCCCATCCGGCCATCACTTCGTCGGCAATCATCAGCACGCCATAGCGATCGCAGATCTCGCGCAGACGCGGGAAATATTCGGGCGGTGGAACAAGCACGCCATTGGTGCCGACCACGGGCTCCAGAATGATTGCAGCCACATCGCTTTCGTTGCGGATCATGTGCTCGATATAGTCGGCGCATGCGATATTGCAACTGGGATATGAATGTTTGATGGGGCAGTTGTAGCAGTTGGTCTCCGGCGCGAAAACGAAGCCCGCGCCCTTGCCGCCCGGCTCCATGGCCCAGCGGCGTGGATCTCCGGTTGCTGCAATCGAGGCCATGGTCGATCCGTGATAGGAGCGATAGCGCGAGATGACCTTGGTTTTGCCCGTAAACATACGGGCAACCTTGAAGGCCGCCTCATTGGCCTCGGTGCCGCTCGTGGCAAAGAAGAATTTGTCCAGTCCCGCCGGAAGCACTTCAAGCAGCTTGTTGCTCAGCCGCGCGCGCGCATCCGTCGCATAGCCCGGCGCAACATAGGCCAGTTCGCGCGCCTGCTCGGCAATCGCTTCCACAACGCGCGGATTCTTGTGCCCCAGGTTCACGCACATCAACTGCGAGCTGAAGTCGAGATAGCGCTTGCCTGCGCCGTCGGTGAACCAGCAGCCCTCGGCATCGGCGATATGCAGCGGCTTCCAGGTCTTCTGGAATCGCCAGGTGCCGTAATTGGTTTGCCGCGTGATGGCGCTGATTTCTTCCGATGTGAGTGTCTTCAATTCTGCTATCTCGCTCATTGCGCACGCTCCTCAAACGATTTTCAAATCGTATCACCGCGGCTTCATGCCTGCACTGAATCCCGCGTACAGCTTCATCCTGCCTCAGCGCACTTGCGGGAAACCCAGATCGACCTTGCTCACACCCGGGTCGGGCCAGCGGCTGGTCACAACCTTCGATCGCGTGTAAAACTGCACGCCCTCCGGACCGTACATGTGCAGGTCCCCGAAGAGCGAGGACTTCCAGCCGCCAAAGCTGTAATAGGAGACGGGAACGGGGATGGGAACGTTGACGCCCACCATGCCCACCTCAACGTCGAATTGAAACTGGCGCGCCGCGCCGCCATTCTGCGTGAAAATCGCGGTGCCGTTGCCATAAGGATTCTCGTTGATGAGGTGAAGGCCTTCTGCATAGCTGTTAACGCGCACCACGCTGAGCACTGGGCCAAAGATCTCCGTGTCATAGCAACGCATTCCCGGCTTGGCATTGTCGATCAGCGAGGGGCCAAGGAAGAATCCACCGGCATGCGTGGCTGGATCGAGGCGACCGTCGATCGAAAGCGTTGCGCCTTCGGCAACGGCTGTGTCGAGGTGGCCGGCAACACGGTCCCGATGCTCGCGCGTGATGAGCGGCCCCATTTCGCTTGTGGGCTCTGAGGCAGGGCCAACTTTGATGCGAGCCACTCTCTCGCGGATGGCTTCGATCAGCGGGTCAGCGACGTTGCCGACGGCCAGTACAACGGAGATCGCCATGCAGCGCTCCCCGGCTGCACCATAACCCGCAGAAACAGCCGCGTCCGCGGCCATGGCGATGTCGGCGTCCGGCAACACCATCATGTGATTCTTCGCGCCGCCCAGGGCTTGCACGCGCTTGCCATTGCGCGTTGCAGTCTCATAGATGTACCGCGCAACAGGCGTGGAGCCCACAAAGCTGATGGCCCTGATGTCCGGGTGTGCGAGCAGCCTGTCCACAGCCACCTTGTCGCCTTGTACCAGGTTCAGAATTCCATCCGGCACACCGGCCTCTTTCGCTAACTGCGCGAGAAAGACACTGGCTCCGGGAACTTTTTCCGAAGGCTTGAGAATGAATGCATTGCCACATGCGATTGCCGTTGAGAGCATCCACAAAGGCACCATGGCGGGAAAGTTGAACGGTGTGATGCCGGCGACTACACCAATGGGCTGGCGAATCTGATAAACATCGACCCCGCGGCTGGCCTGCTCCGTATAACCGCCCTTCAGCAGGTTTGGAATGCCGCAGGCAAACTCGACATTCTCGAGTCCGCGCGCCACTTCGCCGAGCGCATCGGCCATCGTCTTGCCGTTTTCCGTGCTGACGATCTCCGCGAGCCGGCTGCGATTCCGTACGATCAGATCGCGCAGTTGGAACATGACCTCTGCGCGGCGCGAGAGAGGCGTGGAGCGCCATTCGACTGCTGCAACCTTGGCCGAGGCTACTGCGCAATCCACATCCTCAATGCTCGCGAAGCCAACTTCGGCAACCACTTCACCCGTCGCAGGATTGGACACCGCACCCCTGCGGCCCGATGTTGCTGCGTGCGCGTGGCCGTTGACCCAGTGTGAGACTGTTGCCGGGGCCAATGTCTCCAGAATGCTCATTGTTCATCCACCCTTTCCATCTGCGTTTCGCGTGCATTGGTTCTCCGTTGATCCGGCTCCCTCACTACGATTGAATCCAGTTCATGGTCTTCGATGCCAGTTTGTCAAATGCCTCCATGGCGACGTTTAGATGCTCTACGCGTGTGTCTTCAATCTTGTTGTGGCTTATTCCCTGGAGCGATTGCACGAAGAGCATGACCGTAGGAATGCCGGCTCGCGAAACCTCCGCGGCATCGTGCAGAGGACCGGAAGGCATGCGATGCGCGCGCCCAACGGTCTCGCGAATGGCGTCTTCACACAGCTCTATCAATTGCGGGTGAAACGGTTCAGGCGCAATGTTCCAGATGCGCGACCACTCGACAGTGCAGCCCTCTTCCACCGCAAACTGAATGCTCCTCTGTTGCGCCTCGTGATACATTGCCGCGAGCACACCGGCGTCCAGATCGCGCTGATCGAGCGTCGTCTCGCACCGGCCCACCACGGCGGTCACAATGCCGGGGAAGGTTTTCACGCTGCCCATGGTGCACACCGCGTCATCATGCCTCCTCGCGATGGTGCGGATTTCAAGCGCAAGCTTGGCGGCCGCGGCCAGCGCATCGCGCCGCGCTGTCATGGGCGTGGAGCCGGAGTGTGCCTCCTGGCCGTGGAATGTTATGGCGTGGCGCTCGACGCCTTTCGTGCCCAGCACAGCGGCCAGCGGCATGTCCATCTTCTCGAGCACGGGCCCCTGCTCGATGTGCAACTCAAGATACGCGGCTGCATTCCTTCGCTCGAGGCCGGCGTCGCCGATAGAGTCCATTTTCACGCCGCATGCGCCGAGCGCGTCTTCAAGGCGCACGCCGCCCGCGTCCGTGCGGCCGCGATCCTGCTCGATGCTTTGCGATCCTGCAAATGCCGAAGAGCCGAAAAGGCTGCGGCCAAAGCGCGCGCCTTCTTCGTCTGCCCAATCGACCAGACGGACGGTTACCGGCGGCTTGCCGTCGTATTGTTCGGCAATGCGGCGCAGCAC
>Ga0302326_10033635_pt1 | contig 10182 bp, 7 predicted proteins | sample Palsa_T0_3_FD_202264 | JGI IMG/M metagenome (GOLD analysis project Ga0302326, IMG submission 202264) | Peat permafrost microbial communities from Stordalen Mire near Abisko, Sweden - Palsa_T0_3 | ecosystem: Environmental > Terrestrial > Soil > Palsa > Peat permafrost | place: Sweden: Abisko...
GACCGCGGGCCGGCTCGTCTACCTCCTCTATCACTATCCCAAGGGGGTTCTGGAGGATGGCTTTGCCTGGCACTATCAGCGTTGGCAGGGAAGGCGCGCTATGGGTCCGGCGATGGCCAATCTGCGCCCCGCCCACCGGCCGCCGGGATCGCCGGTTGCGATCCACTACCTCACCGGGAAAAACTACGTCCCACTGACCACGCTGGCGCTCGCCTCCGCTGAGAACCACTTCGGTCGTCCGGTGGACCCCGTCCTCTATGATGACGGAACCCTCGACGACCGGGCCCGATCGCAATTTCTGCGCCCATTTCCGCAGGCTCGCTGCGTCGGGGCCGCGACAATCGAGGCCTGCCTCGCGCAGACTCTGCCCGAGGATCGATTCCCTGTTCTTCGACGGCTTCGACTAAGCTATCTGCATGTGCGCAAGTTGACGGACATCGGCGTCTGCGAACCCGACTACAAACTTGTTTCGGATTCGGACGTCTTCTTCTTCCGACCGCCCGCGCAATTGCTGGCCGCGGTCGATGGATGGCGGTGGTTTCATATGCAGGACTGCCAGCAAAGCTATGGGTATTCCGAGGCCGTTCTCACCGAATTGGCCGGCACCCCTCTTCATCCGCGGGTGAATGTGGGGCTCTGCGGAATTGACGGCAAGGGAATCGATTGGGAATTCGTCGAATGGATGGCCGCCCGTCTCCTGGGCGAGCATGGATTTTCGTACTATCTCGAGCAGGCGATCACCGCGGTTCTCATGACCCGGCACGCCGCGGAACCGCTCAAGACCCCGGACTATCTCGTCTACCCGACCGCCCCACAGGCGGAAAGCCAAGGTCACGTCGCCCTTCATTATGTGGATCGCTCCAATCTTTTCATCTACTGTTTCGGGTGGAGGCAGGTACTGGACTTGAGAGAGGAACGACGCGCCCTCGTCGGCGCTGAATCGCCACCCACGCCTGCTCCAGAGAGCGAGGATTCACCGCCGCGGCGGACGCCGCCAGCGACCAAAGGAGCGGCCGGGTCTTGAGCCAACCACTCGTTTCGATCCTCATTCCCTGCCGCGATGCCGAGCCGTGGCTTGAGGCGACGCTACGATCCGCACTTGGACAATCGTGCAAGGAATGCGAAGTGATCGTCGTCGACGATGGTTCCACGGATCGCAGCGCAGAGATCGCGCGGAGATATGCCGTGGACGGCGTTCAACTGGTGCAACAGGCTGGCTCGGGCGCAGCCGCAGCCCGCAATACGGCGCTCCGGCTCGCCCGGGGTGCCTTTCTTCAGTATCTGGATGCCGATGATCTGCTGGACGCGCAGAAAATCGCGGTGCAACTCGAAAGACTCGCCCGCGCACCGGCGCGATCCGTCGCGGCGGGTGCTTGGGTCCGATTCACGGGCGAGCCCAACGACGACCCGATTCCCGATGATCCGCTGTGGCGCGATTCCGCGCCTCTGGACTGGCTCGTGCGTTGCTGGGACGCAGGCGGAATGATGCATCCCGCCGCGTGGCTGACTCCGCGGGAAGTGGCGGAGCGGGCCGGACCTTGGAACGAGGCCCTGTCCTTGGACGACGACGGCGAATACTTCTGCCGGGTGCTGCTGGCCTCGGCGGGAATGGTTTTCTGTCGCGAAGCGCGCAGTTTTTACCGGACGCATGCGGGAGGGAGCCTGAGCCACGCCAAGACCCTCAGGGCGTGGCAGTCCTCCCACGAGATGCGCCGGCTCGTGGAATCCGAGGCGCTCGCCGCCGAGGATTCCCCGCGCGTACGCCACGCCTGCGCCATGAACCACCTTCAATTTGCCTTCGCCGCATGGCCCTATCGGGAGGCGAGAGAGCTGGCGCGGGAGAGCCTCAAGCGCGCGCGGCGGCTGGATCCCCAAGCTCAGATTCCCAAGGCCGGCCCTCGATTCAGCGCCTTGGCGCGTATCGTGGGATGGCGTCTCGCGAGGCGAATTCAAGGGTGGCGACTGCCTAAAACCGGCGGGGAGCGACCTGTCTAAGGCCGTGGCCCGGATCCAAATCATCATCGCCCGCCACCTGTGCACCGCTCCCCGTCCCCAAAAAGAGGCCGAGGCGCTCGCGGCGGCAGGCCATGAAGTGGTGATTCGCGGCTTCTGGTTCGATGCCGAGTTCGCGGCCCGCGATGTGGCTCTAGCCGCCAATCGCCCTTGGCGCTTTGAACCTGTCGCTGATGCAAGGCCGCAAGATCCCAGACGCCGCCTGCTCTGGTTCCGTCTGCGTTTTCAGCACTGGCTCGCCCGTCAATCCTTCCGCCGCCGTGGGACCGTCGGCCCCGATCTGTTTGGATATGGCGATCGCCTGTTGGCGCGCCGAAGCGCCGCGGACCCGGCGGAACTCAGCATCTTTCACAGCGAAGGCGGACTGTGGGCGGCCGACAGGCTTCGGAAGCGCGGACGCCGGGTAGGCGTCGACTTTGAGGATTGGTTCTCCAGGGATCTGCTTCCGTCCCAACGCCGCGACCGGCCAGTAGCCCTGCTGGGCGCACTCGAGAACCGACTCGTCCGGCGGGCCGGCTATGCGGTGACCACGTCGCATGCGCTGGCCGCGGCTCTGGCCGAGGCCGCTGGAGGCGTTCGCGAACCCGGAGTCATCTATAACGCATTTCCGGTCAAAGACTGTCCGGTCAGCCGTTCCTTGCCGGAGGGGAGCGGAGACAACGCCGCGGAAGTGGCCCTGCACTGGTACTCTCTCGTGATTGGTCCGGGAAGGGGTCTTGAAACACTCACCGCCGCTCTAAAGAATTTGGAAGGCAGCTGGGTGCTCAACCTTCGCGGAGCGGGAGACTCCGCCTATATCGAGCACCTGCGCACATTGCTGGGCGATAATCGGAACCGGCTCCGGATCCAGCCCACCGTGCCGAATGGGGAACTTCCCGCCCGGATCGCCGAAAACGACATTGGGATCGCTTCCGATCTTGCGGAGATCCCGAGCCGCGATTTGACGGTCACCAATAAGGTATTTCAATACCTCGCCGCGGGATTAGCCCTCGTGGCCAGCGCCACAGCCGGCAACCGCGAGGTGCTCACCGCGGCTCCCGAGGCGGGCGCTCTTTTTGCCCCAGGCGATGCGCGGGCGCTGGCGGAAATCCTAGGGCGATACCTCTGCAATCCGGCGCGCCTTCGCGCGGCCAAGATCGCGGCCCGCGCCGCCGCCGAACGGCAGTTCTCCTTCGAAGCGCAAATGCCGCGGTACGCCGAATTGGCCGCCTCGGCGCTTTCGAAGGAGCCCGACACAGAGGAAGCCTGACCGATGCGAATCCTCCTGACCGCCGACCCGGAATTACCCGTTCCCCCCGGCGAATATGGAGGTATCGAACGTCTGGTTGATCTCTGGCGGGGCGAACTACGCCGGCGGGGGCATCAGGTCGCGCTTGTTGCACGCAAGGATTCGACCGCTGCCGTCGAGCGCCTGTATCCGTGGCCCGGCGCCCGTTCGACGTCGCGGGCGGACGCGTTCCGCAATGCGATCGCTCTGTGGCGGGCCGCGGGTTCTTTTCGACCCGACGTCGTCCACAGTTCCAGTCGATTGGTGTACACCCTGCCGCTTCTCCTCGAAAGGCGCCGTGTCGTCATGACTTACCATCGCATCCCGGGCGTCCGCCAAATCGGGATCGCGGCGCTCCTCGGCGGCAAACGCCTGGCCTTCGCCGGGGTCAGCGATTTCATCACCGGCCTGGGGAGCCCGGGCGGCGGGGTGTGGCACACGGCGCTCAATTGCGTCGACATAGAAGCCCTGCCATTTTCGTCCCGGGTGCCGGCCGATGCTCCGCTCGTTTTTCTCAGTCGCGTGGAGGAGGTCAAGGGTGCTCGGGAGGCGATTGCGATCGCGAGGGAAGCCGGACGTCCGCTGGTGATCGCAGGAAATCACTCGTCAGATGCAAATGCCGCGAATTATTGGAATGCCCACATCCTGCCCCAACTCGACGGGGAGCGCGTCCGATATGTCGGTCCGGTCAACGACTCCCAGAAAGCGGCGCTCTTGGGCAGTGCCGCAGCCCTCTTGGTTCCCGTCCAGTGGGACGAACCTTTTGGTTTGGTCTTTGCCGAGGCCCTGGCCTGCGGAACTCCGGTGGTCGCCTGTGCGAGAGGGGCTCTCCCGGAGATCGTGAGCGAAGGCCGAACAGGCTTTCTGGTCCGCACGATCGCCGAGGGCGTGCGCGCCGTGGGCCGGATCGCCGGACTTTCACGGGCCGAGTGCCGCCGCGAAGCGGAACAGCGTTTCAGCCCCGCCGCCGCCATCGACCGATACCTCGCCATTTATGGAGCCCTGGGCTGAGTACACGCTGCAGATCAATCTGAGCCCCGGAGATTCGGACTACGCCGAGCTCACGGTGCCCGAACTGTTGCGCGCCCATCCGAACGCGAAGGAACGGTTGCTGATCGTCGATCTTTGCAAGCCGCAACGCACGAGGATTGTAGACCCCGCGACGCGATTCCCCGAGCCTCGCCACTCGGTGCGTTCCGCCCGGATTGCCGCCCTGGCGGCCGGCTGGCTCAGCCAAGGAGCCGTGGACCGGGTCGAAACGCTCGTGCCCGGCGATTCCCGCTTCGAACAGTGGCGGCGCCTCTATCTCCGTCCCTGGATCCGCGAGACCCACGACTACGGCGGATGCGCCATGATCGCGTATATTGCCGCGTTTGATTTGCCCAAGACCCCCTGGCTTCTGCACTATGACGCGGACATGATGATTCACCAAGCGGCGGGCGTCGACTGGGTGGCTCTCGCCCAGGCAGCGATGGCGAATGATCCCGGCATAGTGGCGTCTTCTCCCCGGCCCAGCCCTCCCCCGTCGGGTCCCGATGCCCCGACGGTGAACGAGCGGCTGCCCTCCCGCGACTCACCGGCAGGTTGGCTCAGTTCTTGGTTCAGCACCCGCTGCTATTTGTTCGACCTCCGACGACTGAGAGCGGTGCTGCCCTTGGTGCAAGGCCGCGTGTTCTGGGAATCGGTCGCCGCGCGGATCCTGGGCCGCGGATACCCGAAATCCCCGGAAGGGCTGCTTTACCGGCGCATGGCTGCCGCGGGTCTGGCGCGGCTGACTCTTCGCAGCAAGGAAACGTGGCTCCTGCATCCGACATCCAAGGACGCCCGGTTTCTTGCGGCCCTTCCGCGAATCCTCGACCGGGTCCGCGCCGGCGATTTTCCCGCGAGGCAGCGGGGCGAACAGGATTTGCGCCTCGAAACCTGGGAGGGGCCGGACGCATGATGGCCGGCGTTGCCCGGGCCGGCACCCTGCCTGTTCGGGATTGGGTGCCATGGGCCCTGCCCTTTCTCTGGCTGCCGCTCTGGCTGTGGGGATGGCCTCGCCCGCACGTCGACGATCTATTTTTCACCGGGACTGCGGTGGAACTCGTGCGGGATGGCCGCCTGGCGAATCCCTGGATCGGGCCCTGGATGGCCAGCTTCGGCACCGACCTTTACCTGGTTCACCCGCCGTTCTTTCCCTACATACTTGGGGGGTGGATACGTATTTTTGGAGTCAGCACGGCGGCGTTTACGGCGTTCCACTGCGTGGTCCAGGCGGCGGCGATCAGCGTCCTTTACGTCGGCCTGCGCCGGGGCGGCGTCTCGCGCGGCGGCGCGTGCGCCGGCGGCGCGGCCCTCTTCATCCTGCTCGCCGGATGTGGCATGCGACCCGACGCTCTGGCGCTCCTCCTTGTCCTGGTCTCCCAGTTCATGATCGCCCGGGCCGGAGCCGCGCGTTGGGCCGCCGGTTCATTCATCGGCGCCTCCGCTGTGCTGGTCCAATCGTTCGTGGTGACGCTGGTCATCCCGCTCCATTTGCTTCACGGGATCCGTTTGTTGCGCCGACGGGAGGCGGCCGGCGCGGAGCTGCTGGCATTCACCGCGTTGGGCGTGGCCGCCGCAACGGCCCTCTTCGCCGCGGCTCTCCCGGCTTCATTCGCCGAATTCTTTCGGGTTTATCTCATGCACGCCCGCCTCGCCACACCGTCTTTCTACCACGGGCCCATCATATTCTGGCGCGCCCTGACTTTCGGATGGGAAGTTCCCAGGCTGGGCCCGACGTGGCTGATCATTGCCGTTGCCGCCTGGTCCGTTGCGAGGAGGGATTCGCCCGCGCAGGCGCTGCGCCTCTGGTGGGCGGCCTTTGCCGCTTCCCTTCTCCTCGGGGTGAGCCTCTACGCCACCTATGAGGTGGGCTACGCCGATTATTTGGGATTGGCCCTCGCCGCGGCTACTTGGGGATGCCTGCCCGGGGCGCGCCAGCGCCGGCTCGGAATCGCCGCGGTATTGTTGGGATTTTTGTCCCAAAACGCGGTCGTGCTGCTCAACCAATTGAACCGCAGAGAAATGCCGGACGCCGCGGCTATTCGCGCCGCCGTAGCCACTCATCCTCGCAGCCGGCTATTGGTCGACAACATCGCCGGCAGGTTCGTCTACGACTTTCGGCTGCCGCCCGGAGCCGTTGACTGGATGAGCCGGCAGCCAATCGCGAGCGGGTACGCGAGCCTGCTGGCCCACAAACCGGCGGATGAGATCTGGATCGCGAGCGAATGGAAACTGGAGCGCTATCTGAGCGATTCCGGTATCCACGCGAAACGGATGCGGCTGGGGGGAATCACATTCAACGCGATCGACCGGGAGCCGTACCGGCTCGTCGTCATTCCCTGAGCTTGGGTCATCCCAATCGAGCCGTATGAGCGGATCATTGAGCGGATACGCCACCCCAACGGGCTTCCCGGTCCCGACCCTGCAGGAATGTCGCTCGCTGTTTCGTCAATCACTCGCGGCGTTCGTGGTCTTGATCGCCGGGACAGTCGCCCTCTCGCCCCTTGCGTTCGGGCTTCCAACCGCGCTGGGCATTGTGGTCTCCGTGCTCGCGATCGCACCAACTCTGGTGTGGGCGCGAAAAATGCCCTACAACTATCCCTTCTTTGAGATCTTTCTGGGGGCCAATCTGACCTCCTATGGAATCCCACTCATTTCCGATCGCGGAAGCGCCGCCATGTTCGGAGAAGACGTTCGCTGCAGCGCGGCGGGAGCGGTGATCGTCTTCGAGCTCGCCGCGATGGCTACCTTCTACGCGTTGCGGTTCCGTCCGGGCCGAAGCGCTTTTTGGGCGCGCTCCTTCTTAGAGCGGCCCTCGCCGGTCTGGCTCGGTTGTGCGCTGGCGGCGACGACCGTATACGCGGTCGTGACGACGTTCTATTGGTATCCCGACAGCGACATCGTTGGCATCCTTCGCGCCCTGACACTGGGAATCGCCACCGCCGTCACGTTCATCCTCTCGATCATGTGGGGGCGAGGCGAACTTCAACCCGGCGACAAGGCATTCCTCGTCGCCAACCTCCTTCTTCAATTTGTCGTATTTGGACTGAGCCTGGTGCTGCGCCAGGGCGCGACCCTGGTCCTCATTGGCCTCGCGGGATATTTCTTCGGACGCCGGCGCATCCCCTGGCTTGCCGGCGCCGCCTGTCTCGCTCTTTTCGCCATTCTCAACTTCGGCAAGTATACGATGCGCGGAGAATATTGGTTTTCCGGCAACCGGCCGAATCCGGAGTTCAGCGATATGGGGGAATTTTATGCGGATTGGATCGGGGCGGGACTTCACGGGAACAAAGGCAAGGCATCCGGTGAAGCGAACCTTCTCGAGCGTTCATCCCTCCTGCAAATTCTTTGTCTCGTCGTGTCGGAATCGCCGGCACCCCGGCCCTTTCTCGGCGGCGAAACCTACCTGCAGACGCTCGGCCAGTTCGTTCCCCGGTGGGTCTGGCCGGACAAGCCGCGAGGACACATCAGCACCAACACCCTCAGCATCTACTACGGCCTTCAGGATGACAATGCGACGTACTCCACGACAATCGCCTTTGGCTTCCTGCCCGAGGCGTATGCCAATTACGGTTACGCGGGCGCCGTTGCTCTCGCGGTCATTTTCTCCGCCGGATTCAGGCTGATGGCCTGCTGGTCCAAAAACAGCCCCTTGCTCTCCTGCGGAGGCGTCGCGGTCGTGATGCTGACCGCCTGGAGCTTCCAAACGGAATTGACGTTCAGCATCTGGATAACCTCGCTAGGGCAGGCGCTCACGGCAACAGTCGGCGTCGTTTGGGTGACGCGTCGTCTGTTCGGGGTGGACGGATGAATCCCGGCCCGGAGCATCGCAAAACACGGCTGGCCGTCGTTATTGCCCATCCGACCCAGTACTATAGCCCGTGGTTTCGGTGGCTCGGAACGCTAAAGGAAATAGAATTAAAGGTGTTCTATCTTTGGGACTTCGGAACCGCTGAACACCGCGATCCACGCTTCGGAACGACCTTTGTCTGGGACATCGATCTGCTCGGAGGCTACGAGCATGAGTTCGTGCCGAACCGGGCTCGCCATCCGGGAACCGAACATTTCTGGGGCCTCTATAATCCGGAGCTGTCCGCGCGCGTCTCGGCCTGGCGCCCGTCTGCCGCGCTCGTCTTCGGCTATCGGTACCGAACCCACCTCGGATTCATACTCGGCGCGGCGGGTCACCGCCTGCCCTTGATCTTCCGTGGCGACTCGCACCTGTTGGGTCAGCCAAGCTTGTCGGCGGCGAAGCGATTCTTTCTCTCCCGCCTGTATGCCCGGTTTGCGGCGATCACTTATGTCGGCGCGGCCAATCGCGAGTATTTCCGCGCCTTGGGCGTTCCGGACAGTCGGCTGCATTTTGCTCCTCATGCCGTAGAGGCCAGCCGCTTCGATCCGCACAATCGCGACGATAGGGCGGCGGCCATGGACTTGCGGGCGCGGCTGGGAATTCCGCGGGAGACCGTCATCGCTCTCTATGCCGGGAAGTTTCATCCTGACAAGAGGGTCGGTCTCCTGCTCCAAGCCTGGCGGCAACTTGGCCCCGCCGGAGCCGCTCTCGTCCTGGTCGGAGACGGGCCCGAACGAACGGCGTTGGAAGCAGCCGCCGCGGCAGACACCTCCGTTCATTTCCTGCCTTTTGCCAACCAGCGAGAGATGCCGTCCCGCTACCTGATGGCGGACTTTCTGGTCCTTCCTTCGGGAGGCCACTACGAAACCTGGGGGCTGTCGGTGAACGAGGCCATGCATTCGGGTTTGCCCTGCCTCGTCAGCGACCGTGTCGGTTGCCAGCGTGACCTGGTCGAAGACGGAGTGACAGGCTGGGTCTTTAGGGCCGACGACGGCAATCACCTGCGCCAGCGCTTGGCCGAGGCCGTTGCCCTGCCGCCCGCTGCGCGCGCGGCCCTGGGATCGGCCGCGCGCGTGCGCGCGGCCGGATACAGCTATTCCGCAGCGGCCGCCGGCCTTCTCGCGGCGGCGTCGGGCGCCTTGGCGATTTCGGGAAGCGCCCCCCTTTGCCCATGATACGCAGTCAGCACGGCGCAGCTGAAGCAGACCAGGCATGGAATCATCGGCACCCGATAACGCGGATCGGAATACAGTGCCGCATAGAATGCGATCATCGCCGCCGCCGTGATGCAAAGACTCCAGACCGGCCCGCCCAAGCCGTAACGAAGCCCCCAAGAAACGGCCCAAAGAGCGAAGAGCAGAATGACCCCATCAGCGAGGAATGTGCTCCACTGCTGAGCAGGATCCCCGCCCAGGAACGGCCAGGGCGAGAGCAACGTAGCGGCGCTCATCAAACGCTCGTTCAAATATGCAGAGGGGTGCGCCCACGCATGGTGGAGATAGCTCCCGCGAGCCAGAATCTCGTCCGCGCTGAGTGGCCGCCAATAACCCCAGTCGGCAGTTATTTCTTCGGCTTCGTTGAATTGGGGCGTAATGATGGTCACCTCGCCTCGGAGCCAGGTGATCCAGGCGCTCATCACCAACATGACTGAGGCGGCCGAGCACAGCATGACGGCGGCCCGCCGGCGCTGGTCGCGCCGCGTCAGCATCCAGCATCCCAACGCGAGGACGATGGCAACTCCCACGGGCCGGATCTCGGCCGCAAATCCGAGGAGAAGGCCCGCCAAGAGTGCGGTTCCCCGGCGCGCGGAATATACGGCCATGAGCCCCAAAAATAGCAGAACCGTGAAGGGAATCTCGTTCATCAGCACCTTCCCGCCACGAATAAGCGAAGGATGGAAGGCCACCACGGCAGCGGCGAACCAAGCGGTCCGCCGGCCTCCGCACGCCCGGGTGACCGCAAAGGCCATGGCCACCAGAACCGCCCCCAACGCGCTGTGAATCCAAAGCACAAATTGGTGCGG
>Ga0302326_10033636_pt1 | contig 10182 bp, 4 predicted proteins | sample Palsa_T0_3_FD_202264 | JGI IMG/M metagenome (GOLD analysis project Ga0302326, IMG submission 202264) | Peat permafrost microbial communities from Stordalen Mire near Abisko, Sweden - Palsa_T0_3 | ecosystem: Environmental > Terrestrial > Soil > Palsa > Peat permafrost | place: Sweden: Abisko...
CTCCGGGTCAGGAAGCTTGTCACCCTCTCGCGCAAACCACACATAAAGAGTTGGCAAGACGAAAATACTCATGACCAGGGTGACCATTAACCCTCCCACAATGACAATCGCGAATGGCCGTTGCGAGTCGGAACCGATAGCGTGGGACATTGCAGCGGGCAATAAACCGAACGTAGCCACCAGCATGGTCATCATGATGGGACGAAGCCTTAGAACGGCTCCTTCAATCGCGGCATCCTCGACCATATGGCCTCGGGCACGAAGCTGATTGATGTATTCGAGCATGATGACGCCCGTTTGAACCGACACGCCGAAGAGCGCCAGAAGCCCAACGCCAGAGGAAACACTGAAGTTGTTGTGTGTTACGAGCAATGCGAGCACGCCGCCGATACTTGCCAGCGCCACGTTGGCGAGAATGAGTCCCGCCCATTTGAACGACCGGAACATGGTGTAGAGAATGATGAAGATCAAAAGGATCGTTAACGGCACAATGAGGAGCAGCCGCGCTTGTGCCCGCTTCTCACTCTCGTATTCGCCTTCCCAATCGAGGTGGTACCCGCGCGGAAGCTGAACTTGCGTGTTTACCTTTCGGATTGCTTCCTCGACCGCACTACCGAGATCCCGGCCCCGCACGCTGTACTTGATTGCGACGTAACGCTGGTTTCCTTCACGGTAGATTTCCGAACCGCCGTCCTGCTCCTGTATTTTGCAGAGCTGGGCCAGCGAGACTCGCTCACCGGACGGGGAGAGTAAACGAATTTTCTCGATGGCCTCTCGCGTTGTGCGGTACTGGGGAAGGTAGCGCAAGACCAGGTCGTATCGCGCTTCGCCCTGGAGTACTTGAGTCAGGGCGGTGCCCCCGACAGCGGTCTGGATAGCATCCTGAACATCGGCGACGTTAATTTGATAGCGCGCGGCCTGCTCGCGGTCCACCTCGAAGTTGATGGTGGGTTGACCCAGAGAGCGGAATACCCCGAGATCCTGGATCCCGTTGATGTGGCGCATTACCTCGACGATTTCGTCGGCCTTGTCCTCGAGAACTCTTAAGTCATCGCCGTAAACTTTCGTCGCCAACTCCCCCTTTACACCACTCACTGCCTCCTCCATGTTGTCTTCAATCGGCTGAGAAAAACCCCAGACTACGCCTGGGATCTTTTCGAGCTCTCGATCCATTGCAGCGATCAGTCTGTCCTTATCCTGGTGGAATACAGGCCGCCACTGTTCTTTGGGCTTCAAATCCACGAAGTATTCCGTATTGAAGAAGCTCGTCGTGTCTGTTCCATCATCCGGGCGCCCTGTTTGGCTCGTGCATTGAGGCACCTCGGGAAAAGAACAAAGCAGGACCCGAGCCTGATTCATCAACCGGATACCTTCGGTTGGTCCCGTGCTGGGAGCAAGAGTGCCGCGCACCCAGAGTGCGCCTTCATCGAGGTGCGGCAAAAACTCCGAACCGATCGCTCCTCCCACGGCAAGATAGATGGCGGCGACCAAAGCTATGAGCGCCACGCCAGCCGTCACCAGGCGATGCTTTATGGTCCATCTCACACCAACGCGATACCTGGTCTTCAGGAATTCCATGACAGGGTTGCGCCATTCGCTCACGCCCCTCGTAAAGAGAATGCTCGACAAAACGGGTGCTACAAGTATCGAAAACAAGAGTGCGCCGAGGAGCGCAAAAGCCACGGTCCAGGCCATGGGCTTGAACAATCGTCCCTCCACCCGCTGTAGCGTGAAGACAGGCAGATAGGCGGTTATGATAATCGCGATTGCGAAAAATACTGGGCGCTGGACTTCGTGACAAGCATCGCGGATCATCCCCGCGGGGGTTTTCATAATGGCGGTGTTCAACTGTCCGGGCGTTGTGTCCGGCCTAGAGGCACTTGGCGGATGGCTCAGGTGCCGGATGATGTTTTCGACCATGACCACTGCGCCATCGACGACCATTCCGAAATCCAGGGCGCCGAGAGATAGTAGGTTTGCCGGGATACCCTTAAGCTTGAGACATGTCGCGGCAAACAAGAGTGAAAATGGGATCGTCAGGGCGACGATGATCGCGCCGCGGACATTCCCGAGAAACAGGAAGAGGATTACTACCACCAGGATAATGCCTTCCGTCAGATTGTGGAGTACGGTATGCGTCGTGTAGTGCACCAAGTCAGTGCGATCAATGAAGGGCACGACCTTGACGCCGGGGGGCAGGATCAGGTCGTTCAGCTCTTTGACCTTTGCTTGGACTCCTCGAAGTGCCTCGTCTGCATCTGCGCCTTTTCGCAAGAGCACGACCCCCATCACTACGTCGGCGTCATCGACGATTTTGCCGTCTTCACGATGAAAGGCGCGGGCAACCTGCCCGAGCCGGATCTTCGGGCCTTGCGCGACTACGGCTATATCCCTTACGTGAATCGGGGTGCCACTTTTGGTGGTGATGACTGTGTTTTGGATATCCTGCACGTCTCTGACCAAGCCGACTTCCCGAAGATTGATTTGCTGCATACCGGATTCAATGAAGCTGCCGCCTGCATTGGTGTTGTTGTTGGTAAGCTGCTGCTCCACTTGGGCCAGGCTGAGCCCGTAAGAAATCAGTTTGCCGGGATCCACGCGCACCTGATATTCGCGGGTGGGGCCACCGAAGCTGGCCACATCGACAACATTGGGAACGGCCTTGAAATTCTTCTCGATCACCCAGTCTTCGATCGACTTCAAATCCATCACGTCGTATTGAGGATTGGTGTTGTGCAATGTAAAGAAGTAAATCTGTCCGACGGGGCTCCAGTCGGTGCCCATTTGGGGCACCACGTTCGGCGGCAAGGTAACTTGCGAAAGCCGCTCGAGAACTCTCTCACGGTCCCAGGCGTTTTCCTCTTCATCATCGAAGATGAGCTTCGTGTCGGAAAGCCCGAACAGCGTGAACGAGCGCAAATGCGTGACGTGAGGAACGCCATTCATCACGATTTCGAGAGGGATCGTGACCTGCTGCTCAATCTGTTCCGCGGAGATTCCGGGCCACTGCGTGATGATCTCGACATAATTGTCCGCCACGTCGGGATAGGCTTCCACGGGAAGCTGGTGGAATGAAACTGCTCCCCAACCAAAGAGGAAGAGCACCGCTGCGAGAACGAGAAAGCGGTTCTCCAAAGCAAAATCAACAAGTTTGCGAATCACCTAATCCTCCGCTATGTTCTCGATCACGAGTGCATTTTGGTAGTACCTATCCTGTGCGCCACTCCTCGATGGATGAGCGCGTCGAGAAGGTGCAGGCCAAGCATCCGCGTGTCTCGTTAGAAGGACCTCACGGCTTAGCGCCAACCTCACAATTACGAATCGATGCTGCGAACGTTCAGGAGTGAGAAACTTCGGAGGGCGGTGCGCGGCCAGCGTGGGAGATTAAGCAGGGATTGACAAGGGAATCCACGCCCGTGGATAAGATTGATTCTACGGATGCTCTGCGACGTAGCGAGCCCTCTGCTTTCGAGTAAAGATGTGCCTGCGACCGCGGCGGAAACCCAAGAGCACCTATCGCGTGGTTCGTCGGGGCTACCCAGTTCGTATTAGAGTTACTGAATGCTTCGGGAAACACAGTTGGTTGGATTCGGGAAAAAGTTCCGTGGCCATCGTTCAGAAGTATCGCTACAGGCTGCCTGAACCAAGCGGTGGCCAGGACTAAGTCAATGGAATGATCTCCGTTGACGTCCCGAGCCTCCATGCTCAGCCCGCCTGCGGGGGCCAAAAGTTGAATCGATTGTTGCCCAAGCCCGGAAAGCTGCAGTTGAATCCAGTAATTCACAGTACCGGGACTGCTCGATCCTGCTTGAATAGTTGCCAAATCTGGATGCACGTCTCCGTCAAAATCCGCAATTGCAAATTGACCCGGTTCAACTGAAATGACCGGTCCATTCTTAACGGCTGCGGATTCTGATGTGCTGCGGCCAGCGAGGATGAACATCGCGGATAAAGGGATCCAGAGCAATAGCCGGCGCGACACTCTGCGGTTATCACGCCGGCTCATTATCGAGAAAGACCCCAAAGACGAAGTCCCCTCCTATAAGGTTCAGATCTTTCACTGCGGACATCGCAACTTACCCTGGCTTGCGGGCCCATAAGGGCATCGCTGCGCACATTGAATGAGACTCTCGGAAGATACAGAGGCGCCCATAGGGAATTGATAAAAAACCTATTGATAATCTGATTGGCTTGTATCACGTTTCCTTTAATTCCCCGTTCGCAGAATAAAACCTCTCATTCTGTTTCTTGGAGTCGTATCGGCACACTGTACTTACCAAGGCGAGAGGATTGAATAAATATTTCATCAAGAAATAATAAAATTGATCCTGGTTCTCGTCTGCACGCGCAGCAGAATCCTGTCAATTCTCGTAAGGGCAAAACTTCGGAAGTTCAAAACTGACTTGAATATATTTGCCAATCGTGAGAACGGCGCCGGAACTTTCTCCGGCGCCGCCCCGGTTAGAGGTTATCGGTCAACACGAGCGCACACCAATGGTTAGTTCTGAACTAGAACTTCACCATGATTGAAAGTGTTTCCGCCCACTGGCTCTTGCGAAGATCTGGCTGCCAGAGGGTCATGCCAATTGAGGTGCAGGTTTTGGTAACGGCATTGCCGACGTTGTCTACGGGAAGACCATATCCCGAGTAGTTAGCGAAACTGGACACCACGGACGTTGCCCCATTCGTGCAGATGTAACTTGCACTGGAACCGACGGTTCCATTGTACGAGAGGGGTGCCACGTCGCCGCCTGGAGGAGTAATGCCATGCCGGCCTGAGAAGTATGGAACGTCTGCGTAACGGTAACCCGTCTCAGCGCGGAACGTGATCCATTGAGACGGCATGTAGTCGAAAGTGACCGTGCTATCCCACGCCTTATACTTGAGCCCCGGCGCTTCCGGAAAGTACGGCGATCCCGCGACCGCAGTTGCCCCATTGATCGGCGGGAGCAGCGTCAGATAGCGTCCCGGATTGTCCAAGACACCGCCTCCGACGGTTACCCCGAAGAGGTCCTTGTGAAACCAGAAGCGGTTATAGGCCATGTAGCCAACCATCGACTGTTTGAACTGGCCGTGTTTGTTGTTGAAACAGTTCGTCTGTGAGCCTGGAATCGATTTCGTGCCGCCATATTCGCATCCCGCATCGGCCGTGAACGTGAACGCCATCCGGTCCAAACCGAGGTTCTCTTTATGCTCCCAGTACTTGACTTCGATACTGTTGTCGGTATGGATTCTCGAACGCCCGGGATTCCCGAGTTCATCGGTGCCCATGCCGTAATTGTTTGTGGTGATGGAGACCCAGGCTTTCGGGCGCCAATTGATCTGCCCTCCAAGACCTGGGTGTCCGTTGTATCTGGCATACGATTGCCAGCCGTTGATGAACCAGGGCTCAATCTTCAGCTTTTCGCTTGGGAACCACTGAATCCGCAAGCCGTTGAAGAACCAGGGCGTATTGGACGACACGTAGGAGGGCTGATAAGCCCAGTTGTCAAAGTTGTAGTAGCTGAACAAGCCGATATACGACACGAAGATTCCGGCGTCGATGTTCAGCCCATGATCCACGTTGAAGTGGTACCCGCCCCACGCCTCCGAGAAGTATCTGTAAGCGTCGTTGAGGTCCCATTGGCCCACACCGGCGCTGCCGTCGTTGCGCGGCGTCGTGGTCGAAAACAATCCCTGCATCGTCAAGAGCCTGGCGCGAACGTTGCCTACGCGGAGGTCACCGCCGACGCTCATCTGCTCCAACTGGACCTCGCCGTTCCGGAACATTTCGGTCGACCCGCCCATCGTGTGGTCTACGGGCTGGTTGTTGCTGTTGATGTAGTTTGCATCAACCCGGATCTCCGGCGTGAAGTACTTCGTGGCGAGTGGTGTGTCTTCGTTGCGGGACGTGTTGTTCATCCACGTCCAGTCAGCGAATGAAAAGGGATCCGCTTTCGTTTGGGTTTGCGTCGGGAAATCCGGCGGGGCAGCAGCCGCTGGGGCAGGCGTTGCGGACGGGCTCGCAGCCGTCGCCGGGGCTTGTCCTTGTGCCGACATCGCTATTGAGGAGGATGACGAAGAAGAGTACGCCGCTGGCGACTCCGGAGCTGGTGCTGGAGCGGCTGCCGGAGCCGCGGCAGGCTTGAGCGCCGCTTCCAGTTCCGCAATGCGGGCCTTCATTTCTGCCAGTTCCTTCTCGAGCGGAGAGGGCGCTTCGGGATCGGCAGCAGCAGGCGCCGCCGGAGCGCTGGACGCGCTGGCGGCTGCGCCAGCCGCAGTTTCGCTGAGCCGCATGTCGAATCGCAGGTCGTCTCCCGCTGCCACAGCCAGATATGTCACTTGCGAACTTGCACCGCCTTGCTTGGCGGCAACCAGTTGGTAATGCCCGGGCTTAAGGTTTCCGACTACGAAACTCCCTTGGCGGTCACTTACGACCACCTGGTCTGCATTTTCATCGATGCTGTGAATGGTGACCTGCACTTGAGGCACCGCCAGACCACGCGCGTCCAGCGTTGTCCCGTGAAGAACTCCGGGCGCCGGTTCGCCGTAAGTTGGCACACCCCACAAATAAACTCCCATGAGCAACAACAGGAAGGCCGACAGGACGGCGACCAACGGTTTGCGATTCATAGAACCCCTTTTGAAGCAAAATTGAAATTCGATGGAGGGAAACTACAGAGTGATACATAGGGAATCCGTAAAGAGTCCTATGCATAATTTGATTAGCTTGCATCAGACTTTCTATTGCCTGAAGCAGAAGCATTCTTCACATGCATTGTCGTTGTAGGTCACCGTTGCGCGATCTTCGCGCAGTACTCAGCGGAGGGGGCTGTCGGAAACGCTTTTTGTGGATCCTAATAAAGGCGTGACGAGAATCGCCAATCGTCACGATCTCCTTTGTTTATAGGCCACTGAAGAGAGTCGTAGTTATGCGCGGGAAAGTCACGCAGTTCCGCGCGTCGCCACGTGACGAGTAGTGAATTTCAAAACCGGGAGATGTTACTCGACTCCAATCCCGCCGACAGCTTATCGTGATGGATGAAGCGAGCCACATCGAACGAGGCCACGGAAATAATTCGAATGAGGTATTCATTAGTTTTGTGTGTATGTGGTTTAAGAGTAGAAAAAGAGAAGGCAAACTTACAAATATATTAGCACTTCTTTATCACTCCCTTATGCATGGCGGCTAAATATGTATATTGTGATGGTAGAGCGCCAGTACGGGGCTCGGATCTTCTTTGTATCAACTGCAACGAGAGGAAATCTTGATCGCCCAACCCACTAAGACGATTGCAAAGAGAGAATCCGCGAGAATACTTGTGGTTGATGATGAACCCCAAGTGCGCCGAACACTTCGCGCCATTCTCACCGGCCAGGGCTGCAGCGTCATCGAAGCGCGCGACGGAGAGGAAGCTATAGAAGAGGTGAAGGCCGATTGCCCGGACATCGTGTTGCTGGACATTAACATGCCGGGAATCGATGGTCTCGAAACTTGCAAGAGAATCCGAGAGTTATCGGATGTTCCGATTATCATGGTCACGGTTCGCGGAAGTGAAAAAGATAAAGTTGTAGCTTTGGACGCGGGTGCCGACGACTACCTTGTGAAACCCTTCGGCACTCAGGAGTTATTGGCGCGCGTGCGCGCGGCGGTCCGGCGGCTGCCAAGTGCGGAAGAAATTCCGTCCTTCGTTTCGCCAAACCTGAAGATTGACTTCGAGCATCGACGCGTCATCGCTCGCGGGCAACCCGTCCATCTCACCCCCACGGAATTTGAACTCCTAAAACAGCTCGTCGTGAACCAGGGAAAGCCGGTATCCCACTTGAAGTTGCTTCATCTTCTCTGGGGACCGGAGCATTCCAACGATCGGGAGCCCTTGCGGGTCTTCATTGGCCAATTGCGCAGAAAGATCGAGCCAGATCCTGACGAACCCCGATTCATTCTTACCGAGCCTCTCATCGGATATCGTTTTGAGCCGGACGCCGAGGAGCCGGCCAAGGCGAGGAAATAGGGTTAGCGAGGTTTTCAATTTCAAATGAATTCTGCAACGGTGCTGATCGTTGACGATGAACCTCAAATCAGGAGGGTGCTCCTCACCATCCTGACTTCACAGGGCTACTCGGTGATTGAGGCGAAGTCGGGCGATGAAGCGTTGGAAAGAATCCGCACCGAACGTCCCGATTTGATCCTCCTCGATGTGAACATGCCAGGTAGATCCGGCATCGAAACGTGCCGCGAAATTCGTGAAGCGGGCGATATCCCGGTCATCATACTCACCGTGCGCAACGCTGAGCGAGATAAGGTGCAGGCGCTGGATGCCGGCGCAAACGATTACGTGGTCAAACCTTTTGGGGCTGAAGAACTCCTGGCTCGCGTTCGCGCAACGCTGCGCCGTTCGGTGCCAACCAACTCCCTGCCTTCTTTCTTTTCGGACGACTTGAACATCGATTTTGAAAAGCGCGCCATAGCACTCAAAGGACGGACCGTTCGGCTCACTCCTAAGGAATTCGAATTGTTGCATTACCTCGTCGCCAACCGGGGGAAGCCCCTTCCGCACCGGCGATTGTTACAAGCCGTCTGGGGGCCTGACTATGGCCAGGAAACCGAATATTTGCGCGTTTTCATCAACCAGTTGCGGAAGAAAATAGAACCGGATCCAAAGAACCCTCGTTATATCCACACCGAGCCTTGGGTTGGCTATCGATTCGAACCCCCGCAAGAAAAGCCCAATTCCAACCGCTCCGGAATCTAACGTAAAACGAGGTCGTCCTCCATAGAGTCTCAGGGTTCTCTTTAGATGAGCTAATGAATACATAAGGATATCGTTAAGACCCCCATCAACAAATCAATGGATCGTATAGATTTAATGAGTTGGAACCATTCGAAGCCACCCTATATCTTTGTTCAGGATTTGTGAGCCTTCCCGAGTGGGGTGTAGAGAATGTCGACGAAGACTGCGGACTTCGACTGGGTTCCATCAGCGGGCAGACGGCAGGCCGATTTTTCTGTTGTCCATGAATCCGGAATCGCGCGCCCAGACAAATCAACTGTTTCTCTTCCCAAGCTCATCCGGAGCATCCTACGAGAGCAGATAATCGCCCGCATTGCAGTGAGCCTGTTCACGGTTATTGCGACCACCCTGTTTTTTCACTACGGTCCTTCCGTCAACGCGACGACGGTTGGATTTGTCTATCTTCTCGCGATTCTTGTAGCCTCCACTGTTTTTGAGCTTCTGACATTGGTAGGGATGTGCGTCGCCGCCACGCTGGCCTATGACTTCTTTTTTCTGCCCCCCGTGGGAAACTTTAACGTAAACGACCCCCAGGATTGGGTCGCTCTCGTTTCATTTCTAATTACCGCGGTGATTGGATGCCGGATCAGCACCCGCGAGCGACTTCGAGCCAAGGAAGCCCGGCGAATGCGGGTGGAAGTTGAGAAGCTGTACGCGCTCAGCAGCAGGTTGTTGGGTGCGAAAGACCCTGTTGATGTGATGGCTGCGATCCCAGAGCATATTGTGGCAGCTTTCGGGCTTGAGTCCGCTGCACTCTATTTCTGCGCAACCCAGAAGACACTTTGGTCGGGTACCGGTTTTCCGGAAAGGGAGATTCAACACCTCAAGGCAGCAGCCTCGATCGGTCATCTGCAGATTTCGCTCGGTCGAAACGTTTCTTTTGCACCTATTCGCTTGAACGAGTCTGTCGCCGGGAGCATCGCGCTTTGCGGGCCGTCGCCGGCAAGCGAGACGATTGAGGCAGTGGCGGCCGTCGTTAGCCTCGCTATTGAAAGGGCTAACGCCATTGAGGGGATTGCCAAGATGGAAGCGGCGCGCGAAAGCGAGCGCCTGAAGTCGGTCTTGCTGGATGCCATCACCCATGACTTCCGGACTCCCCTCACTTCCATCAAGATATCGGCGACAGGTCTCTTGGATGACCTGGAATTTGACCGCGAGCAGCGGAAAGAGCTCTTAACGATCATTAATGAGGAATGTGACCGGATCAACCATTTGGTGGGCGAAGCGTCGGAAATGGCTCGTCTGGAATCCCACGAGGTAAAACTCGAAATGGGCTCACATGCGGTCGGGGAATTTATTCCGGCGGCGATTGAGGACTGCACGGACGTGACTCCGAGCAGAGAGATTTGTCTTGATATGAAGCATGAGGAATCCAGGCTTGTGGTCGATCTGTCCCTAGCCAAGAAAGTCT
>Ga0302326_10033637_pt1 | contig 10182 bp, 9 predicted proteins | sample Palsa_T0_3_FD_202264 | JGI IMG/M metagenome (GOLD analysis project Ga0302326, IMG submission 202264) | Peat permafrost microbial communities from Stordalen Mire near Abisko, Sweden - Palsa_T0_3 | ecosystem: Environmental > Terrestrial > Soil > Palsa > Peat permafrost | place: Sweden: Abisko...
GCTCGGCTGCGAATCGGACGCGCGCATCCGTCTCGGCGCAGTCGTCGAGATGCTGCACACCGCAACACTCGTCCACGACGACATCATCGACGAAGCTTCTACGCGCCGCGGTCGCCCCAGCTCCAACGCCACCTGGGGAAACGCCAAGTGCGTCCTCGCCGGCGATTGGCTTTACATGCAGGCCTTCCAGATCGCGCTCGCAGAGCGCAACCTTCATGTCGTTGACCTGCTCGTCTCGCTCACGCAGCAGATGGTCGAAGGCGAACTGCTGCAGATGGAAAAGCTCGGCAAGCTCATCAATGAGGAGGAGTACTTCGACCTCATCTACCGCAAGACTGCATACCTCTTTAAGGTCTCCATGCACCTCGGAGCTGCCATCGCAGACCCTGCGCTCATCTGCCACGAAGAAGCGCTCGCCGAGTACGGCCGCAATCTCGGTCTGGCCTTCCAGATAGTCGACGACGTGCTCGACCTCACCGCCAACGACGATATCCTCGGTAAACCCGCAGCCTCAGACCTGCGCGAAGGCAAAGCAACACTCGCCGTCATCCACGCCCTCGAGCGCGGCACAGGCGCCGACCGCGAAGCCATTCGCACCGTGCTTGCCGACCGCAGCTTCGCCCGCGTCGCTCACGCCGATATCCTCGAGATTCTCCACCGCCATGGTTCGCTGGACTACGCACGCGACACTGCTTCCGCTTACGCAGAGGCCGCTCGCCTGTCCATCTCCGAAATCCCTGAGACCGACTTCAAGCGTGCCTTGCTCTGGGTTCCCGGCTTTGTCACCAGCAGAGATCGTTAGCTCGCTAGCTAGTCGTCTTCTTCCCCATCGACGACATCCTCAACATCCAACTCTTCCGTCCGCACTGCTCCGCTCTCCTGCGGGTCAACCAGCGCCTGGATGCGGCTCTCCGCGTCCGACAGCTTGGCCTTACACACCCGGGAGAGCTCCACACCGCGCTCAAACAGCGCCACATTCTTCTCCAGTGGCAAGTCGCCCTGCTCCAGTTGCTCCACCACCTTCTCCAACTCCGCCAGTTGTTCCTCAAAGCTAGCCACTAGGCCTCCTCTCGCAGTCCGAGTACCTCGGCGGCTGCACCATACTTGCCGAAGGGAGCACTGACCTGCACACCCTGCACCTCGCCGCGAACGCTCGCCAGCATCTCCTGCGCAATCTTCAATCCCTCTTCCAGCGCACCCTCCTTGGTTGTCTGCGCGGCCATCCGCTCCATAATGTCGTCCGGCACTGCAACCTTCAAATCGTTCCTCATGAACTCAGCATTGCGCAGGCTCGTCAGCGGCCAGATGCCCGCGATGATCGGTATCCGGAAGCCTTCAATCGCGCGCAGGAATTCCTCCAATAGCCGCAGGTCAAACACCGGCTGCGTGATGCCGTACTCCGCGCCCGCCTCTACCTTACGTGCGAAGCGCCTCACTTCGAAGTCGATGTCCTGCACTCCCGGATTCGCTGCGCAAGCAATGGTGAACCCCGTCGATCCGCCAATTGGGTTGTGCCCGATGTCAAAACCGTGGTTCAACCCATTCACGATCTTTACAACGCCAATGGCGTCTGTATCGAAAACTGCAGTTGCGTCCGGGTAGTTCCCCATCTTCGGCGGATCGCCCGTCAGGCACAGGATGTTCTTCAACCCCATTGATGCCGCGCCCAGCAGGTCACTCTGCATCCCCAACACATTGCGATCGCGGCAGGTGAAATGCAGCACCGTCTCGATCCCAACCTGCTGCTGGATTTGCACGCACAGAGTCTGAGCACTCATTCTCGCGCTCGCCCGTGGAGAATCCGGCACGTTGATTGCATGAACACCCCGTGCTGCCAACAGCTTCGCCCCGGCAATCTCCTTCGCTGCATCAAAACCTTTCGGTGAAACGATCTCCACCATCGTCACAAACTCGCGATTCGCAATGAGCCGTCCAATCAGTGAGCGCTCCCGCAGCGGCTTCGGCTCTACGCCGCCCTCGCGCACGGCCACAACCCCAGCAGTGGTCGTAGCTTGCTCGCCTTCACCAGAGTCCTGCGCCTCCATCACGCGCAGCGCACCGCGCATGGCACGTATGTGCGCTGGCGTCGTCCCGCAGCATCCGCCTACCCAGCTTGCGCCCGCGCGCACAAACTTCCGCGCAAAGCTCGCCATATATTCCGGCGACGTCATATAGATCGCGCGACCCTCCACATTGCGCGGCATGCCGGCATTTGGCATTGCGACTAGCGGCAGGCTCGTGGCTCCTCGCATACGCTCGATCACGCTCAGCACAGTTGCAGGCCCAACGCTGCAATTGCATCCCACTGCATCGGCGCCGATCGCCGTCAGCCGTTGCGCGGCAACTTCAGGGCTGCTCCCATCCAGGCAATTGCCGTCTTCGTTGACGGTCATGAGTACGATCACCTTCAACTGCGGGGCCGCTTCGCGCGCCGCCAGCACGGCTTGCTCAGCCTCAACCACTGACATCATCGTTTCGGCAATCAGCAGGTCGACCCCGCCTTCAGCCAGTGCCGCCATCTGCTCAGCAAACGCTGCCCGCACCTTGTCCAATCCAGTTTTGCTGAGCTCTGCCAGTGGAATGCCCAGCGAGCCAACCGCTCCTGCAACAAAGGCCTGCGCACCCTGCTTCTCGCCAATTGCCCTAACGCACTGCCGCGCGATCTTGGCGCCGGCCAGATTGAACTCCCTTACCTTCTCATGCAGCCCATACTGCTCCAAACGGTATGCGTTGGCTCCAAAGGTATTGGTCTCAATCACCTGCGCTCCGGCCTGGAGATACTGTTCATGTACCGTGCGTACCGTCTCCGGCTGCGTCACATTCAGCTCGTCATAGCAGCGGTTGATAAAAACACCACAGCTATACAGCATGGTTCCCATGGCACCGTCGCACAACACCGTCTTACTCTTAAAAAGTCTTTCCACCGCTGCCGGCATGCCACTCCTGGTATATGCAGTATCAGAACAATCCTATATCTTTCAGCGGCTTGTCACGTCGGCGTCCCCCCAGCCCAGTGGTGTCATTTCCGGGTTTTGCCCTGCTATACTTGGGACAGGAATTGCAGCATTTCGCGCGCCTGCGCGTCAGTCTGGAGTCGTTACCGTTGAAGATCAGAAGTTTCCCCACCCAGCTTTTTTGCGGCCTGCTCCTCGCAGCTGCCTCGCTGGTCCTTGGGGGCTGCCGCGCCCCGCTTTACTATCATCCGGAGTACAACTATGCCGGTCGCCCAACGCCACCCAGTGGCCTGCTGAACCGCGTGATGGCCACATACAGCGCTAGCGGCTCTTCTGGTGGCGCAGAGGTCCTTGATGCTCTTAACGACCTCCGTCGCAATATCCAGAACACCATCCCAGCGTGGTATATCAGCGGCTTTTCCAACGCCGAACCATACAACATCTTCAGCTTTCCAGAGGAAACTGCCGGCTACATCCTCTCCAGTTCCGATGGGAGCATGACCAAAGTCAGCTACAGCGGCGAAACTTCCGCAGGTACCGCAGCCAGCTTCGGTGGCGCACCAACATCCGCCGCTGCTACAGCATCTGGCCAGTTCTTTGTCGGAGCCATTGAGACTGCCGGCCAGGTAGTTCTAGTCTCGGGAAGTGCAACCTATGCTTTCAGTCTCCCCAACGTAGATAAGGTCGTCACCGACCAGGGAGCCACCACCATCCTGGCCATGGTGCGTAATTCGAATTCGCTCTATCGCATCGTCCAGCTACCGGCAACCAATAATCCGGTGTTGCCTCCCGGCTACGTCGATTGCGAGCCATTGCTGTTGCCCAGCTTCTGTCTTGTGCCTGTAGCTGACAAGAACAGCGCAGGTGTGGCGGGCGCCGCTTATGACCATCCTAGCGGAGCTTCCTTCTCGCTCGATGGCAGCACTGTCTACATTGATAACTGCGGTCCCGAGTGCGGCGGCACGACCGCAGGTGTCACCATGCTGCAGGAAAGCGCATTGGTGCTCACCAACGTTCCTACGGTCGACCCTCTCTGCGGCGACCCGGGTCACAATGCCTGTCCCGCCGGAACGCTTTCCCCGCTCACTGCGCTCCCCGTCGCCAATCCAATTCCCATTCCCGGTGGAGTTACAGCTACGCTTTCCGATGGCACAACGCTCTACCTCGCCGGCCAGCAACTGCAGGGCACCGGCCGCTTCGCCGGAAACCTCAGCCTGCTCAGCCTCTCTTCCTATGCCATCACCAACATGTACTCCATTTCCGACGGTACGCATACGAAGATGATCTTCGGCGATGACAACACGCTCTGGATTGGCGCCACGCAGTGCTCCAATGGTGCGCGTGCAGCCTTGGCCGCCGCCGGCAACACCACACAGGCCGCCAACTACAACTGCCTCACGCGCTTCGTTCCCAATTCCATAGCTGCAGGTGGCACCAACGCCATCCTGCCCACATGGTCGGCCAACACCGCCTATACCGCAGGTCAGCATGTGACGGACGGCGCCAATGTCGAGGTTGTGCTCACCGCAGGCACCTCCGGCGCAAGCAAACCATCCTGGACAACCAATACCAATGGATACACCTCCACCACCGACGGCAGTGTCGTGTGGGTCAATGTTGGCGCGGTAACACCGGTGCTGATTGTCCCCACTGTCACGCCCAACAACCCCACCGCGACCCAGGCCAACGGCGGCACGAACATCACTGTCCAATACCCCAACACTGATCAGAACCAGGTGTACTACGGAACCCTATCCGGCATCTGCTGGGTGCAGACCCTGCATAAGATGTACACCGCATACGGCGGTCAAATCCACGCCTTCTACACCACAGACGGATCAGAGATCAACAACACCAACATCACCATTCAGGGAACGGTCTTCGACGTCGCCTATATGGACGCTCTCACCAACAGCGCCAACTAACTCCGCATATCTTCCACAAACAAGCGCGCCCTAATCTCAGGACGCGCTTGTTTTATTTCGCCTGCACTTCCATCGCAAATGTTTCGGCGCCTCGCGGCATCTATTTCAAGCGTCGCACCTTTGCGACGTTCTTCAGGTAGTCCTTCAGTGGTTCAGCAGGAACTCCCATAAACATCTGTCCCGGCCCCTCCAGCGTCTTGTTCGGGAAAACCCCGCTCGCTCCGCCCAGGATCACGCCCGGACCAATCTTCACATGGTCGCCCAGCCCCACCTGCCCTGCCATCACCACTCCATCGCCCACTATGCATGAGCCGGAGATCCCAACCTGAGCCGCAATCACTACATTCTTCCCGATGCGGCAGTTGTGTGCGATGTGCGACTGGTTGTCGATCTTCGTCCCTTTGCCGATACGTGTCTCTCCCAGCGCTCCACGATCAATCGTCGTATTGGCCCCGATCTCCACATCGTCCTCAATCACCAGCGTGCCTTGCTGCGGAAACAGCAGGTACTCTCCGGTCTCCGCGTTGCGCACATAGCCGAAGCCAGTCGCTCCCAATACTGCTCCCGCCTGCACCACAACGCGACTACCCAGCATCGCTCCGCGGCAAACTGTTGCACAGCTTCCGATCGAACAGTCGTCCCCCAGCACCGCATGCGCCTCAATCACCGCATGCGCTCCCAGCCGCACGCGCTCGCCCAGCCGTGCCGTCGGATGCACTACAGCCGTCGGATGCCGTAAAGGCTCTCCATCGTCCACCAATAGTGCCTTCGCGCACACCGCAAACGCATACTTAGGATCTTTCACCCACAGAATACGGGCATCCTCAATCCCGGCCTCGCTCTTCTTCGCCAGAATCACGCCCGCCGACGAAGCCACTGCCACGCGCAGCGCCGCATCATCCTGCGCAAAGACAATCGCGTCAGCTCCGGCGCTCTCGGCTACTGAAACGCGCGTGAGCGTTCCTGCGGCTCCGGTTTTCTCGGCGCCCACCAACACGGCTATCTCAGCCAGCGTCATCAGTAAATTCCTCCTTCGCCATCCGGCCGCGTCTTCCAGCGCCGGTGTACCCACAGCCACTGGTCAGGATAGCGTCGCACGTAGCTCTCAATCGTAGCCGTAAACAGCGCTGTGTTCGCAACAATGTTTTCCGCCGCATCGCCTGAGCGAATCAACTCAAGTTCCCTTCCAAAGTGCAGCACATAGCGTTTTTCTGCACTCTCCCACACTAGGAAACCCGGCAGCACCGCCGCCTCGGATTTGAGAGCCACGCGCGCCAACCCAGACGCCGTACAAGCTGGAACGCCGAAGAATGGCACAAACACCCCCTGCGGCGGCGTCATATTCGTGTCCATCAGAATCCCCACAGTGTCGCCCTGCTGCATCGCCGTTATCAGACCGCGTGCAAAGTCGTCTTTATGGATCACACGGTTGCCGTGCAGCGACCGGATACGGTTCACATACGAATCCACCAGCGGGTTATCCAGCCGCCGGATCACCATCGACATCGGATACCCGGCCAGCGAGTGATAGAAGCTCGATAGCTCCCACGCTCCCAGGTGTCCCGTCAGCACGAACACCCCTTTGCCCTTCGCGCGCGCCGCCAGGTAGTTCTCTAGCCCCTCATAACGGATAAACTTCTCGGCTTTTTCCAGAGTGTACTGCTGCATCCGGCAGAACTCCGCCAGCTGCCATCCCAGCGAACGGTACACCCCGCGCAGAATATTTCCCCGCTGCGTGTCGCTCATTTCGGGGAAAGCCATCTCCAGATTTTTGCGCCCCACGCGCCGCAGCCGCCCCATCGCCAAATACACCAACCACCCCAGCGCAACTCCTGCGGCTCGTGCCAACGGCCTTGGAAGCATCTCCATCGCTGCAATCAGTGCGCGCAGACACCAATACTCCAGCCGCTGGTCGAATCCTGCCCGCGCCCTCACTTCGTTCTGAGTCGTTCCGCCCAATGCCCTCAAGTGTACGCAATCGAGCACGCCGCAAAAAATGGACGGCCCTAAGGGCCGTCCATACTTGAATGCCACTAAATTCCATGACGAAGGAATCTAGCGTGTGTTTTCGCGCGAGACCACAAAGTATTTCGCTATCGTGTGAACAAAGCTCACCGCATTCGGCTGTGCTCCTACATCGCCGTGCAGCACGGCGTGGTAGCTGATGTTCGCTCCATACTCCGTGCGTGTGTCTTCAGCATTCTGCGAAAGCACCGTGCCGTCCAGATCGATACCGGCAAACAGCCCCTGGCTGCGCGAGTATGTCAGAAACTCCGCACGCAGAGAAGCATCCGTCGAGGCCTGTGCGTTGCGGCCTACCGGGCCGGCTGTTGCTGCCGCATCACCGCCCAGCTTGAACTTGCTGCCCAGCATATGCTGCAAGCCGTGTTCATTCATCGCTACCAAGATCAGGTCGGTTGATTGTCCGCCAATCTGGAAGCCAAAGCTGCCGCCCTCCAGGCGAACGAATACCGGAGCGCTCCAGCCATGCCCGGTGCGGCAGGTCGCCACACCCTGGCCATACTGGCCCCCAAAGCCAAATGCACCCTTCTTGTACCGCGGAACCACCACAACGCAGTGCGCCCCAGCCAGGATCGATTCCGGAATGGACTTGTCGGGCGTCGCCATCACTTCTTCAATCACCGCCGTGGCGCTGTCCAAACGCTCACTCAGGCGCTCATGGTCTCTATCTTGAGCCGCTGCCGGCAGGGTGCTCGCAACAAACGCCACGGCATATAAAACTCCAATAATCTTTTTCATCGATCTCCCTTTCGAACTGCATCGCAAATTAGGCCGGAACGCAGCCTGTTTTCGCGCTTACCTTAGCTCTGATGGATGGGGGGATGCCGGGGTTGCTCGTTGAAAAAAATGGGGTTGCAAACGAGGCCGTTTCCGGCTGTTCGCAACCCCTCTCCCAGGTCAGTACTGGGCCAAGACTCAGCCATACCCAACTTCACGGCAAGATTACCGAGGACGCAGCAGTAATGTAGACCTTTGGGCGAGCCTGCATCGTTACGCATAATTGCAGGCATGAAGCAGTTCCGCGGAACAATCAGCCGGTTTCCTATGCTTCTGCCAGATCTTTCTGTCTATTTGTGCTTCGATTCTTTCGGCCGTGCAGCCATTTCATCCAGCGATCGCAGGGTAAGTTCCACGCGATTGCTGGCGCCCGCCTTGCGTAGCATTCGCCCCAGGTGCGCCTTCACCGTCACCTCATCGATCTCCAGGGCCCCGGCGATATCGCGGTTCGATTTACCCTCGGTTAACAACTGCAGAACTTCACTCTCGCGCGGAGTCATCTTGTTTGCAATCGAGTCCACAGCCGCAGCCGCGGCTCCCTGCAATCTCCCAGCATCAATCAGCTGTGCCAGCACCTTCCGCGGAGCCCACACCGACCCATCCAGGACCACCTCCACAGCCATCTGAATCTCCCCTTCTTTGGCCGTCTCGGCCAGGTAACCCTTGGCTCCCGCGCCGATCACAGCCTGTATTTGGCTCGACTCCAGCGGCACACCCATCGCAATAATCTTCATCTCCGGCCGCTCCCGTCGCAGCCGGTGGATCGTATCGATCAGGTCGCTCACGTCCAGTCGCACATCGATCAGCATCGCCGCCAGATCATCGCTTTCGAAGGCCGTGTCCCAGTCCAGCGCAAGCGCACGCAGCGTGGGCATCTCTTCCAGGATCGCCACCAATCCCACGGATCGCAGTGGATCAGCAGCCACAATTCCGAGTAGCGCAACGTTCTCATTCTTCACAGCAAATCACCCTCTACCGCTCTATTCGAGCTCGTTTGGATGTCTGGGGCGCAAGGCGCTCCCGAAGATCAAGTTTCACAACTCAGTATGTAGTTCTTATGTCAGTGGAGAGTCGAAGCCGCCCTGCCCGGCGCTCAATAGTTTATAGCTTTGGCAGCACAATACCCTGCTGCTTCTGGTATTTCCCCTGCCGGTCGCCGTAGCTCGTCTCGCACGGCTCATCGCCCTGGAAGAAGAGGATCTGGCACAGACCTTCATTCGCATAAATGCGCGCCGGCAGCGGCGTCGTGTTGGAGATTTCGAGCGTTACAAAACCTTCCCATTCCGGCTCGAACGGCGTCACATTCACGATGATGCCGCAGCGCGCATAGGTGCTTTTGCCTACGCAGATCGTCAGCACATCTCGCGGGATGCGGAAGTATTCCACAGACCGCGCCAGGGCAAATGAGTTCGGCGGCACAATAATGCTGTCTGCTTCCACCGAGACAAAACTGCGCTCGTCGAAGTTTTTGGGGTCAATGATCGCGCTGTTCACGTTGGTAAAGATCTTGAACTCGTTGGAAACCCGCAAATCGTAGCCGTACGACGAAAGCCCATACGAAATCACGCCTTTATTCACCTGTTTTTCGCTGAAAGGCTCAATCATCTTGTTCTCAATTGACTGCCGCCGTATCCATTTGTCGCTCTTAATCGACATCTATGCTCCATGCGGGCCCAAAAGCGTTGCGTGGCCCCCGTAAATTTTTGTTACACATCGCCTCGCTTCGAGCCTATCGTAAAGTCCTGTGGGCGTTGACAATCCAAAACGCCCTTTCTACCATTCAACAAGCGGGCGGCCATCGTTACCGGCAAGTACCAAATCTGCTTAGGACATAAGGAAGGCGACCCATTGATTAAGCAAGACCTCATCCAGCGAGTTGTTGAACGAACAGGACTTCCCCGTATCAAGGCGGAAGCGGCCGTCGATACCATCTTCGAGTCCATGAAAAAAGCGCTTGGCGAGGGCGACCGCATTGAGCTGCGCGGATTCGGCGTCTTTACCGTCAAGCCCCGCAAGACCGGCGTGGGACGCAATCCCCGCACCGGTGCGGAAGTCACCATCGCACCCGGAAAGGCTGTGCGCTTCAAGCCTGGCAAAGAGCTGCACCTGCTAGACTAGCTCGCATCACGTCAGAAGGACCGGCTCTCCCACGCTATGGCGACACCTGCGCTGCTGCAACAAACTCCTCCGCCTGCGCCTGCGCCTCCTCGACCACCTAAGCCCCAAAGCCCCTGGCTGCACCTCTTTCTCCTCTTTGTCACCTTGTTTTCCACAACTGCCGTCGGCATGCGGTACATGTTCAATTTCCACCGCGGCATGTTCCCGCTGGCCACCGACGCCGACATCTTCCCCTACGACTGGGTCTACTCCAACATGCGGCACCTGGCTGATGGCCTGCCGTTTTCCATGACCCTGCTCGGCATCCTGCTCATCCATGAATTCGGCCATTACTTCGCCTGCCGCGCCTTCGGAGTCCGCGCCACTCTGCCCTACCTGCTCCCCGC
>Ga0302326_10033638_pt1 | contig 10182 bp, 8 predicted proteins | sample Palsa_T0_3_FD_202264 | JGI IMG/M metagenome (GOLD analysis project Ga0302326, IMG submission 202264) | Peat permafrost microbial communities from Stordalen Mire near Abisko, Sweden - Palsa_T0_3 | ecosystem: Environmental > Terrestrial > Soil > Palsa > Peat permafrost | place: Sweden: Abisko...
GCGAAGTCGAAAAAATTCTACCATTGCCAGGATGACCCAAAGAGCAGCTTTTTTAGTCATCCTGAGCGAGCGTTGCGTGAGTCGAAGGATCTTGCGCGGTCCTCCGCGCGTCGAACTAGGGCGACCGGCGGTTCAACGGATGTCCCTAGTGCTACAGGGGTCGATCCAACTTATCGGTAAAATTCCGCAAATCGTGGATTACGCGCGCAAGAACGCGCGAGATCTTTCGACTTCGGCAGCCTCCGCTCAAGATGACCGCAGAAAACCGGATCGTACTGAGGAGGAGATCCCGCGATCGACTTTCGCGCCCGCTCGAAGCGGCCGTGGTACAGCGGATTCAGGCGAACCTCTCGCCGCTCGCGGCAACCTCTCCTGGGTCAGGAGAGGTGAAGAATCCGAGCCGTCGCGTCCGGGCGGACGGCTACGAACCCGCCCCGGCCGGCGTCACCTTGATATTGTCGAAGCTGATCCTCGAATCGTTCTGCGACCACACTCCGACCTGTCCCTTCGCGAGCGACGCGTCGTCGGCCGCGAACATCCGCTTGCCGTCGAGGTAGGCGACAAAATGACCGCCGCGCGCATCGACCTTGAAGGTGTACCAGTGCCCGCGCTCCAGCGTCGCCGGAACTTCCTTGATCAGCGTCAACTCTCCGCCGCTGAACCGGTACAGCCCCAGCGTGTCCTTGGGACAGGCGGCGGCGAGCACGTAGTAGTGCTGCGGATCGGAGTAGCGGAAGACCAGCCCGGCATAACTGCCCCACGCGCCGCCCCACGGCTTGAAAGCCGCCTCGTAGCTGAAGTCGGAATACTCACCGCCGTTCTTTGGAATAGCCAGTAGATAATTGTCGTTGAAAAACGAATCGAGCCAGAGCTTTACGGTGGTTGTATGCGGGAGGCCATAGCCCGGCAGGCCCAGGGTGTTCGGTTCGCTCGGCGCGCCGGAATCGATAATTACCCGCCAATCGCCGGCGACCACTTTCCAATCCTGCGGCGTCGAGTAGCCGCGGTCGTGGTCGAAGTCCCATACCTTCGATCCGTCGGAATTCGCCGCGCCGGCGGTCGCCGCCACATCCGCCGCTACCGCGACCTCGGCGGCCGCCCGGTTGCCCGCCGCGAGCGCCGCGCCGCCCGCTATCGCCATCGTGCCCGCGAGCGCGAATGCCCACAGCGCGGGACGCAATACACACTTCTTCTCAATCATCTCTTGTCACCTTGCCCGAGGTCCACGATGTCTCAGTCTCGCAATCCGTCAAAACGCGATCGCAAAACCACGAATGCGCACGATTCTTTTGGATAGATACCCATGATGTCAAGGACGAACTGAGTTTCGCTTTTTGTTCGTTTTTTATTACTCAGATCGATATCGTCGCTTTTCCTCACTCCGCAATACTCCAATCGACTTGACTATGGTGGGGGTGAGTGGGATGTTGTGGGAGGCCGGGGTATATTGCGGTGTTCAGCGGACGATTTGACCATGCGACCGACGAAAAGGGACGGGTCAGCATTCCCGCCCGTTTCCGCGAGGTATTGCAGCGCGATGGTCATGAAGGCCTGTTTATCACCAATTGGATTTATAAAAAGGAACGATGCCTCGCGCTTTTTCCTCCCAGCCAGTGGACCAAGCTGATTGGCAAAATCAGCCAGCGCGGGAGCCTCGATCCTTCGACGCAGACTCTGCAGATGTTTTTCGTTGGCGGCGCGCATGAGGTCCAAGTCGATCGCCAGGGCAGAATTCTGATTCCGCCCAAGCTTCGCGAATATGCTCATCTCGATCGCGAAGTAACCTTCAATGCATTAATTGACCATTTTCAGCTCTGGGACAAGCCCGTACTGCAGCGAATCGTAGAGGCGGCCGAGCAGCAGATGATGGATCCGGAATTCGTGGGGAAGCTCAATCTGTAGGTGGGGATGACGCTGGCGGCGGAAATGAACGCGGGAGCGGATCGGTTGCATCTGCCGGTGATGCCGGGTGAGGTGCGCGATCTGCTGTGCGGAAGCGGGCGGCGGTTGATCGTCGACGCCACGCTTGGCACCGGCGGACACGCCGAGGTGCTGCTCGAGGCGAGCGGCGCGACCCTGCTTGGCCTGGACCGCGATCCGCATGCGCTCGCGGCCGCCGGCGAACGGTTGCGCCGTTTCGGCGCGCGCGTGGTGCTGCGGCAAATCGATTTCGCCGAGATCGATCGCGCGATTGCCGAATCCAGGCTGGGCATGCCCGACGCGATCCTGGCCGACCTGGGGATGAGCACCTTCGCGCTCGACGATCCGTCGCGCGGCTTCAGTTTCAGGAACGACGGCCCGTTGGACATGCGGATGGATCCGGCGGCGGCGCTCAGCGCCTACGATTTGCTGAATGAGGAAGGGGAGGACGAACTCGTGCGGATCATCCGCGAGTTCGGCGAGGAACGCGCCGCACGGCGGATCGCGCGGGCGATCGTCGAGACTCGGCGCCGGCGTCCGCTGACCACCACCGCGGAGTTGCGCGCGGTGATCGAACGGGCAGCCGGCACGCGCCATCGCGGGGCGATCCATCCTGCGACCCGTACTTTCCAGGCCTTGCGGATCGCGGTCAATCACGAGATCGAGAGCCTGGCCGCGTTTCTCGATCGCGCCCCTGGATGCCTCGGCACGGGCGGCCGCCTGGCGATCATCGCTTATCATTCGCTCGAGGATCGGCCGGTCAAGCATCGCTTCCGCGCGCTCGCGCAGGAGGACGGTTTTGAGTTGCTGACGCGCAAGGCGCTGCGCCCCTCGGCGTCCGAATGCGCGCACAATCCGCGCGCGCGCAGCGCGCGGCTGCGCGCCGTCCAACGGGGGACGCGATGAGCCGCGCGCGGGTCAAACCGTCGCGCCCGCCGTCGCGGCTGCTGCAGGCCGTTCTGGCAGCAGGCGTTATCGCGCTGGGCTTTGCGACCCTGATGGTCCGGCTGGAGGTCACGCGGGAAGGTTACCGGCTCTCCAGCTTGCGCGCCGACAATCTGAAGCTCGAAGACGACAACCGCAACCTGCGCCTGGGAGCGGCCGAAATAGCTTCGCGCCAGCGCCTGCGCGCGCTCGCGCCCCGGTTCAATCTTGGCCCACCCGCGCCCGGACAGGTGGTAACGCTGCCGTGAATGAGCCGTTCAAAAAACGCCGCGGCCGCGTGGGCGCGCTGACCGTCGTGCTGGCCGCGCTGTTCGTGTTGGTCGCGCTCCGGCTTGCGGCGCTGGTGGTGTTCGATGGGCCGCGCCTGACCTCGCTCGCGCGCAGCGAGCATACGGGCGAGATCGCGCTGGCGGCGCCGCGCGGGCCGCTCGCGGATCGCAATGGCGAGCCGCTCGCGCTTTCGGCCGAGACGCGATCGGTCTATGCGCGGCCGGCGCAACTGAGCGCCGCCACGTCCCGGCAGCGCGCGGCGCTCGCGGCCACGCTCGGAATCACGCCCTCCGAACTGGAGGCGAAGCTACATCGGACGGCGCCCTTCGTATGGCTCGGGCGCCATCTGCCGCCCGCCCAGGCACAGGCGGCGGAAGCGCTGAGCCTCGACGGAGTGGGCGCGCTCAGCGAATACAAAAGGTTCTATCCGGAGAGCACCCTGGCAGCACCGGTGGTGGGGTTGGCGGGGATGGATGGCCAGGGGCTCTCCGGCCTCGAATTGCAATACGATCGGCTGATCCGCGGCGAGCCGGTGGTGTTGCGTTTTTATCACGACGCGCTGGGCCATCCGATTCTCGATAGTCCGCTGGCGCTCAAGACGCCGCAGGCGGGCGCGCGGCTGGTCTTGACGCTCGACGCGCGGATCCAGGCGATGGCCGAAAACGATCTGGCCGCGGAGGTGCGCAAGAGCGGCGCGCGGCGCGGCGCGGCCGTGGTGCTCGACCCGTTCAGCGGCCAGGTGCTGGCGCTCGCCAATATCGCGGCCGACGGCGCGAGTATCGGCGAGCGTCTGCACGACACCGCGGTGCAGGACACCTTCGAGCCGGGATCGACGATGAAGGGGCTGCTCGCCTCGATCGCGCTGCAGGACGGCACCGTCACGACGCGTCAGCGCATCTATTGCGAGAACGGCGCCTTCCCGCTCGCCGGGCGCGTGATTCATGACGACAGTCCGCACGGATGGCTCGATCTGGGCGGGATCGTCGAGGTCTCCTCGAATATCGGCGCGTCGAAGATCGCGCTTAAGCTGGGCGCCCAGCGTTTCTATACAGGGTTGCGGGCCTTCGGCCTGGGCGCGCGCACCGGGATCGACTTGCCGGGTGAGACGGCGGGCATCCTACGCCGCCCCGGTTCGTGGCGCGAGATCGACCTGGCCAATCACGGCTTCGGCCAGGGCGTGGGAGTCACGCCGATCCAGCTTGCCGTCGCCTACGCGGCGATCGCCAACGGCGGATACCTGGTGCGGCCGTATGTGGTGCAGGCCGCCTATGACGCCGCGGGGCGGCCGCTGTTGACGCATACGCCCGAGACGCTGCATCGCGTAATCTCGCCCGACGTAGCCCATACGATGAACCGGCTGTTGCAGGGCGTGGTCAACGGTCCCGACGGCACCGGACGCCTCGCGCGGGTGAGCGACTTCGTGGTGGCGGGCAAGACCGGCACGGCGCAGATGGTGAATCCCACGACCGGCGGTTACTACCAGAGCCGGCTGGTCGCGTCGTTCGTGGGCTTTCTGCCCGCCGACGATCCGCGACTGGTGATCCTGGTGGTGCTCTACGACGTCGCTCACGGACATTTCGGCGGACTGACGGCCGCGCCCGTGTTCAGCGAAATCGCCTCGGGCGCGCTCAGCGACTTGAACGTGGTGTCGGCGGGCCCGCATTACGACGTGGCGAGCCTGCTGCCGTTCACGCATCCGGCCGCTGACGATTCGGGAGATCATGCGATCGAGGGTTCATCCGACGAGTTGCCGGGAGCGGCGCTCGGCGGCGACGCGGCGGACGCCGCTCCGATCACCAGCGATCGGGTGCCGGACTTCCGCGGCCTCAGCCTGCGGCGCGCTTTCGCGATGGCCGGGCGGCGACATTTGAATCTCGAGGTTACGGGCGAAGGATACGTTGTCGGCCAGCGGCCCGCGCCCGGCGCGGCGGCGACTGGCAGTGTGACGTTGCGGCTCGCGCCGGTGCTCGCGGACGCGGGCAAGGACGAGTCTTTGGGGATCGAAACGGCGGACAGGATCGGCACGGCGCCGCATCGGGTTCGTTTAGCGGCACGGCGCGGTCCGCGTCGGGAGCGCAGACCATGAGGCTCGACGAATTGATCGCCGGCGAGACTCATCTGCGGGTGCTGGGCGACGCGGGCGCGGAAGTCGCGGGACTCAGCTACGACTCGCGGCAGGTGAAGCCGGGCGATCTGTTTTTCTCGCTGGCGCGGGATGCCGCACAGGCCCGCGTCAACGCCGACGATGCATTGAACCGTGGGGCGCGCGTGGTGGTGGTGAAGGGATGGGATGATGAAAGCGCGCGTCCCGCGGTGACCATTGTGAAGTGCGAGCGGCCGCGCCGGCTGATGGGCGCGGCCGCCTCGCGCTTTTTCAACGCGCCGAGCCGCCGGCTCGAACTGGTCGGGGTTACCGGGACCAGCGGCAAGACCACGACCAGCTACATGCTCGCCTCGATTTTCGAGGCCGCCGGCGCGCCGCCGGGAATTATCGGCACGATCGGAATTTTCGTCGGGGCGCGCAAAATCTATAGCGGCCTGACCACGCCGGAGTCGCTCGACTTCGAGTCGGCGCTGGCGGACATGGAGCGCGCGGGCGTGCGGCGGGTGGCGGCTGAAGTCTCGTCGATCGGGCTCGCCGAGGAGCGGGTGGACGCGCTCGACTTTCGCGCTTGCGTCTTCACCAACCTGGGCCGCGACCATCTCGACTATCATGGCACGCAGGAGAACTACTTCGCGGCCAAGCTGCGCCTGTTCAGCGAGCTGTTGCCGAACAGCACCTGGAAAGACGCGGTCGCGGTGGCGCGCGGCGACGATCCGTACGGCCGGCGGGTGCTCGACGCGGTCAAGGGCCGCAAGGTCAGCTTCGGGCTGGAGCCCGGGCTCGACGTGCATCCATTGAGTTACAGCGCCGGCACCGACGGCATCCGCGCCTCGGTCGCGGCGCTCGACAAGCGGATCGAAGTGCGATCGCCGCTGCTCGGCGAAATCAATCTGCTCAACATTCTAGGCGCCTCCGCTGTGTCGGTGGCCCTGGGCATCGAAACGGATGTGGTCGCGGAAGGGTTGCGGCGATGCCCAGGGGCCCCCGGCAGATTGGAGGCGGTGCCGGGACCGCCCGGAGTGACGGTGCTGGTCGACTACGCGCACAAGCCCGACGCGCTCGAGGCGGTGTTGCGGGCGCTCCGCGCACTAAATCCGCCGCGAATCGTATGCGTCTTCGGCTGCGGTGGCGATCGCGATCGCGGCAAGCGTCCGCTGATGGGCGGGATCGCCGGACGGCTCGCGGACCTCGCGATCCTGACCTCCGACAATCCGCGCAGCGAAGACCCGCTCGCGATTATCGCCGAGGTCGAGGGTGGCCTGAGCGCCGCGGGCCTCGGCCGTATTTCGCCGCCCGAGGCGGGCAAGGCGCAGGGTTACCTGGTCGAGCCCGACCGGCGCGCGGCGATCGCGCTGGGACTCGAAATCGCTACGCCCGGCGACATCGTTTTGATCGCGGGCAAGGGACATGAAGACTACCAGCTCGTCGCGGGGCGGCGGCTGGATTTCGACGATCGCGCGGCGGTGCGCGCGATCGTGGCCGGGCGCGGGCAGGCGCGCGGCGCATAGTGATGAGGAGGCGGGGGTCGCGGATGGGGTCCTGAGGGAGGCCTTCGGTCGGAGGTGGAGGATGGGCGGTTGGGTGGCCGATCGAAGGCTTGCCTCGAGATTCCAGGCTGCGAAGGATGGCGCTGTCGGAAGCGCCGCGCCGGAGGCCGGCGTTCGCGGCGGGGCGGCCTGAAGCCGCCCGGCCCGGGCGCATGGGCCGCGGCAATCGCCTGGGCGCGCCTTGCGTCCGGGCGGTCGCGTCCAGCACAGTCAGTGACGGGTTTTCCCGATGCTTTACATTCTGCTTTTCCGGCTGCACGCGCACTACGTGGGCTTCAACGTCCTGCGCTACGAGACGTTCCGATCCGTGCTGGCGGGGCTTGCGGCGCTCGCGTTGGCTCTGGCGGCGGGTCCGAGATTGATCCAGCGCTTTCGCGCGGCGCATATTGGGCAGACGATCCGCGAGGAAGTTCCGCAAAGCCATCAGAAAAAAGCCGGTACGCCCACGATGGGCGGACTGCTTATTCTCAGCACCGCGCTCATCGCGACCGTCCTGTTTGCCAATCCGCTCAATCCCTACGTGTGGCTGGCCATCCTGGTCACCCTGGCCTTCGGCATGATCGGCTTCACCGACGATCTGCTGAAATTGCGCCGCGGCAAGGGCCAGGGCCTGAGCGGCCCGCATAAGCTGATATGGCAATTCGCCTTCGCCTTCGTCGCGGCCTTCGTGCTGTTCTTCGTGCTGCGCTTCGACACCACGCTCACGGTGCCGTTTCTCAAGAACCTGCATCCGAGCATACCGCGATGGCTCTACGTGCTGTTCGCGATGTTCGTGCTGGTGGCGTGTTCCAACGCGGTCAACGTCACCGACGGACTCGACGGCCTGGCGATCGGTCCGGTGATGACGGTCGCGTTCTGCTACTGGACCTTCACCTATGTCGCGGGAAATCTGAGATTTTCAACTTACCTCGGCGTCCCGCACGTGATGGGGGCGGGCGAGCTGGCGATCTTCTGCGCCTCGCTGATCGCCGCGTCGCTGGGGTTCCTGTGGTACAACGCCTATCCGGCCTCGATGATGATGGGCGACGTCGGCGCGCTCGGCCTCGGCGGTGCGTTGGGAATCGTCGCCGTGCTCGCCAAGCAGGAACTGGTGCTGCCGATTGCGGGCGGCGTTTTCGTCATCGAGGCCGGCTCGGTTATCCTGCAACGCTACTACTACAAGGCGACGCATCGGCGCATTTTCCGGATGGCGCCGCTGCATCATCACTTCGAACTTGCCGGATGGCCCGAGACGCAGGTGGTCGTGCGCTTCTGGATAATTTCGATCGTATGCGGGCTGGTCGCGCTGAGCACGCTCAAGCTGCGCTGAGAAAGCTGGCAAATGAATCTTGCGGGGAAACGCGTGATGGTGATCGGGCTTGGCCTAAGCGGCCTCGCCGCGGCGCGCTTTCTCGCGGCACGTGGCGCGACGCTGGTGATGACCGATCTGCGCGCCGATTTTCGCTCGGGGCTTCATCCGGAAGACGCTGCGCACGGAGCCGCGATACCGCCGGGCGAGATCCATCTCGGCGCCGAAGATCCGGCATGGCTTGAGGGAACCGACCTGGTGGTCACGAGCCCCGGCGTTCCGCCGACCTCGCGCCTGCTGGTCGAGGCCGACCGCTGGCGAATCCCGGTGATCGGAGAACTGGAGCTGGCGAGCCGCTTCATCGCGGCGCCGATCGTGGCGGTCACGGGCACCAACGGGAAGAGCACCGTGACGACGCTCATCGGTGAAATTTTCAAGGCGGCGGGGCGGCGCGCGTTCGTCGGCGGCAACCTCGGCACGCCGCTGGTCGAGGCGGCCGAAGGCGAGTTCGACGTGGTGGTGAGCGAGGTTTCGAGTTACCAACTCGAGCGCACCGAGCGCTTCAAGCCGCACGTCGGAGTGCATCTCAATCTCGCCGAGGACCATCTCGATCGCTACCGCGACCTCGACGAGTACGGCAAGGCGAAGGCGCGCCTGTTCCGGATGCAGGATCGGCACGACTGGGCGATTCTGAACCGCGACGATCCGCGGGTGTGGTCTTTACGCAGCACGCTCGCGGCGCAGGTGATGAGCTTCGGGTTGGCGCCGGCCGACTCGACACCCGCGATCGGCTACGACGGCGCCGATCTGGTTTTCAACATTCGCATCGGCCACGAGAGCATCGGACAGGGACGTATCGGTCTCGAGCGCATGCGGCTTGCGGGCCGGCACAATCTCGCCAACGCGATGGCGGCGGCGGCCGCGGCCCTGGTGGTTGGGATCGGGCCGCGCGCGATCGAAACCGCGCTCGCCGATTTCGCGGGCCTGCCGCATCGGATGGAATTCGTCGCCGAGCGCGGCGGCGTGACCTATATCGACGACTCGAAGGGAACCAACGTGGCGTCGGTGGTCGAGGCGCTCGCGGCGGTGCGCGCGCCGGTCATCCTGATCGCCGGCGGAATGGACAAGGGCGGCGATTACGCGCCGCTGCGCGAGCCGCTGGGCGAGAAGGTGAAGCTGCTGATTCTAATCGGAGCGGCGCGCGACCGGATGCGCGCGGCGCTTCAGGGTGCAACCGAAATCGAACTCGCGCAGACGCTGGAGGAGGCGGTACGCCGGGCGGCCGTGGCGGCGCGCCGTGGCGCCACCGTGCTGCTTTCGCCGGCCTGCTCGAGTTTCGATCAATTCAGGAACTATGCGGAGCGCGGGCGAATATTTCAGGAGCTGGTTCGGGCGCTTTGAAGCGGTTACCCGGCCGCAGCTCGACCCCTGGCTATACCTGCCGGCGGCGGCGCTGGCGGTATTGGGCCTGCTGATGGTGCTCAATACCACCTATTTCCTGGGGCTCGAGAAGACCGGTGACGCGTTTCACTTCTTCAAGCTCCAGCTCTGCCATATCGCGGCCGGGCTGGTGGTGCTCGCGCTGCTGTCGCAGCTTTCGTTGCGCGGGCTGCATCGGCTGGCGGTGCCGCTGATGGTGCTGGCGCTGGTGACGCTCGTCGCGCTGTGGATTCCCGGGCTCGGCGTGATGCGCGGCGGGGCGCGGCGGTGGCTCAGGCTCGGGCCGCTGCTCGCGGAGCCGTCGGAGCTGGCGAAGTTCGCGATGGTCTTTTTCCTGGCCGACTTCCTCAGCCGGCGCCAGGAGCGGATGAGCACGTTTGCCAAGGGTCCGCTGCCCGCCTTCATCATGGTGGGGCCGCTCGCGCTGCTGATTCTTAAGCAGCCCGATTTCGGCAACACGGTGATGGTCGTGATGCTGCTGTTCGCGATGCTGTTCGCGGCCGGCGCGCGGCTGAAGCATCTGGGCGCCGCGGGCGGCGGCGCGCTCGCGGTGCTGATTCTACAGGCTGTAGCAAGACCCTACAGGACGCGCCGGATGAGGACTTTTCTCGATCCCTGGCAGACCGCGCGCGGCGCGGGCTTCCAGCTCATCCAGTCGTTCATCGCGC
>Ga0302326_10033640_pt1 | contig 10181 bp, 7 predicted proteins | sample Palsa_T0_3_FD_202264 | JGI IMG/M metagenome (GOLD analysis project Ga0302326, IMG submission 202264) | Peat permafrost microbial communities from Stordalen Mire near Abisko, Sweden - Palsa_T0_3 | ecosystem: Environmental > Terrestrial > Soil > Palsa > Peat permafrost | place: Sweden: Abisko...
CATCTCCACTCACCGCAACTGCCAGCACCCCTCCGGCAACGCCGGTGGAGGCAAAGCCGGCGCCGCGTTTCATCACGCCGCAGTCGGTGGCCCGTCCGCCGGCCGCAGTAATTGTGCGGCCTAAGCCGCCAGCGCCTCCGGCCGCGCCGCCGATCGATGCATCTGCCGTTTCCGAAGCTGCAAAGCCAATCGAGGCCACCATTCAAGATCAGGTAGCAGTCCTGGACGAACCCGAGACTGCCGTTGTACCCGAAACTCTCGTCCCAGCAATCGGGGCTGAGATTGACTCGCCTTCCGGCGCCGCGGCCGGTCAAGCGCGTCCCGCTGCTCCGGCAGCACAACCTGGCTTGCGCCCTCCGCAGCCCGGAGCTCCGCCTCGTCCAGGACAACCAATACAGCCCCCCGCAGCCGCTCGGCGGCTGATTGTGCCGCAGACCGGACCGCGTCCGGTTTATCTGGCACCGGTACGTGCGGCAACAACCGCGCCGCCGCGCCCCGTCATGCCCGAGCGTGGCAAGCCCATCTTCCAGCGCCCGCGTCCCGGAATGCCACCGACTGGTGCTCCGGGCACTCGTCCGCCCATGCGGCCCGGTGAGCGTCGCGGTCCGCATCCTACGCGTTCTGGGCCGCCGGGAGCTCGTCCGGGATTTGCCGGCGGTCCCGGTGTTGGAGCTCCGCCTCCGCCCACGGGACGTCCCATGGGACGTCCGGCACGTCCCGGGCAACGCTATGTTCCGCGTGGTGTGAAGGAAGGCCCGATGAAGGGCTTCGTTCCACCGCCGCGGCTCTCGCTTTCTACTGAACCGCTGCCCATCACGCGCGCCATCACCATTCCTGAAGGTGTCAGCGTGAAAGACCTGGCTGAGAAGCTGGGCATTCGCGCCAAGGACCTCATTGCCCGCTTGCTGGCGCGTGGTGTATTCGCCACCGTCAACCAGACGCTCGATTCCGATCTCGCCACCGACATGGCGCGTCACTTCGGCGCGGAAACTTCGGTCATCACCTTCGAAGAGCAACTGGCGAAGGATGAAGGACCAGCCGAAAAGGCAGGCGAAGACGGTGGAGCGCAAGCTGTAACCCGTCCGCCGGTGGTCACCATCATGGGCCACGTCGATCACGGCAAGACCAGCTTGCTCGATGCCATTCGCTCCACCAACGTCGCCGGCGGCGAGGCGGGCGGCATCACCCAGCACATCGGCGCGTACAAGGTCGCGATCACCGATCCCAACTCGCCCGCCTTCGGGCGCCAGATCGTATTCCTCGACACTCCGGGTCACGAAGCTTTCACCCGCATGCGTGCTCGCGGATCGAAGGTGACGGACATCGTGGTACTGGTGGTCGCCGCCGACGACGGCGTTATGCCGCAGACGCTGGAAGCCATCGATCACGCCAAAGCGGCCGCCGTGCCGATCATTGTCGCCGTCAACAAAATCGACAAGCCTGACGCCTTGCCCGAGCGCGTCAAAAAGCAACTCGCTGATCGCGGCTTGATGCCGGAAGATTGGGGCGGCAGCACCGTCTTCGTAGACGTCTCCGCCAAGCAGAAGACCAATCTCAATCTGCTGATGGAAATGATTTGCCTGGTTGCCGACCTGCAAGACCTGAAGGCTTCGCCCGATCGCCTGGCCAGCGGCACCGTGCTGGAAGCCAAGCTGGACCGCGGCCGCGGCCCGGTGGCAACCGTGCTGGTACAGAACGGCACGCTGCACAACAGCGACAACTTTGTCGTCGGCAACGTCTTCGGTAAGGTCCGCGCCATGTTCAACGATCGCGGCGCAGCGCTGGAATCTGCCGGCCCGGCTACTCCGGTCGAAATTCTCGGCCTGGAAGGATTGCCGCAAGCCGGCGATCAACTGGTCGCCGTGGCCGATCGCGAGAAGGCGCGCGGCATCTCCGAATATCGCGAGGCCAAGGCCCGCGAAGCCACGCTGGCCAAGAGCTCGCGTGTCTCGCTGGAAGGCCTGGCCGAGCAGTTGAAGACCGCCGGCCAGAAGGAACTGTTCGTCATCCTTAAGGGCGACGTTGGCGGCTCCATCGAAGTGCTCAGCGATGTGCTCGGCAAGCTGTCGAACGAGCGCGTGAAGATCAACATCATGCGCGCCAGCGTGGGCGCCATCACCGAAAGCGATGTGTTGCTGGCTTCGGCGTCGAATGCCGTCATCATCGGCTTCAATGTGCGGCCGGAGCGCAAGGCGCAGGAGTTGGCCGAGCAGGAGAAAGTCGATATCCGCCTGCACTCCATCATTTACGAGCTCCAGGACGAGATCAAGCGCGCCATGACCGGCCTGCTTGAGCCGATCGTCAAGGAGACTTACCTGGGCCGCGCCGAAGTGCGCGACACCTTCCGCGTTCCCAGGGTTGGCGTCATTGCCGGCTGCCTGGTCACCGACGGCGTGGTCAAGCGCGACGCCGAAGTCCGCTTGCTGCGCGACAACATCGTCGTCTTCAAGGGCAAGATCGGCTCGGTGCGGCGCTTCAAGGAAGACGTCAGCGAAGTCCGCAACGGCATGGAGTGCGGCATCTCGATCGCGAACTACGGCGATATTAAGGTCGGGGACGTGATTGAGGTGTTCGTGATCGAACGCGTCGCGGCCGAAGCGTTTGTATAGGTGGTCAGTGCCTAGTGGGCAGTGATTAGGGGCGCGAGGCTAGGGGCTGGGGACTAGTTGCTGGTGAATTCGAGTCGAGAGGATAGGCCTTCTCCAAGCTTTGCGCCTGAAGCATTTTGTTTGAAGCATTGCCCTGGAGCCTCGTGTCTGACGCATTGTGTCTGACGCATTGTGTCTGAAGCTTTGTAACAGGGCACGACTTCAGTCGTGCCGATGACAGCCCTTTATTTTGTTATCCCGAGGAGGGCTTCAGCCCGACGAGGGATCTGCTCTTGAAGCTGCGGAACGGCACAAAAAGCATCGCGTCCCGGAACTGAATCCTCCGCCGAGAGGAGCCGGTATCCGGGACGTTGTGCGACAGGACAACCAACGATGATCGCGTATCTCATGCTGGAGATTCGCATCGAGGGCGCGCACTCCCTCAAGGACAAGCGCCAGGTCATCCGTAGCGTCAAGGACGGGCTCCGCAACCACTTCAACGTCGCCGTGGCCGAGCTTGACCCCAGCGACGCCTGGCAGCGGGCGACTCTGGGCGTGGTCAGTATCTCCAGCTCACGCGAGTATCTCGAGGGCCTGATGCACAACGTCGAGCGCCACGCCATGCGAGTAGCTAACAACAGCGGCGGCGAAGTCACGGATTCCTTTCTGGACTTCCTCTCGGAAACGGAATTCGGCGATCATTTAGCTGGGGAATCGTGATAGTTATCACCCCAAGCTTGAGCGACAGGCGTATGCTCTAGCGTTCGGCTTTTGCTTCTGGCTCTTAGCTTTTAGCTTTTGGCCCTTAGCAAACCGAGTGTCAGCAGGCTCATGGTGACGGAACGGGATTCGTTGGCAGCGAAGCTTAGAGGTGGAAGAGCAATCTACCAGCTCAAAGCTAACGGCTAAGAGCTAACAGCTATGGAAAACCGGGGACAAAAATATCATCGCGAACGCATAGAAGAGGCGTTGCGGGAAGAGATCGTCGCTCTGGTCGAGGGCGAACTGGGCGATCCGCGTATTGGTCTGGTGAGCCTGAGCGAGTTGCATTTGGGCCCGGGCGGCAAGACCGCGCGCGCCTTCATCGTCGCCGCCGGCAGCGATGAGGAAGCCCGGCAAAGCATCGAGGGATTGAATGCCGCCCGCGCCTACATCCGGCACGAGCTGACTCGGCGTTTGGGACTGCGGCAGGCTCCGGAAATATTCTTTGAGCTGGACCGTTCTGAGCTGTACGGCGGACGCATCGAACAGCTGTTGCAGCGAATTGAGAAAAGGAGAAAAGGCTCTTAGCTCTCAACCTTTAGCTTTAGCAAGAGTCCGGGTTACGATGTCTTTGCTAAGAGCTAAGGGCTAACGGCGAAAAGCTCTGGTTGGGCCCATGTTGAACGAAGTCCTTCACGAAATCGGTCGCCGCCAGAAGTTCCTTCTCACCTCCCATGCCCGTCCGGATGGCGATGCGGTAGGATCGACGTTGGCCTGCGCCCAGATTCTGCGCAGCATGGGCAAGCAGGCCAGCGTCGTACTTAGCGACGGTGTGCCCGGCATCTACAGCCCCCTTCCCTTCAGCGACACTGTCCTGTTGGACACCGAGCAGGCTCCCGAAGCCGAGGCGGTCATTATCCTGGAATGCGATAGCGTGCAGCGCACCAAGCTTACCGGCCTGGAGCAGCACTACCTCATCAATATCGACCATCACGCTACCGCGCGTCCCTTTGCCGACGTGAACTGGATCGATCCGGATGCCTGCGCGACGGCGGAGATGATCTTCCGCCTGGCGCGCGAGGCTGGCGTCAAGATCTCGCCCGAGGTCGCTACCTGCCTGTATACCGCGGTGCTCACCGACACTGGCTCTTTCTGCTTCCACGGCACCAGCGAGCGGACATTTTCTTTGGCCCAGGAGTTGGTGCGCTGCGGCGCCGACCCGGTGCGCATCGCGCACAATGTTTACTTCTCTACTCAGATATCGAAGATGCGCCTGCTGGGTGCGGCCCTCACCAGCCTGCACCGCGACGGCACCCTGGCCTGGATGCACGTCGATCGCGCCACCATGGAACGCTGCCAAGCCAGCGACGAAGATTGCGAAGGGCTGGTCAACTATGCTCTCGCTATTCAAGGTATTGAAGTGGCGCTGTTCTTCCGCGAGGAGCCCGATGGCCGCTTCCGCGTAAGCCTGCGCAGCAAGGGCTCGGTCAACGTCGCAGCCGTGGCCGCTGCCTTTGGCGGAGGCGGCCACGAATGCGCCAGCGGTTGCGGGGTCGATGGCCCGCTCTCGCTCACCATCGAGCGTCTGGTGGCGCAACTTCGCCTGCGCGGCTATGATGCCAGCGTGCAATAGCAGGTATGAATCTGAAACGTAGCGCCTGTTTACTCTTCTCGCTGTGCCTAATACTCTCCCTGCTTTCGATCAACGCTGTTGCTGCTGGCCCCCAGCGCTCCACTCTGTCGGTACAAACGATAAAGGTAATGGCTGGTGAGCGAATCGTTTCCTTCGAAATCCGCATTACGGCGGGAGCATTTCGCACAATTTCTGATTTGCCATTAGGATGGACAGTAGATATTGACAACGACGCTTCGTGGCATACGAAGGTGGCGGGAAGTCTAATGGTCGGAGCGGCGGCGCTTTCGCCCGAAGAACTCAAGAAGCTAAAGTTCCTTATGGAGAAGAACGAGTTCGAAGGCTTGAAGTTCCAAATTGAAGGAACAGTGATTGTGACGGAAGACTTCGTCAAGACCAGAAACATTCAGCTTAATAGCACCAATTTTCGCCTGACTCCTGCACAGTAGAGCCTAAATCAATCGTCCGGATCGCTAATCTTGAAAGCTACTCCAACTCCCAACCTCAGCGATCGCGCCCGTCGCTCCACCGATGCCCTGGCTCTCTTTGCCTTCTGTGGATTTCTGTTCATTCTCGGACAACAGCTTGTGGGTCTGGTTGGCGTCGACGAGCCGCGCTATGCGCAGGTTGCGCGCGAGATGCTGGCCCGCCACGACTGGGCAACGCCCGTGCTCTACGGACATCCCTGGCTGGAAAAGCCGCCGCTGTATTACTGGTGCGCGATGATCGCCTACCAAGGCGCAGGCGAAGTCAGCGATGTCGCGGCCCGGCTTCCCTCGGCAGTTCTCTCGATGCTGCTGACCATCTTCATCTACGTTTGGGCGCGCCGCTTCCGCCCCGGCATGCAGCTTGACGCGGCGCTCATCACCGCCTCTGCCGCCATCATCATCGGATTCGGGCGCAGCGCTTCCACCGATATGCCGCTGACGGCAATGTTCACCGCAGCCATGCTCTCCTGGTATGGCTGGTACGTGAGCGGACACCGCAACTGGCTGCTGGGGTTTTATTTCTTCAGCGCGCTGGCGACATTAGCTAAGGGACCCGTCGCTGTTTTTCTTGCGGGAGTCATCATCATTGCGTTCGCTGCTCTGCGCCGCGACGGGCGCCTGCTGCGGCGTACGTTGTGGCCGGTCGGGATCGCGCTCTACCTCGCGGTTACCGCGCCGTGGTTCATTGCGGTACAGCGCGCGAACCCTCAGTTCTTTCGCGTCTTCTTTCTGCAACACAACCTGGAACGCTTCACCAGCAACCTGTATCACCATCCCGAACCATTCTGGTTTTACTTGCCCGTAGCACTGCTCGCTCTGGTGCCGTGGACCGTCTTTGTTGTGGCCGCCGTTGTCGACGCCATACGCGACTGGCGTTTCTCGGTACAGCAACCGGACGGACAAGAAGACCTGCGCACCTTCCTGACCTTATGGTTCCTGCTGCCCATCGTCTTCTTCTCGCTCTCGCAATCCAAGTTGCCGGGATACATCCTGCCCGCGATTCCCGCAGGCACCATCCTGCTTGCCGATTTTATCTTTCGCAGGGAACAGGATGCGGTGAAGCCCGCGATGTGGATGGTCCTGATTCACGCCCTGCTTTCCGCGGCGATGCTGGCGGCATCCTTTATCGTTCCGTTCAAGCTGCTGAAACTCGGACTGCCGCGGAACGTGATCATGGTGGCTGCGGCGCTGGCGATCGCGACCATTGTCATGCTGTGGTTCACGCTACAAAACCAGGGTTATCGCGTGCTTCGCTTCGCTACCCTGGTTCCAGTGATCATCGCGTTCTCGCTCACTCTGCGCGGCACGGCGCCCATGATCAACATCCTGCTATCGGAGCGCCTGGTGCAGGCGTCACTTCAGCAAACCGAAATCGGCCGCATTCCCGATATCGCGGTCTACGACGTCCCCCCAGCCGTTGAATATGGCCTGGCCTTCTACCGCAATCACCCGGTCGCCAGCTATGAGCGCAACGAAATTCCTGCCGGCGATCACATCGTCGTCGCCGCCAGCGGTACCAAAGCTGAACTTGAATATCGTGTGCCTGGGCGCAAGGTCATCCAGTTTGGCGGCTTCCGATTGCAGCACCTCGACTTTTATCTGATAGCTGCCGCCGGAAAGAGCCAGCATCCATAAACTTTGGTGATGTTGGTATTTGAACAAACCATGAATATTTACTATCCGTGTCCCAATACCATACAAACCGCTTGACCGAATTCCACCCGTCGTAGAGAATCAATGCGCTTCCGTTAGTTCATCGGTTCAGAAACTGGCCTGCTGTCGAGCTACGTTTTGCGTCTCTCCGTTCTAGTCACGCTGCACTGAGGGCCACATCAAGTCCTTGTTGCGTGATCCGCTCACGTTAGAGCTTGTTTCTCGGCGTGAAGTGTGTCCGCGCGGTTCGGCGGGAGACGCGCGTAACTGTGGATGAGGTGCGTTTGCCGGTGATCGGGCCATCACGAAACTCCGATCTTCCGTTTGCACGTTCGTAATTTCGATACATAAAAGCACGCGCAGGCTTCTGGCTGAGAACGTGTTCGTGCGCTTCTGCGCGTAAGGGTCTGGTGACGGTTTGTGGAAAGGCGCCGATTAAGAAAGCGAATTTTGCATTCTCTGGTCGAGAAAAGGAACATTGTGATATCGAATCATAACGAATCAGGGGACAGGATCTTTAGTCGTGGCAGTCTAGCGAGGTTCACCTGCTCTGCCTCAATTCTTGCGATTGCACTCATTGCAATCCTCACCGCCGCGGCGCAAACCGGCCTCGGCCAAACTTTCAGTGTGATCCACAACTTCACGGGCGGATCGGACGGTGCTAATCCCTCAACTGGCTTAACCATCGACGCCGATGACAACATTTACGGAACGACCTTCGCCCGCGGTACCGGCCGCTATGGAACAGTTTTCTCATTGGACAACGACGGGGGAGGCTGGATCCTGAGCCCGCTCTACAGCTTTGCCGGAGGCGAGGACGGCGCTGGTCCGCTCGGCCGGCTTGTTATCGGGCCGGACGGCATCCTTTACGGCTCAACCTTAGCTGGCGGCGGAGGTCCTTGCATTCAGTCCAACGGTTACCACGGTTGTGGCACAGTCTATAGCCTAAGGCCGCCTGCGCAAGCTCCAGCCACCGTCATTTTCAATTGGGATTCGGCTATCCTCTATCGCTTCTCGGGCAGTGACGGATCGTATCCCCAAGGCGAACTCACCTTCGACCAGGCGGGAAACATTTACGGCACGACGGTCGATGGCGGCTCGGAAGGCTGGGGGCTGATTTATAGCCTGACCCCTTCCGGCGGCGGCTGGACACAGAACATTCTCTATCAGGCTCAGGGTAACGGCGATGGAAAGTTCCCCTCCGGCGGTGTGGTCTTCGACCAATCCGGTAACCTTTACGGAGTGTTCGGGCAGAACGGCCCCTATGGCTATGGAGCGCTGTTCGAGCTGAAGCCGTCGGGTTCGGGTTGGGCAGAAAGCACCATCCACGGCTTCACCTACCACGGCGATGACGGAGCTACTCCGCAAGGGGGACTTATCTTCGATTCGGCCGGCAATCTTTACGGAACCACGGTCCACATTCCGGCTGGAGGCGGCAGCGTGTTTGAGATGCTTCCGTCGGGCGGCGTTTGGTCCTATGACTTCCTGTACGGCTTGAGCGGCGGAATCGACCTCGGCCCCTACGACAAGCTATTGATGGACGCTTCCGGAAACTTGTACGGAACCACCCTGGGCGACGGACGGTACGGGTACGGATCGGTCTTTAAGCTGACGCAATCGGACGGTGGCTGGACCTACACTTCCTTGCACGATTTCACCGGCGGAGTCGACGGAGCTAATCCGATGTGCAGGCTGGCCTTCGATTCCACCGGCAATCTTTACGGCACCGCGTCAAGCGGCGGTACTAGAGGCCTCGGCGTTGCGTTCCAAATCACACCGTGAACTCACGGCTGGCTGACCTTCTTTCGCCCTGTACGTCCCCGCGACTTCCGTAAAGAGAAACGGTGAGTTGCGCTGTTCCCACCCAAGAATTAAACGGCCCACCCAAGCCCCCCTTGGCTTGAGTGGGTCGGCCACACACTACCCGAAGGTCGTGTGGACAGTCCTACCGAGGCTCCTCTTTCTTAGGCTCGCTCTTGGGCTCGGCTGCCGGGCGCGGAGGCGGAGCCGCGTGTTGGGCTGGCGGACGCGGAGCTGGTGCGGTTTCGTGCGGCGTTACCGCGCTGCGTTCCTCCGGCGGCTTGCTAGCGTGCTGAGCAGGCTGGCTCTGAACTGGAGGCCGCGTCGCCTGTCTGGGCGCTTCCGCCGGAGCCGGACGAGGTGCGGGTTGCCGCGCCGGCGGACGCGGCGTCTCGGCAGTATTCGGCCGCGGCACACTTTGCTCCGCTGGCGGACGCGACGTCTCAGCAGTACCTGGACGCGGCGCAGTTTGCGTCGCTGGCGGATGCGGAACAGTTGCTGTGCTCGGATGCGGCGTCGTCTGTCCCTCAGGCGGACGTGGAACGTTGTTGGGTCGCGCCGGGTTATTCGCCGTAGCTGGTCGCGCGGTATTGGCATTATTCGGCCGCGCTGGGTTGTTGGTCGCCACCGGACGCGTGGCCGGAACATTCACGGGAGCATTCTTCGCAGCCACTACGCCGGCTCCGTTGAACGCACCGGGCTTGGCGGTTGCCGCGATCGGAGGACGGCCATGGTTTTCAGAAGCCAACAGCGTGCGGTCCCGACTGGCAGCCTCCAGGTGTTGAGTCTGCGCGCTGGTGGCGGCAATGTGCCGCTCGTTGGCCGCTGCTTGCTGTTGAGCCGTGGGCCGCGCCGTGATTCCGCCGGTTCCGCCGTTGTAGCTGACCCGGTTCACGGTAACGTTATTGACGACCGTCGTATTGTAGACATTGTGGATGTTGGTCACGTTCACATTGTTGACCGAGCGGTTGTAGTAGAAGGCCCCATTGCGCCACTGTCCACCGTAGTATCCACCGCCGGTATATCCAAAGCCGTAATTAACACCGCCATAGAAGCCGACCGTCGGCCCCCAATACCCCGCATTCCAGACGAAGGCCGATCCTCCCCATCCCCAGTATCCCGGTGTCCATAGGAAACCCACCGTGGGTGCAACTACCCAGGTTCCGGGTACCCAGAAATATCCATCGGGACCATAGGCCCAATAGCCCGGAGTCCAAATGTAGTTGGGACCGGGGCACAGCGGTTGCGTATAAACGGGTAACGGCGGCGGTGCAATGCCGACCGAAATAACAAGTTGCGCGCTAAGCGACATCGACA
>Ga0302326_10033641_pt1 | contig 10181 bp, 7 predicted proteins | sample Palsa_T0_3_FD_202264 | JGI IMG/M metagenome (GOLD analysis project Ga0302326, IMG submission 202264) | Peat permafrost microbial communities from Stordalen Mire near Abisko, Sweden - Palsa_T0_3 | ecosystem: Environmental > Terrestrial > Soil > Palsa > Peat permafrost | place: Sweden: Abisko...
AACCAGGCCGGATAAGTGGACGGTTTTCGGGCGCGCGCGCTCCAGCGCGGTTCACAGCAGACCTGACAGCCCTGAAAGCAGCCCCGAAAACGGATCTGGAAGCGGATCTGAGGGCTGGCTTGAGGGCGGGCTTGAGGGCTGGCCTGAAGGTACGCCTGGTCGCGTCGGCGTCCTGGGGTTAGGTGACGCGGGGGAAGGGCGCGATGGGGAGGGTTTGCTGCTGTGGGCGGACCTGATCGGATTAGGCACATGCACCAGGTGGTTCGTCGGGGTGAGCAGCAGTACCCAGGCTGCGATCACCGCGCAAAGCACGGTGGCGAGCCCGCCGGTCGCGGCGCCCATGGCGAAGGCCCGGCGCTCTCGGTGCTCGCGGCGGTACTCGGTGCGCCGCCGCTCGCGCAGCCGGGGCGGCAGCGAGGCGCGCCGGGCCGCCCAGCTGTTGCATGGCGCCGCGGCCATGCCGAGTGTCGGGAACAGGAGCAGCCCGGCAAGCAGCAGGCCGCTCAGCTGGGTGGCCTTGGTCAGCGCTCCGGCGATGCCGGCCGCGCCGAGCAGGGCCAGCGCGGATTCGGCCCAGTTGGCCCTCAGCGCTTCCCACCACCGGGCGTGCTCACTGGTCTTGGGGGTTCGCAGGAAGGCCGCTTTCCGGGCGAACAGGCCAAGCACTGACGCCTTCGCCACCACCAGGGAGGTGGACTGCCAGATGAACAACGCGCCGATCGCCTGTCGCCAGGTGGCGCCGGTTCCGCGGCGGAGCAGCGCCACCGCCCGAGCCACCCCGAGCACGAAAAGCGCCGGCGTGGTCGTGAGCAGGAACGGGGTGAGCTTGCAGAATGTCTCGCCGTCGCCGGTCGCCAGGTTGGCCGCACCGACGAGGAGGAAGGCGAAGAAGGCAAGCCCGAGCAGGTCGCCGTACCACTGGATCGCGCCCGCGAGGTAGGCCCACCGCTGGGCGGTGGACAGGTGGTTATGCCTGGACGTGCGGCCGGGAATCAGGGACCGCCAGTGCATGCGCAAGATCTGGATGCCGCCGAAGCACCACCGATACCGCTGGCCCTTCAGCGCCTCAAAGGTCAGGGGCATGATGCCGTGACCCAGGGACTGATCCAGGTGCAGGCCCGACCAGCCAGCTCGCAGCAGCCTCAGCGACAGCTCGGCGTCCTCGGTGATGCACCACTCGTCCCAGCCGCCGAGCTCGTCCAGCGCCACCCGCCGGATGAGCCCCATAGTGCCGGCGAAGATGGCCCCGTCGCGTTCGTTGCGTGACGGCTGAGAGATGGCGAAGAAGTACTTGTAGGAGTAGTACAGGCGACGGTAATAAGCGGCCCCTCGCCAGCCGCGGTAATCCTGCGGTGCCTGGACGAAGCCGATCCAGGGATCGGCGAAGGCAGGCGCGCAGCGGCGCAGGAATCCCGGCTTGATCTGGTAGTCCGAATCCACCACGCCGATCAGCTCCGCTCGCGGATCCGTCAGGTGGCGCAGCGCGTAATTCAGCGCCCCGGACTTGTAACCCGGCCAGTTCTCCAGGTGGGCGAACTTGACCCTGTGTCGCCTGCACCAGGCCTCCACCGGACGCCAGAGGGCCTCATCGTCGGTGTTGTCGTCGATCACGATGACCTCGTACCGCGGGTAGTCGAGGCGCATCAGGGCCCGTAGCGTGTCGATGACCATGTCCGGTGGCTCGTTGTGGGCGGGGACGTGCAGGCTGATCATCGGCAGGTCGCCGTCCTTCACGGCAGCCGAGATCTTAGGGGCTTCCCGCCTGCGCCAGTGCTCGGTGCCGAGCGCTTCGCAGATCTCCCACAGGTAGGCGCACGACAGTACGGCCGCGAACAGCTCGAAAAGCCACAGCAGCACGCCGCCGGCGGTGCTGGCCGTCCCGGATCGGCTGGCGAAGGTCCGCTCCAGCGCGACCGTCAGGTAAACGATGACCAGGAAGATGCTTGATGCCCAGCACAGGTGGGCCCGCGCGGTCCAGCGGCGGGTGGCCGGGAGCCAGGCCAGGCTCGCGAGCACCACGCCAGCGACGCCGACCGCCTGGCCGTGCCCGGACACCCTAAGCAGCCTCATCGACACCGCCACCACTGCAGCAAGTGCCGTTGTGGCGGCCACCGCGAGCACGAGCCGTCGGATGACCGACCACGGCCCGGACACCGTACGGGCGTGCCGCTTTACCGGCAAGAGCAGGCCGGCGAAGCCCAGCGGTGCCGCAAGAATGCCTGCCAACAGCAACGCATGCATTACTGACCTCCATTGCTAGATACTGGCGTCCAAAGGACGTGAAAACTGAGCCCGTTCTAAACCCGGGCTTGTCCCGCTGGGCTAGCCGGAGTATTCCGGCCACCGCCCCTGAAGCCGCGTAATTGGACTGCTGTGACTTACCTACGACAGGATGGCCGGAAAGGTTCACTGCTGGTTTATGGCACTAACGCGGATTTTCACGCAGCTAGTTGAGGCGGACTCTTAGCCGCGAGTTGACGTGAGATACCTATCTGACGTGCAGGAACGCGCGCCGATGCAGTCAGGCGGCGGGTAGCGCAGGGGGCGATGCCGCCGCACGGGCGTTTTACCGTACTCGTTTTAGCCGGGTTCTTCTTAAGGGCTCAACCCGGACTTGTACCGCTCGACCGGGCGGAGTATTCCGGTCAGCACCCCTGAAGGCGCTGACCGGGTTTTGACCCGGCGCGGGGTCCATTCGTTTCATGTCTGCCACGCCTTCGATCCCGGTGTAATTGGACTGCCGTGACTTACCTACGACAGGATGGCCGGAAAGGTTCACTGCTGCCTTGCGATGGGTCGCCGACTGGCTGGCGGCTGGCGACGTCCCACGGCTCCGCCGTGCGGAAGATGCCGCTGACCGTCCTGCGGGCTGGCGCCGGGCCGGGTGCACGCACTACCGATCGTTCGGCTAAATAAAGGAGAGTGATCCCGTGGCTTCACGGCCGCCGCTGCCGCCCTTCACCGAAGAGACCGCCCGGCAGAAGGTCCAGCTGGCCGAGGACGCGTGGAACACCCGCGACCCGGAGCGGGTCGCGGGTGCCTACAGCGAGGACTCGGTCTGGCGCAACCGGGGTGAGTTCATCACCGGACGTGCCGCGATCATCGAGTTCCTGTGCCGGAAATGGGCCCGTGAGCTTGACTACGCATTGCGCAAGGACCTGTGGTCGTTCCACACCGACCGCATCGCCGTACGGTTCCAGTACGAGTGCCATGACGCCGGTGGCCAGTGGTTCCGCAGCTACGGCAACGAGCTGTGGGAGTTCGACGCCGACGGGCTGATGAAGCGCCGGGAAGCCAGTATCAACGATGTGCCCATCGCCGAGGCTGAGCGGCGCATATTCGGCCCGCGACCAGAATCGGAGCGAGGACAGTCATTCCCTCTCCGCTGACCAGACCCGCCCTGCATCGATTTGCTGTGCGGTCCAGGTGCGTCGAATTGTCCGGCTTCCGCAGACGGACCCGCGACAACCTGTATCAGCTGGCCAACCTGGCTCCTCCGTCTCTCTGAAACGTTGAGCAAGCGCGCCAGATCGCATCGGACCTTCTCGCACGCTCCGGCCACGACGGTCACGTCCGCCACCCCGTCCTGCGCGAGGCTGCCCTGATTCCCAGAAAACTCCTCTGGAAGCACGTAGAACCAGACAGCTAACGAATCCGGGTGAATGGCGGGGGAAGGCTCTAGCCTTGTCTTTTCCCGCTAACTGTGCCGCTGGATGCCCCCAAGGAGGTTCAGATATGCCGAGTGCCCCGACGCCAGGCTCTCCTGCTGGCCCTGTCATGGCCCCTGGCCCGAAAGATGTTGTCACAACTGGGCTGGGAACCGGCCGCGTATGGGCCACTGCCGGTCAGGGCATCCTCAATGAGGTGTACTGGCCGACCGCCGGCGAACCCCAGATCCGCGACATGGGTTTCATCGTGGCTGGTGACGGCTGGTGGCATGAGGTGAAGGCAGTCGCCACCTACCAGGTGCAGATTCCCGATCCCGCAGTTCCCCTGGCGTCCATCGTCCATACCGGCCCGGCGCAGCAGCCGTATCAGCTGACACTGCAGGTCATTCCCGATCCCGGACGTGACGTCGTGCTGGTCAGCTACATCCTCGACGGTGTTCCGGACGCGAAGCTCTATGTTTTCCTGGCCAGCCATTTGCAGCAGCATCCGGCGGCCAATGCCGACCAGGATTACAGTGGCGGCTCCGGCAACACCGCCTGGGCAGATCCCGGTGGATCGTTGTTCGCGCAAGGCGACGGGCGGTTCCTGTGCTTGTCGGCGGCACCTGGCTTCAGCCAGGCCAGCGTGGGTTACTTCGGATCCTCCGACTTGTGGCAGGATTTCAACGGTAACGGCTCTATGACCTGGACCTTCACCGATGCCGGGCCTGGTTTCGTCGTTCTCGGCGGTGAGCTTCCGGCAGCCTCCGGTGTGATTGCGCTCGCTTTCGCAGCGGACGCCGGGACAGCGGGAACGCTCGCGGCGGCTAGTCTCGCCGCGGGCCCGGCCGCCGCCAGCGCCCAGTTGATCAGCAACTGGGAGGCATGGTCCGGAGCCTGCACATGGCCGCCGTCTTCTACAGACGACCCGGCGGGACTGGCGGATGCCCTCCGCCAGTCGGCCACCGTGCTGCGGGTCCACGGGGACAGCGTGTCCTATCCGGGAGCCATCGTGGCCGGGTTGTGCACGCCGTGGGGCGACACGACCAACAATGCGGGGGGATATCACCTGGTATGGCCGCGTGACGCTGTCGAGGCCGGGTTCGCGCTCACACTGCTCGGGCATCTGGACGACGCGGCGCAGCTCCTTGACTATCTCGCCACCCGCCAATCGGCGGCGGACGGGCACTGGGTGCAGAACTTCTTTCCCGACGGCACGCCCTACTGGACCGGCGTGCAACTGGACGAGACCGCGCAGCCAGTCATGCTGGCCGCCAAGCTTGACGACCTTGGGCAGCCGCCATCCGCGGCGATCGTTGCGATGATCGAGGGTGCCATTGGTTATCTCGTTAAGAATGGGCCGCTGTCCCCGATGGACCGGTGGGAGGAAGATCAGGGAGGTAGTCCCTTCACTCTTGCGATCATGGTGGCGGCACTGGTCGCCGGGGCCAAATATCTGGACGACGCCTCCAGCCAGTACGCTCTCGCGCTCGCCGACGACTGGAACGAGCGCATCGAGGAATGGTGCTACGCCGCGGGAACATCGCTCGATTCGCTGTTCGGGCTCGACGGCCACTACGTCCGCATCGGGCCCGACCCGCAGCACGGCCTGGCCCGCATCGCCAACCAGCCCTACCCGGACTACCAGGTCGCGGCCTCGAGTGTCCTGGGGCTGGAGTTCGCCTACCTGGCCCGGCTTGGCCTGCGCAGCGCAACCGACAAGAAGCTATCCGACACCGCCAGCCTGATCGACGTCATGCTGGCCAGGAACGTCGGCACCGGCACCAGCTACTACCGCTACGACTACGACGGCTACGGCGAGCAGGTCGACGGCGCGAACTTCTCCAGCACCGGAGTCGGGCGCATCTGGCCACTGCTCGCCGGGGAACGCGGCCACCTCGCGGTCCTCGCGGGCGCCGACGGGCTCGCGCAGCTCACCGCCATGCTGAAAATGCGGACACCAAGCGGGCTCCTGCCCGAACAGGTCTGGGACGCCTCACCGCTCTACCCGCAGAACGGGATACCCGCCCTGCCGCTCCTGACCGGGCAGCGCACCCTCAGCGCCACGCCACTCGCCTGGGCGCACAGCGAGCTCATCAAACTGGCCTGGACCAGGACAACCAAGACCCCCGCGGAGCAGCTGACAGCCGTCACCGCCAGGTACGGCGGCCAGAAACCGGCGCCATCGACGTCTCACTGGCGGTCGGCCGCACCCCTGACCGGGCTGGCGGCAGGGCGCAACCTGGTCGTTGAAGACACCCAGCCGTTTACCCTCCACTACGGCTTCGGCGACCCGGCTAACTGGACCGGGGTCACCGATGCGAACTCCGTGCCGCTGCCGTTCGGAATGCACGGCGTCACCCTCACCGCGGGACAGCTGAACGGCTCCACCAACCTGAATTTCATCCGCCGGTACGGCAGCACATGGGACCCGGATGGCAACCAAACCATCCCTATAGTGGCCAGCGCCCCAGCGCAGCTACAGCACCAAAGCGGCCGCTGACCCCGGACGTCAGCCGTCCCATCAAGACCTCAGCGCGCACTCATGCCGATGTGCGGGCGCGGGCTAGCCGTCGTCTCGGCAAAGGCAGAAGGGGTGACCGGCTGGGTCGAGAAGCACCCGGACGTTGTCCTGCGGTTGGTGCGCAGCCACCGTTGCTCCAAGGGCAATGGCCTCGGCCACCGCGGAGTCAAGGTCGCCGACCTGGAAGTCGAAGTGCATCATCGGACGCTGCTCCCCGTCGGCTGGCGGCCATACGGGGGCTTGATAGCTGGTCGCCTGCTGGAACACGAGGAAGATGGATCCCGGGGGCGCGGCGACGATGGCCGTACCTGGTTCCTCGTGCCCGATAGGCCAGCCGAGCAGCCCGGAGTAGAACCTCGCCAGTGCGCCGGGGTCTGGCGCCTCGATGGCGGTTCCCCACCACATGCCCTGCTTGCGAGATTGCACCTTGCACCTCATTCGAGAAGGATCAGCCTGGTCAGGGGACGCTCGCTCGTGCCGCGTCATGATCAGCACGCTAGGTCAGGTTCCGGACGTTCTCCTTCCGGATTTGCTGGCAGGTGCGGAGAAACCCGATGCGAGCCCGGCGAGCTTCCGGTCATGCCGCACGTAGGTCGTTGATCAGCGCTGAGCTTGCCGTTCTGGTCGAGGCCACGGCGGGAACCAGCCGTTACCGTATCGTTACGACATGCTGCGATAACAGTCCAGCCGCGATTCGTCCGCGGCTAGGAACTCCGGCCCGGCTGTTTGCTCGCCGATCGCCAGGTCAGTTGCCCGCGCGGTGCTCGGTGCGAGCAGGATATGACCACCTTGCCGCCCTTGGGGGCGATTGTCAGCGCCCGGCGTCCGCGATCCGGGCCAAAATTCTCGCGGTCACCGCGCTCTCGGTAACGTTTACGGAACGGTCCGGGCGTACGGTGACGGTCATGCGGGGCATGACGGTGACGAGGCAGAGCTGCCCGCGCCGGGTACGCGTGGCCGCCTGGTCGGTAGCCGGGCTGACCCTGCTCGTGCTGGCGGCCGCGCTGGTCCTGCTCGGACTGGACGCCGGCCGGATGGCGGCCGGGCGGATCGCGTTTTACGCGGTGGCCGCGCTCACGGCCGTTCTGTACGCGGGTACCGGCCGGCTGATCGCGACACGCGTCCCGGGCAACGCCATCGGCTGGCTACTCGGCCTGATCGGCCTGTCCCTGGCCGCAGTCATGCTGACCGAGCAGTACGCGCTGCACGGGCTGGCCGTCGCGCCGGGGTCGCTGCCCGCGGCCCGGCTGGCCGGCTGGCTGTCCGGGGTTGTCACCATCTCAACGTTCGCGCCCATGGTGTTCCTGGTGTTGCTGTTCCCCGACGGGCGGCTGCCGTCGCGTCGCTGGCGGCCGCTGCTGTGGATGATGATGGCGGTGCTGGCGGGCTGGACGGCGCAGCAGTTCCAGGCCGGTACGGCAGAAACCGGGGGGCTCACCAACGCGCTGGAGGCGGCGGGGGTCAGCTATCCGAACCCGCTGGGCATTTTCCCTCGCCAGGGCCCGTTCAGCGAGTTCCTGGGCGCCCTGGTCCTTCTCGGGCTGGCGGCTGGGGCCCTGGTGGTGGCGTCGGTATTCGTGCGGCGCCGCGGCGCGAGCTCCGAATTGCGCAAACAGCTGGCCTGGCTGGGTTACGTCGGCCTGTTCGTCGCGGTCCCGGTCGTGCCGTTCATCGGCTACGGCCTGCTCACGCACGGCAACGTGAACGAAGTGGCCGGCGTGTTGTTCTGGACGTTCATCCTGCTGGCCCCCACGGTCGGCGTCCCGGTCGCCTGCACGATGGCGGTGCTGAAGTACCGGCTCTATGAGATCGACCGGCTGATCTCCCGGACGGTGTCCTACGCGATCGTGACCGGGCTGCTCCTCGGGGTGTACACCGGGCTGGTGCTGCTGGCTACCCAGGGTTTCGGGCTTCATGCCCCGGTGGCGGTGGCCGCAGCGACGCTGGCCGCGGCGGCGCTGTTCACCCCGCTGCGGGCCCGGGTGCAGCGGCGGGTGGACCACCGGTTCAACCGGGCCCGGTATGACGCCGAACGGATCGTGACGGACTTCGCGGCCCGGCTCAAGGATGCCGTCGACCCGGACGCTGTCCGGGCCGACCTGCTCGATGCGGTGCACAGGTCTCTGGAGCCTACCCACGCCGGGATATGGATCGGGCAGATCCGCTGATCGATGCGCTCCTACTCGGCGATGGTAGCTCGAAGCTGCTGCGGTGGGGCCTTGGCTGGCTACGCTGCTGGCGCCACGTTCACGTCGAAGGCGAGGGTTTCGGAGTCGGTGTCGTAGTCCCGGGGATCGCCTTCCAGGGCAAAGGCGATGGCGGACAGGCATTCGCGCTCGGCGTCCTCGCGAGTGGGGGTGCCGCCGCCGTTGATGTGCAAGGCCGGCACGCGGTAGTGCCAGTTGCCGGCTTCCTCGTCAAAGAACAGCTCGACCCGCAGCGCGCTCATCACCAGATCGTCCTATAGCTTCCGCAGTTCAGCAAGGGTGTAGCCGTAGTCGCGGGCGATCCTGGCCATCGCCGGCCCGCCCAGGTCCACGCCATCCACCCGTCCCGTTTCAGTGCTGCCAGCACACGCGCGGCTTTGGCCATGTGAAGAACGGTAGAGCACGGCCATGTCAAAACTAGCCGGGCCTGCTTCAGCCCGTCGTCAGCAAGCTGACGGCGGAGCCGCGTTGTCATCCCATGAAGAACTCACTCACCTGCGGTTCGGGGCCCTGCTGACCGCGGCCCGGGAGTCGGCAAACCCGTAGGACTTCGCGCTAGTGGCCATGCTCGGTCAGCCTCGGTCTTCCAGGCCAGGCTTCAGTCCAGATGGTCGTCAGTCGTGTCCGGCTCGAGGGTTTGCCAGGTAGGGAACTCCGCCCGCAAGATGCCATCGCCCGCTCCTGCAGCACCTGCACTTCCTCCTGAGCGATCTGCCGTACGACGGCCCCAGTCAACGCTGAAGTAGTTGCGTCAGTTAGCATCGGAGCCCTTTACGTGACTTCGGTGCCCGCGATGGGCGCTATTCGTGCCCTATTCCGGTATCGCGCCCGCTCTCCAGGGTTATTTCCTGGGCCGCCCCGAATCGGCGTCCGGGTCGTGAGTGTCCGGGGCGATGGGGCCGAGATCAGCGGCGCTCAGGTCATCGATGCCGCCGATCATCTCGAACTCGTCCGGGTCCGGCTCATCTGGACTCACGCCGCCGTCGCCGGCTGGCTGAGCGACGGGCCGGCGTAGCCGCCCGGCTTGCTTGTGTTCTGCCTGGCGGGTCCGGGGCTCGGTGACGTCTGCATCTTCGGGCTTCGCATGCGGTTCGCGCCTTGCCGTGTGCTGGCTCATTATTTCCTCCGCTGCCGGCTGTCTGCAAAGCCGGCCCTGATTACGTGCCCGGTCCTACGGCGCCGTAACGGGAGGAATCTTCCAGGGGTAAGCAACGAGGAGCCGGAACTGCCGGAGGCAGCGAAGGACCTGGTCCGGTATCCGCACGATGGTGACGCCGTGGCTGCCCGCGGCCGGCCACAAGCACTACGCTGCCGAACGCAGAGATGACAGCCGACGTCCGGACGCTGCCGTCCGGGCCAGGATGACGGTAACGACATCTGGCGATCAGCCATTTCGGGGGGCGCGGTAACCGGGGATCACGCTGCGAGCCAGCCCGGCGCCTGCACGTCGACGCCGTGGCAGGGACCGGCGTCGACAATGATGCTGAACGGGACCGCCTCACGATGATCCGCCGGCGGTGTGCGACTGAGCGAGCAGGTCGGCGTGGTGGGTCGCCGCGACTTCGGGATGCGAGCGCAGCCAGCCCTTGAGCGCGTTGTCGCCGAAGCGGCTGTGCAGGACGTTATGGGCGGACTGGCTGGCTCCGGGGGCCTGCTCGGCGTACTCGTGCGGCAATGGCACTGTGTCGAGGGACGCGTCCAGCCGGGGGGCCCAGAAGAAGGCGATCGAGTCGCGTGTCCCTCCGGGTGCGCACGGCAGGACCCGGTGGGGGGTGGCCACGAGATAGCCATGGGTGGCTACTT
>Ga0302326_10033645_pt1 | contig 10180 bp, 6 predicted proteins | sample Palsa_T0_3_FD_202264 | JGI IMG/M metagenome (GOLD analysis project Ga0302326, IMG submission 202264) | Peat permafrost microbial communities from Stordalen Mire near Abisko, Sweden - Palsa_T0_3 | ecosystem: Environmental > Terrestrial > Soil > Palsa > Peat permafrost | place: Sweden: Abisko...
GTCGAGCTGATCGATATTGCGCGCCTTCCCAACCTCGAGCGTCTGGACCTTTCGCATACCCGCATCACCGACGAAGGGATGCTCCATCTGAAATCCGCCACCGGCATCCGGGAACTGAAGTTGCTGTATGCCGAGCAGATTACCGATCAAGGGATGAACGCTATTAAGCAGTGGAAGATGCTCACGCGTTTGGATCTGCGAGGTACGCGCATCTCCAACGGGACGCTGGATATCGTGAGTCACCTGCCTCATTTGGAAGCGCTGGATGTCGCCAATACTCAGGTGACAGACAACGGATTGGATCTTCTGATCACTCTGACAAATCTCAAGGAGCTGGCGCTAGGGCGGGGTCGCGGAGGTGAAACCGATCTGAGCTTTCTCCGCATCCTGCCGTCCATCACCGATCTCGATCTCAGCGGCGCGCGGCCGGTCCCGCCGGATATGGGCGAAGCCAAGCGCCGGCCGGTTGCACCCGTGCCGCCTTTCCCGCAAAAGAGCATCGACGCGATCGCCGAACTCCGCAATCTACGCACACTCAAGGTGGGCTTCTCAGGTATCACGGCCGCCGACCTGAAGGAGCTACGGCCTCTGCAAAATCTGGAGAAACTGGGTTTAGAGGAATGTCCCCGGATCAACGACGATGCAGTTGCGGAGTTAGTGAATTGGAAGAGCCTGAAGTATGTCGACCTGGAGGCTACCAAGGTTACGCCGCAGGGTGTCGATATATTGAGGAGGGCGAAGCCGGGTATTGTGATTTTGGCCGATCCACCGTCGGGCACGACTCAAGCGCCCGCAAAATAGCGGCTACCCACTAACGACCGATACTACGCCAAAATCTGCGTGATCTTCCGGCTCGCGGTCGGGTACTTGCCAAGTCCCGCGTCCAGCACCTGATCGGTGAGCGTCAGGTACAGATCGCCGATGGACCCATTTAGTTTGACGTGTTTTCCGTGATCCAATTTATCGCGGCAGCCGGCTAGCAATGTGATGTGTCCGTCGGATTTGTGCGGTCCCGCCTCGGCGTGTTCGTGGACGAATACCAGGAGAGTATTGTCCAACAGCGACCCCGCGCCTTCGGGAATGGATTTGAGCTTGCCCACCAGATAGGCGAACTCCTCTACATGCCAGCGATTGATATCGCGCAGGATCCGCTGTCCCTCCGCTCCGGTTTCGCCCGGCGCCTTGCCGTCCTTATGTGTATAGTCGTGATGGCGAGCGGCAGTCAGGCCGAGCCATGGGAAGCGGGCCAGACCTTGGCACTTGGTCAGCATATAGCTGGCGACCCGAGTTTGCCCAGTCGCCAGAGCATAAGCTAACAAATCGCTCTGCAGCTTGGCGACTCGCGGCCAGTCCTTCATATCGAACTCTTCGTCGGGCGCCGTCACTTTCTGGTACTCCGGGGGCAGGGAAGCGACGGATCGCTCCAGATCCCGAATCGAGGAAAGGTGCTCGTCCAGGCGTTGCTCGTCCTCTTTTGGCAGATTCTTGCCTAGAAGCTTGGCATCGAGTTGCACCGCATCGAGGATGCTGCGCTTCCTATTGATCCAGCCCTGATCGCGCGCACCGAAGAGTCGATCGAAGAGGCGATGGGGAATTTCTTCAGGCGGCAGCGGACTGTTGGGCCCGGACCAGCTCATGTTCTTCTGTATCGATCCGCCGAACGATTCCTGCGATACGCCGATCTGAAGCGAACGGAAGCGGGAATTGTTACCCAGCTTGTCCGCCACCAACTGATCGATCGATCTGCCTCCGGCGCCGCGTCCGGTGTACGCCATGCCGGTCGCGATCGAGCTCATCGCCATCGCATGGCCGTCGCCGGCGACTCCACCGACGGCGGTGTTATCGAGTCCGCTTAGCACCAGGACGTCGTCCTTCAACCGCGCAATCGGCGTGAGACACGGTGTGATGTCGTAATTGGGACCAGTTCGGCTCGGGATCCAATAGCGCTCCGTGATGCCGTTGCCATTGAACCAGAAGACAAAGCGCTTTGGCACCGCACCGGCGGTTTTCGCGGCGTGGGTCTCGGCGGCATAAGCAGTGCCGGCTGAGTTGAACATTGAGATCAGCGGCGGCAACCCCACCATGGCACTGGTCCCCTTGAGGAGAGAGCGGCGCGATAAACGGAAGCGCTTAGTGATTACTTGCGACATTCAGTGGACTCCTTGTGAGCGAATCTTGCCTCGCTGCGATCAAAGCTACTACCATCTGCCTGAAATTGAAATTCGACTTTCGGAACTCTTCGGTCGCCCGATTGAGCACCGGACGATCCGCCGGCGTGTCCAGCCGGCCAGCCATGTACCGGAACACCTGTTTGACGATGCACTCCTGACACTGCGGCGTGCGAGCCAGCACGTCACCCAGTTGGCGCGCGCTGGTGAAATCGGAATTCGGCACACCCGCAACATGCGCCGTCGTATCGAGCGTTAGTAGAACCTCTTTCGGTTTTTCGCGCCGTTCTCCTTTTGCAGTGGAGTAGAAGAGTAATTTCTGCTGTTCACGCCGCATGCCGATGGCATCGAACTTCTCGAGACCGAAGCCAATCTGATCGGTGAGGTTGTGACAACTGGCGCATACTTTGTTGTTCGTGTGTGCCGCCAATCGCTCCCGGTTGGTGAGGGGCCGCGACGCGTCGACCGCAGGCAGATTCGTGTCCACGGTGGGTGGAGGAGGGGGCACTTGTTGGCAAAGGAACTGTTCCCTCACAAAGAGGCCACGGCCAGTGGGAGCCGTGTCATCGGGTTTACTGGTCAGCGTGAGAAATAAAGCTTGTCCCAGCAGCCCCGCCCGTTCAGATTCAGGTGAGAACGCCACGCGGTCGAAGTCATGCGCCGGCGGGCTGAGTTTGTAGACGGCGGCTAGATCTGAATTAGGGAAACCGTAATCGGCGGTGAACACCTGCATAAAATTCCGATCGTTCCAGACCAGATCGCCGACAAAACGTTTGGCTTCTTCCGTCATGGCCACTGTCAGCTCTCGGTTGAACAGAGGGTATATGCGGCGCTCCCGGGAGGCTTCAAGGGCGCGATCGAAGCGCAGCCATTGGGACGAAAATTCATCCAGCCCATCTTTAGCTCTGGGATCATCGAGCATGCGGCGGGTCATCCGCGCAACATCCTCAGTGCTGGCTAGCTTGCCCTGCGCCGCTGCGTCGAGCAAGTTATCGTCAGGCGTGGTGTTCCACAGAAAATAAGACAGTAGCGAAGCCGTGGCGTAAGGTCTCCATTTCGGATTCGGCGTCTGCTCCATCCAGAAAATGAAGTTCGGCGATTGAAGCATGGCTTCGATCACCACCTGAGCCCCGTTCAGGAAAGTGGTCTCCGAACGGAAAATAGTCGTGTACCTGGCCACTTCTTCCGGCTCCAGGGGACGGCGGAACGCTCGACGGCCAAAGGTTTGTATAAAGTGCTCGCGGCAGACGGCGTCTTTGTCCGAGGCCGGCCGGCATGGTATCAGGCCATGAAAGTCGCCTCGCAGAAAAGCGTCGCCCGCCAGCTTCTCAGCGGTGAGCCCATAAGCTTCAGTCAGTATGGGAGAGACCGGCAGCGCCTCATACTGGTTCTTGAATCCATTGACAAAGTCCTCGGGAGGAAAGGCATTGGCAGGGCTCAGCGAATTATGCAGAAGATCGCGAACTGTGTTGTTGTACTGGCTGTTGGTGAGACGCCGTAGCACCGCAACCGGCGCCACTCCATGCCCCGCAGCCTCTTCCTGCTTGTAGCGCAAAGCCGCTTCCAGTTCTGGTCCGGACAGTTTGGCCAGATATTCCACCCAGGTTTTTAGTATCCCCTCTTCGGCGCTGTTTTGAGGGATGCGCTCTCCTCCGGTATGAGCGATTCGGGCGGTGGGTTTGAGAAACAGCAGGGACTTCTCGGGAGCGTTGCGATCGACCAGTTCGACCAGAGAGCGTCCGAACGCTTCGACCCGCGGCAGTGGCGTATCTTTATCTGGAAAATGTAATCGCGTGGCCGACGCCACGCCTTCCGGGTTGTGGCAGTTGCGGCATCCCGCAGCTTCCATGATGGGATAAAGCGAACTGATGAATGGCGTGGTCTGGGCGCCTGCAGTCGCGCATCCGGCTGCTCCGAGGAAAATGACTAGAAGATCGCGGTTCACGATTGCCATCAGGCTTCCAAGTACGCCGATCGGAGCATCCCGCAGCGTTTGACATCCAGGATAGCTAAAACTGGAAGCAATCGCAAGCCCTCGAAAGACCAAAATCGTCGAATACTTTGTTTTCGGCTCAAAGATAAGCGGCGGTCATTTGGCGTAGACGACATAGGGCACAAAGCCCTTTACCCGAGTCTTAACCTTGTACATGGAAGACCGGCCGCAAAGGTACAAAGTTGAAAAATCGCTGTCTCCCCAAGCCAGGTTCGCCGCCGGCTCGATCAGCAGGACGGTTCCAAGGTGACTGCCGGCGGGATCGAACACCCAGATTCCACCCGGGCCGGTGGACCAAAGATTGCCGTCGACGTCTACCTTCATGCCGTCCGGTCCATCGTTCCCCGGCCCGTTTTCGGTGGCGAACAGCCTGCCGTTCTTAATCTCGCCATTGGCGAAATCGTAAACTCGGATCTCCCGAGCCTTAGTGTCGTTCACATACAGCTTCTTGCCATCCGGCGAAAATGCCAAACCATTTGGGTGGGCCATATCGGTGGCAAGCAGTTTCAGAGCGCCGCTGTCTTCCATCCGGAAGATGCCCTCATACGGCAATTCCTGTTTCTCACCCTTTACGAGATCGTAGGTCGGATCGGTGAAATACAACGCGCCATCAGGACCCAACACGACGTCGTTGGGCGTGTTCAACTTCTTGCCATCGTAATGGTCTGCCAGGACCTCATATTTTCCGCCGGGCGCGAGCGCGATCATGGCGCGCAGGACACTGGCAGTTTCGATGAGCCGGTGATGCTGGTCGAAAGTGGCGCCATCCGGATCGCCAATGTTTAATACAGTTTCCACCCGGCCATCGGGATGGACCCTCATGACTCTGTTCTGGTCCTCCTCGCTGACATACAGAAAACCTCCCTTTTCATCCCATACCGGGCCTTCGGTGAAACTGAAGCCGCTGGCGACTTTCTCCAACTGGGCGGATTTATCGAACAGGTTCCAAAACTTGGGCGTATCCGCGTGCAATTCAAACCGCGCCGTGACCGGTGCGTCAGGTTGCGCTGCGGAGGGCGTCTGCGCAAGTGCGTTCGTACTAGCGGCTAGAACGAGCAAGGTGTTGAGAGCGCTGGCGCCGATGTAGTAAATTCGTGTCGTCATTGGTTTTCCATCCTCGGAATGCTCAAGGCAGACCGAACGTCATGATGATCGATCCAGCAGCCACGCCAATATATTGATTGCCGTCGATCGTATATGTCATGGGCGACGCTTTCCACGGCTGACCCGTGTTGAAGTGCCACAAAGGCTTTCCGCTCTTCGCGTCCACAGCTACAAAGGCGCCGCTGTTATCGCCGTAGAAAACCAGGTCTCCAGCAGTCGCCAAGACGCCGCTGGTGGTCTCAGCGTCACCGAGCTGGGGAAGCTCCCAAGCAATCTTTCCGGTCTCTAAATCGATCGCTCTCAGAAACTGACCACCGGCTTTGGCGGGAGCGCGGTGCGTTCCCCCACCATAGAAGGATTGGCCGGCCTGCCATTGTTGCTCGCTCTTGGTGTAGATTTCGCACGATTCCGATGTCATTACATAAAACAGACCGGTCTTGAAATTGAAGGCTGTGGAGGGCCAGTTTGCGGCGCCTTCCACTGACGGGCAAACCCTGGCGCCTTCCGTACTCGGCTCAGCGCCCGGCAGAGGGATCGGCCGGCCGTCGGAACCGATGCCGCTGGCCCAAGTCAAATTCTTAACGAAGGGCTCGGCCATCAAAACCTTTCCGGTCAGCCGGTCTAAAACATAGAAGAAGCCGTTTCGATTGGCCTGTAGCAGGAGTTTCCGCTGATTGCCATGGAACTCCGCATCGAGCAGCATCGGTGTCTCAGTGGCGTCCCAGTCATGCGTTTCATGCGGCGAGAACTGGTAATGCCATCGAAGCTTGCCGGTGTCCGGATCGATGGCGAGAATCGACGATGAATAAAGATTGTCACCCTTGCGCTGGTCTCCGTTGTAGTCGGGGCAAGGATTACCAGTCGGCCAGTAGAGAAGATTAGATTCAGCATCGTAGGTGCCGGTGAGCCAAGTGGCGGCACAGCCATGTTTAATGTCCCGTCCCATCCAGGTCTCGGACCCCGGTTCCCCAGGCGCCGGAACGGTCCAAAAGCGCCAGACATGTTCGCCGGTAGATGCCCTGTAAGCATCCAGGAAACCGCGAACTCCTTCGTCCCCGCCAGAAATGCCGGCGATGACCAGATCATTCACTACCAGGGGCGCGCTAGTGGATCCGTAGTTTTGGCCCGGGGGCGCCATTTCGACATCCCAAAGGAGATGGCCCGTGGAGCGATGCAGCGCAAATAAATGCGCATTGTCGCTGACCATGAAAACCTGTTCACCAAGCACCGCAACACCCCGATTGATGCCGCCGGCAGCGTCGCCCGCCAAGCCCTGCGAACGCGGACGGCTGTAGTGCCAGATCTCACGGCCGCTGCGCGCATCCAAAGCGTACGCTTCGTTCACTGAAGTCACATACATCACGCCATCCACCACGACTGGTGTAACCTCAAGTCCAACCCATGACGGAACACCCCGTTTCGATTCTCCGCCGCGTGGAGCCCCTATTTGGAACAGCCACTTAGGCGCCAACTGTTTGACGGTCGCGGTATTGATCTGATCCAGCGGACTAAAGCGGTTGCCGCTCTGGTTTCCGTTATACGTTGGCCAAGTGCCGGGGTGCGGATGTGCGACGTCGGCAAATGGTATTCCCGGGCGCACCCCGGCGGCGCTCGCCAGGTCCGGCGTGCCGGTGGAAGCCAGATGAAGTCTGCTGAGATAAGCGAGCAGGTCTCGTAGTTCACCCGGCGTAGCGTCAACTTTCGGCATGAGAGATTTTTCAACATCGATCTTGTCAATCTGATCTTTCAGGAGCAGATGCAATTGCCCGTCCACACCCAGCAGTTGCAGGTCGAAAGCGCTTTCGTTCCTGGCGAGCCCTTCCAACGTGGCGCCGTTATGAAGGTGTACGGAAACGCTCCGATAAGAGGACGTTACGCCACGCCTGCGACGGCCGCCCTGGGGCTGGGAGCCGGGGTCAAGGAGCGCCTGTTCGATCTGCGCCGGCGTCCGGCTCTGTCCAAGGTCGGAAAGGTCGGGGCCCAGCACGCCGCCCCGCCCGCCCACCATATGACAGCGCGTGCATTGCCCCTTGCCCGCGAAAAAGCGTTCGCCGGCGCTCGGATCGCCCGGCGCAAAGGCAACAGTGGCGCCGCCGGCCGGGTGCGACTTGAGAAGCATCACCTGAGCCGCGATAGCGTCCGCTTCGGCGGCTGGAATCTTGAAGGCCGGCATACCTTGGTCCGGGATGCCGTTCAGAATGATGTGAATTACGGCGCTCTTCGACGTACCCCGCGGCTGACTGAGGTCTACGATGTTAGGACCATGCCCGCCTCCAGTTCCATCGTCGCCATGGCAGCCCACGCAGCGCGCCAAATACGCCTTGCGTCCGGTGCTGGCGGTCTGGGATTTGGCGCTCTGGGCTTTCGCCGCGTCAAGAAAAATGGCAGCGCAAAGCCAAATGGCGAAATGTACTCTCACGCTACAACCACGTCGACGCCTTCAGCGCGGATTCTATCGATCATTTCCTGGCTGGCGCGAGAATCGGTCACAAGACCGCGCGCCAAAGTAAGATTGCCGATGACCGACAAGCTCCGTCTGCCTAGTTTGCTCGCGTCGGCGATGACTGTGGTCTCGTTGGAAATCTGCATCATGACCGTGTTGAGCTGAGCTTCCAGAAGATCCGGCGTAGACAGGTTGAGATCGTTGTCCAATCCATCGATGCCGAGAAAGAAATGATCGGCGTGAAGAGCACGTAGCAGGTGTTCGGCCTGGGGTCCTACAAACGAGCCGGACACGTGCCGCATGATTCCGCCGATCATGATGACCGAGATTTTGTTCGAGGCCAGAAATTCCTGCGCAATGTTGAGGGCGTGCGTGATCACCGTAAGGGCTTCGAAATTAGCCTGCCGGATGGCTCGAGCCAGCGCGGCCGAGGTACTGCCGGAGTCGAGAATCACGGTTTGGTGAGATTTGATCAGACGGACCGCCGCGGCTCCGATACGGGTCTTTTCCGCCTGATTTCGCGTGTTTTTCACGGTGAGCGGATAATCGCCGCCGTACTCGTCGTGCAACGAGGCGCCTCCATATGAACGCACCAGCGCGCCTTCTTTTGCCAGTTGCCCTAAATCCGCGCGCAGTGTTACCGCCGAAACATGGAAGCGCTTCACCAGGTCTTCGACGGCTACGCTGCCCTGCTTCTTGACCAATTGAAGAATGGCGCGTCTTCGCTCTTCGGCCAGCATCTTCGATTGTCTGCGTGGCATATTACCGAGTCTAATCGACCGTCTCCTTTGGCGGATTCAGAATGAGTTCCGCCTGTCTCTCAATAGGTCCGATCAGCGGCGTGGCGTAGTCCAGGAAAGCCGGAAGAACGCCTGTGCTGTCGGACTTGATCCATTCGCGCGGGAACAATCGCTCGGCGAACGCTACCTTTTCTAGCGGCGCGTGACCCAATTCGACAGAGTATTCCGGTCCAGAATTGCGCAGCAGCGTGATCATCACTCCGGAGTACCCGGCAACAGCGGCCTGGACTGCCGCGCGCCCGCAAAGACGAGACTCGTCCCAGTCCGGTTTCGAGATATAGGCGGAAGTGGCGCGTCCCAACAGTCCGGGCTTTTCGCTGCGAGCGCGGATCTGCAATCGGGTCGAAATGAGCAGCGCAAGCCGCTGTCCGAGATTCTGTGCCAAAGACCCACGCGACCCCGGCCGCACCTCGGCGCCGAAAGGCTCGCCATTTTCATCCAGCTGGCCTTCGCAAACCACCACTACACAGCGTCCCAGGCGATGGAAAACGCACGAAACCTCGTCGAGGAGTTTATCGAGAGGCAGCCTGGCTTCGGGAAAATACACCAAATGAGGCGGGTCGTCCGGTTCGGTTTTTGCCAGTGTGGTGGAAGCCGCCAGCCATCCGGCATTTCGGCCCAGCACCTCGATAACCTCTACCTGGTTCGGCAGGGACGCGTTATCCGCTCCGATGTCGCGCACCGCATGGGCGAAGAAGCGGGCCGTGGAAGCGTAGCCCGGCGCATGGTCTGTCATGAGAAGGTCGTTATCGATTGTCTTCGGTATCCCGATGATCTGCAGCGAAAAGCCTTGCCGTTCGCCCTCCTCCTGGAGCTGCATCGCCGTACCCATGGAACCGTTGCCGCCGGTGTAAAAGAAGTATCGGACGCCGCGAGCGCGAAAGACATGGAGCACCCGAGTCAAGTCTTCCCGAGTTACTTCGTGGCGTGAGGATCCGAGCGCTGAGGCGGGGCACTGCGCCACTCGCTCCAGCAACTCCGTTGGTTGGGCGAAAAGATCGATGAAATCGTCTTTCAGAATTCCTGAAATCCCGAACCGCGCTCCGTAGAAGCCGGCGATCTCGCGCTGGAGACGGGCTTCCTCCACCGCGCCCAGGAGGCTTGCGTTGATCACAGGCGTGGGCCCGCCGCTGTGCGCAAGGACGGCAACATCGGAACTGGAGCGGCTCATGAGTCCATGTCGGTTCCGCTAGTCTTCGAAAGCGGCTGTTCCGCCCACCTTCCCGACGCTGCGTGACGCGGCGAGCGCTCCCGCTTCCGCGCATGCCTCCAGATCTTCATCCTGCATGGATTGTGAAAGGATGAATCGCGAAAGGAATCCCGCGTTAAAACTGTCCCCGGCTCCGACGGAGTCCACCACGTCAACGGGGATTGCCGGAACTTCGAATTGCTTTTCGCGGGTCGCTATCAATGCGCCTAAACTGCCTCGCTTGACGACCACCACCTTTGCTACCTTGGCCAGCTCGCGCGCCGCCTCGGACGCCTTCGCAGTGCGCGTGATCGCTCGCGCTTCATTTTCGTTCGGGAAGAACACATCGGTGTATTCCAGAACCGCCCGAAGATTGGAATCCCAGACCTCCGCTGGATCGTAGTTGCAGTCGACCGAGGTAGTCAGTCCAAGCGCCTTCGCACGCGCAAACAACTTTGGCGCTCCGGCATGGAAATTACTTTG
>Ga0302326_10033646_pt1 | contig 10180 bp, 8 predicted proteins | sample Palsa_T0_3_FD_202264 | JGI IMG/M metagenome (GOLD analysis project Ga0302326, IMG submission 202264) | Peat permafrost microbial communities from Stordalen Mire near Abisko, Sweden - Palsa_T0_3 | ecosystem: Environmental > Terrestrial > Soil > Palsa > Peat permafrost | place: Sweden: Abisko...
CTTTCCAAATCGGATTCGCAAAATTCCGTAACTCTTACCCCGCGATCGCTGTCTCACTGGCAGGACAACCCGACATAACCTGCCGCGGTCAGGAGTAACGCCATGACGAGGAACTCAATGGAACACCTCGGGACTCATCCCGGTCATCAACCGATCTCTCGTCGCGCATTTATCATCGCCGCCGCGAGCGCATGCGGCCCAGCAGTCATCTGGTCGGTTGCGCCCTCACTCCCGGCAAAGTCCATGGCATTGGGAGCCACCAAACCGTCAGAAACAGTGACAATCATCGACTACTCTCCAGAGGGCAAGAAGATCGGCAAGATCACAGTTTCTCGCGTAATCAAGACTGACGCCGAATGGAAGGCTCAACTCTCACCCATCTCGTTCGAGGTGACCCGGCGCTCCGGAACTGAGAGTCCCTATACGGGAAGCAACTGGGATCTCCACGACCATGGCATATTCCGTTGCGTATGCTGCGACATCGCGCTCTTCAGTTCGGATACAAAATTCGAATCCGGAACCGGCTGGCCCAGTTTCTGGCAGCCTATCGCCCGTGAAAACGTGGCTGAGCATACGGACGACACAATGGGAATGCGCCGCACCGCAGTCTCATGCCGTCTCTGCGATGCGCATCTGGGCCATGTCTTCGACGACGGTCCGAGACCCACAGGCCTTCGCTATTGCATGAATTCCGCTGCTCTGCGATTCGTCAAAACCGCCTGATTCAGCCGGCGGGGAATCATTTCGCGCTGTTGGCGGCTTTCAACTCATCAAGCCGACCCAGAATCTCCGCGAGTTGCCTCTTTATCTCCTGTATCTCCGATTCCGACTTCAGATTTACCTTGTAATCACCTTTGGCGCGCTCTTCGGCGCCGCGTCCCTGTAGATTTTGTCCGATCATGATCAACGGCATCAGAAAAAGCTGAATCATGTTTGAAATGAACAGCCATAATACAAAACCCGGATAGGGATCGAAGCGCACACTTTTCGGCGCGAACATATTCCAAAGCAGCCAGAATGCCGTCCATGAAAAGATCAACAGGAAGAAACCCATCGAGCCGACGCGCCTGGTAATCCATAGCGCCAGCCGATTGAGCGGAGTCGTCCGGACCTTGGGTGTCTCTGCATCCACTACGGCTGTCTTTCGGCTATGCCCATTGGTGTTTGCCATCTGCGCTCCCTGTTTCTCACATCAGCTTCAGACTACAGGGTTTTTGTTGGACGTGAGTGCTCTCGATTCCCAACCGCTGCCTCTAACCTGCAGTACTCCTGCAGATGTTCAGGAACGTCTGCATTATTACTCTCAGATTCCTACCGCGGATCGACCAGTTTCATCGCAATCATTTCCAGTGCGGTAATGCTGGGCAGGAAGAAATAGTCTCCGCCTCTCAATTCGACAAAGTTGGGCAGGTGGGCGCAGATGAAAGGCGGATTGTTCGCGCTGCGATCTCCCTGCACAACGAACTTGCCCGACCCTCCGTGATTTCCCATCAGCATGTCCTTGTCATTGCCCTGGTGGGCGTCATTGCCATATTCGATCCACTGCTGCTGCACAAACTCGAACTGCCGCGAAAGACTCGCGTTCAGTGCCATGAAGACGACGCCGCGATCGTCGCTATCGGACACCTGTTCATCTTCACCGGCAAAGGATCCATATGGCAGTCCTCGTCGGGTGATTCGACGGCGGTCGATCAACTTTCCATTGAAGCCGAAGGCATCGCGTGGGTGCACCCGTCTCGTATGAGCTCCTATTGGGCAGCGTGTTCCTTCCGCATCTGCTCCGTAGGTAAAGTTCGTGCTCCTGTCCGGATCCTTGACGATGTCTGGATTCTCCGCATCCGGCGACAGCTCCAGCGGTGTACCGTCCCTCCAGCGGCCGATAAATTTCGCTGCGAGCTTCTCTTTGCCGCCGCCATAGAGTCTGCTCTTCTCCTCCAGATAATTGCGAAAGGTCGCGAGATTCTGATGCAGCTTTCGGTAGGCCATGAACGTTCCATTGCTCGCCAGAATATGCGGAATCGGCGCAACAGGTAATTCCCCAGCCTCGTCCGCGTACCCCAGGAGCAGCTCTCCGGTAGCGAGCGGTGCCCAGCTTCCATCAGGCATCAGCTTGCCCTGACCGGGTTGAGTACTTCTCTCCACTCCCAGATAATCCGGATTGCCAAATCCGTCGGTATAACCAAAATGTTCCTTCGCTGTCGGCCTACCATCGACAATTTGTCCCGCTGCATCCTGCGAATCCAGTACAACCGCGCCCCGGGTCTCATCGATCAGATTCCGCAACGCCGCCGATCGGGCATCCAAAGCCGCTGGAGTTATACCGTTCACACCCAGCCAGGCATGCACCCGGTCCCCACGCCAAATATGCTCCCAGTGTTCTGGTGCATTCCTGCCAGTATCGCCCAGTATTGAGGCCCGCGCCCGCATCCCCTGCTGAAACTCCACAGGGAAACTGATCATGGTTGCCGGCGGCAGTTCAAAGGCCGAAAGGCCTCGATGCGTGAACCCGATGTTCACCGTACTTTGCGGCTTGCCGCTGTCCCAGCGCTGCCCGGTCGTGATGGACGGCAACAATTGTTCAATCAATCTTCGGGCGCGGGCGGGCTCTTCAAAGTGAAGAAAGAAATAACGCGCAAATAGCAGGTTGTAGCCGCGCAACACAAAGCCCTGGATATCTGTCTCGTTCAACTTACTCATTGCGTCCACCCAACTTGATATCTCGCTTCGGGCCCATCGAACCCGGCTTCGGCAAAGGCTCGGCCTTCAATTTGGCAGCAAACTCAACAAACTTCGCTTGCAGCCGCGAAGCCTCCATTCCCTGAGAACTTGCAATAAAGTCAGCCACTGCCCGTTGAGTCTGCAACGCTCGCAAGGACTCTGTCACAGACTTGTTGTTGACTGCAGCGAAGAAGAAAGTCGTCTCAACCTGGCAGGCCTTCATATATCTGATAAAGGCCTGGACATCTGCAGCTCCCGGATATCCGACGCAATGGCTCCAGATGGCATCCAGATGATCCGGCATATGCTCTGCGAGTCCTCGAAGATAGGCTTCCAGGCCTTCCTCACCTGTCGCGTCGAGATTGCATTCAAATACCAGATACTTCGACTGGAGGTGCTCCTCGATCGACGGCGCACCGACGTAGACCACATCATCCATCACTACCAGCCGGCACAAATGCGTTCCCGGTGACTTGGCAAATGGGCTGTTTGCCCCGGTCGGCAACGTGGATAGATAGAGTCGAATTTGCAAATCGTGCGAGGGCGAAGCCTTCTCGTCGTCCAGAATCGGAGAGAGTATCGTCAGACCGTAAACACTACCGTTTTGATTCGGCATGGCTGCTTTCTCTAGAACACAACCGGAGCTTCACCGGTTTCACCAAGGTGCGCCTGCACCTGCAAGACAAACCCGAGAAAAGCCTCGGCAAACTCCTCGGGCGTATAGTTACCGGCCTGAGCGCTCAGAGATTCAAATGATGCCTGCACAACGTGCGCCGACTTGAGATCGTTTGCTGTTGCATGCGGATAAGCCGTGTAGTAATAGTCGGTGTCAAACTGAACGCGAGCTATGTATTCCTTGAATAATGTCACGGGCATAGATCCCGGAAACTTCTCGCTCCATCGCCAAATAAGGTTGAGCCCGCTCGCCAACACCGCGGAAAACGCATCAATATACTGGTTCCACGTCCCGTTGAAGTTGCTGAAGAACAGCAGGTAATCGTATCGCAGGTCTTCCTTTGCCTGTCCGTGAGCGAGATAAGGAAACTTCCTGCGAGGCACCGAAACCCACCGGGCAAACTCAATGAAAGAAAGATTGATCAGGTCCTGCTGCAAGGCGGGAAATTCGCCCAGCGCAAAGAAGATGACTCGGAGCACCCAGCTCTTCCAGGGCTTCATCGGGGTAATGGCATTCATGGCATAAACTTTGCCATTGATATTGCTCATAGTCTTCCTCGTCACAGGTGAAGGCAGGCCGTTTGCGATTTGGCGGAGTGCAAGCTGGTTTCAAAAACAATCGAAGGAGTTGGGGCCAACTATAAACAAAAGCAACCGGATGGTGCCACTGTATTGTGATCGAAAAGTTGTGTCGGTTGCAATTTCGAAGCCTTGCATCCGGGGTTTTGAGAAGTGACGTCCTCTGAGCCGGATTCGGTTCGCCATCGTGCAGCGGATCTGGCGGGCGCCACCATAGCGCAGAAGGAAAGCAGCCCAGCCAATAAAACCTTTCACGCCGAAGCCGCCTGACGAACTTCATGTCATCAAGTCCTCTTTGGATCCCGGGAACACCACCGCCACTCGAGAGGCAAAATAGATGTAATCGTTTGCATATTGCCTCGCCAAGGAGCTTGAATGCTTTCCCTGGCGCACTCTGACGCGACGCAGAGTGCATTCCCCGGATGTTTGTCGGAGGGCAGCTTCCCTGGCACGCATGAAGTAAACAGTTACATTAATCGGCCTGATCCTGCCCCCTTTGTGTTACTCCCAATGTCTTGACAAATGTTTACGTAACCGCATTTAATGCATAGCGGCGCAGAATACCCACTCCTCGGGTACCTCTGCTTAAACGTTTGACTGGAAACATGAGCTCGGAAGTCCAGCGTTGAAAGTCAATACAAGGTGAATAGCTCTGAAATAAGCGTCAGCCGTCGCCGGGGGAATTTTTAAAGTTCGTGACGTAAGTTGAATCTTTTGAATGGCAGGGGTAACCAACTGGAGTTTGGCATCAAATTTCCACTTGACAACAGACGTGCGCTTCGCCTTGAATGCTTGGGCGACCGATCCAGACGAGTTTTATGCTCCGAAGTAAATCGCTTCACTGCAGGAAAGTGCAGGGAACCGAGGCGCTGACGGGCGATTTCTAATGCAAACAACGTGGTATGGCGCGGGATTGAAAATCCGATTCCAGACTGCATAACCGCATCAACTTCAGAAGAGCGCTGGTTCAAGGCTCCGCTATCGACCGGTATCAAAGACGCTTTTACTTCATTCAGGCTTCATTCCAGACAAAAGGTCGAAGCACATTACAAGAAGTTGGGCAATGCAACAGAACCAATTTGAAAAGGAAGGTCACATGAGACTCGCGAGATTCAGATTTCTCATCGTGCCGATTTTCTTTGTATTCGCATGCGTCGCAGCAATGGCGCAGCAGAACTCAGAGATTGTCGGTACCGTAACGGACCAAACCGGTGCAGCAGTACCAGGCGCAGCCCTGACACTGACGCAGACTGAGACCGGCTTTGTCTACAACACAGTCAGCAACTCCACAGGCGGCTATGCATTCAACGGCCTGAACGTGGGTACCTATAACCTCAAGGCAGCGACAAAGGGATTCGAAGGCTTCACAGCCACCGGCCTCGTGCTGAACGTCTCGCAAACGCTTGCTCAAGAGATCAAGCTGACCATCGGCGCGGAAACGGTCAACGTTTCAGTAACCGCGGACGCACTCCAGGTACAGGCTGAATCCAATACCGTCAGCAACCTGATCAGCGGCGAACAGGTCACTGAAATCGCTACCGAAAACCGAAATTTTACCGCCCTGGCTGCTCTCGGTCTGGGTGTCAGTTCGCTTCTCCCGGATAACAACACACCGACCTCGGTTGCTTCGAGCGCAAGCATCAGCGTCAACGGACTCCGCGAAAGCCACAACATCTGGCTCATCGACGGCGGCGAGGCGGATGACCGCGGCGGCGCAGGCGGTATGGACGTCATGCCTTCGCCTGACGCGATCGCGCAGTTTGAAGTGCTGGCCAGCAACTATCCTCCGGACTACGGTATCGCTTCCGGCGCAACCATGAGTCTTTCGCTCAAGAGCGGCACGCAGAAGTTCCACGGCGAGGCCTACGACTTTCTCCGTAACGACGATCTGGACGCCAACTACTTCTTCAACAAGTACAACGGTGCAGACGCCCCGGTAGCCAAGCTGCGCCAGAACATCTTCGGCGGCAACCTCGGTGGCCCGCTGTTTATTCCCCACATCTACAACACGGCCAAGCAGAAGACCTTCTTCTTCTACAACCAGGAATGGCGCCGGATTATCCAGGGCAGCGCACCAAACGTGCAGCCCACGATTCCTGATGCGGATCGCCCGGTTGCGGGAACGGATCTGCACTACATTGCTCCAACGTATGCCTCCAGTCAGGTCATCTCTGTCCCGAGCGTATCTCAGGTTGCCGATCCGGCATTTGCAGCCAAGGTAGCGGCGGCTGGTCTCGTGCAGGGAGAACCCTTCCCCGGCCAGATTATTCCGGCATCGCTTTTCAGCCCCAATGGCGTGCTTTATCTCGCGTCTCCGCTAATCCCGAAGGTTACCAATCAATCGACCGACAACAGCGTTTCGTCCATCGTCAACCCAATCACCGTTTCCGAAGAGATCGTTCGTATCGATCACAAGGTTAACGACAAGTGGCAGATCCTTGGTCACTACATCCATGACTCGGTGAGCCAGGGCTACCCGGATGCCGATCTCGGCTGGAACTGGGAGTCCTATAACACCATCAGCAGCACATTGAGCAACCCCTCGAACAGCGCAGCCATCAAGGTGAGCGGCGAAATCAGCCCGAGCCTCCTGGTGGAAGCGTCCATGAACTACGACGGCAACGTCATTAACATCACCAACTCTGCCGACGCCCTTACGCCGAGCGGCTGGGGCACAGCCAACTTCTTCACCAACTCCGGCTCCAACCAGTTCCCGGGCGTGACTGGATTCTCCGGGAACGGCATAGGGGTGGGCGAATCGACCGGTTACGGCGGCTGGCACAACGCGGCAGAGGATTACGATCCAAAGCTTGACATCTCCATCACCAAAGGCAAGCACGCGATGAAGTTCGGCTTCGGCTATAACCGCTATACCAAGAATCAGCAGCAGCAGGTTGATTCGGCTGGCGATTACAACTTCGGCCAGAACCTGACCGGCAACGGTAATGGCGGCAACTCGGGCGATCCCTTTATGAGCATGGTGATCGGTCTCTCGGGCGGCTTCTCGCAAGCCCAGTCGGACGCCATTCGCCACTACGTTAACCAGACCACCTCGGTGTACGCAAACGACAACTGGAAGGTTTCGCCACGGTTCAGCCTGCAACTCGGCTTCCGCTACGACGCACTTCCGCACGCATGGGAGCGCAACAACGCCCTCGCCAACTTCGAGCCGGGAGCCTACGTTCAGACTCCTCCGATGTGGAATGCGGACAACTCGATCAACCCGGCAAGCGTGGGCGTCAGCCAACCGGCAGGCTTCCCAGGCAGCTACTATCTCAACGGTATCGTGTTCCCTGGAACGCCAAGCGTTCCTCATGGCCTGGTCAATAACGATTACGCCACTTTCCAGCCGCGTATCGGCTTCTCCTATGACCTGAGTGGAAATGGCAGGACCGTTCTTCGCGGCGGTTTTGGCACCTTCTACGAGCGGTTGCAGGGCAACGATATCTACGGCCTGGCGAACAGCAACCTGCCCTTCGAGTACACGCCGAGCGTGAGCAACGTGTACTATGACAATCCACATTGCTCGTGGTCCTCGGCGGCATCGACAGCGAATCCGGCGAACTGCCTGAGCGTCTCCTCTTTGCCCGTTCTGCCTGCAGGCATCACGGCTCTTGACACCACCTATAAGGCGCCGGCGACAGCACAGTACAGTCTGGGCATCCAGCACGAACTGCAGCCTTCGCTCATCTGGGTCATTCAGTATGTCGGTAACCTCGCGTGGCACCAGAACGTCGATGTTCCGATCAACAACTACCCAACTAACACTTCCAATCTCATCCGCGAAGAGACCGTGGGCTACAACCCTGGCACTGGCGGTTTGAGCTTGTCGAACCCGGGTCTTAGCAACGCGTATCGCACTTACGCGGGCTTCGCCGGGATCACCTCAGAACAGAACACGACCAATGGAACCTACAACGGCTTCCAGACTGGTCTTCGCGCCCAGAACAAATACGGATTGAGCGGGGAGCTGGATTACACCTACTCACACGTGATCGATCTGACTGACAGCGATCTTGCAACCCTCAGCAACCCATGGAACTTCAAGTACGACAAGGCCAGCGGCGGTTACGACCGTCGTCACATCCTTAGCGCCAACTACATCTACAAGCTTCCCCTCTTTAACAAGAGCCAGGGACTGCTTCACACTGTAGTCGGCGGATGGGAACTGGCCGGAACGATCATCGACCAGACCGGCACACCGCTTTCGAGCGGCTTTGGCGGCGTCACCGATCCGATCGGCTTGGATGGCGGCTACACCAATCGCGCCAACATTGTGGCAAAGGTCCAATACCACAAGAGAGTTGCGAACTGGTTCAGCAATCCCAAGACAGACGGCAGCGCAGATCCGCAGGCTGCTCCACAAGCAGGTTACCTGGGTGGCCCGAACCTCGGCTTCGGCGATGGCCGAAGGGACTCATTTGTCGGACCTGGCCGTGTCAACTTCACGACCTCGCTCTACAAATCCTTCGCCGTTACCGAACACGCTCAGTTCCAGCTTCGTGTTGAAACCTTCAATACCTTCAACCACACCGAGTTCAACGGCTACGGCACAACGACCGGTGGCGGAAACTACGGCGTAGCAACCGGCACGTATGATCCTCGCGTGATGGAAGTCGCCGGTAAGTTCGTCTTCTAAATTCACCGCAACCCGGGCGCTGCAGGAGCAATCCTGTAGCGCCCTTTTTCTTTGCGCGTCACATCTCATTTGAATTCCGGCGGCCCGCCTGGCACCTTGTGGGTGCCGGCTTGGGGCGCGTATCCTGTGGACACAGCGATGACCGATTCAGTAAGTACCGCGAAACACCACGTTGGCTGGAGGATAAAGTTGAAGTGCATCGCAATCTCCTGCACAGCGGCCATTGTTCTGACTGCGCAATTATGTTCAGCACAGCAGAGCAGCGCGGCAAAGCAAAGGATTACGGCCCCCTCCCCAGAGATTCAAAAGGCGCTGGCTCTGGAAGGTCAGGGTAAATATTCCGACGCGGTGTCAGCGTGGCAGAGTGTGGTAATGGCCCAACCTCGCAATGGGCAGGCTTACGCACATCTCGGCTTGCTCGAAGCGCGCCAGCAGCACTATCCCGAGGCAATCACCTTCTATCGGAAAGCCCAGGCGCTTGATCCCGCGATCCCGCAACTCAATATGGACCTTGGCCTGGCGCTCTTCAAATCAAGCAACTTTCGAGATGCCGCAAAGCTATTCGAAGAAGAACTCCGGAAACATCCAAAATCTCCCGAAGCCGCGAAGCTCACAACTCTCGCCGCAATGTCCCACTACGGTGAGCACGAGTACGCCGCCGCCGTTCCTTACCTGAGAGAAGCGACGGCTGCCGACCCTCGTAATCTAACAATCCTGTTGACGCTCGCGAACTGCCTCTTGTGGACTAAGCAACTGGACGCAACGATGGAGGTCTTCAAGGAGATTCTTATTATCAATCCGGACTCCGCGGAAGCAGACATGATTGCCGGCGAGGCACTCGATGAGAAAGGGGACAGTGAAGGGGCGGTTCAGCAATTTCGAGCGGCAGTCCTTGCAAATCCAAAGGAGCCCAACGTTCACTTCGGACTCGCTTATCTGCTCTGGACGCAGAAGAAATACGACGAGGCAATCCCAGAGTTCAAGGCCGAGTTAGCGAACGATCCGAGAAACGGCCAGGCAATGATCTATCTCGGGGACACCTACGTGCGTCAGGATCAGTTTGATTTGGGCAAAGCTGTGCTCGAAGATGCGGCACGTTTCCAAACATCGAATCCGCTCATTCACCTCGATCTCGGCATTGTTTATATGGAGACGGGCGACCAAGATGCAGCGATTCGGGAATTCGAAAAGACGGTCGCGCTGGAACCCGACAATGTGACGGCGCACTTCCGGCTTGGAACCCTCTATCGATCGATGGGCAAGAAAGACGAAGCCAGAGTGGAGTTCGCAAAGGCCAACTCGCTGAACAAGAAGACCGATCAGGGACTCTACAAACGGATCGCTGAAGCCAACGCCCGTCCGGATTCCGAAACTAAGCCCGAAGACTCGCAAAAGCCCGACGCTGCACCTAAACCGGATCAGCGTTGAACGACACAAGCTAAAAGTCTAAGCGGGTTCCGCGTAAAGTGGATGGCGCCGCAGATACCAGCAGGGCGACCATCCATTCTGAGGAAAGAGGGCTTTGGCACATGAGAGCGGCCCCGTGCCCTCGAAGTAGTACTCCGTTTT
>Ga0302326_10033647_pt1 | contig 10180 bp, 7 predicted proteins | sample Palsa_T0_3_FD_202264 | JGI IMG/M metagenome (GOLD analysis project Ga0302326, IMG submission 202264) | Peat permafrost microbial communities from Stordalen Mire near Abisko, Sweden - Palsa_T0_3 | ecosystem: Environmental > Terrestrial > Soil > Palsa > Peat permafrost | place: Sweden: Abisko...
GTGGGGGTGGGCGTCGGGGTCGGGCTCGGTGACGCCGACGTGGCCGACGGCGTCGGGCTCGTCGATGCCGACTTTCCCGCGACGGGTTTCTTGTGATGATGGGCCGAGGGCGACGCCGACGGCGACGCGGTAGGGCTGCTGGTCGGGCTCGCCGACCTGGAACCCGACGAAGGCGGCGCGCCGGGTGTGGTGGCGTCGGCTACCGAGGTGCCAACCTTGTCACCTGTGTTCTGGCCGGTCAGCGCTGTGCTGAGGTAAAAGGTCACGCCCGCCGCGGCCGCGCAGACCGCCACGGTCAGCCCGGCGGCCAGCAGGGGCCGGCTTTTCCTGGTTTTACGGGAACGGGAACCATACGGCCGTTCTGATGTCTGGGAGTTTCCCCGCCTGATGGCCGCGGTGCCTGCCGCAGGGAGATCGGCCCTGGTGAGGTCCGGCCTGGGCATGTCCAGCCTGGTCTCGGCCGGGACGCCCCGCGGGTCCACCAGGCCGCGCGCGTCCGGCAGGCCGAGCGCGAGGGCGTCGCGCAGCACGTTAGCGCGGTCGGCAACCACGCGTGCGCTGGGCGGCCGCCCCGCTGGGACCTTGGCCAGCATGGCTCGCACCAGGTCCACCACCGGCGCCGGCACGTCCGGCGGCAGCGGCGGCACCGGGTCGTGCTTGTGCGCGTAGGCGATGGCCAGCGGCTCGTTCGCGGTGAATGGCGGGCGCCCGGCCAGGCACTCGAATGCCACCACGCCGAGCGAGTAGATGTCGGAAGAAAAGGTGACCGGGGCACCGGTCGCCTGCTCGGGTGAGACGTACATCGCGGTACCCATCACCATGCCGGTCTCGGTCAGGTGCGAGGTCTGCGCTGCCCGGACCGCCGTGGCGATGCCGAAGTCGGTGATCTTCGCGGTGCCGCCGCCAGCCATGAGGATGTTCCCCGGCTTGATGTCGCGGTGCACGATGCCGGCCTGGTGCGCGGCGTCCAGGGCGCGCGCGCACTGGCCGATGATGTCCAGCGTGGCCTCAGGCGACAGCCGGCCCGCCCGGGCCAGGATCGCTGACAGCGGCTCCCCGTCCACCAGTTCCATGACCAGGTAGGCGCCGCCGAACTCGGTCGACTCGCCATAGTCATAGACCCGGGCGATACCCGGATGGGACAGGCTGGCCGCGTATCTCGCCTCGGCCCGGAACCTGGCCAGCGATGATTCATCCCCGGCCCGTACGGTAGGCAGCAGCTTCACCGCGACCCGGCGGTTGAGCAGCTGGTCAACCCCGCGCCAGACCTCGCCCATGCCGCCGGCCGCGATGCGGTCGGTCAGCCGGTACCGGCCGGCCAGCAGGTAATCGGTCACCTTATCCCCAGGTACGCCTTGATGACCTGCACAGCTATCGGTGCGGCCGCGGTGGCCCCGTAGCCTCCGCCTTGAATTATGACGCCCACGGCGATCGTTGGGTTGTCGTAAGGGGCAAAGCTGGTGAATACCGCGTCATTGAGGCCGCTGTTGTTTGCGCCGTTCTGGGCGGTACCGGTCTTGCCGGCGATGGTCACGCCTTCGTTGTTGGCGTTGAACGCGTATGCGGTGCCCTCCGGCTGCTGCACCACGGCCTCCATCATCTGGCCCACATTGCTGGCGACGCTCGGCGATACAGCCTGCTGCAGCAAGGAAGGCTGGGTGGACTGCACCGTGCTCAGGTCGCTGGCGATGACCGACTGGACCAGGTACGGCGTCATCAGCTTCCCGCCGTTGGCGATCGTCGCGGCGAACATGGCCTCCTGCAGCGCGGTCACCGTGTCGCTGTACTGGCCAATCGCAGAGTACGCGGTCAGCGCCTCACTCGCAGGAATAACATAGTTACTAGGCGATACCGGCATGGGGATCTTCAGCGACGAGCTGTTCATCCCGAAGTTCTGGGCCGTGCTGTTGAGCGCGCCCGCCTGGACCTTGATGCCAAGCGACCCGAACGTGGTGTCGCAGGACTGGGCGAACGCGTAGAGGATCGGCACCTGGTCGGTGCCAGTGTTGCCGCACACCTCGCCGTCGTCGTTGGTCAGCACGTGGCTGGTCTGCGGCAACGTCAGCTGGGTCGGCGAGTACACCGCGGTCTGCGTGCTGCTGCCAGGGTTCTGGTTGAAATAGGCGGAGCTGGTCACGATCTTGAACGTGGAGCCGGGCGGGAGCGTGGTGTTGATCGCGTGGTTCAGCAGCGGGTTGCCCTCGGCATGCTGCAGCGTGTCGTCGTTCTTTATCAGCTGCGTGCCGTCGTGTACGGCCAGCTCGTTCGGGTTGTAGCTGGGGAAGCTGGCCATCGCCAGGATCGCGCCGGTGGCCGGGTTGAGTGCCACGACCGCGCCAACCCGCCCGGTGCCCTGCAGCGTTGCCACCAGCCCGTTATAGGCAGCCGCCTGGGCCTTGGAGTTGATCGTGACCGTGACATTGGCGCCCTTGCGCGTCTTGCCGGTGATCAGGTCGATGAAGTTCCTGACGGTCAGCGAGGTATCGTTGCCGTTCAGTACCGCGTTCTCGTAGTACTCAAGGCCGCTCGAGCTGTAGATCGTGTCGTAGCCGGTGACGGGCGCGTACATCGGGCCGTCGGAGTAGTAGCGCTGCCACTTGATGGGGTCGTCGGCGCCGCTCGGCTTGGACCCGGCGATCGTGACGCCGTCGGCGGTGACGATGTTGCCGCGCTGGTACTCGAACTGCCCGTAGTAGGCGCGGGCGTTGTTCGGCTCGGCGGCGAGGCTGGAGGTCTCGAAGCCCTGCAGGTAGTTGACGTTGATCAGCAGCAGCAGGAACATCGCCAGCACGGCGATGGACAGCCTTTTCAGCGCGCGGTTCACGTCAGCGTCACGACCTGGGTCAGCCCTTCATCCTGGATCGAACGCGGCGGCGGGCGCCGCGCGGAGTCGCTCAGCCGGGCCAGCAGCGCGATCAGGATCCAGCTGGCCACCAGCGAGGACCCGCCCTGAGACAGGAACGGGGTGGTGATGCCGGTCAGCGGGATAAGCCTGGTCACGCCGCCGACGATGACGAATACCTGCAGCGCCAGCATGAACGACAGGCCGCCCGCCAGCAGCTTGGAGAACGGGTCCTTCACCATGAGCGCGGTGCGCAGCCCGCGCTGCACGATCAGCGCGTAGATCAGCAGGATCGCCATGACGCCAGCCAGGCCGAGTTCCTCGCCGAACGCGGTGAAGATGAAGTCGCTCTGCACCAGCGGGGTGAGATACGGCTGGCCCGCGCCGAGCCCCTTGCCGAGCAGCCCGCCATTGGCCATACCCTCCAGGCCCTGCACCAGCTGGAACGCGTTGCCCTGGATGTTGGTGGCGGTGAAGGGGTGCAGCCAGATGGTGAAGCGCTCGCCCACGTGGCCGAAGAGCTTCGCGGCGGCGAACGCTCCGGTCACGAACAGCAGGAAGCCGATCAGCAGCCAGGAGGTGCGCGAGGTCGCGATGTAGAGCATCGCGACGAACAGGCCCATGAACACGGCACTGGTGCCGATGTCGCTTTCAAAGACCAGGAGCAGCAGGCTGGCACCCCAGGCGACGAGGATCGGGCCCAGGTCACGAGCGCGCGGCAGGTCGACGCCCAGCATCCGGCGGCCCGCCAGCGCGAGCACGTCCCGCTTGGCCACCAGGTATCCGGCGAACGAGATGGCCAGCGCCAGCTTGGCGAACTCTTCCGGCTGGATGGTAAACGACGACCCGAGTGCGATCTGGATCTTCGCGCCCTGTACCTCGCTGATGCTGGCCGGCAGCAGGGCGGGCAGCGCCAGCAGGATCAGCCCGGCGGCGCCGATCGTGTAGGTATACCGCTGCAGCGTCCTGGCCTCGCGGATCAGCGCGAGCACCCCGACGAAACAGCCGACGCCGATCGCGGTGTAGAGGATCTGGATGAGCGTTGCCGACGAGCTCAGCGGTGCGAACAGGCCCGTCGTGCCGTAGCCGGGATTGCCATTCTTGCCGGCCTCCTGCAGCCGGTAGATCATCACGATGCCCAGGCCGTTGAGCGTCGCGGCGAGCGGCAGCAGCAGCGGATCCGCGTAGGCGGCGAACCGGCGCACCGCCAGGTGCCCGGCCACCATGATCACGATGAACGCCAGCATGTACTCCGGCATGCTGGACGGGATCTTGCCGTTCAGGGTGAAGCCCACGCTCGCGTAGGCGAACCCCACGATCGCCACCGCGAAGATGAGCATGGTCAGCTCGGTGCGGCGCCTGCCGTACGGCAGGGCGCCGCCTGCGGCCGCCGGCGGGCTGGCCGCAGGTGACGGAGCGGTGAAGCTACTCACGAGCTTCCCGATATGGAGCTTTCGGGGATGCCGTAGTAAACCGACCCCGGGCACTGGAAATCAGGACCGGCAGGCTTCGCGCCTGGGGCGGTGATGCCCTTCGTCGACTTATGTGCCTGATCCGCCAGCTTCACCTTCGCGTTGTACTGATTCTCGCTGGTCTGCCAGGCCGCCAGCTGCTGATACCACTGGAGGCAGTCGTTCACCTGACCGCGAACGGTCGCGATCCGCGACTGCGCCTGCGCCAGGCTGCCCGTGTTGCTGGGGTTAGCCAGGGCCGGCTGGAACTCCGGCGGTACCTTGTCGAGCGCGATGCCGGTCTGCGCATACGGGTGGTGCAGGGTGACGCCGAGGACGGACTGGTTGACGCCGCGGTAGATGACTACCTCGCCGTTCTTATCCGCCGCGATGTAGTACTGGTCCTGGGTGTACCGCCAGGTGAGGTAGCCGCCGCCCACGATGACCGCCAGCAGCACCACCAGCGCGGTCGACACGATCGGCCAGCGCCTGCGCCGGCGGGTGGCCCGGCCCTGCTTGGCCGGGCGGCTGGGCTTGCCGGGGCGGCTGGCCCGGTGACTGCGGCGCTGGCCCGGCTCGCTGTCCGGCCTGCCCTGCTCCGCGGTACGGACCGGTGAGTTTTCATCGGTCAGTACGGGCTGCGGCGCGGTACGCGCGGCGGGCTGCCTGGGCGGCCCGCCCATGACGCCCATCGCGGTGGTCACGCCCAGCTGGCCGCCGGCCACGGCGAACGGGTTCGTACCGGGGAGGACCGACCGCGGATCCGTGCCGTTAGCGGCGGCTCCGGCCAGCACCGGCTGCTGGACGGGTACGCTGCCGCTGTCCATCACGTCGGCGATGATGCAGGTGATGTTGTCCGGGCCGCCGCCGCGGATCGCGAGATCGATCAGCTGCCGGGCCGCCGCGTCCGGATCACCGATGTTTGCCAGCGTGTCCCGCAGCGTCTCGTCGCTGACCACCCCGGACAGGCCGTCCGAGCAGAGCAGGTAGCGATCACCCGCCTGCGCCTCGTGCACGGAGAGGTCGGGCTCGGCGACCGTCCTGCCGTCCAGGGCGCGCAGCAGCAGCGAGCGCTGCGGGTGGGTGGAGACGTCGTCCTCGGTGATCCTGCCCTCGTCGACGAGCGACTGGACGAGCGTGTGGTCGTGGGTGATCTGGTAGAGCTGGCCGGCCCGCAGCAGGTAGCCGCGTGAGTCGCCGATGTGGCAGACGGCGGCATGCCCGTCGAACCACAGCACCGCGGTCAGCGTGGTGCCCATGCCCTCGACCGCCGGGTTGGCGATGATCATCTGCTGCAGCCGCACGTTGGCCGCCGCGACGGCATTCGCGAGGTCGGCGAGCAGGTCGGTGCCGGCGAACTGGTCCGAGTCGAGCTCGGCCATGGCGCCGATCGTCACCGCGCTGGCCACCTCGCCCGCGGCATGACCGCCCATGCCGTCCGCGACCGCGAGCAGGCGCGGGCCCGCGTAAGCCGAGTCCTCGTTTCCCTCGCGGAGGAGGCCGACGTCGGAACGTACTGCGTAGCGGAGCGAAAGTGTCATCGGCGCAGTTCCACTACCGTCTTGCCGACGCGGACGGGCACGCCAACCGGCACCGGGGTCGGCCGGGTCACCTTCTGCCGGTCCAGGTAGGTGCCGTTGGTTGAGCCGAGGTCCTCGACGATCCACTGGCCGTCCTGCGGGAAAATCCGGGCATGTCGGCTTGAAGCGTAGTCGTCGTTCAGTACCAGCGTGGCATCATTTGCCCGGCCCAGGGTGATCTGCTGCTCGGTCAGATCCACGGTCGTACCCTTGAGTGATCCTGCGGTTACTATCAGCAGCCGCGGCGTACCTCGCCCGCCCCGCGGTGCCTTGACTGGCCGCGGCGGCTTGGCCGGCCGCGGTGCCGAGGCCTGCCGCATCCGGCCGCGGCGCGGCTCCGCCGAGTTGCCGAGCAGGTCGGTGCGCACCACCCCGATGGCTGCGATGACAAACAGCCACAGGACGGCCAGGAAGGCCACCCTGATCAGGGTGAGGGTCAGCTCGTTCATCCGGTGCGATGTCCTCGCCCTCTGGGCCTTAGTAGCTGCTGCCTGCGTGCGGTCCGTCCTGGCCGTCCCTGCGCTCCTGCCGGAACACCAGGGTCGTGCGGCCAAGCGTGACCTGGGTGCCGTCGGTGAGCACCATCCGCCTGACCGGCTGGCCGTTCACGAACGTGCCGTTGGTAGAGCCGCGGTCCACCAGGACCACCTGATCATTTTCTACCCGAAGTTCCGCGTGATGCCGGGATACGCCGGGATCAACTAGCCGCAAGTCACAGTCGGTGCCGCGGCCGAGCAGCGTCACCGGCGTGACCAGATCATACGTTCGCTGTTCGCCGCCCGTGTCCGGTCCGCTCACCAGCAGCCGGGGATGCCCGGTGAACCCGCGTCCCTGCGGTCGCGGCAGATCGCTCGCGGGCTGCCTGATCTCGCCGCCCTCGATCGTCGAGCCGCGGATGACACCGGAGCGGATCCGGAACGTGCCGGTTGTCAGATCCGGTACGCCCTCGAACCGCATCCGGACCGGGCCCACGAAAGAGTAGCCCTGCTCCGAGGCGTAGTCCCTGGCCAGGTTGGCCAGTTCGACGCCCAGGCTGTCCGCGTACACATCGAGCCGCGCGTGGTCGGTCTCGGCGATCTCGACCACGAAGTCATTCGGCACCAGGGTCCGGCCCTGGGCAACGATGGCGGCTCGGTCGTCCATCTCGCGCTGGACGGCGCTCGCCACCTCAACAGGCTGCAGGTCGGACTTGAAGGTCCGCGCGAAGGCGCCCTCTACCATGCCCTCAAGCCGCCGCTCAAAGCGCTGCAGGACTCCCACCGCGCCACCTCCCTTCGGATTCCACGCTCCGATCGTATCCGGGGCGCAAGAGCGCTCGCGGTCGTGCTAATCTAACTCGTCGTCTCGGGCGAGTGGCGGAACGGCAGACGCGCACGGTTCAGGTCCGTGTGTCCGAAAGGATGTGAGGGTTCAAATCCCTCCTCGCCCACAGTATTTCCTAGGAAGAGCGCAACGAGCCCGGTCACGGGACCACGATGACCGGGCATCGTGCGTGTCTGGCTAGCCAGCCTGGCACCGAGCCCGCGAGCCGGCGCCAGAAATGCCGCGGCGCTCCGATGACCAGTGCATCAGCGCAGAATTCCGCGGCTGCCGCGGCGAGTTCCCTGGCCGGGCTGCCGCGCCGGGTCCGCACGTGCACATCGATGTCGGCGCCGCCGGTCACCTGGTCCAGCTCGGCGAGCAGCCAGCGTTCCAGCGCCTCGATGTCTCGCTGCGCACCGACAACCTGCCCGGTCAGCGGCTCGCAGTAGACACCGGATGAGCAGACATAAAGCAGCAGCAGCGGCCGGCCGAGTCGCAGTGACACGCCAGCCGCATACGCCATCGCGTTCCGGCTTGAGGCCGAACCGTTATATCCCACGATTACCGGATGGTCGAGCCGGATCAGCGGCTCGGCATGCCGCTGCCGCGGCACTTGCTGCGGCCCTGCCGGCCGTTTGTGGCGCTGCGGCTCGCCTAGCGGCGCGCTCGGCTCTGCCTGGTCCATTGTCCGTGGATGCCCAACCAAGAGCGTTGTTACTCACATTCCTTGCAGGAACTATAAGCCAGCGGAGGCCAATAAGGTGAGTACTCATGGATGACTTCCTGACCGAGCTTTCTGCGATCACCGGAGCCGATCATGTCCTGACCGATCCTGACGTTACTGATGGGTACACGACGGACTGGACGCGCCGGTTCCACGGCCAGGCTCGCTGCGTCGTCCGGCCCGGCAATACGGACGAGGTGGCCGCGGTGATGCGCGCCTGCGCCCGCGCCGCGGTGCCCGTCGTCCCGCAGGGCGGCAACACCGGCTTGGTCGGCGGCGGCATCCCGCACGGCACTGGCGATAGCCAGGCCGGCCGTGTTGGCAAAGACAGCGCTGTTCTGGTGTCCCTGCGGCGGCTGGTCCGGCTGGATCCGGTCGATGTGCTGGCCACGCAGGTCACCGCGGGCGCCGGGGTCACCATCGCGAACCTGCGCGCGCACGCGGCGCGCGCCGGGCTTGAGTACGGCGTCGACCTGGCGGCCAGGGACTCGGCCACGGTCGGCGGCACGATCGCGACCAACGCGGGCGGCATCCAGACGATCAGGTACGGCCATACCCGGGCCCAGTTGCTCGGCGTCGAGGCGGTGCTCGCCGATGGCTCCGTGATCAGCCGGCTCGGCGGCCTCCAGTCCGACAACACCGGCTATGACCTGGCCCAGCTGCTGACCGGCAGCGAGGGCACGCTGGGCATCGTCACCGCGGCCAGGCTGCGGCTGTGGCGGCCCGAGCCGGTCGCCATGACACTACTGGTGGGAGTGGACGGCATCGCGGCAGCGGCCAGCCTGGCCGCGGAGATCCGCGCGCTGGTGCCCGGCATCCGCGCCGCCGAGTACTTCGAAGCGGCCGGCCTGGACCTGGTGCGCCGCCACACCGGCCTCGGCGCGCCGCTGGATAGCACGTATCCGGCCTATCTGCTGGTTGACATTACCGGCACAGCCGACATCAACAGCAGAGAGGATTTTGCAGAACGGCTGGTGGAGCTTCCCGTCCTGGCAGCCGCCGCGGTCGCGGTGGACGCGTCGGCGCGGGCCGCCTTGTGGGCATACCGGGAGCGGCACACCGAGTCGATCAGCGCCGCCGGCATCCCGCACAAGCTGGACGTTGCGTTCCCGCTGGCGCGGCTCGCCGGGTTCCGGGCCGAGCTGGACGAGGTGATCACCAAGGCAGAGGCCACGGCGATCGTGTTCGGCCATATCGCTGCGGGGAACCTGCACGTGAACGTGCTCGGGCCAGCGCCAGAGGATGAGGCGGTGGATGACGCGGTGCTCGCGCTCGCCGCGGCGCACGGCGGCACGATCTCGGCCGAGCACGGCATCGGCCGGGCCAAGGCCGCTGTGCTGCACTTGGCCAGGTCACCCGCGGAAATTGCGGCGATGCGCGCCGTTAAGAACGGGCTTGACCCGCTCGGCCTGCTGAATCCTGGCGTACTACTCGCCCACTAAGGCCTTTGACGTGGCACGATGAAGGCGTGAGCAGTGTGGGCGCGTGAGCGCGGTGGGCACGTGAATACCGTAAGCGACAGCACGGCGCGGACCGTCGTGGAGTGCGCGGCGGATGCGATCGTGGCGTTCGGCACCGATCGCACCGTGATGCTGTGGAATCCGGCCGCGGAGCGGATGTTCGGCTGGTCGGCCGCGGAAATCGTCGGCTACGAACCGCACATCATTCCGGAGGAGCTGAAGGCCGAGCACAACGCCGTCCTCGAGCGGGTCCGCGGCGGCGGGCAGATCTCGTTCGCCACCCGGCGGATCCGCAAGGACGGCTCGGTCATCGACGTGCGGATCGACACCAGCGCGCTGATCGACGGCAGTGCCAGCGGCGGCGGGGGCGACGTCACCGGCTGGGTGAACGTCTGCCACGAGGCCGGCGAAGACGACGTGGCCAGGCACTACATGGCCGAGCGGGCCAGGGTGGTGCGCCGCCTCGGCGACGTGGTCGCCGACATGAACGCTCAGCTGGAGCTGGAGTCCGTACTGGACCGGATCGCGGCCAGCCTGCGCGAGCTGACCGGCGCGGACGCCGGCGGGTTCGTGCTCATCGAGGAGGACATGCTCCGGCTGGTGAGCACGGCCGGGCTGCCCGCCCGGCTGCGCGGCCGCACCGCGACGCTGTCCCGCAGCCTGGTCGGCGAGCTGATGGCCTCCGGCAAGACGGTGATGATGGCGACTGCGGAATCCGGCGGTTTCGATGACCTGATCTGGTCCGCGCTGCCCGGGCTGCACACCATCGCGCTGTCGCTCTCGCATGTCGCTGGCAAGCCGTACGGCGCGCTGTACGCCCT
>Ga0302326_10033648_pt1 | contig 10179 bp, 5 predicted proteins | sample Palsa_T0_3_FD_202264 | JGI IMG/M metagenome (GOLD analysis project Ga0302326, IMG submission 202264) | Peat permafrost microbial communities from Stordalen Mire near Abisko, Sweden - Palsa_T0_3 | ecosystem: Environmental > Terrestrial > Soil > Palsa > Peat permafrost | place: Sweden: Abisko...
CTCAACCTCGCCAGCCCGCCCAGCGCCCGTCGGCCGAGCCGCCCGCCAGCCCCGGACGCCCCGCTGGCCCGCCCAGCGCCTGTCGACCGATCCCTTGAGCACCGTCGCCTCGCCCCACACGTAACAATCCACCCTGAATTAACATAGTTAACATTCGCCACATTTTGCGTGGTGGATCCGGGCTTGGCGGTGGATTGGGGTGTACGGGAATGCACCGGATCCGCCACGGAGCCCGGATCTACCACAAACTTTCGCGCCGTAGGCCCGCAATGGGTTCTCCGCAGGCTCGTGGGTACCGTGGGTCACACGGAGGACCGCGAACCGACGGTAGGTTGGCGGACGACCTAAGCGCCGCTGCCGCCGCGACCCGCCGCGACCCGCCGCAACCCGCTCGACCCCGCAATTCGCGGCAGCCGGCGAGGTCTGGGAGACTGAGAGCCTGATGGAATACGTAATCCTGATCATTGTCATTGCCGTCCTGGCGGTCGTCGCCGGCGGGTTGCTGTTCCTGCGGCCGGGCCGGGGGCGCAAGCCCGCCGCGTCGGCTGGCCAGCCTCCGGCAGGTCCGGCCACGCCCGCGCCCGGCGGCGGAGGAGCAGCCGAGAACGCCGAAGCAGACGCCGCCGCGCAAGCGCCCGCGCCCGCGACTACCGCCGCGGTGCTCGACCTTGAGCGGCCGCCGCCGTCGGCGGGGCGGATGGTGCGGCTGCGGGCCCGCCTGGCCCGGTCGCAGAGTTCGGTGGGGTCGGCGCTGCTTGGCCTGCTGTCCAGGGACCGGCTCGACGACGAGACCTGGGATGAGATCGAAGAGGTGCTCATCACCGCCGACGTGGGCGTGGTGCCCGCCCGGCTGATGGTCGATGACCTGAAGACCAAGGTGAAGGTCCTCGGGACCCGCGGGCCTGCCGAGGTGCGCGAGCTGCTCAGGACAGAACTGCTTGGCCAGCTCGGCGAGGACACCGACCGGTCGCTGCACACGTCACCGCATGGCGGGATGCCGGCGGTGGTGCTCATGGTGGGCGTGAACGGCACGGGCAAGACCACGACCTGCGGGAAGCTCGCCCGGGCGCTGATCGGGGACGGGCACACCGTCCTGCTCGGGGCCGCCGACACCTTCCGTGCGGCGGCGGCCGACCAGCTGCAGACGTGGGGCGAGCGGGTCGGGGCGCAGACGGTACGGGCCGACCGGGAGGGCGCCGACCCGGCGAGCGTGGCGTTCGAGGCGGTGAGCGAGGGCATTCAGAAAGGCATCGACGTGGTGGTAGTGGACACCGCCGGCCGACTGCACACCAAGGTCGGGCTGATGGACGAGCTCGGCAAGGTAAAGCGCGTGGTGGAGAAGCGGACCACGGTTGATGAGGTGCTGCTCGTGCTGGACGCGACCACTGGGCAGAACGGACTCAGGCAGGCCCGGGTCTTCGCCGAGGTGGTCGACGTCACGGGCATCGTGCTCACCAAGCTCGACGGCACCGCCAAGGGCGGGATCGTCATCGCTGTGCAACGCGAGCTCGGTGTTCCGGTCAAGCTGGTCGGCCTCGGTGAGGGACCAGATGACCTGGCGCCGTTCGACCCGGCCGCGTTCGTGGACGCCATCCTCGGCTGACATACCGATCACGCCCGCCGACGCACGTCTCGTGCCCGGTTTGACACATATAGTGCCGCATCCGGGAAATATGCTTGTAACAGATAACCGCGCTGTTTCACTTCGCCGACACATACCGACAGACCCGGTGAAACGTCGGCAGCGGATGGTCGGTATAGGACTCCGAAGGGACACACCCAGATGAAGCTGATCACTGCTGTCATCAAGCCGTTCAAGCTGGATGACGTAAAGGCCGCCTTGCAAGCGTTTGGCGTCCACGGCCTGACGGTCACGGAAGCGAGTGGGTACGGCAGGCAGCGCGGGCACACGGAGGTGTACCGCGGAGCTGAATACCAGGTCGACCTGGTACCCAAGGTCCGCGTTGAAGTCCTGTGCGAGGACGAGGACACTGACGACCTGATCGGAGTGGTCGTCAAGGCGGCGCAGACCGGACGGATTGGCGACGGGAAAGTCTGGTCGGTTCCGGTCGAGACGATCGTCCGGGTGCGGACCGGCGAACGCGGGCCGGACGCGATCTGACCGGCATCTTATGAGCGGTCCGGGGGACGCGTGCAAGCCATGACTTCGTTTGCTGCGGATCGTGCTCGCCGGACTACGCAAGTCGACAGGTGGCTGGCGGAGCTTCTCGGTGCCGAGGCCGGCGTGGCCCTGGTGGCGGTCGGCGGGTACGGGCGGAAGGAGCTGCTTCCCCGCAGTGACCTGGACGTGCTGCTGCTGCACGGTGGCCGCGATGACATCGCGGGCATCGCCGACCGGATCTGGTATCCCGTCTGGGATTCCGGTGCGGAACTCGACCACGCGGTGCGCACCGTGCCCCAGGCGCGACGGGTGGCGCGGGCTGACCTGAAGGTCGCGCTCGGGCTCCTGTCCGCCCGGCACGTGGCCGGTGACCCCGATCTGACCGAACGGCTCCGGGCCGGCGCGCTAGAGGACTGGCGGTCAGCTGCGCCCGCGCGGCTGGCCGAGCTGCACGGCGCCCACGACGAGCGCACCAGGACCTTCGGCGAGCTCGCCTTCCTGCTCGAGCCCGACCTGAAGGAGGCGAGGGGCGGCCTGCGGGATGTGCACGCGATCCAGGCGGTGGCGGCCGCGTGGGTGGCGCCCGCCCCAGGACCTAAGGTCCGCACGGCTTACGAGCAGATCCTTGACGCCCGGCACGCGCTGCACGAGGTCACCGGGCGTCGCCTGGACCGGCTCGTCCTCGAGGAGCAGGACGAAGTGGCCCGCGCGCTCGGCCTGCTCGACGGGGACGTGCTGCTGCGGATGCTGGCGGGTGCCGCGCGTACCGTCGCGTACGCGGTCGATCATGCTTTCCGCCAGGCGGACCGGCTCCGCGGGCGACGGCTGCGCCGCCGCCGCGCCGAGCGCCGCCCGCTGGCGGACGGAGTCGTGGAACAAGACGGCGAGGTAGTGCTGGCCCGGGTGGCCGATCCGGCCCGCGATCCGGCACTGGTGCTACGCGCGGCCGCCGCGGCCGCGCAGGCCGGGCTGCCGCTGGCGCCGCGGACGCTGGACCGGCTGACCGAATGCCCGCCGCTGCCCGTCCCCTGGCCGACCGCCGCCCGTGACTCTCTGCTCTCGCTGCTCGGCGCCGGCCAGGCCGCGGTCAGCGTGTGGGAGGCCCTGGACACCGAAGGCCTGGTGACCGCGCTGATCCCGGACTGGGAGCGGGTCAGGAACCGGCCGCAGCGCAACCCGCTGCACACCTTCACCGTGGACCGCCACCTAGCCGAGGCGGCCGCGCACGCCGCCGCGCTGACCCGTGAGGTCGCCCGGCCCGACCTGCTGCTGCTGGCGGCGCTGCTACACGACATCGGCAAGGGCTGGCCCGGTGATCACAGCGTCACCGGCGAGGTGGTGGCGCGGGACGTCGGCCGGCGGATGGGCCTGCCCGCCGCGGACGTGGACCTGGTCGCCTCGGCCGTCCGGCTGCACCTGCTGCTGCCGATGGTCGCGACCCGGCGTGACCTGGACGACCCGGTCACGGTGAAGCAGGTGGCGACGGCCGTGCGCAGCCGCGCCCTGCTCGAGCTGCTGCATGCCCTGGCCATCGCCGACGGGCTGGCCACCGGGCCTGCCGCCTGGAACGACTGGAAGGCCACCCTGGTCGCCGACCTGGTGCGGCGGGTGGCGGCGGTGCTCGACGGCGACCCGATGCCCGGGCCCGCACCGCTGCGCGACGACCAGCTGGCGCTGGCCGCGGCAGGCGACCCGGCGGCCACCGTGCGCGGATCCGAGGTGACCGTGGTCGCTCCGGACCGGCCGGGACTGCTCTGGCGCGCCGCGGGGGTGCTGGCCTCGCACCGGCTGGCGGTCCGCAGCGCGAACGCGACCTCGGTCGGGAATGTCGCCGTCACCGTGTTCGATGTGGAGCCTGAATTCGGCGATCCGCCTGACGCCACGCTGGTGGCCGCGGACCTGCGCCGGATGCTGATGGGACGGCTGGACGTCGAAGACCGCCTGGATCGCCGCGCGCGTGCCGTGCGGCCCCGCGGTGCCGCCGTCCCCGCGCCCAAGGTGACCCTGGTCGACGACGCGTCGGATACCGCGACCGTGGTGGAGGTGCGCGCGCATGACGCGCCGGGGCTGCTGTGGCGGGTCGGGCGGGCCCTGGGCGAATGCGGTCTGGACGTGCGCGCGGCCCGGGTGGAGACGCTCGGGGCCGAGGCCGTCGACGTGTTCTACGTGACCGACGGCGACGGCAAGCCGCTGGCAGGAGAAGACCTGCGCCGCGCGACCATGCACTCGGTCCTGACCGCGCTCGGAGATTTAATGCCAAACCGGTGGTCAGGGCGAAATGGCGGGGCCGCTCGGAGCCGACCGGACGCGGGTACCACGGACCGTTCGGTAGCCTGGTCCTGTGTTTGACACCCTATCTGACCGGCTGACGCAGGTTTTTTCCTCTCTGCGCGGCCGGGGACGCCTGTCCCCTGCTGACATTGACGCCACGGCCAGGGAAATCCGGATCGCCCTGCTTGAGGCGGACGTCGCCCTGCCGGTCGTCAGGCAGTTCATCGCCCGGGTCAAGGAGCGAGCCAACGGTGAGGAAGTCTCCGGCGCGCTGAACCCGGCCCAGCAGGTCATCAAGATCGTCCACGAGGAACTCGTCGGCATCCTGGGCGGCGAGACGCGGCGGCTGCGGTTCGCCAAGGTGCCGCCGACCGTGATCATGCTGGCCGGCCTGCAGGGTGCGGGCAAGACCTCGGTGGCGGCCAAGCTCGCGTTGTGGCTCAAGGGGCAGGGCAACACCCCGATGCTCGTCGCCGCCGACCTGCAGCGGCCCAACGCGGTGCAGCAGCTTCAGGTGCTGGGGGAGCGCGCGGGGGTCCCGGTCTACGCGCCGCAGCCCGGCAGCGGCGTCGGCGACCCGGTGGCCGTGGCGCGGGACTCGCTGGAGGAGGCGAGGCGCCGCCAGCAGAACATGGTCATCATCGACACCGCGGGCCGGACGGGCGTCGATCAGGAGATGATGGCGCAGGCCGTCGCGATCAGGGACGCTACCCAGCCGGACGAGATCTTGTTCGTGGTCGACGCGATGATCGGCCAGGACGCGGTGGCGACCGCGCAGGCGTTCCAGGACGGGGTCGGTTACGACGGCGTGGTGCTGACCAAGCTCGACGGCGACGCACGCGGCGGGGCCGCGCTGTCCATCGTGGAGCTGACCGGCCGTCCGATCATGTTCGCGTCCTCGGGGGAGAAGCTCGAGGACTTCGACGTGTTCCATCCGGACCGGATGGCGTCGCGGATCCTGGACATGGGTGACATCCTCACCCTGATCGAGCAGGCCGAGAAGAACTTCGACGCCGATCAGACCGCGTCGCTGGCGGGACGGCTTGTCTCCGGCGAGAGCTTCACCCTCGAGGATTTCGTCGAGCAGCTGTCGATGGTGCGCAAGCTGGGCCCGATCGGGAACCTGCTCGGCATGCTGCCGGGCGCCGCGAAGAACCGGGAACTGCTCGCCCAGGTCAACGACCGCGACCTGGACCGGGCGGAGGCGATCGTCCGGTCCATGACGCCGCAGGAACGCCGCGATCCGAAGATCATCAACGGCTCCCGGCGGGCGCGCATCGCTAACGGGTCCGGCGTCGCCGTCGGCGAGGTCTCGCAGCTGGTCACGAACTTCTTCGAGGGCCAGAAGCAAATGAAGGCGATGTTCAGCGGGGGCATGCCGGGCATGCCCGCGATGCCAGGTATGGGCGCGGCCCGGCGGGCGGCGACCAAGTCGGCCCGCAAGAAGGGCGGCAAGAAGAAGGCCGCGCCGCGCAGCGGCGATCCGCGGCGTGCCGCCGAGATCGCGCGCGCCGCAGGCGCGGCCGAGCCGGCCGCCCCGGCGGTCCCCGGCCTGGGCGCGGCAGGCCTGGGTAATCGGGACGGTCTTCCCGGTGGCCTGCCTGAGGGTTTTCCCGAGAGCCTGGCCGACGGGCTCGCCAACCTGCCGCCCGGCCTGAACTTCCCGTCCCAGACGCAGGGCAACGTGCCCGCCGCGTTCCGCGGCGGCAAGCGCCGCGACAAGAGGAAGTTACTCCGGGTTGAGGGCGCGCACCGTCTCGACGGTGTCGGCCTCGGCGGCGGTCTTGTCCTCGCGGTAGCGGAGCACCCGGGCGAAGCGCAACGCGAGGCCGCCGGGGTAGCGGGGGCTACGCTGGACGCCGTCGAAGGCGATCTCCACGACAAGCTCGGGCCGCACGTACACGGTGTAGGAATCCCGGTGATCCTCTAGCGCGAGCAGCCGTTCGGTCTGCCACGTCAGCAGCTCGTCGGTCAGGCCCTTGAACGTCTTGCCCAGCATGACAAAGCCGCCCGTGTCAGGGTCGCGGGCGCCTAGGTGCAGGTTGGACAGCCAGCCCCGGCGTCGCCCGTGACCCCACTCGACGGCCAGCACCACCAGGTCCAGGGTGTGCCTGGGCTTGACCTTGATCCATCCGGAGCCCCGGCGGCCGGCCGCGTACGGGGCGCCAAGCGACTTGACCACGACGCCTTCGTGCCCGTGCGCGAGCGCGTCGCGGAAGAACTCGCTCGCTTCGGCGACCGAGCCAGTGACCAGGCGGGGCATGAGCAGCTCAGGCGGCACGGTCCGGGCCAGCTCGGCGTGCCGGCTCCTGTCGGGCAGGTCGATCAGGTCCGACCCCTCCAGATGCAGCACGTCGAACAGGAACACCGAGAGCGGGACGGCCGGGGTTTCGGGATCTGCGCCCTGGCTGGCGGTGCGGGCCGCGGTGTCCTGGAAGGGCAGCGGCCTGCCGTCTGCCCGCAGCGCGATCAGCTCGCCGTCGAAGACCGCCGCGCGCGCCGGCACCTTGGCTAGGGCGGCCACCACCTCCGGGAGCCGGCCGGTGATCTCATCCAGGGTCCTGGTGAACAGGCGCACGGCGCCTTCGGCCAGATGGGCCTGGATCCTGATGCCGTCGAGCTTCCACTCCACCGCGCACTCCGCCGGAGCCGGGCTTTCCGCCGGAGCCGGGCTTTCCGCCGGAGCCGGGCTTTCCGCCGGAGCCGGGCTTTCCGCCGGAGCCGGGCTTTCCGCCGGAGCTGCCGCGGCTGCCCGGGCCGGGACGGCCGTTTGAGCCGAGACCTTGGCCAGGGCATCGGAGATACTCGAGGCGCTGGCCGCGAGCATCGGCCGGACCGGTCGGCCGACCTCCAGGCCGAAAGCGTCCAGCGCGTCACGGCCACCCGCGAACGCCGCGGCGGCTACCGCTCCGAGCGAGCCGCGCAGCATCATCGCCCGGCGAACCTGCGCCACCGGCACACTAGCCGCGCGGGCCACGGCTTCGGTCATCACTCCTTCCAGCGCTCCCTGCCGGAGTTCGCCGGATAGCAGGCCGTAAAGGAACTCCTGCTCGATCTCCGTGGCGCGGCCGAACAACCCGCTGACCAGCGCCTTCCGCGCGGCCGTCGCCCCCTTGCCGGAGATCGCGCCGATCGCGGAGAAACCAGAGTCCACCTCGGCCAGGGTCAGCGTAGGGGTGGCCGCCGGGGCGAACCCGCCCCGCAGCGTGGCCCAGCCGACGCCGATCTGCCGCTGCGGCAGCTCCCCGGACAGGTACGCGACGGCGATCGGCACCTCCAGCGGCCCAGCCTGGCGGAGCGCGGCGGCGAGCGCCTCGATCTTGGCGAGCCGGGCGCTCGTCGTGGCCACGGCCCGCGACACCGCGGCGATCTCAGCTAGGAGCACGCGACCAGCCTCGCTCAGCCGAAGATCATTCGAAGACCATAAAGTCACGGAGCTCGTCCACCCGGTCCGGCGTCAGCGAGGTGTAGGCGCACAGCTCGTCGGCGCTGGCGAACCTGCCGAGCTTGTCGCGCGCGGCGAGCACGTCGCTCACCTCGGCCGCGGACAGGCCCAGCGACGCGGCCAGGACGGCGGCGGGCACGTGGTTGACGTCGACCAGGCCACCGTCGTCGTATTCCCTCGGCAGGTCGGGCCGGCCGATCCGCAGGTCCCTGGCCAGGCTGGGGTTGGTCGCGACCAGATGCCTGGCGTCCTTCCTGCGTTCGATCCGGCCCTGAGCCTGCGCCACGGCCTGTCGGTTACGCTGCCGCGGGCTCAGCGGCATCGACGTGCCCAGCGGCGACAAGCCCCGCGACGGGCGGAACACGATGGCTGCGTGCACCGCGGCACAGCCGGCCAGCACAATAAGCAAGCCGCCGACTGCCGCGCTGCCACTGCTGTCGGTCTTGATCACAGCGAGCGCGACGATCATCGCCACGGTCGCCGCCAGGTAAGCCGCGAACACCGCCCAGTCCTTGGCCCGCCGCTGGATCACCGCGTAGGCCAGGAAGGGGACGAAGGACAGGAAACCGATCGACCAGATCGGCACCGAAGCCCACAAGATCGGTCGCAGCAAGCTGCCGCCCGTCCGGGTCTCCTGCCCCTGCAAACCCTGCCCCTGCAAACCCTGCCCCTGTGAACCCTGCCCCTGTGAACCCTGCCCCTGTGAACCCTGCCCCTGTGAACCCTGCCCCTGTGAACCCTGCCCCTGTGAACCCTGCCCCTGCCGACCGGCTCCCAGTGAAGCCGCCCTCCGTGAAGCCGCCCCTCGCGGAGCCGGCGGCTGCGGACCGTTCGAGCCGGCTGGTGTCATCGGATCACTGCCCCTCCCGTAAGCCTGCCTAGCCTCAGCTGTGCCGTCCGCCCCGCCGTCGTCCCAGACCCCCAAGGCCCCCAAGCCCGCGCCGGCTGCCGCTGCCGGGCGCCCAGAGCCAGTATCCAACCGGAAACAGCCGGACGTGCAGGTGATCGTCGATGAGTCCCCACAGCCCACGCCGCGCGTACAGCGCGATCAGCATCGCCGCCAGCCCGAGGATGATCAGGTACCAGGCATTGTAGGAGGAAAGCGTCTGCTGCAGGACGATGTACACGATGGTGCCCAGGATCGGCCCCTCGATCGTGCCGAGCCCACCGATGATCACAGCGAACGCCATCTTGGCCGTCCATTCCACGCTGAACACGGCGCTGGGCTGGACGATGAGTGAGCTGACGGCGAGCAGCGCGCCCGCCGCTCCGCAGCCGATCCCGGCCACCACGAAGACCAGCATCCGGGCCAGGCCGACCTTCGCCCCCGAGCTGCGCGCAGCTACCTCGTCGTCGCGGATGGCGGTGAGCACCAGGCCCACCCGTCCGCGCAGCATCAGGTACGTCGCGACCAACGCCACGACGGTCACGGCCAGCCCGATCCAGTAGGTGTCGGCCAGCAGCAGCGTCGGGCTGGTGTTGGGCGTGTTCGGCAACGACTCCCCGGTGCCGCTGCCGAGCGAGGGGAACTTCTCGATGATGAGCATGACGGTCGTCGCGAGCACCCAGGTGGCGATCGCGAAGTACCCGCTGCGCAGCCGGGAGACCAGCCACCAGAGCGGCAGCGCGGCCACCCCGCAGCCGACCGCCGCGACGGGGAGCGCGTCGAACATCGGGATGTTGTGGATGTTCAGGAACAGCACGAAGTACGCACCGAGTCCCACGAACGCCTGCTGCCCCACCGATACCAGGCCCGCGTAGCCGGCCAGCAGGTTCCACATACAGGCCATCGTGAGAATGATGAACGCCTGCACCATGATGCTGGTGGTGCTGGAGTAAACGATGTAAGGGAAGAGCGCGAGCACGACGACGACGATGAGCGCGCCTCCACCAGTCCAGGCCACGTTCCTGCGTGACCGGGTTACACGGAATTTTTCGGCCGAACGGGCAGTGGTTTCAGTGGTCGCGCTCATGACTGCGCTCTCCGCCCGGTAAGGCCCTGGGGCCTGAGTATCAGTACCACCAGGAACACGATGTACCCGGCCAGGAACCCGTCGGAGGAGTTGATCTGGCTGCCGATCTGCTGGGCGACGCCCAGCACGATGCCGCCGAGCAGGGTGCCCCACAGGGACCCGATCCCGCCGATCACCACCGCGGCGAACGCGAAGAGCAGGATCGTGTCGGTGCCCGTGGTCGGCGAGAACTGGGACGTCAGGCCGGACGCGATGCCGGCCAGCGCCACCGTGCCGAACGCGATCGCCGCCGCGATCCCGAACACGTGCCGGTAGTCCACGCCGGACATCTGGGCCGCTTCCTGGTCGTCCGCCACCGCCCGGATGAG
>Ga0302326_10033649_pt1 | contig 10179 bp, 8 predicted proteins | sample Palsa_T0_3_FD_202264 | JGI IMG/M metagenome (GOLD analysis project Ga0302326, IMG submission 202264) | Peat permafrost microbial communities from Stordalen Mire near Abisko, Sweden - Palsa_T0_3 | ecosystem: Environmental > Terrestrial > Soil > Palsa > Peat permafrost | place: Sweden: Abisko...
CGTACGGCAGCTTTCTACCACCGAAAGGATCGCTCCGATCTTTCGGTCCCGCCTGGTTTTCTTGGGAAAGTCGTCAGACTGATTGGAACATCCTTCCCGTGGGGGGCCTTTCCGGATGAGCCTCTAGACCTGGCTGGCCATCGCGCAAGAATCTAGCCGAACAGATGGGCTCCGACCAACGAGATTTCCGCGTTTGCGACCGGATGCCGATTTCCTGAGAATCACAACGGGGTGATCCCAGGTTAAGATAATTGTTTCTGCGATTGCGCAGGACGCAGCCTGGTTCGGGGTGCGATTGTGATCCGGGCCAAAGGCCTGAAGAAAAGAGAACAATGGCAGAATCCCCGATTACTCCGCGTGAGAAAGACTTTGCCGCATGGTATCAGGACGTCGTGTTGCAGGGCGACATGGCCGAACCGGCAGAGATTGTCAAAGGCTGTATGGTTATCAAGCCGAACGGCTATGCTGTCTGGGAGGTACTGCAGCGGGAACTCGACGACCGCTTCAAGGCCACCGGACACCAGAACATTTATCTTCCGCTGCTCATTCCGCAGAGTTTTTTCAAAAAAGAGGCCGAGCATGTGGAAGGTTTCGCGCCCGAGTTGGCGATTGTCACGATTGCCGGCGGAAAAGTGTTGGAGGAACCTTACGTCATTCGTCCGACCTCGGAAACCATCGTCGGACATTTTTTTGCCAAGTGGATCAAAAGCTATCGTGACCTGCCCGTGCTGATCAATCAATGGGCGAATGTGCTGCGTTGGGAGCTGCGTACCCGAATGTTCCTGCGGACGACGGAGGTCTTGTGGCAGGAGGGGCATACCGCGCACTCATGCCACGACGAAGCGCTCGAGGAGACGTTACGCATCCTGGACATTTACGCCGAAGTGGCCGAAGACGTAATGGCAATGCCGGTGATCAAAGGGGGCAAAACGAAGGCGGAGAAGTTTGCTGGTGCTGTCCGGTCGTACTCGATCGAGGCCATGATGCAGAACGGCCTGGCGCTGCAGGCGGGCACGAGCCATGACCTGGGACAGAATTTCGGCAAGGCATTCGACGTGCAATTCCAAAGCAACGAAGGCAAACTGGATTATGTCTGGCAAACCAGCTGGGGCGTGAGCACGCGGCTGATCGGTGGGCTGATCATGACCCACTCGGACGATCGGGGGCTGGTGCTGCCGCCGAAGGTCGCGCCGCAATCGGGCGTCCTGGTGCCGATCTTCCGCAAGGATGAGGAACGCGCGCAAGTGATGGAGCGAGCCACGAAGCTGGCAAAAGATCTTGGAGCGCACATCGACACGCGAGATGGGCTGACACCGGGTGCCAAGTTCTTTCACTGGGAGCGCCGCGGTGTGCCGGTTGTATTCGAGTTGGGCCCGCGAGACGTGGCCGCGGGGTAACATTGTGATGAAGCGCCGGGACACGGGAACGAAGGAAGTGGTCCCCCAAGCGGAAGTGGTGGGAAAGTTCGCCACGTTGCTGGAGGCGATACAGAACGACCTCTACGCCCGGGCCAAACAGCGGCTGAAGGACAACACGGTGCTGGCCAATTCTCTCGACGAGGTCAAGTCGATCCTCAACGACGTGACAGCCGAGAAGGGTGGCGGAAAGTTTGTCATGGTGCACCTGAAAGACGATCCCCAGAACGATGCGAAGATCAAGGCATTCAAGGCCAGCGTGAGGAACATCCCCGCGGTGGATGAGTACGACGGAGCGGGCAAGTGCATCTTGACGGGGGAGACCGTGGACCGGCGCGTCGTGATCGCGAAGGCGTACTAGTAGCAGAATAGGGGCCGCTGCCCGGAACCGCAGGGCTGCGTTCAATCGTGTATTGGGAGGCAGGGAGCAGTACTGATGGAGAAGGTGCACCGCAACGCCGGAGGAATTACCTGCATTCACCTCCTGTTTTTCTGCTCTGGATTTCCGGCTCTGATTTATCAAATCGTCTGGCAAAGAGCGCTGTTTGCCATCTGTGGACTCAACACTGAGTCCGTCACGATCGTGGTCAGCGGTTTCATGCTGGGTCTGGGACTCGGGAGTTTAATCGGTGGAATGCTTTCGGGTAGCCGACATTTCGCGCCAGTCACACTGTTTGCCATGGCTGAGTTGTTCACGGGGATCTTTGGAATCGGGTCGCTGAAGCTCTTTCATTGGTTTGCCGATTTCACCGCGGGAACGTCGCCCCGAGAAACAAGCCTGACCGGTTTCTTCGTGATTGTTCTATCGACGCTGCTCATGGGAGCTACTCTACCGCTCCTTGTCGAATTCTCGGTGCGTTCGTCACGTAATGTCGGGTCTGCGGTTGGAGGCCTCTATTACGCAAACTGTCTGGGATCCGGGTTTGCGTGCTTTCTGGCGGCATGTTGGTTGATGCGGTATTTGGGCCAGTCGGGTTCGGTTCGGTTTGCGGCCGCCGTGAATGTATTGGTGGCGACCGGCGCCATGATCTACGATTTTCGATGGCGACCATCGAGGAGTGACGATTCCTGTCGTGCGTCGGACCTTAAGGCCGTCAGTCCCGGCAGCCTGCTGCCCTATTCTCTCGCGCTTGGTTGCTCGGCTTTCTCGGGTTTCGCGGCGCTTTCCTACGAGATCATCTGGTATCGCTTGCTGATGTTTGGTTCGGGTGACACGGCTGCTGTGTTCGCATCGTTGCTGGGTGCCTATCTCTTCGGTCTGGCTCTTGGGTCGAGATCGGTCGAGCGATACTCGCGAAACCACGACCGCGAAACTGCGGTACGTAGATTGAGTGCGGTCCTGTTTCTTTCTGCCATGTTTGCATTTGCCGTAGGTCCGCTTTCTGCCTTGGCTCTGAGGTTTACGTCTCCCGACAGCGTGGGAAGTAGATGGCCTGGTTCCATCCTCTTGCTACTGGTTTGCGCTGGTGCGAGCTTTTTCGGGGCAACATTTCCGCTGGTCGCGCATGTTTCCGTGAATCCGGCAGGCCGAGCGGGCGCCTCACTCAGCTACCTGTATGGGGCGAATATCGTTGGCTCGACGTTTGGAACACTGCTGGTGGGCTACATTTTAATGGACTACTTGTCCGTGTACACCATATCGATACTACTTCTGCTCGGGGGTGCTTTCTTCGCCGCGGCGGTTTTTGTTGCTTTCCTCCGCCCGCGCTTTCGGCTGCGACCCGGATTCGCATTGGCTGTCACAGCCATGTTCCTGATGATGGTCGTCACCCGGCCGTTGTTCCGGACGTTGTACGATCGCTTGCTCTTCAAGGACAAATATCCAGCATCGCACTTTCAGGAAATCGTTGAAACTCGCAGTGGCACGATCGGAGTTACTCCTGGCGGCACAGTATTCGGAGGCGGGGTATACGATGGCCGCTTCAACATCGACCTGCTGCACGATGTCAACATCGTCCTCCGTCCCTTTGCGCTTAGCGCATTTCATCCCGCACCGCGTCGAGTTCTGATGATCGGACTCGGATCGGGCTCATGGGCGCAGGTCGTGGCCAATCATCCGCAGGTCGAAAGCCTGACGGTCGTCGAGATCAATTCGGGTTATTTGAAGCTCATTCAAGAACGACCAACCGTAACCAGTCTTCTTAGCAACCCGAAAGTACGTATCGTCATCGATGATGGTCGCAGATGGCTGTTGTGGAATCCGGCGACAAAGTTTGATGCAATCGTAATGAATACGACCTTTTACTGGCGTAATCACGCCAGCAGTTTGCTTTCGATTGAGTTTTTGCAAATGGCGCGCAAGCACCTCAGGCCGGGTGGGGTGTTCTTCTATAACACCACCGGATCGGAGGATGTGATTGCGACTGCATTAGCCGTATACCCCTATGCTTTGCGTTTTGTTAACTCCGTGGCTGTGAGCGATGCTCCACTTGTGTTTGATCGCGTGAGATGGAGAGCGGTCCTGTTGAACTACGTTATCGATGGAAAGCATGTCATCAACGCGAACGACCCTCTACAGATGAAGAAACTGGACGAGATTGTCGGTATACCGGAGGACCCAACTGGACGCACTTTGAATTCAGTGGAAAACAACCGTCAGCTTCGAAGCCGGCTGCAGAACCGCCTAATCATAACCGATGACAACATGGGGCTGGAGTGGCGCTGAGCTTGACGTCGCCTTGGAGTGGCGGGGTTTTCTGCAGTCGCACTGGCCTTGATTCGGAGCATCACGATGGCCGGGGCTTTTCTGGCATTTGATTGCGAGAATCAGCACAACGCTCTGGGGCGCTTGGGGATGCGTTTCTCAGGCACTCAAACGTAAGAATCTGTGAGCCGGGAATCGGTGCGCGCCATCTCTTCATCTTTCCAATCGCGGCTACACGAGGCAAATGGATGGTTCGGACGCGAGAGGGCTTACGGCGGTATACTGGCAGAGGCGTATCGGACGCCGCCGTGTCCGCGGGGAAGGCCGAGCCTACCGATGAGAGTGCTGCTCACAATTTAGAGACGAATCTTCTTTTTCGCCTGTTACGCGGACCCAGGCAATGCTCGAAAAGGAGATCGTCATGCCTAGGAACCCCTTCAATCCTCGGTCAACGCGCCGTTTGCCAGCCCATCCCAACTTAGGGCAACTGCGAAAACAAGCGAAGGACCTGCTTAAAGAGTATCGCGCGGGCGACGCCGCGGCCATCGCGGAAACAAAACAATTCGAACACCACCCTGATCCCTCAAGATTTGCTCTCAGTGACGCCCAGCGAGTCTTGGCGCGCGCTTACGGCTACGAGAGCTGGCCCAAGCTGAAGGCCTTTGTCGATGGAGCCACGATAGCCAGGTTTGCTGAAGCGGTGAAAACCGGCAATCTCAAACAGGTTGAAACCATGCTCACGTCACGCCCCGAGTTGATCGGCATGGACATGGCCGAAAACGACGAGCATCGCGCGCTGCACTATGCAGTGTTGCGTAGGGATCTGTCGATGGTGCGTCTGCTGATGGAAGCCGGTGCCGACGCCCGCAAGGGAATCTGGCCGCACCGCGATGCTACTTCCGCCCTGGCCATCGCGAGAGACCGCGAATATCACGATGTTGTTGCCGTGATTCAGGAAGCGGAGTTCGGTCGCCGTCAGGAGCTGAGCTGTCCGAACACTACAATCTCTGCGCTCGAGGATCACCTCCACGCGGCAATCGCTAAGGGTGACAATGAAACAGCCATGAGCCTGCTAAATGAAGATCCCATCCTGCTGAACGCTTGCGACCGCGATGGCGCAACGCCGCTGCATATAGCGGCCGAAGAGAGGAATGTCGAGCTTGTTTCCTGGTTGCTGGATAAGGGCGTCAGCGCCCGTAGGCAAGACTTGAATAGCCGAACGCCCCTCGACCGAGCCGCGCTTGCTGTTGATCCGCTCAACCAGAATGCGCCGAAATTTCCTGCGATTGCCAAACTCCTATTGGAGCGTGGCGCAGACCTGACTGTTCGCGCCGCGGTTGCTGTGGGCGATTTGCCTCGCATCCGGGAATTCGTTCACACAAATCCTGACTTGTTGCGGGAGATAAGTTCCGAGGGTGGACTCCTCAGCGTTGCTGTAAAACACAGGCAGGTTGAGGCGATCCGATTGTTGCTGGATCTGGGCGCTGATGTAGATGAGCGCATGGTATTGAAAGAGCTGGAAGAGCCTACCCCAAGCTGGGGAATGCCACTTTGGTACGCAGCACGAGCGGGATACCTGGACATCGCCAAGTTGCTTCTGGACCGCGGCGCCGACCCCAACGCGAATGTCTATGCCTCAGGATGGCCGCTCCGCAATGCGTGGGTTCATAAACACGAATCGGTCAAGGAATTGTTGCTCGAGCGAGGAGCGAAAGTCCATCCCTATATGCTGGCTGAGTTTCATGACGTTCGAGCGGCGGAACGGTTGCTTGCGGCAGACCCGAGTGAGGAAGTAGCCAGTGAGTTGGTTTGGTCGGCGGCCGACCATGGGTGCCCGGAGATTGTTGATTTGGCCCTACGATATCTGACCTGGCCTGCGGACGACCGGCGATGGCATTGGGTGCTCATTCAGCCAATCCGCGGTGCAAATGCCAGCACACGGGAGAGTGACGGCCACTTCAAGAGCATGGCGGCCCTGTTGCGACACGGGGTCGACCCGAACGTTACTCGTTTCGGTGCAAGTGCGCTTCACTATGCGGCTGCGGGTCGCGGGCAGCTCGAAGATGGAGATCGCGCGCGGTTTGGATCCATGCTGCTCGACTATGGCGCCAGGCTGGACGTGCGAGACGATCTACTCAAGTCGACGCCTCTCGGATGGGCATGTCGTTGGGGCCGCCAAAAGCTGGTCGAATTGCTCATCGAACGCGGCGCAAATATCCATGAACCTGACGCCGAACCCTGGGCAACACCCAAAGCCTGGGCAGCGAAGATGAAGCATGAGGCTATAATCGCCGCTCTGCATAAGGACTCGCGACGCAGGGAACCACCATCGAGCAGGAGAGTGCGCGGACCGAAATAGCGAAGCCAAACAGAGCGTCGCCCGAGCCTTCGAATTGCTGAACCAGGCCGGCCGAGGCCCTCAGACAAGATCGAGACGGAGCGATACCTACGGTCTCCTGAGAGCGCAGATTGAGGGCTACGCTGAAACCACCCGGCCGATGAAAGCCGTCGAAGCCGATCAGCAACTGTTGCACAAGCTGATGGCATGGAACCCAACTTTGAGAACGATCTCGGCGATGCGACCTGCATCGCGCGTGCTTGAACGGCGCTCGCCGACCCTGTCCGCCGCGTCGGACGAACCGACGAGGCCGTGCGGCTTGAGGCACAGAGAACAGAACTCTGGAATCACTGAAAAGCTTCGAAATGCTCAATTTCTGCTTCGCCAATCCCTAGCCATGTCGCCCCTCGCGCCGCTTTCCGCTCCGCAGCCGCGCATTAGAACAGCCTGGGCACCAGAGCCATCACATTCCCGAACGGGCCCGTCAACTTTGCCGGGAACCTGGTCCCGCAATAAATCCTTGGCCCTCCTGTCGTCTTTTGTCCGGCGTTTCCGATTTCCTGAACAGAGGGGCACGCTGGTCGGAGCAAGTCCGGGTAAAAAGCAGAGGGCGCTCTTGCCCGTGCATTCTCTACTGCCAGGCGTGCACAACGCATTATCCCGGAGGAGGATGTATGAAAAAACGAGTGATTGCGGTTGTATTCGGGTTGAGCCTGTTGGCGTTCGCCGGAGCAGGACAGCCGCAGACTCTTATCTTTGAAGTGCAAGTTCCTTTTCCCTCTGTGGTCGGAAACCAGACCCTGCCAGCGGGTGCGTATCAGGTCGAGCGATTGCTGCGACGACCCGTCGAAGCTGACCAGGTCGGCATGATCGCTATCCGCAGCATCGACCCACGACTATACAAGGCTGTCGTCACCAACCTCGTGCGTCGGTCTCCCGGCTCGCGCAGCAGTTCGCGGTTGGTGTTCGCCAATCATGATGGCCGGCGTTACCAAAGTCGGCGTAAAGCCCCTGCCTTCAGGCGTGGGGAGTATCAACTATCCGGAGTGCGCATCGAAGGAGAGAAGGGTCATCAGATTCCGAATGCCGCTCATGAATCGGAGCTTGTCGGATCCGATGCCCCTCAGGAAGAGGTTGTGCTGGCGGAATTACGTTAGATGGGGAGGCTGGTCTGCTTCGACCCTCACCCGAGGAAGGGGCAGAAGCAGATGGGGAAAGATAGGGCGGCGTCATTCTCTGTCCCGGCCTCCTGAAGGCTGATTCGCCAAACTGTCGTAGTCAGTACAAGTGCGGAGGGTTGCGGCTAGGAAGCGGGGTTAACCGGCTAGGAGGAGAGCTCCCGAGCTGGAGGTTAGGGTCGCTAATGCGCTCATCAAGGATTTCCGCTACCAGCTCACCGTCATCGTCAGTTCGCACCAGCGATTGTCGTGAAGAAGATCGAGAATCGTCTGCCAGGCAGCATCGGCCGGGGGCTATACCAGCGTCGGGTTCTTGCTCGCGCCGGCTCCCAGCTTCGAATCCGCCGATAACTGCCCTGCTGGTTCCGAGGGATTGCTGCATACCGCTCGATTTCGTCCCTTACTTTTGGCTTCGCGCAAAGCCGAATCGGCTTCCTGTAAGACCTGGTTTACGTCGAGCACGCTTCTCCTTGTAGAGCTGACGCCGATGCTCACCGTAACTTGGACGGCAAACTTTTCGATCAAGAACTTCTCACTCGCTACTGTCTGACACAGCCGCTCGGCAACCACCATGGCATGATTGATCGGACAATTCGGCGCCACAATCAGATACTGTTCCCCTCCAAAGCGTCCCACCGAATCGTGCAGCCGCAAAGGCGAAGTCATTTTGGGAGCCAACTGCTGGATTATCAGGTCGCCCGCCGACTGCCCGTAGGCTTCGTTGATGGTTTTCAGGTGATCGATGTCCACCAGCAGCAGGCTCACTCTTCGGTCTTCGCCCTCACAATGCAAAACAGTCTGGTTCAGCAGTTCGATGATCGCTTTCCGGGTGTAGAGTCCGGTCAAAGAATCATGAGTCCCGCGATATTCGGTGGTCTCCAAAGCGGAGGCGAGCTGCGTCTCCAGTCCGAGTATCCGCGCCCCGACTCCCAGTCTGGCGCGCAATTCCCGCGTGTCATATGGCTTTTTCAAGTAGTCGTCCGCCCCCGCGTCCAAGCCTGCGAGGATGTCCGCTTTCGCTCCCTTCGAGGTCAGCAGCAATATGTAGGTGTAGGGCTTGCGCGGAGTGGCGCGCAGTTTCCTGATGACTTGAATGCCGTCTAAACCGGGCATCACCCAGTCCAGGATCGCGAGCTGCGGGCCATCCGGCCTTAGCAATTCGCGCTGCGCGTCCAGTCCGTTGTGCACCGTCTTGGCCTGATAGCCCCACTTGGTCAACAGACTGCTCAACAACCTGCACGAGATCCGATCGTCATCCGCGATCAGGACTCTTGACATATTTCCTCCTCAACCTGCCCAATGCTTTGTGCAGCGCTTGGACCTCCTGTTTGAGCCGCGCCAGCGCTTCGTCAGCGCGCCCCCAGTCATGGATCCTTCCCATTGTCTCCAACACCAGCGCTGCTTCGCTTGCGGACCGGCTCCCGAAAACGCTCACCGTACCTTTCAACTTGTGCGCGGCCCGAGCCAGGCCAACCGCATCCTGGCGGGCTGCGGCATCCAGAACTTGCTCGAGCAGCAGAGGTGAGTCAGCCAAGAAAATGTCGATTATTTCGAGCAGAAGCTCCTCGTCGCCTTCCAGCTGGTTCAGAAATTCAACCTCATCCAGAACGTTCCTGGCTATGATCTCCTCGGCCATGATCGCGCAGCCGACGGCCTCGCTCGGTCCGATCTCAGGGGTTTTCTTTGCCATAGGGTTGGCTGCTGGCGGCTGGGTTGACAGGCTTTCTCTCGAGTGGGTGACTCGATTTCGGGTTTGGCGGGCAAGCACCCCCAGCAGTTCCTGGCGTTGTATCGGCTTGGACAGGTAGTCGTCCATCCCAGCCTGCAAACATCGTTCGCGATCCCCAGTCATAGAGTGCGCGGTTACGGCCACAATCGGCACATGCCGCCCCGTCGTTTGCTCTTCCTGGCGAATCTGGCGGGTGGCTTCGAGGCCGTCCAGTTCGGGCATCTGTACGTCCATCAGAATCAAATCGCAGTCAACTTCCCGCCACCGGGTCACGGCTTCAGCGCCGTTCACCGCCACCGAGACCCGATGTCCCGCCCCCTCCAGCAGCACAGTGGCCAGCTTCTGATTCACCGGATTATCCTCCGCCACAAGTATGTTCAGGGGAAATGCAAATCCAGGAGGGGGCTGCTGCTTCACCGTTGGCGCGGGAGCGGGGCTTGGCGATGGCAGTTTTCCCAAAATCCTAAGCATCGACTTCAGTAGGTCGGAAGGCTTTATGGGCTTCACTAAGAACGCGCCCACTCCCAACTCCCGGCACTTGGCCGCGCTAAGGCTGTGGTCCGAAGAGGTCAGCATCATGATGGCCGCGTTCTTCAACTCCGCCTGCGGCCGCATCCGGTGGATCACCTCGAATCCGTCCATTTCAGGCATCTGCTGGTCCAGCAAAACCAGCCGGTACGGGCGACCGGAAAGCGTTGCTTCTTCCAGGCGCTTCAATCCTTCCTCCCCGGAAGCTGCCTCCTCGGGCTGCATCTGCCACCGCTCGGCCAGCTTGCGCAGCACCGAGCGATGGGTGGCGTTATCGTCGATAATCAAAATCGGCAGTCTCCGCAACTCCTCGAGCATCGCCGGCGCGTCCTCCTCTGTGACCGCTT
>Ga0302326_10033650_pt1 | contig 10179 bp, 6 predicted proteins | sample Palsa_T0_3_FD_202264 | JGI IMG/M metagenome (GOLD analysis project Ga0302326, IMG submission 202264) | Peat permafrost microbial communities from Stordalen Mire near Abisko, Sweden - Palsa_T0_3 | ecosystem: Environmental > Terrestrial > Soil > Palsa > Peat permafrost | place: Sweden: Abisko...
GCGAAACCGCTTCGCCAATTCCGGTTATTGTGCGTACCAGCATCCACAAGCTTCCGTCATGTCGCTCAACAATCATGTGCTCATCGAATTGCCGGTTAGGCACGTCAGCCTGACCCCGCAAACTCCAGGATTCGCCTTTATCTTCGGAAACGTACACATTGGAAAAACGTAATTCACGCATATCCTCACGTGCAACGAAGCCTGCATGCACGTGGCTCCAGACAGCACCAGCCGCCAACCAGGTCCCGTTGCGCAACACCGTGGGTTTGTTCATCATGATGCCATCGAAAAGGCGTCGCGGCTCACTCCACGTCAGCGTCGATGTTGAAGAATTTGAGCATCGAATGGCCCAAACACCGCCGCGTCCATCGAACAACCCGTAGCTTTGCGACCAGAACCACCACAGCACTCCGTTTGGATCGTGCCACAGGACCGGATCGAATGCCCGCACTGGAATGGGAGGATCGATGACCAGAAGCGGAGGCGACCAGGTCCGGCCATCGTCTTCGCTAGTCACCAGGAGAATGTAATTTTCGGGCCCTTCCGTAGCGCCGCCACTGTACCAGGTCGCCAGCAACCGGCCTTGCTGGGTGCGCTCAATCCCAGGAATCCCTTGCCACACACGGCCCGCAGTCGAATATTGCTCACCGGGCCGCGCATTGACCGATGGAGGCTGGAGGGAGAGATCTTCAGCGTTATCGAGAAACATTGATTTCATCATCCCGTTTCTTCACAGGTCCAAGTTCCCAGCGCTAACCTTTAAACTGGAACCCGTAGAGAAAGACCCGTTTCAAATAGAATTTTGCCTTGGTCGCTTCTTTGGGAGCCCTGTCTCCTCCAGCCCACTTTACTTTCAACGAGTGGTGATCACCTTTTAACTGGATGCAGTCCTGCCGGCTGAAACCCGGCAGGGGCTTGTCATTGGCATCAAGAAGCTCCACCTGCAGGTAACCTTCGTCGAATCCCGAGATGGAGGATTTTTTCGCTGGGCGGGTGACGATATTCACCCATAATTGTTGGCCCCCAAGCTCCTGAGACTTGGTGGCAGCGACTCCGACGGTCGGTCCGCCCGCCGAACTGATAAGGGCATAGAGCCGATCGAATTGCCAATAGGCCCTGCAGAGTGCCGTATTGAATGGGAGAAAATGCCCCGAACCATCGATGACGGTTTGGAGATAGGCCACCGTCTTCGAAGGCGCAAGGCTGTCTGATACCTGGCGGTGGGTACCTTCAGACGCTCCGTAGTACATGTAGAGTCGGCCGCTCTGCACGATGAGGTTCTGGCTCTGCCAAATCATCCCGCCGCCGTAATCTCCCAAAGGAGCATTCCCCAAGACGGGACGCCGATCCGGAAACCACCAGTGACTGCCGTCGTGAGACGCAGCGATGCGCACATCCTGAGTTTGCGAGAGCGGATGGTACATCGTGACGGTCGCCAGATATCCGCCGGGGACGCTGATCGGAACCAACTCCTGATACTGCGTGTCTCGGTGGTCGAGTTCATCTGCAGTGAGAATCATCGATTCATCTTTGATCCATTTTTTTCCGTCAGTGCTGGTCGCCCGGTAAATCGACCGGCGAGCAGCATTCTCGTAGAGAGGTAAATGGTCGCCAGGCTGCGGCTGGCCCGCGAGCCTGTAGTAGGCCACATATTCGTCAGGTTTCAGGTGATAGAAGAAAGCCAGATCACCCTTCATGGGATCTTTAACTGGACCACCGGCAAGTTCCCATTTGTAGCCGTCGCGGGATTGATAGAAATAGTAGCCACTCACTCCGGCAGGAGGGTCCCCTTCCAAGGAACGTTCCCGGAGGAGATACATCTTGTAGGGTGCCGCTTGATCCGATGGGTCCGTCAGAATGGAAGAGTAGGCAGATGTGCCTTGGTCCAGGCGAAACAAGATGTTGGTTGTCTTGTGATCTCCGAATGAAACTTGGGAAAGCTCCGGTCTGGTCCAGCGAATCCCATCGACGCTCTCATAGAGGCAGAGACGGCGTTTGCGTCCCTGCTCGGAGGACCATGGCTCAGGCCAGTCATTGGAGGGTTCCTCGGGAGTAGTGCAGACAAGGTAGGCTCTCCACTTCCCGCTGATAGGATCGTGGAAAACTGAGCCATGGATGCCTACCCCTCCGGAGTCCCATGGCATCTCTCCCTCCACCAACGGGTTTGATGGATCCAGTGTTCCTGGCTCGACTCGCCACGCAACCAGATGCAGCTCGCTGAAATCGTCCGGCATGAGCAGCGGCATTCTGTCTGACTGTGGTCCGGCTGCGGTGCCTGACTGCGCCAGCGCCGTCATTCCCAGAAGGCCGGCTGCCATCAACCCGGCCAGCATGAGCCGCAAGCGGCATTTAATGTTGCTCCCTCTTTCTCTTCTCAACTTGGCTCCTTATTAGTCGATGTGTTGTCCGCTGCTTTCATTTCTGCCTGAACTAGTAGCGTTCGTCATCGTTCTGCGGCGCCCTCGGGTTCACGGGGAAGGTTTCGCCGTTGATCGTTGTCCCGCCGTAGCCAAACACACCGACATTGGCGAGAGCATCGGCCGGCCAGTTGAGTGTCGGTCGCGACGCCTTGTCGAGGGCGGTGAGGTGTTCGGACTGCAGTTGCACGTCAAGCGCCTTCAGGTTTTCGTCCAGCTGTGACACCGTGGTCGCTCCCATGATCACCGAACTGACGCCAGGTCGCGAACGCAGCCATGCATGCGCGATCTGTGGCACAGTCGCGCCGAGTTGCGTCGCCACTTCAAAGAGGACGTCAATTACGCACAAAGCCTGCTCGTTGAGTGCTTTCGCCAGCGATGCGCCGCGGCGAGGTTGCGCCTGAGCAGCGTTTGCGCGCATGTACTTGCCGCTTAACAGGCCAGCTTTCAGTGGGGCAAACGGCGTGACGCCCAACCCAAGGTCACGCGCCATGGGAATCAACTCGCCCTCGACGGTGCGCTCCAGGAGCGAGTACTCAATCTGCAGAGCAATCAGCCGCGTCCAGCCGCGAAGGCAGGCAGTTACGTGCGCCTCGGCGACCTTCCATGCAGGCGTGTCGGAGAAACCAAGGTAGCGCACCTTGCCTGCGGTGACGAGGTCGTCGAGCGCGCGCATCGTCTCCTCGACGGGCGTGAACCTGTCCCAGCAATGCAGCCAGTACAGATCAATGTAGTCAGTCTGGAGACGCCGGAGCGAGTGCTCGCAGGAAGCAACGATGGCTTTTCGACTAGCGCCGCCATTGTTGGGATCACCCTGGTACAGGTTGGCAAAGAATTTCGTGGCGATGACGACGCGGTCACGGCGCGCCGGGTGACGGCCAATATGATCGCCGATGATTTTCTCCGAGTGACCGCGCGTGTACACGTTAGAGGTATCAATGAAGTTGCCGCCGCGATCGAGAAACCGATCAATGATCTGCTGTGAGATCTCTACGCTAGATCCAATTCCCCACTCTTCGCCAAAAGTCATACCGCCAAGGCAGAAAGGGCTCACACGGAGCCCAGAATGGCCGAGCGTGACGAAGTCGTTGAGGGGCATCTCTTTCTCCTTTGTAACTTGACTCGGGCTCTATCTTCGCCTCTCTGAGGTGTGGTGCTTCCGAGCGTCAAACGCGCACAATTAAAAACAAGGTCCTCAGTGTGGCAGTAATAAGGGATTACCCTCTTCTAACCTCTGATCGGCATTTACAAAAAACCATAATCCGCCCGCTGCCAGAGTGAGCAGACCCGCAAAATCAAGAGCTCGGGTCCATCCAAAGTGGGTTGCGATGTAGGCGGTAAGAACGGGCGAGATCCATCCGCCAAGATTTCCTACCATGTTCATGAGACCGGAAAGAGATCCGGAGAAATTTCGCGTCAGATCATTGCATACAGCCCACCAGCCGGTTGAGGCGAAGCCGATGAATCCCGCGGCGAGTGCGAGGGCCAGAATTGCGAGCGTGTTGTCGGCTGTATGACTTCCCAACCAAAGCAGCGCGGACGAGGAGATCAAACCGAACCAGACGACGCTCTGCCGGCCTCTCCGCCGGCCCAGGCGTCGGACGGCCGCGTCTGAAGCCAGTCCGCCCACAGGCGTCAGCACCGCCATGGCAAGAAATGGGGCCGATCCCCAAACCCCGCCTTGAATTACCGTGAGGTGTCGGACCTGTACCAAATAGAGGTAGAACCATGTGTAGTAGAGGTAGGAAGCATATCCGAGGAAAAAATAACTCAAAACCAGACCACACACTGAAGCAGTCGAAAATACGCGACCCAGGCGAGCAAGAGTCGGGGGCCTGCCGACGACCGGGGGCGCACTACTCTCATCATCGGCATGAATTTGCGCCAACTCGGCCGCGTTGACACGCGGGTGGTCGGAGGGCTGGTCCCTGAGGTAGAAATGCCAAACCACGGCGATCAAGATTCCGATGCATCCGCAAGCATAGAAGGACGTTCGCCATCCCCAGTTGTTCATTACCCAGGCGATCAACATCGGCGTTATCGCGCCTCCCACTCCGATACCTGCGAGGAACATACTATTGCCGATACCCCGTTGAGTGGCTCCCATCCACGAGGAGACAATCTTGTTTGCGTTGGGAAAAGTGACGCCCTCACCCAAGCCAATCAGGAAGCGGATGATTGCAAACGCCCACGCTAATCCGAACCAACGGGCAAGCGGCAGGCGTGGCGCGATGGCGGTCGCTGCTGAAAAAACTGACCACCAGAGAATTGCGCCTGTGATTACCGCGCGCGGCCCGTAGCGATCTGCGAGCCAGCCGCCTGGGACCTGGAAGAGCGCATATCCCAGGACGAACGCGCTCAATATCCAACCCATAGTTTGGGTAGAAAAGTGAAACTCATCCTGGATGAACTTTCCAGCAATACTCAAATTCAACCGATCCACAAAAGTAAGTGCGGAAACCAGGACAAGCAGCAACATGACATGCCAGCGGACGAGTGTAGGGCGAGGCACTTTGCCGACGCCTGCAAGACGGGAAATAGGTTGCGATGAGTCTTGGGGATCCGTCATCCGTGTAGTGGGCGGAACGGGCATTTCCGTTGCCGGTAGCAACCTCTTCTCAAAATCGTGGCTATTCCGCGCTCCAATCAAATGAGTACAGCCGCGCCTGGTTCAGGTAAAAACGCACTCGAATGTTCCCGGTTGGACAACGGTCTCCGCCCTTCCACCGGATTACAGCCGACCTTTCATCGCCACGAAACGGTATACAGTCTGCCCTCGTAAAGCCAGGAAGCGTTCGATCATCTTTCAGCAGTTCGGCTTCAAGCAGGCCAGCCCGCACAGTCACGGAATTGACGTGCAGACGCTTCCCGCCCACAGCGAGCACCTTGGTTCCTAACATTCCTTCCAGAGGTCCGCCGCTGGCGGTGACGGCAGCCCACAGCCTGCCTTCATCCCACGAGGCCCGGCACATGGCTCCATGGGACCAGAGAAGTCCAGCGATAGGCGTATATGAATCGACACCCATTCGAGCGCCGGTCCAATAGTGAGGCCACTTGGGAAGTCCTCCTTGGCGCGCTCTTTCCACTACTTCTGTATTCAGATAGTCGTGGTGCAGCCCCTCTTGTGCCGAGTAATACAGATACACTTTTCCATCATGGTGAATCGCCGGCTGCATTGGCCAAATCATCCCCCCGCCGTAATCGCCGAGAGGCCGCAAAGGCACGCATGCCCGTCGATCCGGACGCCACCAGGTCTTGCCGTCGCGCGACGCCGCAAATTGAATGTCAATGGATTGGTTGAAAGCGTGATAGACGGTCAACAATCCCACATAGCCGTCGCGCTCGGGAAGCACAAGCAGTTCCATGAACTGAGTGTCGGGGGAATCTTGCCAGTCAGGCAGGATGGCTAACTCGTAGGGCGACCATTCGGTTCCCGTCGCACTGGTGCGCCGCACCATAATGCGGCACTCGCCTACGGCACAGTCGTAGGGAACCAGTCCACCGGGCAGCGCCGGTATCACTATTTTGGAAAGGGCCAGATAAGTCCCATCGGATAGCTGCGAAACCCAGAAACTGTCACGCGTGTCCATTTCGATTTTTTCCCACGCCTGCCAGTGCTTTCCGTCCGCCGAACGGTAACGATAGATTCCATCGGGGTGCTTAGATTCGCCTGGGGCCAGGGGAAACCCGCGTACGATGTGAGACGCGCCTTCGTAGCTTGTCCAGCGAAAAATGAACATTTCATATCGCCAGTCGGCGGGCGCATCGGGGTGAATCATCACCGAAGCCTGCTGCGATAGGCCCCCCGACTCGATGTCGAACAAGATGTTTGTCTTTTGCCCTTGAAACAGAGAAATGTCCAGTTCCGGGCGATTCCAATGGACTCCATCCTCGGATTCCGCGTAGGCCAAACTCCATCCTGTGGCAGGACCGGATGAAGGTGTGGGACGAGGAATCCGGCAGATATACCACATCTTCCAGAGACCGTCCGTCGGATCGAGCAGCACGGTTCCATAACTGGCGATCGAACCGCTGTCCCACGGATACTTGGGCTCAAGCAGAGGATTTGCCGCATCTTCCCGCGCAATTTCGATTCTCCACGCTACATTGTGCTTCTCGGGGAAATCGGAACCCATTAGAAACGAGAATTGAGAATCTTTATTCGCCGTATAAGCCGGCAGAGCGGGAGCCTTTGATGGGTTCTCGATCGCAGATGTTTTTGTCATCACCTATGACCCTCGTTCGACAGAGTAAGTGGACGCCGACCTTATCTGGTTACTACTTCTCCGTCCAATCAAACGAGTACAGGCGTGTCTGGTTCATGTAAAAGCGTGCCCGAACTTCCCCCGCCGGGCATCGGTCGCCACCCTTCCACTGAATCAATGCAGAGTCGCTGTCCCCCTTGAATGCCTTGCAATCAGCGCGGCCGAATCCAGGAATGGGCTTTTCATCTTGCACGACACCTTCTGCAAGTGGTCCTTCCCGACCCGGGATCGACTTCCCTTTCAACAGTTCCACCTGCAGCGAGCCGTCTCGAATGGTGGCAGCATTCACTCGCAGGTGCTTTCCCCCCACGGAGAGCGTCTTTGTCCCAAGCATGCCTTCCATAGGTCCGCCGCTGGCTGTGACCGCGGCCCACAGCCTGCCCGCTTTCCATGAAGCTCGACATCCGGCGCTGTGAAACCAGGTCATGGACGCCAGCGGTGAGTAAGCGTCTTGCTCCAGCCGCAATCCGGTAGGGTAATTAGGCCAGCTTAAATTTTTCCCTCTCCTTAATCCTTGAACCACCTCCGTGGTCATGTAGTCACCGTGCAAGCCATCGCAACCCGAATAGTAAAAATAGAGCCTGCCATTGTGATGAAGCGGAGACTGCAGTGGCCAAATCATGCCTCCTCCGTACTCTCCAAGGTTACTCAGAGAAACGCAGGGCCGGCGATCCGGTCGCCACCAGCGTTTGCCATCGCGTGAAGCAGCGAACTGAATATCGATCGTCTGTGTGAGCAGGTGATATACGACCAACGTCCCGATGTAACCGCCAGACTCAGGCACAGTATCCAGTTCCATGAACTGCGTATCCTGTGGATCCATCCAATCCGGTGTTATAACGGGCTCGAACCCAGACCAGTTGGACCCATCCTCGCTAGTGCGGACGACAATAATTCGACAGTCACCGACAGACACGTCATACGGCACCAGGCCGCCCGGGGGGACAGGCTGAATTCCCTTGTAATAGCTCCGATAGCGCCCGTCGGCCAACTGGTGCACCAGAACACTATCGCGTGTGTCGAGCGTGAGTTTCTCCCATGCCTTCCAATGTTTACCATCCGCGGAGTGGTAACGATAGACTCCGCTGGTGGTCTTGGTTTCACCCGGCAGTGGCTCGAAGCCTTTTACGACAGAGTGAGGTCCAGTTTCCTCCGGATAGCGCAGAAGGTACATTTCATAACGGTACTCGGGGGGGGCGTTCGGATGCAGGATGATGGAGGGATGCTGGCTAAGTCCGCCTGAATCGAGGTCGAACAGAATGTTGGTTTTCTTGCCGTCGCGCAACACGATGTCAAGTTCCGGCCTCGTCCAATTCACCCCATCTTCGGACTCCGCATAGGTCAGGATGCGTCCTGCGGCTGGGTTCTCTTTGGATCCTTTGCCCTGAGGGTTGCTCAGATACCAAGCCTTCCACAGATTGTCTGCAGGGTCGATCAGAATGGAGCCATGAAGGAAAACGCAGCCGCTGTCCCATTTATGCTTAGGCTCCACCAGCGGATTCTTCGGATCTTTCTCGGCCTCTTCAACCCGCCATGCGATGTTGACTCTCTCTTGAAAATCTTCACTCATTAGAAAAGAGAATTGCTGTTTCTCATTGGCAACGTAAGGGGGCAAGGGTGAAGGAACCGAGCGAGTCTTGGTTGGAGCCTTATTGGCCACTGCGCTATCCTCCCGGATCGAAGCAAATAGGATTTGGATTCGTTGCAAATCTGCATCAGCGTTTGCTTAACGCTTGCAGTTTTTTGATATTGCAGTTTTTATTTCACTTGTGAACGATATAAGATCATAATTGCAGACGAGTCGTCAAGTTAATGTTATTTTGAAATAATAATTGACATTGACGACCGGGAAAATATACATGTCACGACTTGCCAGCCAGGACAGAGCGACAAGGCGCAAAAGAATACATAGCGTCCACGGGGAATTGAGAGTTGCCCAAGCCAGTTTCACCGGACCGAGGCATTTATGAGTGACGCGAGACCATGGGCGGGTAAAGTCGCCGTAATCACCGGCGGGCTCTCCGGCATCGGTGAAGCAACGGCCGCCGAGTTCGCGGCCCGCGGGGCAAGTGTCGCCATTCTGGACCGGGCTGTGGTCAAATCAGGCTTTAATGGGAACTACCTTTCCTTGGCCTGCGATGTGTCGTCCGGTTTCGCGGTCGAGACAGCAGCGGCGCGAATCTCCAGGGAACTTGGCCCTGTCTCCTTTCTAGTAAACAGCGCTGGCATTCAACGCTACGGGACAGGGACCACAACATCGGAGGAGACCTGGGACTTGGTAATGTCAGTCAATCTCAAGTCGATGTTTCTGACATTCCGCGCGTTCTGTCCGCTGATGAAAACTTTGGGAGGAGCTGTGGTCAATGTATCGTCGGTGCAAGCCATGGGCGCCCTGCCCAACTCAGTGGCCTATGTCACCAGCAAACATGCCATCGGGGGATTGACGCGCGCGTTGGCGATCGACCATGCAGTCGACAACATCCGTGTGAATTGTGTTTGCCCCGGCTCCGTTGATACGCCCATGCTTCAGGCCAGCATAAAAAATAGCGATGGGCTGGAGTCCCTGTTGCGTGATATCGGTCAACTTCATGCTCTGGGACGTATTGCCCGACCCGAAGAAGTGGCCAAGGTGATTGCTTTTTTATGCAGCGATGACGCCTCTTTCGTCACCGGTGGGATTTATGTCGTGGATGGGGGGATGACTGCACTGGTTGCTGGCAAACCTCCTCTCTCAGCCAAGTCCCAGCAGTGATCAATGCCTTGCCGTCGAGAATTCATGAACTGGGCCACGGCTATCACCGGCGCGGCGCTCAGCGGCGGTTTGACGACGGAGGCGCGGGGGTCGCAATTCTCAACAATAGCTAGGAGTGGGTCAGTGGAAAATGGAAAGCGCGACTACTGCAACAAGCCGTTTAAGGTCGGCGTAGCACTAGGGGAAAGCACTACCGCAGGGGGAACGGCAACAACTCGCGAACTGACGTGGGTAAGCCGGCTCACAGAACTAATCAATGAATCGCAATTGGAGCCCATTCAGATGGTCAACAGCGGTATTGGGGCTAACCTGATCTCTCGCGAAAGTACCAGCTACGAACAATCGGGCAAGCCCAGTGCCATGGAACGTTACCAAAAACAGGTGATCGACCACCATCCTGACCTGGTGCTGATCTCATATGGGCTTAACGATGCGCGTGGAGGGACGCCTCTGGCGCAGTTTCTCAAGGATCTTCACCATATCACCTCGGACGTTAAGGAGAAGACCGGTGCGGTAATCGTCATGGTTAACGCATATTTCATGACTGGATTCGATCGGTATCTTCCCTACAATCAGGCCAACATTGCGACATTCATGGGCTACAACTGCGGTATCAAGCGGCTGGCAGAGGAATGTGACGTGTTGTATGCCGACGTTTTCGCAGCAGAGGACATGGCAACATGGATGATCGATCCAGACGGTGTGCACGCTAACAATTTAGGTCATCGAGTGATTGCGAATCGCA
>Ga0302326_10033653_pt1 | contig 10179 bp, 9 predicted proteins | sample Palsa_T0_3_FD_202264 | JGI IMG/M metagenome (GOLD analysis project Ga0302326, IMG submission 202264) | Peat permafrost microbial communities from Stordalen Mire near Abisko, Sweden - Palsa_T0_3 | ecosystem: Environmental > Terrestrial > Soil > Palsa > Peat permafrost | place: Sweden: Abisko...
ATTCCATCCCGCCATGAAGAAGGTCGGCCCCGTCAGGAAGGAACTGGGCATCCGGACCGTGTTCAACCTGATGGGCCCGTTGATGAACCCCGCGGGTGCCGAATGCCAGCTCCTCGGAGTCTACTCCTCCCCGCTGACAGTGAAGGTCGCCCAGGCCCTTCTGAAGCTGGGGACGAGGGAGGCCATGGTCGTCCATGCTCTCGAAGGGCTGGACGAGATCTCAGTAACCGGAAAGACACTCGTCTCATCGCTCCACGACGGCCGGGTCGCCTCGCGGGAATATTCGCCCGAAGACTTCGCGTCGCCCGCTTCGAAGATCGCGGCGCTCGGGGTCTCGTCGCCAGAAGAGCGTGCGATGGTGACGCTCGACATACTCGCCGGGGCGGACAAGGGCAGCGGGAGGGTCGCCATGGTGCTCGTCAACGCAGCGGCCGCGATCGTCCTCGCGGGGCTGGCCGGAAGCTTCGCCGAAGCAGTCCCTATGGCGCGGGACTCCGTCGAGAGCGGTGCCGCCCAGAAAAAGCTGGAAGGACTGATACGGATGAGCGGCGGGAACATGGAGATAGTGGAAAAGCATGCCGCGTCCAGGTAGGAACTTCGTCTACGCCCTCGCCCAGTCAGCGAGGAAGACCATCTCGGAGGGGTACTACGAAGTGGACGAGGTCAGCGTTCCCCACAGGAGCCTCGCCGACGCCATCCGCGCTTCGCCGGGCATCGCTGTGATCACGGAGGTGAAATTCAGGTCTCCCGCGGAAGGTTCCCTCCGCGGTCGCGACGACGCGGCTGAAATAGCGAAACAGTACCAGCGAGGAGGAGCCGCGGGGATTTCCGTACTCACTGAGCCCAAGCACTTCGAGGGGAGCATCGACTACCTTGTGAGGGTAAAGAAGGCCGTGTCTGTCCCCGTTCTGATGAAAGACATCGTCGTTGATGCCGTACAGGTGGAAGCCGCAAGGAGGATCGGTGCCGACGCCGTGTTACTCATGGCGAGCATATTCAGTGCGGGCCTCTCCGACGTGTCGCTCGATGCCATGACAGAGCTGGCGCATTCGAAAGGGCTCGAGGTCCTGCTCGAGGCTCACACCAAGGAGGAATACCTGACCGCGATTCGCAGCTCCGCCGATGTCGTGGGGATAAACAACAGGGACCTCGAGACGCTCGAGGTCTCCATCGAGACCTCCAGGAGGCTGCTCCGCGAGGGTAAGGGGTCCAAGACCGTCATCTCCGAGAGCGGCCTCTCGAAGAGGAGCGAGCTGCTCGAGCTCCGGTCACTGGGCGCGGACGGCTTCCTCGTAGGTTCCAGCCTCATGAGGTCAAAGGATATCGAGGAGGCCGTACGCGAGCTTGCCGGTGCATAACATATGATGCGAGTAAAGATATGCGGTCTGACACGGGAAACCGACGTTGGGTTCGCGGTACTTGCGGGCGCCGACGCGGTCGGGTTCATAGTGGGGTTCCCGTCCTCCTCGCGCAACCTGTCGCTGGCACAGGCAGGAGAGTTGGCCAAGAGGATCCCGCCGTTCGTAGACGCCGTCCTCGTCACTACGGGCGAGGTGCTCAACGCAAACCCTACTCTGAAGGACTACAGGTTCGATGCGCTGCAACTGTACGGTGACATTCCCGACCCAGAAGCGGTGCGAAAAAACACGGGTGCCAGGCTGATCAGGACCTATCCGGCCAAGACAGACAATAGGGCGGCCGCCCAGGAAGCCGCCAAAGGCTTCGACGCCGTCTTAACAGACACGTACGTAGAGGGGCAACAGGGAGGGACCGGGACGCCGGCGGACTGGACCATCTGCCGAAACATCAAGTATGCAATCGCCCCTACCCGTCTGATTCTTTCCGGCGGCCTTAACGGCGCCAACATCGCTTCAGCGATAAACTTCGTCCATCCCTATGCCGTAGACGTGTCTTCGGGCGTGGAGAGCTCGCCTGGAGTCAAGGACCCAGGAAAGGTGATGGAGTTCATCAAGAAGGCGAAGGTGGCGGACTGGTAGTGGGTGGGGATTACCCCAAAAACGGAAGGTTCGGCAGATACGGAGGGCAGTTCATCCCTGAGACGCTGGTCCCAGCAGTAAAGGAACTGGAACGCGCCTACCTCAAGATGCGGAAGGACCGCTCCTTCAAGGATGAGCTGGGCGCTCTTCTGGCTGACTACGCAGGACGTCCGACACCGCTCTACCTGGCCTCGAACCTCACAAAGAAGGCTGGGGGCGCAAAGATCTACCTGAAGAGAGAGGACCTCCTGCACAGCGGCGCGCACAAGATCAACAACACCGTGGGGCAGGCCCTACTTGCGAAGCGGATGGGCAAGCCGAGAATAATAGCGGAGACCGGTGCGGGTCAGCACGGGGTGGCGACCGCGATGGCCTGCGCAGTGCTCGGCCTGAAGGCGGAGGTGTACATGGGCTCCGACGATATAGAAAGACAGAAGCTCAACGTGTTCAGGATGAAACTGCTGGGCGCAGAGGTGCACAGCGTTGCCTCAGGCTCACGGACGCTGAAAGACGCAATCAATGAGGCCCTCAGGGACTGGGTCACTAACCTGCGTGACACGTATTACATAATCGGCTCTGTCGTGGGACCGCATCCGTATCCGGTCATGGTCCGCGATTTCCAGAGCGTTATCGGCAGCGAGATCAAGCGGCAGATGAAAGCGAAGGAGGGCCGTCTCCCGGATGCGGCCGTCGCCTGCGTGGGAGGGGGGAGCAATTCCATGGGCACATTCCATCCTTTCGCGAACGACCGTAAAGTAAGGCTCTACGGTGTCGAGGCGGGGGGCACGGGGAAGGGGAAGAACGCCGCGGTGCTGGTCGAAGGGCGCGAGGGCGTGCTCCACGGGATGATGACCTACCTTCTCCAGGACAAGTACGGGCAGGTGAGCTCTACCGAGAGCATCTCAGCAGGTCTGGATTATCCGGGAGTAGGTCCGGAGCACTCCTTCTTGAAGGACTCGGGGAGGGCGACGTACGTCAGCGTCTCGGATGACGAGGCCGTGAAGGCCTTCCATCTCCTGTCGCGGACCGAGGGGATAATCCCGGCGCTGGAGTCGTCGCACGCGGTCGCGTACGCGGTCAAGCTCGCTGGGGGGATGAAGAAGGACGAGACCATTGTGATCACCCTGTCGGGACGAGGCGACAAGGACGTCCAGATAATAGCGAAAAGGGCTGGCCTCGAAATTTGAGTCCGATTCGCAGTGCCTTCCGGTCGCTGAAAAGGGAGGGGGCCCTGATCGCGTACGTCATGGGCGGAGACCCGGACTTGGAGACCACCGAGAAGGTTGTGGAGGCCCTCATCGTCGGAGGTGCCGACATTATCGAGCTCGGGATACCATTCTCCGACCCCATCGCGGACGGAAAATCGATCCAACAAGCGGCCGTGCGGTCTCTTTCGGCGGGAACGAGGCCCTCCGACGTCCTCGAGATCGTCGGGCGAGTCAAGAAGGAGCATGACGTCCCGATCGCCATAATGACCTACTACAACGTGCTCTACTCGCCCGGTCTCGATAATTTCCTCGCGGATGCAAAGAGGGCCGGCGTCGACGGACTGATCATCCCGGACCTGCCCCTCGACGAGACTGCCGAATATTCCAAGCTGGCAAAGAAGCACGGTCTCGACACGATCCTCCTCGCCGCCCCCACGACCTCCCCCGACAGGATGAAGCAGCTAGTGAAGCACTCGACAGGCTTCCTCTACCTTGTCTCGCTATTGGGCGTCACTGGCGCTCGCTCGCAGCTGAGCGACGAAACCCTGGACTTGGTCAGATCTGCCAAGCGATACACGAAAGGCAAGATTCCTCTCGGAGTGGGGTTCGGCATCTCGAAACCCGAACACGTCCGGGCAGTCTTAGCGGCCGGAGCCGACGCGGTGATCGTCGGGAGCAGCATCGTCAACATGGTATCCTCCGGCAAGCCCCGCGACAAGATGCTAAGGGACGTTGAAAACTACGTCCGTTCGTTGAAAACAGCGACGAAAACCTAACGGACGAACCAGATTTAATTACCTCTGCGCTCGGATAAATTGCTCTTGGCGCGGCTCCCGTCTTTCTCGCTCGGAGGGAGGGAGAAGTCGCTGCTTCAGGGAGTGGAGCAGCACCTTTCAACCGTGAAGGAGTGCGTGGTCACCTATCAGAGATTCGTGGCGGCGTGTGCGGTCACGGACCCCGCGTCTGGGAAGTTGTTCACTGAAGTTTACGACCTCGAGGCCAAGGCAAGTGATATTCAAAGGAACCTGAGCCATACGATCGCAGAAGGCGCCTTCTTCGGCGGGATCCGTGAGGACATTCTCAACTTGATCGGCAGCGACAACAAGATCGCCGACAAGGCGAAGAATGCGGCGAGGCTCCTGTCGATCAGCGCGGAGGGCGACCCGGCGTTCCTGGACTTGCTGAAGAGCGAGCACATGTCCAGTTTCCAGACGAACCTCTTGTCCGCGGTAAGTGCCCTCGAATCGCTCATCCGAGCCCTTCAGGTCGACAAGCACGAAGTGCTATCGCGTGTTCACGTGGTCGAAGACTACGAGGAGGCTGCGGATACCGAGAAGGACCACCTGCTCAGGGAGCTGTTCAAGAAGCCCAGGACAATGGACCCTGTCTCTATCATACAGCTGCGGGATTTCATCTTCGCGTCAGACGACATCGCGGACAACGCGGAGAGCGCCAGCGACATTGTCCTGGTATTGGTCGCAAAGGGCTATGGCTAGCGAAACGATACTGGCCCTCGCGGTCGTCCTAGCCTTTGTTTTCGGGTGGAACAACAGCTCGTTTCTCATCGGGGGCGGAGAAGGTTCTGGCTCCCTGAGCCTGAGAGAGGCGCTAATCGTGGCGTCGGCAGGTCTTCTGCTCGGCGTGGTCCTCGAGGGGTCGCAGCTGCTCAAGAGCCTGAGCGGCAGCCTCACTCCTGTGGCCGGCAGCCAGGTCGTGCTGGTGGCCCTCGTCGTCTCTCTCGGAATGACCGTGCTTCTCTCGGCGGTGAAGCTCCCGATTTCTTTCAGCATGGCCATGGTCGGCGCGTTCGCCGGGGCGGTCTACGGGTCGTCTCTTCCCTTGAGCGGTGCACGCCTGGAGGAAATCACTACCTTCTGGTTCCTGTCGCCCATCCTCGCAGCGATTCTGGCATACGTCTTCTACAGGATTATCGTAAGGTCGGCATCACGGCTGAGCCTACTGGCCTTGGACGGAGCGAGCAGGTACGGGGTGATTTTCACGTCACTGATTATCGCGTATGTCCTCGGCGGCAACAACATCGGCCTCATCTACGGCGTCGCGCTCAACGGCTCTCCCACATCCGAACTTTTCTTGGTCCTCCTGGTGTTGGCCACAATCGTCGGCATGGTGGCGCTCGGAAGAGGCGCCGTGGCAGGCACCATCGGGGACAGACTGCTCGGCCTAAGCCCACTGGGTGTGGTCGCGACTTTCCTTAGCAGTGCCGTCCTGATATGGCTAGGCACTCAGCTCACTATCCCGATCTCCATCAGCCAGTGTCTGATGGGCGGGATGTTCGGGGCGGCGTTCACAAAGCAGGTCTCCGTTGTGAACGCAAGACTGGCCACAGAATCCATAGCATCCTGGGTAGCTGTGCCGGTCGGCGCCTTCCTCGTGGCGTGGCTCCTGATCCTGCTCTAGCGGGACGACCTTTCGAAGGCTTGGTAGACCAGTTCGAGCGCGGCCTTCGAGTCGCCTGCGTAAGCTTTCGAAAGCTGTGTGAAGCGCTTCTCGAATCCCTTCGCGTCCTTCGCCTCTATGAAGCGGAGCAGCAACGTCAGCTCATCGATGAGCGCCATTGCGAACTCTGCGGAAGACTCGTTCTCGAGCTGGATGGAAGAGTAGAGCGAAGGACTCTGGGAGAGGATTCCTTCCGCTAGGGTCAGCTGCACTGCCGAGGTCGGGGTCTGGATGCGCCTGAACTGGTCAGGCTTCAGGAAGCGGCTCACCGTCCCGGCGTATGCTATGTTCAGGAGGTGAGTGAGCGAAAGTATCAGCCCCATTGCCTCGTCGTGCTCTTTCTGGCCCATGGGGATCAGCGTCGCCTCGGGGAAGAGCTCGCTCGCCAGCTGTTCCGAGCCTTTCTCTGTCTGGATTACGCAGATCTTCATCTCTCCGTAGCTGGCCAGGGACGGTCCGAACAACGGGTGGATGGACAGGAGCCTCAACCGGCGGCCGGATAGATGCTTCTTCAAACCCTTCAGGGACTTGCCTTTCACCGAAGTGATCTCAACTACCAGTGCTCCTTTGGGGATGCTGCTCGCGAACGTCGCAAACAATTCGACCGTCGTGTCCAGCGGAGTCGCCACGACGACTACGTCAGCACCCTTCACCGCATCAGAGTTGGATTTGGCGAACCTGAACCCGGCAATCTTGGAGTCGGGTTTCCGCTGGTCGGAGCCAGTCACCTGGTCCCCGCGTGACAGGAAGTATCTGGAGAAGAACTTCCCCATCCCGCCGGAGGAACCAATGACCGCTACCTTCAAGCGAGTAGTTCCCCTATCTTCCTAATCCCCTGAACGATGGTGTCGTCGGAACCGCCCAACGAGATCCTGAACGCCCGTGGATAGTCTCCGAAGCCCGTCCCGGGGGAAACGGTGACGCCCTTCTCCTCGAGGAGTTTCATCGTGAAGGACACGCAGTCGAAGTCAGTCTTCTTTGCCTGCGGGAACACGTACATCGCCCCGTCCGGTTTCACGTACTCCAACGCGCTGATAGCGTCGAGTTCACTGCAGGCCTCGTTTATCCTGACGATCATGGCCTCCGAGTTCCTGACGACCTCTGAGTCGCTCTCGAGGGCCTTTATCGCGCCGTACTGGATGAACTCGGGGACGCTGGTGAGGAGCAGCGACTGAATCTTCATCATCTTAGATATAGTCTCCTCGGAGGAGACTGTATACCCGACCCTGAACCCGGTCATGGCCCAGGTCTTCGAGAAAGACGCGGTCAGTATGAACTTCTCTGCGCCCGAGCTCAGGATGCTGGGGCACGGCTTGTTGGCGTAGTCCGTGTATATCTCATCGCTTATCACGGTCAGTCTGTGGTCGTTCGCCAGGTCCACGATTTCCTTGAACTTGGGAGGCGAGAGTATCGCGCCTGTCGGGTTTGCCGGGTAGCTGAGGACTATCGCCTTGGTGTTCGGTCTTATCGCATCGTGTATGGCTTCGGCCGACGGCAACCATCCTTCTTCCAAGGTCGTATGAACTGAGATGGGCCTGGCCCCTATGTACTGGAGGCCCTCTTTGTAGGCCGGCCAGTTGGGCTCGATCACTATCGCGCTCTCTCCCTCGGCGACGGTCGTCGAGAGGGCAAGATACACCCCGAACCTCCCCCCTGGGTTGACGATCAGCTCGGTGTCCTTCGCAGTGAAGGAGTGCTTACGTTGGAGGTAGCCCCTCACAGCTGAGACCAGCGCGGGGATTCCTCGCGTCCCGGTATAATGTGTCTTGAAACCGTACAGTGCCTCGGAGGTGGCGTCCAGGACGGCTTTCGGAGGGTGGAAGTTCGGCTCCCCCACATCGAGCCTCAATAGCTGCCTCCCCGTCGCCTCAATCTGCTGGGCCTTCGCGCTCATCATCATGGGCGTGATGAGTTGCTGCTTGGACTTGAAACCCTGAACCCGCTTCGATTCAGCGAGGAGCGTGCTCAGCACCTTGAGTCCGACCTCCTTGCTGACGCCCTTCTCTTCGCATTCGCGCACCACGACCCTGACCAGCGCGTCCTCCACTCTGGGGTCTTCTGCCGGGAGCGCCCCTCTGACCTTCGCTGCAGCTATCTTCTTGGCCAGTTCGTTCCTTGTGGATATTAGGTCGATTATCTCCTTGGTGACGTCCGCGACCTCCTGCCTGAGTCCTGCGATATCCTGGTCTGAACTCATTATCAGTCCACTCGGCTCAGGACAGGCTTGATAAAACCACCCCGGATTGCATGGTCGGCCAGGACTAGGGCTGTCGCGCTCTCCACCACGGGGACGGCTCTCGGCACCACCGTCGGGTCGTGCCTCCCGGGGACCACCAGGTCGACCTCCTCCTTCTTGGAGGTATCGTAGGTCCTCTGCTTGGCGGCAACCGAGGCGGCGGGCTTGAAAGCTACTCTGTACACAAGCGGCATGCCGCTTGAGATACCTCCGAGTATGCCGCCCGCGTTGTTCGTGTCCGAAACGAGTTTACCATCTCGCATTGCGAACAGGTCGTTGTTCTGGGTCCCTGTCATCCTCGTCGAGGCGAAACCGGACCCGAACTCGACGCCCTTGACCGCAGGGATCGAGAGGGCCATCCTGGCCAGGTCGGAGTCCAGCGAGCCGAAAACGGGCTCTCCAAGTCCAGGCGGCACGTTCAGAGCAAGGCACTCGACGACGCCTCCAAGGCTGTCCCCCTTCCCTCTCATCTCGATTACCTTCTTCCTCATCTCTTCCGCGGCCACAAGGTCTGGGGACCTAACCTCGTTGGAGTACCTGTTCTTCCTGGCGTCGTCGACCGTGAAGCCCTGCGCCTCGAGCCCTCCCAGCTCGGAAGTGTAGGCGATTATCTCGATGCCCAGCGTCTCCCACAGAAGCTTCTTCGCTATCGCGCCGCCCATCACGAATGTTGCGGTGATCCTGCCTGAGAACCTGCCGCCGCCTCTGTAGTCGTTGAAGCCTCCGTACTTCTCCTTGGATGTGGCGTCAGCGTGTCCTGGCCTGGGTGTGTTGACCAACGCCTCGTATGCGCGGGAGTCCTGGTCCTGGTTGCGGATCATCATCATTATCGGTGCGCCGGTGGTGTATCCGCGGAAGGTCCCGGTCATTATCTCGACGACGTCCCCCTCCTTCCTCTGTGTCGTGACTATCGACTGCCCGGGCTTCCTGAGGTCCAAGTCCTTCTGGATGTCCTCCTCTGCCAGCTTCAGCCCCGCGGGGCAACCATCTATGACAGCGCCCACGCACTTCCCGTGGCTCTCCCCGAAGCTTGCGAGGACGAACCTCTCGCCGATTATGTTACCTGTCAAGCGCTGCTCACCTTCGCACCGAGCCTTGCGATGTCCTCTAGGAAACTGGGGTAGGAGACATCGAGGCTCTCCGCCCCTATGACCGGTATCCCTCCGGGCACCAGCATGGACGCCAGAGAGAATGCCATGAACATCCTGTGGTCGTCGTGCGCGTCCAGGACTGCCCTCTTCATCTCGCCTCCGGGGGTTATCTTCATTCCGTCCTGCCTCTCTTCGACATTTACGCCCAGCTTCGAGAGCTCCATCGTGAGTATCGCGATCCGGTCGGTCTCCTTGAACCTTGCGTGCGCAGTGCCGACGACTTCTACAGGGGAGTCGCTCCTGAGGGCCAGGGCGGCTACTACTGGAAGAAGGTCGGGGGTGTCACCGAGGTTGAACTTTCCGCCCTTGAGCTTGCTGCCGTCGGCCTCGACCGTCACAGAGTCCGTTCCTTGGACCACCTTGACTCCCATCCCCGATGCGATCTTGAGGATGGCGGAGTCTCCCTGCGGGAGGTTTGGGTTGAGGTCCTCGAGCACGACTCTGCCACCCACCAGACCGACAGCCGCCACTATGAACGATGCAGAGCTAAAGTCAGCCGGCACTGTGAAATCAGTATTACGATAATGCTGCCCCGCCATCACATCGAACTTCGTGTAGTCCTCCCTCTCGACCTCTACGCCGAAGAGGCTCGACAGGGTGAGGGTAGCGTCGATGTACGGTCTGGAGACAGCGTCCGCTACGCTGAGCGATGTATCGGTAGCGGCCATCGGCGCAGATATCAAAAGTGATGAAACGAACTGCGAAGAGACGTCGCCCCTGATGGTAGCCTTGCCGCCCTTTATCCCTCCCGCCTTTACTATGATCGGCGCGCAACCGTTCTTCCTCGTTGACCACGCCTCGACACCGAGTTCCCCCAGCGTGTCGAGAAGCGGCTGCATCGGCCTCTTCCTGATGCTCGAATCTCCGGTCAGTACAACGTAGCCGTCAGGCGCTGCCGCGAGCGTGGAGCTCATGAACCTGAGTGTCGTCCCCGAGTTCTCGACGTTCACGACGTCGTCTGGCAGCTTCGGCTTCGTCCCGTTTATCCTGAGGGTAGAGTCTGACTGCTCCATCGTTGCTCCCATCGCCTTGCAGGCGGCGATGGTGGCCTTGGTGTCCCTGGAGAAGAGAACGTTCGAGACCTTGGACTCCCCTTCTGCCAGGCTGGCCATCAGTGCGGCGCGGTGAGA
>Ga0302326_10033656_pt1 | contig 10178 bp, 10 predicted proteins | sample Palsa_T0_3_FD_202264 | JGI IMG/M metagenome (GOLD analysis project Ga0302326, IMG submission 202264) | Peat permafrost microbial communities from Stordalen Mire near Abisko, Sweden - Palsa_T0_3 | ecosystem: Environmental > Terrestrial > Soil > Palsa > Peat permafrost | place: Sweden: Abisko...
CTGGCCTAATTTACAGCAAACTTTAAGATCCTCTCACCGTTAAAACACCTGATTTGTCGAAATCCTCCCTCACACCATCATAAAACGGGTGGTTCAGGCTTCCGGCGATATAAGCGCGATGAAAAACACCGCAGTCGCCACGCTATGCACGGTATCGCTACCTTTACTCGCTTCGCGAAACACGATATCGCACGCGTTCCAACCTGTCAATTTTCTCGCCGGAAATAGTCCGATGAGGATGGCGCATGTTCCCGCCAATCTGCTAACAATAATATCTTGTAAGTCAAACGCGTTATTGACTAATAGAAAAACGCCCAGCAGACACAGTGTACCGACCAGAAATCCCCCCATCTTCGTAAAGTAAAAGAAGCTGATCGAGGTCTCTACACACCAGCAATCGTTTAATGCAGAGGAGCCGATCACGCACGCAAACGGCAATGATATACCGAGGATTCCGATCACCTTCCGTAAGGTCTTGTAAGAAATGACGATGTTGTCATCTGGATTCCCGTTGTTTCCCGTGTTAACTGTCATGGTGTCTATTTTAAGTTTTGCAATCTTGACAAGGTGGTTTCAAGATAGGATCTGGCATCCGCCCTTGTTCTCAGCTGTGTGCCGTCCCGATCCATGCCGATCGCCTTCACCCGATAGTTCTTCCATTTAACCCGGCGCGCGCCGATGAAGTTAGGTATGCGCATATCGCGTTGTATTTATTTTCTTTCGATCTGCAGCTGCGGCTCGGCGCGCCCGGCGTCATCATTCCACCGTTGCAGCAGCCCATCCTCGGCGACCACAAGCCGGCCGGCGTCATCGCGCCGCAGGTAAAGGAAAGTATACATCCGGTCCTCCCTCACCTCCGCACTCGAAGTTTCAATCACCGGGATCCACGTCCCCGTGTTGTAGAAACGTGTCTGGCCAACGTCCCAGCGAATACTCTCCCGGATTGTGCGTATGCCCCATGGTCATGATCCTGAACTGCCCCGCCGCGGCTTGCAGCCGATGACGCGCAAACGAGAAAAGACTGTCCGGCTCCGTCAATTGGAACCACGACACCAACCGCGCCAGGAAATAGGGCACCAGCAACGCCCCGACACTTTTGGCAGCCTTCGACAGCAGCGTTGAGATGTCATATGGCTTCCCCGCCGGCTTGTTTAGGCAGTCAAGCAGTGCATCCCAGTTCATCCAGACCAGGAAACCAAGCGGCGCGAGGATGATAAGCGCCAACCATACCACGCGGTTGATAATAAACCATATATATTTTGCGTTGGTAGATAGTATCCGCAGCGTAAAAGGTATCTGTTGGAAAATCACCCGGAGCGCCAGCGGAAAGTTATCGCGGATCAACATGGGGATGATATTCCCGGAAGGCCGGGTCACCCGTTACCATCGTAAACTTATCATAGCGGTGCCCATGCTCCAGATAAAAATCCTCATCGATCAGCACCGAATCGTCGGCAAAACGAATGTTGGGAAAGACCACCGTTTCGAGCAGCGATCCGATCTCCCCGCCCTCCGCGCCGGCACGTAGCCTTGCCATACTCTCAGCTATCTGCAACTCGATAAATTGCCTCACCTTCTCCTGACAAATCTCCAGGTCATGATTGCCTTTCAGGATCAGAAAGCTGTTGCCATCGAGCAACCACCGGGCAAGCCGCTCAAAAAAGTACGGATGCCCTCTTTTTATCCGCATCAGCCTGTAGATGGTTTTGTAGTCATCCGTCTCGAGGCCATACCTCTTTTCTGTTTTAGAGATGGACTCCTCCAATTCCTTCGGCTTCCGCACAATACCCACTTTACTCAGCTCCGCCGACCATTCAGCAAATTCTCGCCGGACAACACCCGGCGCCGGCCGCTCGGGAGCCACTGGCATACGGCCCTGCAACCGCAACTTGATGCGGCGACCGAGCTGGACCTTTCTTGTCCAACCCGGGTACTCCGTTACGCGAAGGAAGTCGAAGATGTCGCCATTGAAGATCAGCAGCAGGGATGGCGTCTTTTTGATGGATTCCACATAGTCCAGGAAACGCCCGAAACCGTCGTCCGCAAAGAAGTTTTCGGTGCCGCGGAACACGCCCACCGCCGTTCTGCCTGAAGCGATATGCAGATCGCTCACGACAACGATCTCTTTTCCGGTAGCCCGATAAGCAACAGGGTCGGATACCACCGGCAAGTCCGGCCCCCAAAAGCCGCTTTTTGCTTCCTGGTAGGTCTTCTTGTCGATGGCATAGTCCCAGGGGCACAGGCCATCCTCTTCTTTCTTTCTGTTGGCAAAGACTGCAGCAATTTGCTCGGCATCCATACAAGCGGTTTTAATGTGAATTTACCAGGGAGGTGATCGTCTTCCTGACCAATAGAATAAGGACCAGCAAGATGAGCGCGACCAACCTCGCATAAAGGAACGGCGAAAGCGACAGAAACCTTGACCGCCTACTGCCGCATCCGATTGGTCGGAAATGGTCATATTAATTTTTTGTTGCTACCTTCAAATTACTCCTTTATCGATTGTCTTACCCCCGTGAAAACACCCTTTTTCGACTCAACTAAACGATATGGGTGTTTTCACGGTGTTTGTGCATGCCATCGTTCATTACCTTCAGGGACTCAATACAACAATTATGTCAGATTGTACTTTTAACATGCCTTTCACCGGCTCAGCCGATGCGCTGGTTGCGACCCTTAAAACACAGGTGCAAAACAATAGCGGCACATTCACGGGCGACATCAACTCAGGAAGTTTTAGCGTCCCTGTCCTCGGATCCAATGTGGCCGGCACCTATACCATCACTGGCCAGCAGATCGCCATCGATATCAATAAAAGACCATTTTTCACCAGCTGCGATGCGATCGACAAATTCATTTCCAGCCATATTTCTTGAACAATTGTTGGCGAAAACTCCTCAGGTTCCGTTATAACCTCATCTTCTCCGCCCATTGAGGCCGGCCTGCAGTTGGAGGTTGTGGGCCTCCATGTGGATCACTCGTCTCCTATTGCCGTTGGTCCGCTAAGGTCTGCAATACTTCGTTTGCAGCATACGCGTGGAAAAAAACTGAAATAAAACTTTACAACAATGACAATACCTTTATGGCTTCAACATTATTTGAATACCAAAGAATATGGTCCTTTAGATTTCTTTTTTTTCTTCGTCTGTTTTATTTGCTGGGTCCTTGCTTATATGGAAATCATTTACAACGTTAAAAGATACAAATATGTCGATATGCCACTCATTGCAGGAACCGGCAACATTGTATGGGAATTTCTATGGGGGTTTATTTTCATCACAAATTTAGGCCCGGCGGCAGTTTGGGGTGTTCGACTATGGTTCTTCCTAGACGTCATCATTAATTCCTCTTTGCTGATTTATGGCAATAAGCAGATGATCGTCCCCGAGTTCAAAAAAAACAGCGCGCTTATTTTCCTATTCCTTATCATTTCCTGGTCAGGAATACTTTTCTCCTTTATTTACATGAGATTTGATAACGGGATGGGCGCAGTAACTGCCATGATAACGAATGTAGTTATGTCGGTCCTTTACATTGTTATGGTTTTTCGCAAGCCTGATATTTGGCGTATATCGGTAAGGACCGCATGGTATAAGTTTTTGGGCACGGGATCTATAACGGCTATTTCATTTCATTTAGCTACATTCAGATCTAATTATTTCCTCTTGTGTCTCGGGATTATCGCCTTCATTCTTGATATTTATTATATTTTTTTACTTTCATATTTGAAGACCTTCCATGGAACCAGGGTACATTCTCTTCAAAAAAGAAATACTATCCTTAAAAACTCCGGGTTTGATCCCCTGGACCCAGATATGCCGATAACCGTGAAAACACCAATGTCAGCAAGTTGAAAGACTGTCCTGCTGGCGAACCGTCGTCTCCTCGCTATGCGGTATTCAAGGACTGTAACATCCTGCAAACCGAACAATTGAGCCTAAAATAAGGGCGTGCGGATGACTATGCGCAACTACTTCCACCATCCATCCATTTCTTGAAATCGTCAATTTGGTTTTGCGGCCACTTACTTGCATTTAGTATTGAGCAGCAATTGGGTCGCATCGTTACAGGGGGATACACGGTAAATGTTGTTGTAATAAAATGATGTAGCTAAACACTTGCTTTTAGCAAATCCGCCAGCGAAACCAAAAAAGGAATCCCCGATTGCCGGCCGTCCCTGTAGCCGGGCAACTCCCGCACGTTCCAGGTCGCGCCACCGAAATCGGCAAGAGAATTGGCCAGCAGCTCAAACACCAGGTAAGTAGGGTGAGCGGGACTTGGGTAACCCATGGCCCTCAATTCTATTCTCGAAAGAACACGCGGCGGAGTGGCGGCGATTTCCCGGATATCACCAGTGACCGGCTTTTTCTTTCCGTGCAGTAGCAGAAAGCGAACACCGATCAACTCCGGTCCAAGGGCCATGATTTCCTTTCCATTGCCGGTGCGGATATTGTACATTCCGCGTTCGTTAATCCATCCCTCATGCGCTGCATTTTTACAAAAGCCTACCAGGACCTTTATCGCCGAGGCCGGTAGATGGCGACCCATCGTGCTATCAAATCCCGGTAATTTGGTCTTTACAGGAAGCCTGGTCTTCTGTTGGTGGATTTCGAATACCCGATAGGCCAGTTCCTCGCGCTGAGAAGCATAATCGAGGAGATGTTCAATGGCCTCCCTGATAAATCCTTCCAGTTCGGGGATCCCGCTGTCCTCCCGCGAAGGGTGAAGCCGGAAGGCGCCGATGCCCGGCAAGGATTCGTGAAAGGCAGATTGCTGGAAATTCTGATCACCAGGATATAGAATATATGCCCCTGCGGTGCGCCGGATTGCGTCGCGATAGCTGTGCATTTTCAGCAGGTCTTCGCGTTTGTGTTTGCCATAGGTGATTCCCTCTTCCTCCGATTTGGAAGTAGCATGCTCGATTTTGTACTTGGCGTCGAAATGGAGATGAATCATCAATTCCTGCTGTTCCGCTGATTCGGCTGTCATTCCTTGGGGCCAGAGACTAAGCGTATAATCGGGACGCATGCGCGCCGTCCAGCTACCCCCTTCAGGATAAGCTCTTTTTTCCGGAAAGTTGCGGTTGAAAGAAAATTCGGCCTGCAGTTTCCGCCCCTCACTGATATAGTGACCAGCGATTTTCGTTTGGCTCCCCTTCCTGATCTGCAGACCGAGCCCATCATCGGTCGGACCGAGTAATTCGCCGATACTCACCGGATCGATGTTGAAGATCTTACCATATAGGTCCAGCAACACAAAAAATACCCAGTATTCATAGAGTGTGGCTACATCACGTTTACCCGCAGTGTATACATCCTCCCCACCAGCCCAGTTGAGTCTGGCCGCCAGATCAAAGGTTAGCCAGACGCGCAGCAATTCCCTGTAACCCTCCCTGCGCTGCAGTACCGGGCTGTTCAGCGCCAAAAGGGAAGGTTGGGAAATGGCTTTGAAGACGGCATGGCCAAGCATATTTTCCAGGATGGATTCGAGTTGAATCGCCTCGCGGTAGGCTCTGGTTTCGGGATCGAATTTGCTTCGGGTTCCGCTGCAAAAATGCAAGAACTCGTTAAGCACATATTTTACAAACCGATTCTCGGGCGTATCGACCGTTTCCCGCTTTCCCTGCGTAACAATGACGGTTGGGAGGGAAGGGAGCTGAACCGACAAGGGATGCGTCTCGTGCAATGGGGTGCGACGGTTTGCCGTGGCCAGTTGTTTTAGCATTCCGCTGTTGATGCGGCGCGGTTTCTCCATCCGAACCTTCTCTTCCTGATGTGTCCACCGGGTATTTGGATTTTCCTGGATGCGGTAAACACTTTCCGTAAAATCAGGGGATTCCAAAATGGACTTCACAAATGCAAAACGCTGATAAATGGTAAGCGCCGTCTGGTTTGGATTGGGAACCAGGTTCTGGTAGAAGGGGGATTTGTATTGTAAGAGGAGTTCGGTACACTTTGCGGTAATGTCCTCCAGCATAAAGCGGTAGTCCGTCCGGTAGTCGGTTTTTTCAGCGCAGACTTCCAGCAAAAGCAAACCCATCTTCGTATGTCCCTTGTTTTCCATGATTTCCAGGGAAAGCGTGCCTACGAAATTGCCAGGCTTAATCCTTCCCGAGTTGGGACGGGCTCTCCCTGCAGCGACGATGCGGGGTATGGGTTGCAGGTAGTAACCGGGAGGCAATACATATTCGTAGCTTCCGGCTTCGCTGAGCTGTATGGGAGCTTCGCCAAAAGCCAATGCCTCCAACACATCCAATTGCGTTATTGGAAAAGCAGGCTCATAATACAGGTAACAGCGGATGCTGCTACCATCTTCCAGCGAAACAGCAACCGTTACCGTTTCATGGTTCATGATTGATATAAGTTATTATCAGGGTTCGGCGTAACTGGTAAATCCGTTGAGAACAAGCCGCCGTCCCATGCTGGCAATTTTGTCGAAAGTGAGGGGAAACCGAATAAGGTCGTCCTTCCCTTTCTTTCTTTCCCAGCCAGGCGTCACCAGGTCGGCCAATTTTGTTTTGCCCGTGAGACAGAGGCCCGCCAGCGCTTTCAGCGTTGGCTCCACTTTTAATCGCGATCCGTGTATTTTTGGCAGCAATTTTTGCAGAATCGTGGCGTCAAGAATGACGTCTGCATCAATCCCGGACACCCCTTCAGACGAAAACCGCTCCATGATCCCGACGAAGCGGAGAATCTCGGCTGCCGTCCGGAAACCGAACTCGGTACCCACTGGCGACAGTTCGTCAAAGAACTCCATCAGGATTTGCTGCAGCGTGACTGCGTTGGCCGGCGGCGCGGCTTTTTCCCTGGCCACTTGCGCGAAGCCCGCGGCATAGACCTTACCGGAACTAACCAGTTTATCCAGTTGGAGCGCTATCGGCTTCAGCAGGAAAGCACTCATTGCCTCCGAGCTGACCTTAAACTCGATGGTATTGGCGCGGTCGAGTACTTTGGGGCTGAACATATACGTGGTTTCATCGATATTGACCGTGCCAATGATAAAAAGGTTGGGGGGTAGCGGGGTGCTCGGGGGAGTATTGTCTGACCAATCCGGCTTGTCAACATGAAGCGGGATTTCCTCGCCCGATTCCATGGCGCTGAGGAAGTCGGCAAAATAGCGTTCGACATGGCTCAGGTTCATTTCGTCAAGGATGAGAAAATAGGGTTTATGCGCATTGCCTTCTTTCCGGGCTTCGAGTACCAGATCGAGCGCACCGTTGTCGGGGCGGCAGTAATGACCCGGTTGTAAGGCATTGGGATAACCGAGGAGCGGCTCACGGCTTGTCCAGTCGGCGCCGACGGGGGTGATGGTGATTTGTGAAGCGTCCACGCAGAGCCATTTGGCAAATGCCTGGGCCAATTTGGTTTTGCCGCTACCCGAGAGTCCGGTGAGGATCAGAAACCGTTTTGTCAGCAGACCTGCCACGAAGCGTTTTTGAAGGGAAGCGTCGAACCGCAGGCCGGCTGCGCTCAAAGCGGCGTCGAAGTCGGCAAAAAAGTCGCTGAACGGCCAGTTCTTTGCCACCGGCGGCGGAGGAGTGATTTCAGCTTCGGAACTTTTTTTTGCCACCAGGCGACCAGACGGGATGCTCGTAGCTTTTACAATGAGTTTTGCCTGCGGCGTTGGCACCGCCAAGTTAATGTCACCGCCTTGCAACCAGGCTTCGAAGGTACTGGCGTCGAGTCCCAGCACTTTATGAAAGCCCAATTGCCGTGTTTCGGCGAAAAACTCAGTCCCGAACATGGATGCGCCAGAGAGTTCATCCCACCCCATCCGTCTCAGCTGAGCCTCGAGAACTGGTCGAATTAAGAGACCTATCTGTGGTATATCATAGACCGGTTTCCAGCTGTATTCGAAGCTGTTTGCCATTTGGGCAAAGTCGACGGCGAGACCGAGTTCATCGAACGCGTAGGCGAAATTGGTATAGACCTTTTCATTGGAGAGATCGGCCCTTTTTATTGTTCCGGTGCCCTGTCGACTCGTCCGGGCAGAAAATAGCTTTATCAATTCTTTGTGGCTGAAGACGATAGACACAGCCAGCAGGGCCTTGATGGTCGCCTCGTCAAAATTTCTCACGGTGTCCCAGACTTTGGGCAATTCATCAAGAGGATATTTACCCCCCAACATTTTTATGGCCAGTGCCCGATATTGGTCTGGGGAAGGAAAATGTTCCCCGAGGTGGGCCAGGATTTGATCCCGTGGATAATCCCGGATGAGGTACCATAGTTTCTGATACCCGTTCTTCGTCAGCGACACGGTGTGGTTGTCTAAAGAGATTGGCATGCAAGGACAATTTTCAATGGATGAAGTCAACCTCAAATCTATCAAAATCCTTGTTCCGCCCCAAACAAAGCTTCGGGCGGTTATCAACGTGACTCCCAAAATGTGCAAAAGTTTCGGCGTAAATGTTTGGGAATTTGCGCATTTTTACTGCTAATACTTTTAGCAGGGATGAAAACACTCAGCGCATCCGAAGATTTCAGCCGGTTCATAGGGAAGAGGAAGTTTGCCACCATCGTTGCCGATCCGCCCTGGAAATTTCAAAACAATACCGGGAAGGTAGCGCCGGAGCACAAACGGCTGGCCCGGTATTCCACGCTCACGCTGGACCAAATAAAGGCCGTTCCCGTCCAGGATGCGGTAGAATCCACGGCTCATCTTTATCTCTGGGTGCCAAATGCTTTGTTAGCCGAGGGGTTGCAGGTCATGGCGGCCTGGGGCTTCACCTATAAAACGAATCTGATCTGGTATAAGATCCGCAAGGATGGCGGCCCCGATGGCCGGGGCGTTGGTTTCTATTTTAGAAATGTCACGGAAATGCTGTTGTTTGGGGTAAAAGGAAAAAATGCGCGGACGCTGCAAAGAGGCCGGTCGCAACCCAATATCATCGCCACCCGGAAAAGGGAACATAGCCGAAAACCAGACGAGCAATATGAGATCTTTGAATCCTGCAGCAGGGGGCCCTATCTGGAAATGTTCTCCCGGGGCAGCCGCGAAAATTGGACCTGCTGGGGTAACCAGGTGGAAGATTACTATCCGGAGTGGGAAACGTATAAAAATCATTCTCAGGTGACGAAGATAATTCCCATGAAAGAGGTGATGAAGGAAGCCAAATAAAAAATCAATGGGGATAGAACTGCTGCCATCACAAATACTCAATAATTATGAAGTTCATGAATGGAAACACGCTTGTGCCATTTTAAAGAGTGATTTTCCGGATGAATGGAATGATCTCACTCAATTCCTGCAAGGATTCAGGCTTTGTAAAAGTATGATTGCCGAACCGGGTGGGCGCAAGTCGCAAATTGCAGAGAGGATCGACTCCCATTTCTATGAAAGAGATTGGGTTGAAAAGCAGTTTGCTACATCGATAAGGATAGACGATTCGACAACTGAATCACCTACACATAAAGTGGATTGCTACAAAAACAGGGTCGCTCTGGAGGTGGAATGGAATAATAAAGATCCATTTTTCGATAGGGATTTAAATAATTTCAGAATGCTTTTTGACCTCCGGGCCATAAGTGTGGGAATTATCATCACCCGATGTGATGAGTTGCAGGCAATTTTTGATCAGATGGGCAGAGGCAAGTCCTTTGGAGCTTCGACGACTCATATGTCAAAATTGCTTCCCCGGATTCGCGGCGGTAGCGGCGGCGGTTGTCCCATTTTAGTATTGGGAATAAAGCCGTCTTTATACAATGAAAACTGCTAATTCCGGCTTTTTAATTTGGCGATGATCAGGTACTCCAACACATCCCGTTCGTGGTCCTCAAAACGACCCATGGTACTGTGTTTATGATCCAGGGTCCTGACCGATACTTCATAGTCGGCAGCGTCAAATTTTGCCTCGGCCAACTGTTTTATTTCTTCGATGCCGGCTACACCTGAATCGCTGTAGCTCAGGATCAGCTGAGACTTTTTTTCGATGACGCCCGCGTATAATTTTCCAAAGGCCTCTAATGCATTTGTCTTTTGAGAAAAGGGGGATTGGTGGCGGTCTGTACGGTATCTGCCTTTGTGTTCGATGGGCGGGTAATCATATTTTACAAGCGTCTCCAGGGCGTGATAGAAGCGGGAATAATGCACAGGCGCGTAGGGCGGGTCGGCGTATACCGTCGTCCCCTCCGGAATGACCGTGGCAAGACAATCCTCATAGCTAAGCGTCGATGTCGTTA
>Ga0302326_10033657_pt1 | contig 10177 bp, 8 predicted proteins | sample Palsa_T0_3_FD_202264 | JGI IMG/M metagenome (GOLD analysis project Ga0302326, IMG submission 202264) | Peat permafrost microbial communities from Stordalen Mire near Abisko, Sweden - Palsa_T0_3 | ecosystem: Environmental > Terrestrial > Soil > Palsa > Peat permafrost | place: Sweden: Abisko...
CCAGCCTAACTGGGGTTGGTTTCGGCGGATTGTCTTCTCTCGGACGACAGATTTCGACACGCCGTCAATGAGCGCTTGCCCGCCTCGCATGCCATTTCTAATCCCGACGCGCGGCCCCTGCCGTCGTCGTTCGAAGTGGCATTCGCAATTGGCAGCGGTGAAACCGGGGTTCTAAAACTACCGCGTCGGTACGCTGCCGCACTGAACGCGTCGGCACTCAGCTAATTATGTGATCGATGATCAGGCGTACCGGCTTGCCGGAGTGCGGATCCACGATTGCCGGGGTGCTTTGGAAGTCACCAGCCTGGGTTGCCGCCGTTCCTCGCTGCGATACTCGCGCTTCGATCACGACAGCGCCCGCTGTTGAGAGCTTCCGGTCGGGCAACATGGCCAGGGAATCGTCAAGCATGAATTTCAATGGCCATTGGCCGGTTATCGTCCGAACCACGGCTACCGGGGCGCCTGGCGAGTTAATCGACTTAGCCACGATAAATACGGTGAGCCCAGTCCCAACTCTCAATCTCAGTGACTCTGCGAGTGTCACCTCTCCGATTATTTGCACCGCTGAGCTGCTATCCGAAAGCGCCGCGCCAGTGACAATAGTGTTGTTCTGCCCGGCGCTCCCACCGGCGAGCCGCTGGTCCTCAGCCAGATTCTCCGCAAAAGTCGTTGCGTGAGGGGAACCGGCCGGGATCAGCGCGAGCAGCTGCATCCACGTCGAAACGGCGAGCGCGTACTCTTTTCCTGATGAAGTGCACTTGCTTTGAGCCACAGTGCCTTCTCATTGGCCGGCTCCAGCTTCAGAGCGGCATCGATTGACAACCAAGAATAATGTGGTTCACCCAGGAAGCTGGCAAGCACAATTAGGTCTCTTTTTGGCACGCGTGAGATTGTCGTCGGCGTCGGGTCAATCGATCGGCGCAGCGGTCCGCCGGGGCAAACGCATCTATCCAGGCGACACACTCGCTCGTTTGGATTGGCTTCGATACGCTTCCCTGCGCTAGAAGATCTTACCCGGGTTCAGGATGCCGTTGGGATCCATCGCCTGCTTGATGGTGCGCATCAGCGCGATTTCCTCGGGACTGCGCGACAGGTGCAGGAATTCCCGCTTCAGCAAACCGATGCCGTGCTCGGCCGAGATCGAGCCGCGACGCCTGGATACGATCTCGTAGACCGCGCGCTCGATGTCCAGCTCCGGCACCGAGTGCCCGGCCATGCAAACCGACAGGTGCAGGTTTCCGTCCGCCACGTGACCGAAATAAAGTGCCTTCAATGCCGGCCATCGGGCCTGGAGCATCGCATTGATCTGTTCTGTCAGATCTCCGATCTCGCCGGTCGGCACGCTCACGTCGAAGCTCAACTGCGGCCAATGCGTGCTGTGCTGCCATTCGCCCGGGGAATCGCGGATTGCCCACATATCGATCGTTTCCCGATGCGACTGCGCAATGATCGCATCCCTGACGACGCCCGCCTCCATTCCCGCGCCGATGATTTCTTCGTAGCGGCGCTGGTCCGCCTCGGGATCGAAGCCCATGGTTTCAATCAGCACGTAGGCGCCGTAACCCAGGTCGAGCGGCGGCTTTCTGCCCAACCCGATCGTCCCGAGCTCGTAGAACTGCGGCCACATCACTTCAAACGCGGTCAGTTGCGGCCCAAATCCAGCGCGGGCCCGCTGCAGCAGATCGAGGACGCCCTGGTAGTCGTCAAGCGCGCAGATACCGGTGCAGATGTGGCGCGCTTTGACAAACAGGCGCAGCACCACGGTGGTGATAATACCGAGTGTGCCCTCCGAGCCGATGAACAACTGCCGCAGGTCGTATCCGGTATTGTTCTTGATTACCTTGGACAGCGCGCTGATGACAGTTCCATCGGCAAGCACCGCCTCCACGCCCAATACCAATTCGCGCGCCATGCCGAAACGCAGCACGCGATTGCCACCGGCGTTGGTCGACAGATTGCCGCCGATCTGGCATGAACCGCGGCCCCCGAGGTCCAACGGGAAGAAAAGGCCGGCGCCTTCAGCGGCTTTCTGCACCGCCTCCATGACGACGCCGGCCTCCACTGTCATCGTCGCCGAGGCGGTATCGATTTCCCGGATGGCGCGCATGCGCTCCAGGCTAACTACAATGCACGGTCCCACCGGCACAGCGCCACCCACCAGGCCCGTCATGCCGCCCTGCGGCTGGACCGCAATGCATCGCTGGTTGCAGTAGCCCAGGATCGCGGCCACCTGCTGTGTGTTGCGTGGGTAGGTCAGGGCCAGGATCCCGACGGCCGGATCGCCTCGAACGCCAAAATCGCTCGTGTGGCGCAGGGTGTTTTGTGCATCCGGCACGACGACGATGTCGGCCCCCAGCAGCTCGACCAGCTCGGAGATCACACCGTGCTGCGGAATCATCATCTACACCGGAGTCTCGCCGCTAACGGTCGTGCGGTAGAGCTCGCGCCGGTAGCCCTGATAGTCGTTATACGCCTGGTGGACACAAAGACGGTTGTCCCACAGGACCAGCGTGTTGCGCTCCCAACGCAGGCGGCAGGTGAATGCAGGCTGAGTCAGGTGCTCGGTCAGGAAATTCAGAATCGGCGCTGACTCCTCGGGCGGCATGCCCTCGATGCCAATGCCGTAGGAGGGATCGACGTAGAGCGCCTTCTCCCCGGTCACCGGGTGCGTACGCACCATCGGATGAGCATTGCCCCGGATTTTGCGCACCAGGTCGTCCGACAGCCGCTCGGCGTCGCGCGTGGCAGCGAGGCGCCCTATCGGACTGTTCCCTACTTCGACGGCGTCGTGCACCGACTTGAGCACATCGCGCATCGAAAAGTGCACCTTCAGGCCATCGATCATGCGACGGTAGGTGTCGCTAAGCATGGCGTACGCCAGTGCCGAGTTTGCCCAGGTGGTATCGCCGCCGAACGGCGGTATCTCTATTGAATATAACATGGTGATTGACGGCGGTTGGGCGAGAAACGGCGAGTCGGTGTGCCAGCCCTCGCCAAATACCATCCGGGACCGATCGTCGGCCTGTTTGATGAGCGGGTGCACATTACGGTGCCCCGGAACACCCTGGGTGTAGGCGTCTTCGGCGAACGGGCCAAAGCGCAGGCTGAACGCCTCCTGTTCGCTGTGCGTCAACCTCTGTTGGCGCAGATAAATCATCTTGTGCCGGAACAGCGCCTGACGGACCTCCTGGAACTGGTCTTCCGCAACCGTTGCCGCGTCAAAGCCACAGATCTCCGCGCCCATCGCCGCGGCCAGCGGCCGTGCTTCGATATGCCGGTACGCGGCCGCGTGGTTATCAAACTTTCCCGTGGGATGAAGCCGCATTGAGCCCCCTACTACCGCGAGCCATGATTATGCTTTATTACTGCGGCCTCGCGCTCTTGGCCATTGCTGTCTGCTCGTCGTAGGCCTTCCATGCCTGGTCGACGATATAGGCATGAATCGATTCGGCATCGGCGCGCGACAGCACGTCGTCCCAGCGCGCCATGCCATTGGCCGCCAATGCTCCGTTGAGCACGATGTCGTAGAACGCCGCATGGATCCCGGCGCTCAAGGTGCGCAGGTCAGGCAGCACTCCGCGACCCAGTTCGTGGCAGCGCGAGCAGAAACGATTGTAGAGCACCTCGCCGGCGGCGATCTGAGCCGGCGTTCCCTCGCGTGTTGGCGGTGTGGGAAACACTATTGGCGCCAACAGCGGCGGCTGCGGTACGGCGCCGCCATCGAGTTTGAGGGCGATGATGCGGCCCTCATTGTCCCGGGTGTAGGCAGCATAATTGGCGCGCAACGGGTAACCCACCATATTGCCGCCGTAGCCGGCCATGACCGCCACGTACTGGGTGCCGGCGATGCGGTAAGTCATCGGTGCCGCCATCACGCCGGTGCCGAGCAGCAAGTGTGCCAGCTGTTTGCCGCTGTCGGCGGTATAGACGTTCAGGCACCCGGTGCCATCGCCCTGAAACACCAGTCCGCCGCCGGTAGACATCACCCCGCCGTCCCAGTTGCTGACGCTGGGGACCTGCCATGCGAGTCGTTGATGGATCGGATCCCAGGCACGCAGTGAGCCGCGGCTTTTGGCGGGAGGAAAACCCCGATCCAGCTGCGCCAGCGACGGCAACGGTCCATACAGGCTGGCGAACGCTGCGGGATCGTAGTCCTCCGGGGGAAAGGCCGGCACCGTGAAGAAGCCTTCGATCAGGCCGGCACGCAGCTTGCTGGAATCAAAATACACCATCGGCCATTCCAGGGTCGGGATATAGGTCAGCCGGGTCTGCGGGTCATAGGACATTGGCTGCCAGCTGTGTGCACCGGCATTGGCCGGAAACAGCAGCTTCGCACCTTTCTGGTAGTCCGCCTGCGGCGCGACGATTGGTCGGCCGCTCTTCGGATCGATGCCACTAGCCCAGTTCACGTAGGTGAAGTTATTGGCCGACAGCAGCTGGCCGGTAGTGCGATCGAGCACATAGTAATAGCCATTCTTCGAGGCCTGCATCAGCACCTTGCGCGGCCCCTGGCCCAAGTCGAGATCGACCAGAATCATCTTCTGCGTGCTGTCGTAATCCCAGCGATCGCCCGGCGTGGTCTGGTAATACCAGGCAAGCTGCCCGCTCTCCGCATGGATTGCCACGATGGCCGCGGTATACAGATCGTCGCCGCCCTTGCGGCCGTCGAGCTTGATGTTATAGGGCGCCCCGTTGGCGGTTCCGACGTACAGCAGCTTCAGTTCCGGGTCATAGCTGATGCCGTCCCATACCGTTCCCCCGCCGGCGGCTTCCCATTGGTGGCGTGGGTCCCAGGTCTTCACGGCATCGACCAGGTGTGGCTGATCCTGAGGTCCTTGCTTCGGATCACGCGGCACGGTGTAGAAGCGCCAGCGGAATGCGCCGCTGTCCAGGTCATACGCGGCGACATAACCGCGAGCGCCGTTGAAATCGGCACCGGCGCTGCCCACGATGATCAGGTCGCCGGCAATCACCGGGGCTGCCGACAGCGTATAGGGTGTCTTTGGGCCGCGGGCAGGCAGCGTATCGACTTTCCACAGCCGCTTGCCGGTGGCCGCGTCGAGCGCATGCAGATAGCCGTCGAGGGCACCGACGTAGACGCGACCCTTCCAGACGGCAAGACCGCGGTTGATGGCGTCGCAGCAGGCGTAGCGGCCCCACTGGCCGTCGACCTGCGGATCGTAGGTCCACAGCTCGTGGCCGGTGGCGGCATCGAGCACGTATACATGGCCGAAATTGCCGACTGCGTACATCACCCCGTCGATCACGATCGGAGTCGCCTCCAGGCCGCGATGAGATCTCAGGTGGTACTCCCAGGCGAAACCCAACCGCGAGACGTTGTCGACATTGATGTCAGCGAGCGGCGAGTAGTAGGCACCGTTCGCGTCCCGACCGGGTGTGAACCACTGGTCAGGCTCGCTCGCCGCCGCCGCCAGGCGCACTGCATCGAGCGTACCGGCGCGGGGCGGTGCCGGCGCGAGCGTGGCCGCGGGCGGGTAGCTGCCGCAGGCGCTCAGCCCCAATGCGATCGCCGCGACCGTGATCGCTGTGACCGCGATCGCCAGTCGCTGAATCGGCTGCCGCCATCGGTACATTGAAGTCTCCAGACTCGCTGCGAGCGAGTTCTGCGCAGTGGAATCAGATGTCGTCGTACGCCCGATCATCATCAAGCGATAGCGCGGGCCTCCAATGTGAGCAGCTCTTCGAAGAAGCCACCGATCATCTTAACCCGGTCGACGAAGTGAATCTCCAGTATCCAGTGACGCGCCAGGCCATCGTCGTCTGGTTCGCGTAGCCGCTGATCGTTGCCGTGCCGGATTGAAAAGCGACGCGCATCGGTGTGCGACACTTCGTGCGGAAAGTGACCAATCAGATGGCCGGCTGTGGGAGCGCCGAATTCCCAGCCGGCCGGGGCCGCAAGACTGACTACGAAGTCGTACAGCTGCCCGGCGCTCAGATCAGGTGTCCGCTGGTACAGCTCCTTGCCGCGTTGGAACGCAGCTGCGATATCACCCACCAGCCGATGCTTGCCCGGATCTGCGCCAAGCACGTAGGTACGTCCAAAATCCGCCTCCCATGCATCGAATATCGGCCCGAAGTCGAGGTAAACGATGTCGTCGTCGGCGATCCTGCGATCGGCTGCGGCATCGTGATAGGTCAGCACGGTATTGGGTCCGGCGCGCGCGATGCGCTTGTGCCAGTGGCGGCGTACGCCAAATCGCGACTGCGCCAGTGAATGAATCTCCTCGGTCAGCTCGCTTTCAAGCACTCCGGCCCGAATCATGCCGCTGCCGACGACCTCGTCGAACAGCGCCTCGGCTTTGTTCTGCGCTGAAATGAGCGCGCTCGAGATTGAATCCATGTTGATTGGCCTACCACCGGCAGCGACGGTGCGCCTAAATTCTATCGTGAAGCGCCGATCAGGGGCATTATCCGGTCCACGAATGGCCGCATGAATGGGAGCCTGACATGACTGATCCCCGGCACAGCAGCGCCCTGATCCTGGGCGTCGGATCCGCCCGCGGCCTCGGCGCCGCCGCAGCGCGCGCGTTTGCAACCGCAGGCTATCGGGTGCTGATCGCCGGGCGCGACCCCGAGAAGCTGCATCAGGCAGCCCAGAGCATCGCCGCACTTGGCGCGACATCGCAGGTGGAGGTCGGGGATGTGACCTGCGGGGAGGACGTGGCGCGTTTCGTGGCCCGCGCCGAATCCTTGGGGCCACTGAACGTCGCGGTCCACAATGCCGGGGGAAACCGCCCTTCTCCATTCCTTCAGATCGACCCGAAGGTGTTCGAGGAGCACTGGCGCGCTCATGCGTTCGGTGCGTTTCTGCTGGCGCAGGCGGCGCTGCCAGGAATGCTCGAGCGGCAAGCCGGCACACTCATCTTTACCGGGGCCACGGCCAGCCTGCGCGGTCGAGCCAATTTCGCCTCCTTCGCGGCAGCCAAGGCCGCGCTGCGCATGATCGCGCAGAGCCTGGCGCGCGAATTCGGCCCCAAGGGTATTCACGTGGCGCATGTGATCGTCGATGGCGCGATCGACGGCGATCGCGCTCGAGCGTTCATCGCCAATGCCGATGAGCGCTTCGGCCAGGACGGCATGCTGCATCCCGACCGGATCGCCGAAGCCTACCTGATGCTGCACCGGCAGCAGCGCAGCGCCTGGACGCAGGAACTCGATTTGCGCCCATGGTCGGAAAGCTTCTAGGGCGTGCTCAGCACCTCGGCCTGCGCCACCGCTGCTCGCGTGTCGGGCCGATAATCCCAGCGGCGGCTGTGCAAACGCTGCAGCAGCGCGCGCACGAAGCGGTCCTGGCGGTGCCTGGCTTCGGGCACGGCAATGCCGTGATTCAGAATCGCGAAATATACGACGCCGCGATCGCTGGTCGGGATGGCGCCGATCAATGCACTGGCACCATAGTCGCCAAAAGTGCCGGTTTTGCCCACGACGCGGCCCACTTCATCGGGGGCGTTCAATCGGTCGTGTAATGTGCCCGCGTCTACCCCGGCGACCGGCAGGATGTCGTACAGCCGGTGTCCGGTGAGCGCGAGTTCCTGCTCCAGCGCGCGCAGCAAATTGACCGCCGCGCGTGGGCTCAGGCGATTGCGAGGATCGGTGCCGGCCCCGTCGCCCAGAGCGATCTCGGAGCGCATCTCGGCCGGCAACACACTGCGCGCCAGGCTCTCGACTGCTGACGCACCACCGGCCGCATCGGCCAATGGCTTGAAGATATTGTTGGAATAGTCGTTCAGCGATTTCGCCAGCGACAGCAGTGGCTGGGAACGGTGCACGATCAGGATACGTGCGACCGGCAGCGCGGCGCCCGGGATTGCATCGTCGATCGCGTTGGCAAACTGGATGGCAGGGAGCGCTGTCATGGAGGTGCTACCCGACGCGCTGGCGTCCGCGTCGTGCAACTCACGCACGGCAGCCCAAGCCGCGGCTGGTGCCGCGCCCGACATCGCCTGGCGCAATCGCTCGGCGTCCGGATCGCTTTGCCAGTCGAACGTCAAAGAGCCGCGCGCACGCAGCGTGCCCGCGACGCGCCGCACACCGATGGCGTTCAGTCGTTCTACGACCAGCAGTGCATTCTCATCGACGAAGTACGGATCACCGTCGCTCGCCACCACGATGTCGCCATCGAGCGTGCCGTCTTGCAGACGGCCGCTGGCTTCAAAGGTGGTGACGAAGCGGTGCTCGGGACCGAACTTGCGCAGCAGCGCCAGCGTGGTCGGTACCTTCGATACTGAAGCCGGATGCACCGGGTGATCGGCGGCCTGTGCGAGCAGGACCGTGCCATCGTCAGCCTCGACATAGACACCCTGCGTAGCCCCCAGGAGCGAGCGCGCGGCCGACGTCAGGCCGCGCAGTTCGGCACTCGAGGCGACAGTGGCGCCGAGCAGTCCCAGGATCGGTATTAGAAATGCACGCAAGAGCTAAGTCATTACGTGAATCGAGGCCGGCTTGCAAGCACAGGCGCTCAATGCGCACCGGCCGGTGCAGTCAATGGCGCTTGAAGTATTGCACCGCGCGTTCGTGTTTGAGCGCCGCCTCGCGTGAGGGAAAGGTGCCCAGGTTGCGCCGGCGGCCCGTCTTTCGATCCTTGTTCGCGGAATACAGCCGGTATGCGCCGGACGATAGTTTACGAATCATAAAAATACCTCTGCGCTGACTGGAGCCTGTTGCCAAATCGCGGCCTTGCGGGAGCCTTGGCACGCGCAGGCTGGATTTTCGGCTCTCATAAACTGCGTTTCTGTCGGTCGCATGGACACATCAACGTGGGCGCGGTACTACCTCGCCCGACATCGATGGCGCAGCACGCAGCCATGAGGCAGGATCGGTGCGGGTTGTCAGGAGAGCGTGTTGGACTTCGATATTATTATCGTCGGCGCCGGGATGGCAGGGCTCACGGCCGGCCGCATCCTGGCGAAATCCGGCCCGCGCGTCGCCATCATCGAGGCGCGCCACCGGGTCGGCGGACGTATCTTCACGACGCACGTGAGCGACGGCACTGGCAGGTCGGGCATTCCAGTCGAGTTGGGCGCGGAATTCGTGCATGGACTTCCACCGGAAACCTGGAGCCTGCTGCGTGAGGCTGAGCTTGCCACCTACGAGATCCACGGTGTCGAACTGTGTTCAAGCGGGGGAGCGCTGCAAATCCACCAGCACAGCGATGGCGGAATCTCGGTGCTGGAGCACATGCTGGCGTGGGAAGCGACCCTGGGCCCTGGCCAGGATCTGACTTTTGCCGAGTACCTGGGACGCATTGAGATTGATAAGGCCGCACGCACGCGAGCCGTGGACTACGTTGAAGGATTCAACGCGGCGGACAGTGCAGTCATCGGCGTCAAGGCGCTGGCGATGCAGCAACGAGCCGAGGATGAGATCGATAGCGACCGGCTGTTTCACGTGCGGCATGGCTACGACGCCCTCCCGAGCTTCCTGGCACAGCAGATGGAACGCGCCGGTGGGACGATCCTGCTCGGTCACGCCGCGCAGCGGATCAGCTGGCAGCGCGATGCCGTCACCCTCAGCGGAGCGCGGGAGAACGGCAATGCATTCGCGCTGGCAGCAAAACGCGCGCTGATCTGCGTGCCCCTCGGCGTGCTGCAGGCGGGCGCGATCGAATTTACGCCGGCTCCAGGCACGATATTGACTCAAGCGCGGCGGCTGGCGATGGGCCCCGTGATGCGCATGACGCTGGTGTTTCGGTCACGGTTCTGGGCCGGCCCTGATCTGCCCAACGTGCCTGCGGAGGTGCGCTGCGGATTGGAACGGCTCAGTTTCCTTTTTACCCACGGTGCATTGCCGCCAACCTGGTGGACGCCAATGCCGGACACCGCTGCCATGATCACCGCCTGGGTGGGGGGATCAAAGGTGGCTTTGATCGAAGGCGCACCGGGGACGGCCGCGAAGGCGGAGGCACTGTTGAAGCGCTGCCTGACGACGCTGGCAAGCGCCCTTGGCGTGCCAACCATCACTGTGCAGCAGTTGCTGCTGAGCTGGCACTGCCATGACTGGCAGGCCGATCCCTATGCGCGAGGCGCCTACAGCTACGTTCCCGCGAGAGCCATCGATGCCTCGGTGAAGCTGACGGAACCGGTCGAAGACACGCTCTATTTTGCCGGCGAACATACCGATACCACCGGACACTGGGGCACGGTGCACGCGGCCGTTC
>Ga0302326_10033659_pt1 | contig 10177 bp, 7 predicted proteins | sample Palsa_T0_3_FD_202264 | JGI IMG/M metagenome (GOLD analysis project Ga0302326, IMG submission 202264) | Peat permafrost microbial communities from Stordalen Mire near Abisko, Sweden - Palsa_T0_3 | ecosystem: Environmental > Terrestrial > Soil > Palsa > Peat permafrost | place: Sweden: Abisko...
GCGTTGATCGCGGCACAGAACGAGACCGACGATTCGATCTCGGGCTTCTTGAATCGGTATCGCTGCCGGGACGGCAGCTACCGCTGGCTTGAGTGGGCCTCATACGCGATCCCCAGGTCGAGAGAGCTTCTCGCCGTCGGGCGAGACGTCACCGAACGTAAGGCACTGGAGGAGGTCGATCATCAACACACGGATCTTCTTGAGCACGCTGTGCTCGCGCGGACCGAGGAGCTTGACGAGGCCCGTCGCGAAACGTTGCACCGCTTGGCGCTCGCCGCTGGATACCGCGACGACGACACCCAGCAGCACGCTCGTCGGATCGGTAACTCAGCCGCGATGCTGGCCGAAGCGCTCGGGCTCGGCGCCCGCGAGGTCGAGGTGCTCCGGGACGCAGCGCCGCTCCACGACGTCGGCAAGATCGCCGTCTCCGATTCCGTCCTGCTGAAGCCCGGAGCGCTCACGGCGGCAGAGTTCGAGTACATGAAGCAGCACACCGAAAAAGGAGGCGAAATACTCTCGGGCAGCCACTCCATTGTGCTCCAGACAGCCGAGGAGATCGCGCTCAGCCACCACGAATGGTGGGACGGCACCGGCTACCCGCGCGGCCTCACAGGGAAAGAGATCCCGCTCAACGCGCGCATCGTCGCGGTCGCCGACGTCTACGACGCACTCACACACAAACGCCCCTACAAGACCGCCTGGCAGATCCACACGGCCGTCCGCGAAATGCACCAGCTCAGCGGTTCCCAGTTCGACCCGGACATCATCGACGCCTTCAACACACTCGACCCCTCCAAGCTCGCCCAAGCCCTCCCGACCGACCAGGATCCAACGCAGCCGCCAGACACCGCCCCGACCAGACACAGACGCGGTGCACACGCCGAACACAATCAGATAGAAGCGACCATCACCCTGACAGAGGCTCGTACCCGCCGACAGCGGAACGCGCACCAGCCCTAGCCTGACCCACGAGTCGACGTCGTCCACCACGGCCGCTCAACGCAGCCACCCGCCCGTTCGCTCGCTGGCGGCGTCTCACCGACACGAACGTTCAATGCCAGGATGAGCAGCATTGAAGACGTTGACCGGACGAGATCCGCGACTTCGATTTCGGCCTCCTATCGCGTCGAGCGCCGTGCGCGAGCTCGGGCCGTTCGTTCCACCGGATCTCGTGCCGGAGGGGAGCGGGCTGCCACACGTTCACGGTCAACGGTGATCGCCTCGACACAACGTTTCTGCCAGCCTGCCACGCGCGCGCGGCGGATACAGACGACCGTTCACCGCGTCGGCGCCGTCCGGCACGCCTGGCCCGGGCTGGCGCCGGTATTCAGCACGTTATCTCTGCTTGCAAGATCTCTGCTTGCAAGCGCCGTTGCCGCGAGCGGTTCCCCGCGCTCGACCGTGATCGAGAGAGCCGGCTTTTGGGGGCCGGTCGCAAACAGCTTGGGATCGGGGCTGGGCCTCGGGCTACACTCAGCGATCCCGATGAGCATGTTCTCGCTCACGATCGACGGGACTGACACGGGTCCCTTGACAGAGCCCGAGCTCGTCCTGTGGCTTGAGGGGTACCGCGCCGAGTACCCCGCCGATCATGAGTTCCGTCGCGTGCAGATCCACGAACTGCCCGAGCATGGCACGGTCGGGCATCACCGTTCGGTTTGGGATTTCGTCACGCGCCCCGGGTCACCCTGAGCCGGATACCCCACGTGGCGCGCGCGTTCGACGCGGACTGGTAGGCCGGCAACCCCCGAGCAGCCGCTTGAGGGCGGAGTCGTCTCCCGATTCGCAGTCGGCAAGTTCAGCGACGGCGGGCCTGCAACGTATAGCTGTGGGGTAGCCGGCCGGGTCGGTCTGAGAGGCGCCACTCGCCGCGGCCAACGTCCTCCATCTGGCCGGGTAACGCGTTCGACGCCACGGAGTCGTGCTCCTCGAGCATCGTGATCTCCATGCCGGCGTCAAGGACAGCGCCCACGATCTCGCCAAGGCCGTGGTTCCATTCGTGCGCTAGGGTCGTCGCGAACACCCGGTCGGTCCGGACGTAGGTGTCGGCCCCGTCCGAGACGGTCGGTTGTTCGTGCTCGAAATACGGGTGTTCGAGTGCGAGGAGACCATCTGTCCGTTGGTCATCGAGGGTCCACAGAACCGGGTGTCCCTCTCGCAGGAAGAGTCTGCCGCCCGACCGATGCAGGTCGGCGACGACGCACGCCCAACGGCGAACGTCGGGCAGCCAGTTGAGGGCGCCGATCCCGCTGAAGACAAGATCGAAACGATGACTGCCGAGTACGTCGGGGGCCGAGTACACCTCCGAGAGCACGAACTGCACCTCCGCTCGCAGATGCGGCGAGACGACGCGCTTCCTCGAGCGCTGGGGGCGAGAAATCGACCCCCGTCATACGAGCGCCGAGCCGCGCCAGCGAGACCGTGTCTGTGCCGATGTGACATTGCAGGTGTACGCCATCGAGCCCTCGGATATCCCCGAGGCGCGCCAGGTCGAACCGCACAACATGGCTCAGAAACGACAAATCCTCCGCGAAGCGGTCGAACGCATAGTCGGGTGATGCGGCATGGGCGGCGGCTCGCTCGTCCCACCTGGCCCGGTTTACATCGCGATAGTCGTCCACTTCACTGCAGCGTCGCAGACCGGAGCAACCCCGGGGGCCTCTGACGTTCAGAAGCTCGATTACTCCAATATCCAGAGGTCAGCCCTTGTCCGAACGGGCGCTCAGCCATCGGCGCGCGCGGAGGGCTGGAAATACCTCCTCCTAGGCTCGCTCGCCACGCATTCTCCGCTTGCGAACGACGCCAATCTCACGATATGCCGGTCGTGTGTGCGAGCACGCTCACGTCCGCGTGCACAGGAACACCGAGCCGGTGGCGCTTTCATCCGCCGCCTCCACTGACCGACCGTCCTGGCCCTTGCGGGCTTCCGCGTTCGATCCCTGGTGGCGGCCTCGACTTACTCGCGCCCCGTGCCCGGTGAGAGCCGCAATCTACGCGACGAGCAGCTGCGCGCAAGGGCACCGCCGGATCGAAAACCCGCTATATGCGTGAAGTTCTCGGATCAGACCGGGGATGAATCGGCACGGGCGTGCTTCCGGACACAAACTCAACGGAATCGCCCAGAATCCATCCCTCTTTCGCTCCTGAGGTGCCGACCTTCGCTCGGCGCCCAAGTAACACCCAACTAGCGGCGAACCGGCGGCGTCTGCGGCCAGGAACGGCGTGCAAGAGGCGGCCGGCTCGATCCCGGCCGGCTGCCGGTCTTGCCGCGGCAATGCGCGCGGCGCGTGAGCGGCTGTCTCTGACGGAAGTTTTTTCATGAATCGCGCCTGCGCGCCTCGAGGGGAGTACGATGTTCCGACTGGCTCTGTGGGTCAGGACGGCGTCCGAAGCCCAACACGAATCGCGGGGTCAAGCGACGCGCGAGATGCGGGGCTGGCAAAACACCGTTCGACTCGCAGAACTAGAGGTACTCGGGACGGCACAGGACGAGCTCGTCGGTCGCCATGTCGTCGTCGTCTGTGGAAGTCCAAGGTCCGCTTTCTGGGGCGTGTCCGGACTGTTGCGCCCAGCTGGCGCCGTCGTTGGTATGGAAGGGTGGAGGCGCATGGCACTCACAGAGACTGCACGGACCGAGACTGAGATCGTTCAGGGGATCGGTTCGGATTATGGGGCGAAGTATGGGTTTCATACGTCGGATTCTCCGGCTGACTATTTTTTCAAGTCGGGTCGTGGGCTTTCGCATGAGTTGGTTGAGGCGATCTCGGAGCATAAGGGCGAGCCGGGTTGGATGCGGAAGGTGCGTCATCAGGCGCTCGACTATTTTTTGTCGCGGCCGCTTCCGGGTTGGGGCGGTGATGTGTCGGGGATCGATTTCGACAATATTTACTACTACATCAGGCCGACGGAGAAGCAGGCGGATTCGTGGGAGGATCTGCCGGCTGATATCAAGGACACGTGGGATAAGCTGGGGATCCCGGAGGCGGAGAAGAAGTATCTCGCGGGGGTTGGGGCGCAGTACGAGTCGGAGGTGGTCTACCACCATCTGCAGGAGAAGCTGAGCGAGCAGGGTGTGCTTTTCCTTGATATGGACTCTGGTCTGCGTGAGCATGAGGAGCTTGTCAGGCGCTACTTCGGGACGATCATCCCTTCGAACGACAACAAGTTCGCGGCGTTGAACACGGCGGTCTGGTCGGGCGGGTCGTTCATTTATGTGCCGCCGGGTGTGAGGATCGAGCTGCCGCTGCAGGCGTACTTCCGGATCAACGCGGAGAACATGGGCCAGTTCGAGCGTACGATGATCCTGGTGGATGAGGGCGCCTACGTCCACTACGTCGAGGGCTGCACGGCGCCGATCTACTCGAGCGATTCGCTTCATTCGGCGGTGGTTGAGATCGTCGTGATGAAGGGTGCCCGGTGCCGTTACACGACGATCCAGAACTGGTCGAACAACGTCTATAACCTTGTGACCAAGCGGGCGGTCGCCTACGAGGACGCGACGATGGAGTGGGTGGACGGGAACCTCGGCTCGAAGCTGACGATGAAGTACCCCGCGATCTGGCTGCTGGGGGAGCGCGCGCACGGCGAGGTGCTCTCGATCGCGTTTGCGGGGGCCGGCCAGCACCAGGACGCCGGCGGGAAGATCGTTCATGTCGCGCCGAACACGACCTCCCTGATCACGTCGAAGTCGATCTCCAAGAACGGCGGCCGGGCCGGCTACCGCGGCCTGCTCCAGGTCGCCAAAGGAGCGACGAACGCACGCTCGAAGGTGGTCTGCGACGCGCTCATCCTCGACGAGGACTCACGCTCCGACACCTACCCCTACATCCAGATCGACGAGGACGAGGTCGATATCGGTCACGAGGCGACCGTCTCGAAGATCGGCGAGGAGCAGCTCTTCTACCTGATGTCGCGGGGACTCTCGCAGGCCCAAGCATCGGCGATGGTCGTCTCCGGCTTCGTCGAACCGATCGTCAAAGAGCTCCCGCTCGAGTACGCGATCGAGATGAACCGCCTCATCCAGATCCAGATGGAGGGATCCGTTGGCTAGCTCTGCGGGAACTCCCGTCGGTGCCCTGGCCGCTGCCTCGGCGGCCGCCGGTCGGCTTGGCTAACGCCTCGGCGGCTGCCCGGTTCGCCGAGCTGCCGGTTCCCACGACAACCGAGGAGTCCTGGCGATTCACCGATCTGGCCGGCTTCGACCCGACGGCGTTCGCGGTGCTCGAGGACTCTGCGCCGGTCTCCGAAGCGCCACGGCTCCTCGATCTCGACGTCGCGGGCGCGGCGCTCGTCTCCGAGACGGGGATCGAGATCGAGAACGCGCCGGAGGGTGTCCGCTTCGAGGCGCTTACCGAGGACGACCCGCGTCTCTACTCGCTCGTCGGCTGGAACGAGAAGTTCGCCGCCCATAATGCGGCTCGCTGGCGGCACGGGTTGCTCGTGCACGTGGCTCCGGGCGTCGTTCTCGACAAGCCGCTCTACGTGCGGATCGAGAGCTCGGTCCCCGGGAGCGCACTCTTCTGGCGGCTGCTCGTCATTGCCGAGGAGCGTTCGCGGTTCGCACTCATCGAGGAGTACGCCTCCGCCCGGCCCGACATCGCCGCCTACTCCAACGCGGTGGCCGAGCTGTTTGTCGGCCAGGCCGCGAAGCTCGAGTACGTCTCGATTCAGAACCTCTCCCAAGAGACCTGGCACTTCGCCACTCACCATGCGCGGGTCGAGCGCGACGCCGAGCTCGACTGGGTCGCGGGCGGCTTCGGCTCCAAGAACGGCAAGATCAGGATCCAGAACGATCTGAGCGGCCCCGGAGCGACCTCGCGGGTGACCGGCGCCTACTTCGCCGACGGCCACCAGCACCTCGACTACGACACTTTCCAGGAGCACATGGCGCCCTCGACCGAGTCCGATTTCGCCTTCAAGGGGGCGCTCCGCGGGTCGGCGCGCGCCGTCTGGCGCGGGATGATCCGCGTCGAGGAGGAGGCGCAGAAGACCAACGCCTACCAGGAGAACCGCAACCTGCTGCTCTCTCCCTCGGCCCACGCCGACTCGATCCCGGGCCTCGAGATCATGGCCAACGACGTGCGCTGCACGCATGGTGCGACGATCGGCAGGATCAACCGCGACGAGCTCTTCTACCTCATGGCGCGCGGGCTCTCCCGCGGCGAGGCCGAGCGGCTGATCGTGCGGGGGTTCTTCCAGGACGTGCTCGACCGGATTGATCTCGAACCGGTGCGCGACGCGCTCGGCGCCGCGCTCGAGGCGCGGATCCCGCAGGCCTAGAACGCGGTGGGCGCGTCCCGGAGCTCCGAGGCGCGGAGGGACGCTCGAGGTCCGCAGGGGCGCGCCTCGAAGCGGGATCGGGGTTGCGCTTCTAGGAGCGGACGAGCGGCCTGTACTTGATTCGGTGCGGCTCGAGCGCCTCGGCCCCTCTCGTGTCGCTGACCCAGTCGACGTAGCCGCTGAAACCGCCTTCGAACCATGTCACCTGCGAGTCACCCTCGAAGGCGAGGATATGGGTCGCGACGCGGTCGAGAAACCAGCGATCGTGGGTGATCACGACAGCGCAGCCGGCGAACTCGAGCAGCGCCTCCTCGAGCGCCCGTAGCGTGTCGACGTCGAGGTCGTTGGTCGGCTCGTCGAGGAGCAGCACGTTTCCGCCGCTTCGCAGCAGCTTCGCAAGGTGGACGCGATTGCGCTCGCCGCCCGAGAGCTGCCCGACAGGCTTCTGCTGGTCGCCGCCGCGGAGGTTGAACCAGCTCACATACTGGCGCGAGTTGACCTCTCGTCGCCCGAGCTCGATCGTCTCGTTGCCGCCGCTGATCTCCTGCCAGACGGTCTTCTTCGGGTCGAGATCGGCGCGCGACTGGTCGACGTAGGCGAGCTTCACCGTGTCACCCAGGCGGATCGAGCCGGCATCGGGCTCCTCGGCGCCCGCGATCAGCCGGAAGAGCGTCGTCTTTCCGGCGCCGTTAGGGCCGATGACCCCGACGATCCCGGCCGGGGGGAGCGAGAAGGAGAGGTCCTCGAACAGGAGCCTGTCGCCGAAACCCTTCGTGAGCCCGCTCGCCTCGATCACGAGCTCGCCGAGCCGTGGACCGGGCGGGATGTGGATCTCGACCCGGTCGAGCTTGACGCGCTCCTCCTCGGCGAGCAGCTGCTCGTAGGCGCCCAGGCGCGCCTTCGACTTCGCCTGGCGGGCGCGCGGGCTCATTCGTACCCATTCGAGCTCGCGCGTAAGCGTCCGGCGCCGAGCTGACTCTTGCTTTTCCTCGACGGCGAGTCGTGCCTGTTTCTGCTCCAGCCAGGAGGAGTAGTTGCCCTCGAACGGGATCCCGCGGCCGCGGTCGAGCTCGAGGATCCAGCCTGCCACGTTGTCGAGGAAGTAGCGGTCGTGGGTGACGGCGATCACCGCGCCCTTGTAGTCGGCAAGGAACCGCTCCAGCCAGGAGACGGATTCTGCGTCGAGGTGGTTGGTCGGCTCGTCGAGGAGCAGGAGGTCCGGGGCCGAGAGAAGCAGCCTGCAGAGCGCAACCCGCCGCCGCTCGCCGCCCGAAAGCGTCGTCACATCGCGGTCGCCCTCGGGCAGCCGCAGCGCGTCCATCGCGTGGTCGAGCGTCGCCTCGAGCGACCACGCATCGCGGCGGTCGATCTCGTCCTGGACCGTCGCCTGTGCGGCGAGCAGCGCATCGTAGTCGGCGTCCGGCTCGGCGAACCCGGCCGCGATCGTGTTGAAACGGTCGAGCAGGTCGCGCAGCTCGCCCACGCCATCCTCGACGTTCCCGCGGACGTCCTTGGCGGGGTCGAGCTCGGGCTCCTGCTCCAGCAGCCCGACGCTCGCGCCGGGTGCCAGCTGCGCCTCGCCACTCGAGGTCTCCTCGCGGCCGGCCATGATTCGCAGCAGCGTCGACTTGCCGGCGCCGTTGGGCCCGAGGACGCCGATCTTCGCGCCGTGAAGGAAGGAGAGCGAGATGTTCGCGAGCACCTGCCGGTCGGTGGCGTAGAACTTCTCGGCCCTGTACATCGAGTAGACGTAGTCACCCATCCGACCCACCATAGTCGCCGGCCCGCGCGCCGGCGTCGCCGAGGCCGCCGATCGCGCGAGCCCGGGGGCTCGGCGCTCGCTGATGGCGACCCGGGGCTCGTCGGGAGAGCCAGCCTCCCGCACCGCCGAGACCCCCGCCGCGGGCGGCTCGGTACAGTGGGTGGATGGCAGTCAAGCTTCGCCGCGCGCTCGATCCGTTCAGTCTCCGGAGGGACTTCCCGATCTTCGAGCAGCGCTTTCACGGCAAGCCGCTCGTCTACCTCGACTCGGCGGCGAGCGCGCAGAAACCGCGCCAGGTGCTCGACGCGATGACCCACTTCTACGAGACCTCCTACGCGAACGTCCACCGCGGCGTCTACGAACTCGGCGAGCGTGCGACCGAGGCTCTCGAGGGCGCGCGCGAGAAGGTGCGCGCGTTCGTCAACGCCCCCAAGGCGCGCGAGATCATCTTCGTCCGCAACGCCACCGAGGCGCTCAACCTCGTCGCCTACTCCTTCGGGCTCGACAACCTCGGCCCGGGCGACCTCGTCCTCGCCACCGAGCTCGAGCACCATTCGAACTTCGTTCCCTGGCAGGCGATCGCGCGCCGGACAGGCGCCGACTTCGCGTTCATCCCCGTTGACGATGGCGGCGAGCTGGCTCTCGACAGCCTCGAGCGCTTCGAGGGGCGCAGCGTCAAGGTCGTCGCGGTCGGGCTCGTTTCCAACGCGCTCGGGACGGTCAACGACGTCGCCCGGCTTGCCGAGTGGGCCCACGCGCGCGGGGCGATCGTCGTCGTCGACGCGGCGCAGGCCGCCCCCCACAGGAGGATCGACGTTCAGACACTCTGCGCCGACTTCGTCGCCGTCTCAGGCCACAAGATGTGCGGCCCGAGCGGCATCGGCTTCCTCTGGGGAAACAGCGAGCTCCTGCACTCGATGTCGCCCTTTCTCTATGGGGGGCACATGATTCGCCATGTCGGCGATCAGGAGACGACCTGGGGCGAGCTCCCCGCCAAGTTCGAGGCGGGTACCTCGCCAATGGCGGAAGCGGTCGGGCTGGGTGCTGCGATCGACTACCTGAACGAGGTGGGACTCGACGCGATCGAGGCGCACGAGCACATGCTGGTCTCCCACGCCCTCGAGCAGCTCGGCGAGATCCCCGGCGTCACGGTCTACGGGCCGCCTGCCGACAGCCGCGCCGGCATCGTGAGCTTCAACGTCGCCACCGCGTCGGGCGCCCCGATCCACCCCCACGACGTCGCCCAGATCCTCGACCTCGACGCGATCGCGATCCGCGCGGGCCACCACTGCTGCCAGCCGCTGATGCGCAGGCTCGGCGTGCTCGCCACGAACCGCGCGAGCTTCTACCTCTACAACGAGCGCGCTGAGGTCGACCGGCTCGCCGACTCGGTCCGCCGGGCGCAGGAGACGTTCGCTTGAGCCGCGGCCGGCGGAGGGGCGTGTGAGCGAGTTCGACGAGTTCTACCGCGAGGTCATCCTCGACCACTACAAGAACCCGCACAACTACGGGTTGCTCGCCAAGCCCGACGCCCAGGCCGAGGGCCAGAATCCGCTCTGCGGTGACGAGGTCACGGTTTCGCTGCGCTTCGGCGTCGACGGTGAGACGATTCAGGAGATCGGCTTCGAGGGTCGCGGCTGCGCGATTTCGCAGGCCGCGACCTCGATGTTGACCGACATCGTCAAGGGGAAGACCGCTGCCGAGGTCGCCGTTCTCCCCAAGGAGGAGCTGCTCGGCGAGATCGGCATCCCGCTCACCCCGGTGCGCCTCAAGTGCGCCATCCTCGGCCTCGGCGTTGTCAAGGTCGCGCTCAACCGCTCGAAGGGGACCCCGCTTCCCGAGGAATGGCAAGGCCTCGACATTGACTGAGATCGTCGCCGCTCCCCTGGAGGAGCTGCCGCCCGGCAGGATGAAGCTCGTCGAGGACGGGCCGCTCAGGATCGGTGTCTTCAACTGCGACGGAGAGCTCCACGCAATCGAGGATCGCTGCACCCACGACGACGGTCCGCTCTGCCTCGGCGTCTGGGACCCCGAGGAGTGCACGATCGCCTGCCCGCGGCACGGCGCGAACTTCGACCTGATCTCCGGCCGGGCGCTCTCCCTTCCCGCGTACCTGCCCGCGCGCACGTTCCCCGT
>Ga0302326_10033660_pt1 | contig 10177 bp, 9 predicted proteins | sample Palsa_T0_3_FD_202264 | JGI IMG/M metagenome (GOLD analysis project Ga0302326, IMG submission 202264) | Peat permafrost microbial communities from Stordalen Mire near Abisko, Sweden - Palsa_T0_3 | ecosystem: Environmental > Terrestrial > Soil > Palsa > Peat permafrost | place: Sweden: Abisko...
ACCAGGCAATTTCGAGAAAAGCTCCAACCGATGCTGGGAGCGCTATTGCAGGTTGACGTGCAAGCGCTCGTCTAACGGACCTCCCAGCATCGGTTGGAGCTTTTCTCGAAATTGCCTGGTGTGGTCGGCCTCCAGATGGGCATCGAAGGCTGCCTGGTTTTCCCAAACGCTGACGATGGTGATGTGATTTTTCCGCCCCGGCTCCTGGAGGAGCTCGAAGCGGACCACGCCTTTTTCCTTGCGGCTGTCGGATGCGAAGTTCATGAGCAGTGGCGTGCCATCCGCTATGTGATTGGGCGTGAGATCCACGTGCGTGACGACGTACAGCTTGGTGTCTTGGGCAAAGGCGGCGAGGGATGCGAACAGCAGCAGGATAATTGGGAATCGCATGGCTTCTGATAGTCTACTCCCGATGGAACTGGAAGCCCTGAAACGCGCGTTTGGTTCGAAGGAGCAAATGAGTCTTGCGCCGTTGCTGCTAAAGCTAGGGCGGGCGCCATTTGACGATGCCGAGTCGCTGATTCGCTTCCATGAGGCGCTGCTGTTTTTTCGCGCGTATCCACCCAACCAGGCTGTGCTTCGAGTCGCGGACGAAATGCTTGAGTCGATACCGGCAAAGGTGGCGGAGCTCCGGCGGGCTGGTGTGGATCTTACGCCCTTTGAGGAACCCGATGTTTCCGGTATCGCCGGTTCGGCACTTTCGGCGCAGTTCACCTACGAGATTACGCGCTGGCTGGCGGCGAAGCATCCCAGGGAGGTCGAAATCGATTGGGATGGTTACGATCCCAGTCTGCTCGGGCCGCTGCTCAGCCAGTTGCATCCTTTTGCTAACGAAGATTTACTTGTGGAAGCCAACATTCCTTATATGGATTGGTTTCGCACGGCGAAGCGCAGGGAGGGATCCGATCTGCATTGGCTGCTCTCAAAAATCGACAACGCGGAGCTGTTCGCGCAGGCGAAGATCTTCGTTCGCTGGCAGCTCGGCGAGGGGCGCGCTTCTCGTACAAACGGGCGCCTGGCGGGGTGCCGCAAGCTCTTCTATCATGATTCTCCGCTAATCCGACGTGCGGATGTTTCGCTGACCGCCGAGTTTCACGCGCCTAAGCTACCAATCACGAAGCTGACTCGCTCTGCGGGCCAACGAATACTCGACTTTGCGCGCGAGACGTCCGCCATGCGCTATCGCGAACTGCACGGGTTCACGTTTGGGGACCCGAATCACGTGCTTCGCGTTGAATTCGGGCGCGGCGTGGAGGTCTACGTCTTCGGCGTTCCGCCCGAGCATCGCTTGCCACTACGCGCTTATCACGCTGGCATGTTCTTCAAGAACTCGGTCCCCATCGGCTACATCGAATGCCTGACCTTGTTTGAACATATGGAAGTGGGCTTCAACCTCTATTACACGTTTCGGGAAGGCGAGACTGCGTGGCTTTACGCGCAGCTGTTGCGCTTGTTTCACCAGCTGCTAGGCGCGACGTGTTTCACGGTCGATCCCTATCAAATTGGCCATCACAACGATGAGGCCATCGAGTCTGGCGCGTTCTGGTTTTATCGCAAGCTCGGGTTCCGTCCGGCGAGTCCGAAGGTGGCCCGGTTGGTGGAAGCCGAGGAATCCAAAATTCGCGCGAATCCCGCGCATCGCACGCCAGCCCGGATGCTCGAACGCCTGGCCGAGAGCTGGATGATCTACGAGACCCCAGGGTCCCCGCAAGGGGATTGGGATGGCTTCGAAACACGCCGCGCGGCCATGGCGCTGACGAGGTCTCCGTTTCCACCGGAAATCGAGCGCGCAAAGAACGCGGCCCAAGAATCCACCTACGTGCGAGCGCTCCAGAATGATCCTGCGTTGCGCCGCCGCATCCTAAAGTTGGGCTCGCTGCCAGAGATCGACTCCCTGACGGTCGCGGTTCGGTAAACCTCTGCGCTAGGATGAACCTTGGAGCGACACGATCCGCCGCATCCCGCCCAGGAACAGCTGGCCGCCACGCCTCCAGCCCCGGGGCCCTTGTCTTGGGTTAGCCTGAAAGACGACGACCTGCTGCAAAAGCGCATTTGCGATCTCGGTGTTCGCATTCCCGGCAGCGAGTTGGAAGGCCGAGTTGAACAGCTCTACGATGAACTCGCGGCGCGCGGGTTGGCTTTTCGCCCCGCATGTTACCTGGGCGATGAGTGGTTTTCGCCAGCCGGCGTTCCCGACATCGCCATTCCGTTCTACCTTGCGCATCCCCGGCTGAAGACGCTCGAAGTCCACCAGATGCTGCAAGTGGAAGGCGGCACGCCTGAGTGGTGTCTGCAATTGCTGCGGCACGAAAGCGGCCACGCCATCGATCACGCCTATCGCTTCTCTTCGCGTGACGACTGGCGCGCAGTATTCGGCAGTCCCGAAACCGAGTACTCGCCGGAAACTTACCAGCCGCGTCCCTATAGCAAAGGCTTCGTGCGCAATCTGCCGAATTGGTATGCGCAGGCCCATCCGGATGAAGATTTCGCCGAAACGTTCGCGGTCTGGCTGTCGTTGACGCCCGAGCAATGGCGCGAGCAGTATCGCGGATGGAAGGCGTTGGAAAAACTGGAATTGGTGCACTGCCTGATGGAGGAGGCGCGCGACAATCCGCCGAAAGTAAAGCGCGGCCGCCGCATCTATGAAGCGAGCCGTCTGCGAAAAACGCTGGCGCGCTATTACACCGAGCGCCGCAAACTCTATGCCGAGGACTTTCCCGACTTCTATGACGCCGATCTGCGCGTTATATTCGGAAATGGCGAACCGAATGGAGAATCGGCCGCCAAGGTTATGCGCAGCAATCGCTCGGCGCTGGTGGGATCGATTGTCCGTTGGACGGGACAACACAAGTACACGGTGGACATGTTAGTGCGCAAGTTGATCCAGCGCTGCCAGGAGCTAAGGCTCACGATTCCTCCTCCGCCCGGGCGCGAGCGTGTTTCGTTTGAATTGGCCGCGTACCTGGCGGCCATGGTCACCAATCACCTGCACACCGGGCGCTTTAAGAGGTCGGTGTAATCGTGAAGATTCTGGTGCTCTTCGATGTTGCTTACCGCTCGACGGCAGCCGGCACGTTCTCTCCGCAGGCGCTCAAGGAAGACGAGGACAAACCGACCGAAGCCGATGTCCTGGCCTGTCTGCAGCGCCTGGGGCACGAAGTAGACACGCTGGCCATTTTCGATGACGTCGGGTGCATGGTGGAAAAGCTGAAGAGCTTCGCGCCGGAAGTGGTCTTCAATCTCACAGAGTCGTTCCATTCCGATCGCGCTCATGAGCCGAATATTCCCGCGCTGCTGGAGCTGATGCGCGTGAAATATACGGGCGCGGGTCCGGATGGTCTGATGCTGTGCAAGGACAAGGCGCTGGCGAAGAAAGTGCTGGCGTACCATCGCGTGCGGGTGCCGCACTTCGTGATTTCCACCGAGCTTCGCCCGCTGAAGCGGCTGCGCCGCTTCGTTTATCCGGCGTTTGTTAAGCCGGTGGGGGAAGAATCATCCGATGGCATAGCCAAGGCGTCTTTTGCCAAGAGCGAGGAAGAAGCGCTGGAGCGCGCGCGTTTCATTCACGAAAAATTTCATTGCGATGCGCTGATTGAGGAATATATCGAAGGCCGTGAGTTGTATTTGAGCGTTATGGGCAACCGCAAGCTCAGCGTGTTTCCTCCACGAGAGATCTTCTTTCACGATGTCCCGGAAGACATGCCCAAATTCGCCACCTTCAAGGCCAAGTGGGACGATACCTATCGCAAAAAGTGGGGTATCCAAAACGGACCAGCCAATGCGCTACCCGAGGGCGTGGAGGAGAAACTCGCCCGGCTGGCGCGAAAGGTCTATCGGGTGTTGAAGATAACGGGTTTCGGCAGAGTGGACGTGCGTCTCACGCAGGCCGGTGAAGTTGTCGTGATCGAGGCCAATCCGAACCCCTCGCTGGCCTGTGAAGACGATTTCGCGCAGGCAGCTGCTACCGCGGGGTTGCCCTACGACGTACTGATCCAGAAAATACTCGACACGGCCGGAGCCTAGTAAGGTGGATTCCGTCCATATTTAGTACCAAGTTCTCCCTATTTCTTTCCCCCTCCCTCAACCGATCTGTATTGACTAGAGGAGCACCGCTGACTTGACCCGGCTAGTGGTGGCCGGGGTCGGTGAAGCCAGCGAAAGCTCGACAGCGTCTTGTGTCCATTTCGAGGGGACCGTTACCTTGGCAGTCCCCTCGCTTTTTTACCATCGGTTCGGCCCCCCTGCGTCTAAAATGGTCTCTTGCGGCCTTTCGTCCCCTTCTTCCGGAACCCTCACCTGCTGACCATCGCAGGGAATTACTGGAGCAGGAAGCTGGACCTGCAACGCTTCCCGGTGGAGACTAAGTTCTACGAAACAGAGCCTGGCGTTCAAGTCCGCGTGGATTACCAGGCGCCGGACGGCGAGCCGGTGGCCCATCTGATTCTGGTACACGGCCTGGAAGGCTCCAGCCAGGCCGGCTATGCGCGCAGCCTGGCGCAGGCCGCACTCGAGGCTGGTTGCGCCGCGTATCGATTCAACATGCGCAGCTGTGGCGGGACGGAGCATCTTAGCGGCCGAACCTTGTATCACTCGGGTCAGACGTCCGACCTGCTCTTCGTCATCCGCCAGCTGAGCCGCAGTGCGCCGATTTTTCTCGCGGGCTTTTCGTTGGGCGGCAATGTTGTCTTGAAGCTGGCTGGGGAGTTGGGAGAGGCCGCTTCGGGACTGATTGCCGGGGTGATGGCTATCTCGACCCCCATCGATTTGGCGGCCTGCGTCCGGCAGCTCGACAAGCCATCCAACGGCATCTATGCCCGGCGCTTCGTCTCGCGGCTGAAAGAGCGCGTTCGCGCCAAAGAGCGCCTCACCCCCGGCCTGTTCGACTTGAGCGGCATCGAGCAGGTGCGGGACATCTACGGTTTCGACGACCGCTTCACGGCCCAGGCTTTCGGCTTCGGGAGCGCTGACAATTATTACGCCACGCAGTCAGCTAATCAGTTTTTGGACTGCATCCGCGTGCCCACTCTCGTGGTTCAAGCCAAAGACGATCCATTGATTCCGTTCAGTGTTTTCGATCATCCGGCCTTTGCCAGTAATCCTCACCTGCGGCTGCTCGCGACCGAGCATGGCGGACACCTCGGCTTCATCTCGAAGACCAGGCCGCGCTTCTGGCTGGATCAGGTTCTCGTACACTGGTTGATGGAAGTACGGAACAAGGTAACGGCCGGTTTCGTTTCTTAATTAGTGGCCCAAACTGCCTCATTTCGCGAAGCTGCGGCGATCGCCGCGGATTCGCTGCGTACCAGCAAGCTGCGGAGCTTTCTGACGCTACTCGGGATTATCCTTGCCACCACAACACTAATTGCCGTGATGGCGATGATTCATGGCATGGATGTGTACATAGCCAACACGGTTAGCAGCATGGGCTCGGATGGTTTTCGAATCGTCAAGATCGCATTCCTGGGCAATTTCGATCCCAAGAAGTTTCTGCAGATGCAGAAGAGGAACCCGGAACTGAGCCCGGACGAGTTTCAATATCTAAAGGATCACGCGAAGTTGGTGCAGGATTTCGGGATGAGCGCCAGCCGCAGTGTTACCGTCTCCATGGGATCGCAGACGTTAACCGATGTCTCCTTGAACGGAGGTACCGCCAATTGGGCGGCGCTAGGCGACACGGAGGTAGCCAACGGTCGTTACTTTACGGAGATTGAAGACCGCCATCGCTCCGCGGTTGCGGTGATTGGCGCGGAACTGGAATCCAACCTGTTTGGAGGCGCCGACCCCATCGGAAAAGAGATTAAAGTGGAAGGGCGGCCATTCACTGTGATCGGAGTCGCCAAAGCTAAAGGCAGCGTGTTTGGCCAATCGCAGGATGCGTTCGCCGACATTCCCATTGGGACCTACTTTCAAATATACGGCTCGCGAACCGGCATCCGCTATGCAGCCCGCGCGTCCGATCAAAAGGTGCTGGAGCAGGCCAAAGACGAAATGCGTATGCTGATCCGCGCGCGCCGCCATGAACAACCGGGCCAGGACGACACGTTTTCGATTTTGTCATCCGACTCGCTGGTCAGCGCCTTTGATCAGCTAACCAACGCCATCGCTGCCACCGCGGTTGCGATTGTATCCATCTTCATGGTGGTGGGGGGCGTGGTTATCATGAACATCATGCTTGCCGTGGTCAGTGAACGGACGCACGAAATCGGTATTCGCAAGTCGGTAGGCGCGCGGCGCCAGGATATCCTTAACCAGTTTTTGGTGGAATCGTCGATGCTGGCCGGCATGGGCGGGCTTATTGGCGTCGTAATAGCGTGGATGGTCTCGACGCTGGTGCGAAGCTTTACGTCGGTTCCCATGTCCGTTCCTATTTCAGCGGTGCTGATTGGCTTGGCTCTATCCTCCGCCGTCGGACTGTTCTTCGGAATCTATCCGGCGCAGCGTGCTGCGAAGCTGGATCCGATCGAGGCTTTGAGGGTGGAACGATGAGCAACCGGCTCCCTGACGGCCGCGGCTCGGTAGGGGCTGTCGTACAGAGCGGCACGCGTGAGCAACCATGACCTGGGTGGAACTGAGTTCGGCGATCGGGCTGGCGCTCGACACCGTGCGCGAGCACAAGATGCGTTCTTTCCTCACCGTGTTGGGAGTGATTATCGGCACGGGAACTATCATTGGAGTCGGCTCTATCATCGCGGGCCTGGATGGCGCAGTTACTGGCATCCTGCGCAGCTTCGGAACGAATACCGCGATTATCTTCAAGTTTCCGATTGGTTTCCAGAGCCGCACATCTGAAATGCTTCGCCGCAAGCCAATCAACTATGAAGATGGTCTGGCAATCGCGGAACGGTGTCCGTCGGTTGCGTATGTGAGCCCGTATTTGATCCCAAACACGCCCGGCAGCGGGCCGCAAATCAACATCGCCCGCTACAAAGGAAACGAGCTGTACAACGCCGATGTCTCCGGCACCGAGGAATCTTACGCACAAAGCGGCCAAGCGGAAATGCAAGAAGGGCGTTTCTTCACTAACATTGAAAATCAGCACCGCATGCCGGTGGTGGTGGTGGGCGCCGATGTTCCGCGCGCACTTATGAACGGCGAGGATCCGATCGACAAGTGGATCGACGTTAATGGCCACAAGTTCCAGATCATCGGCGTTATGAAGCGGGCCGCCGCATCTTTTCCCGGTCAGGACGACATCCGCGTCATGCTGCCGTACTTCAGCATGCATAAACTTTTTCCCGCCTCTAAGGAAAATCTGCTGATGGTGACGGCCAAGCCCGGCCAACTGTCCGCGGCCATCGACGAGGCGACCGCCGTGATGCGCATCCAGCGGCACGTCCCAGCCAATAAACCGGACGACTTCTCGATCTCTACGTCGGATCAGTTGGTGGAACAGTTCCACAGCGTCACGGCCATCGTCGCGCTGGTGATGGTGGTGATGAGTTCCATCGGACTGTTGGTGGGCGGTATCGGCGTAATGAATATCATGCTGGTCTCGGTGACCGAACGCACGCGTGAAATTGGAATCCGCAAGGCGATCGGAGCCAAACGCGCGGACATCGTACTGCAGTTCCTGACCGAGGCTGTGGTGCTGACCGGTTTGGGCGGCTTGATTGGGATGTCGATCGGTTGGACGATATCGTTTGCGTGCCGCATGATATTTCCGGCGCTGCCAACGGCCGTGCCCATATGGGCAGCGGTTCTGGGTGTGGTTGTTTCTGTGGCTATCGGGCTGTTCTTCGGAATCTGGCCCGCTAATAAAGCGGCGCGGTTAGATCCGGTGGTTGCGTTGCGTTATGAGTAACGACTATGTCAGCGCGCGCGGTGCGTGCGGCTGGATGCCTTAGCCTTGCGCAGCGTTCGCTTGGGTGCGGCTGGCGCCGGGTTCAGAGGACGGTTGCAGTGCAGGCAGCGCACCATATCCGAGCGCGTCGATAAATGGCACGTCCGGCAGTAAATTTGAGGTAGCGAAACTGTCGTAAGACCGGGTAGCATATTCACCTTATGCCAGTAGATCGGCAGGTCGTCATTTTCCTTTAGCCACCATTCGCACCCGCTCTTGCACGCCGCAATGCGATGATGGTTCAATCTACTGGAATGGAAGCAAACGCACCGGCCTCCGCTTGGCTCGAAGCTGCCCGGAAGGCCATGGAAATTGAAGCCGAAGCAGTAAATCGGGCGGCGCGGCGCCTGGACGGGAACCTGTCTTGTGCGGTGGAAATAATCCTTGCGCACCCGGGCAAGCTGGTGGTGACGGGCCTCGGCAAATCCGGACTGATCGCGCGCAAGATCGTCGCCACCCTGTGCAGTACGGGAACGCCAGCGGTGTTTTTGCATGCCGCGGAAGCTTTCCACGGCGATCTGGGGCTGTATTCGCCTGGCGATCCCACGCTGATGGTCTCAAAAAGCGGCAACTCGTCTGAGCTGTTGCAGCTCATTCCGTTTCTGCGCGAACTTCCTTCGCGCCGCATTGGAATCATTGGAAACGCGTCGTCACCGCTGGCCGCCGAGATGGATGTAGTATTGGACGCGTCGATCGCGCGGGAAGCCGATCCTGATAATCTCGCGCCGACGGCGAGTTCCACGGTGGCGCTGGCGTTGGGCCACGGGTTAGCTGTCGCCTTGATGCGCGCGCGCAATTTCGGCGCTGAAGATTTCGAACGCTTGCATCCCGGCGGCCATCTGGGTCGCAGCTTAAGGCTGACGGTTCGCGAAGTGATGCATGGCCGTGACGAGATTGCGTGGGCCCATCCCGAGGATTCGCTCAAGCAAGTGGTAATCGCTATGACCCATTTCCCGCACGGCGCCGCTTGCATCATCGACAAGGCGCACTGCCTGGTAGGCCTGATCACCGACGGCGATGTGCGCCGCGCGCTGCAAGCTCACGATGATTTTCGAGGGCTGCGCGCATCGAACGTCATGACCGCGAATCCCGCCAGAATCGATCCCGAGGCGCGCCTGCAAGAAGCACTGCGGATGATGGAAGATCGCCCTTCGCAGATCTCGGTGTTGCCGGTGGTGGATCCAAATAATGGCGAGTGCCTGGGGCTGTTGCGGCTGCACGACATCTATCGGGGCGGCATTGCGGGCGTGCGTTAGACTGGTGCCTTGTGCTTGAGCTGCTGCATCCTTCCCTGGTGACCCGTGTCGATGAAGCGCGCGATCGATTTGCCGGGGCCCAGCCGTTCCGTCATGTTGTGATCGACGAGTTCTTGGAGCCGACGTTTTGCCGTGAGCTGATGAATCAGTTCCCCGCGTTTGATGCTTCGCACGCTGTAACGGAGCGCGGCCAGCCGGGCCGAAAAGCTGTCATTGGAAAGCTGCCTGGCTTGGGAACGGGGTACGAGCGCTTTGATCGCTTGATGCGCGATTCAGACTTTCTCGGGTTGATCGGCCGGATCACCGCCATTCCGAAACTGCTTTACGATCCGGAATATGTAGGCGGGGGCACGCACGAGAATCTGAGCGGCGAGGATCTTGCTCCGCACGTTGATTTCAATTTTCATCCGCGCCAGCGCTGGCATCGCCGTTTGAATTTGATCGTCTTTCTCAACCAGCAATGGGAACAGAATTGGGGAGGCTGTCTGGAGCTGATCCGCGATCCGTGGACTTCATCCATCGCCAACGCCGTGCCAGTGCTTCCGCTAGCCAACCGGGCCGTGATCTTTGAAACGAATGAATATTCCTGGCACGGATTCCAGCAAATTCAACTGCCGCCCGGTGCACCGGTGGCTTCGCGGCGCTCCATTGCGGTTTATTTTTACAGCAAGGACCGTCCCGTTTCGGAGACGGCGGGAGCGCACACCACTGTGTACGTGCACCGTCAGCTTGGCGACCAAATTCGGGCTGGCTATACGTTGGGCGAGCACGACGTGGAAGAGATTCGCGATTTGATAGGGCGGCGCGATTCGCAGATCAAATTCCTGTATGAACGTGAGCTGCGCTTTTCATCGTTTATCGATGGCCTGGTGCGATCGCCGTCCTTCCGGCTCGGACACATGCTGACATGGCCGGCGCGCGCGGCCCGAAATCTGGTTCGGTCGCGATCCAACGGCGGGGCGGGGAATTGACCAGGTTCGCAGCCGTTCCGTACAATAGTTGCGGTAGCCGGAAACTGAGTTGATGTGCGGGGTTGGCCTAGCGGTTGGGCGTCAGCCTTCCAAGCTGATTTACACGGGTT
>Ga0302326_10033661_pt1 | contig 10177 bp, 5 predicted proteins | sample Palsa_T0_3_FD_202264 | JGI IMG/M metagenome (GOLD analysis project Ga0302326, IMG submission 202264) | Peat permafrost microbial communities from Stordalen Mire near Abisko, Sweden - Palsa_T0_3 | ecosystem: Environmental > Terrestrial > Soil > Palsa > Peat permafrost | place: Sweden: Abisko...
TGGAGGGTCTTGCAGCGGATGGGTGACTGGCACGTTACATAAATACCATGCCGGTGCTTCGTGAAGAGTGTGTTGCAGAAAGTCGATGTGGCGCACGCTCCCAAGGGTGCCTTGTTCGCACTCTTGTGAACACGTTTTTGACGGATTCCGAGGCGTTCACAGGAGTGTGAACGCGGCGCGCACGAGTGCGTGCGCTACAAGACGGTATGATGGCAGGCGCGAAGGATCAGCGGATTCCAGCGCTCGACGGACTTCGTGCCATTGCCATTCTGTCGGTGATGGCCTGCCACTTGTTCGGGTATTCCATGCGGGACAGGCAATGGTCGCTCCTGCCACGTATCGTTGCTGCTATAACAGCGCCTGGGCTTTCCGCCGATTACTACCGCCCGTTTTATGTCCGGCGATTTTGGCGGATCGTACCGCTCTATGTCGGGGAATGAAAGATCCCTCGCTATTTGCGAAGCTTCGGCCTTCAGTAGCTCAAATCGGATTCGCCACGGTAATGCTGGCCGCTCTTGAATTCCCTCATAAATCGGGGAATGAGTATCCTGTCACCACATTTTGTGTTAGTGGGGGCTCAGGACCATCACAGGGGAATTCGTGACCACGCCGCCGCGATTCCGTTGGATGAGGTAATAGGCCACGCGGTCGGGAATCAGATTCATGCGAACCCGGCAACCGCTGCCGCAATCGGCGTAACTGGCGGGCTCGCCGGCCCAGCCGAACGGGCCAGTTAAAGTAGCCGCGCCGAACGCGCCATTTCCGAAGAAGATTCCACTCAGAACGGCATTACTGGGCCCCGTGTTGGTAAGCTTCAGGGTCACATGACCATTCAAATTCCAAACCAGATAAATGCCGCCTGAGAAATTGCTGAGAGTTCGGGTGTCCAGAACAGCGCCGCTGTTTCCATCCAGAATCTGCACGGTTTGGGTTCGATTGAGTGAGTCCCAATCCAGGAAATAAAAGGCAACCTGATGCTGCCCGCCGTCCGTAAAGGCAATATCGATGCTGAATGAATTGGCATTGTACAGGCAGGCGGCGATATTGCCCGAGGCGCTGACGTGCTGCAAGGCTCGAACATCGGAGGTTTGCGGATTCCAATAGAAAGTGGCGCCGCCGGCAGGCGTTACATTTCCATAAAAGGGATATTGTGCCGAATCACCAACAACGTTGTAGCCATCCGACCCATAGACCGCTTTCCAGGCTCCTTTGGTGCTGGTATCGGTCCTTACGAAGCTGGCTGCACCCGCGGTTGGGCCGGTGGGGACGGACCCGATAGAACATCCGCGCTCCTGCCTGGAAGTGGGATACAAACTGTTGGGCGAACCATCCACCGGACCATTTTCGGCATAGCCCCAGCAGAGACGCACTTGATCCCCGGAGGTTCCAGATATGGTCATATCCTGCTGGATGAACGACGTCCGGACAACGGAGTCGGCAACCGGGAAGGGCGGTAAATAGACGCCGCAGATGTCTGAACGAACTCCGTTCAGCCACCAGCAGGGCAGGAACATCCACGCCCCATCCGGGCTCATCTTGGGTTCGGAATACTGATATTGTCCTCCGATGCCGGTGAACGCGGTGGGCAACATACGCTGGTGCGAACCGTCCTTATCTAAAGGTCCGGAAACGTCCATTTGCTGAATCTTGCCGGCCGCAGGCGATGCGTTAAAGAAGCACGGAGCTACTTCTTCATATTGATTGGTCAGGCATTGATTCTCGCCGGAGGCAAAGGGGACGCTCACGTAGTGATCCCCGGCGCTGGAATCGGTGCGGCACTCGCCTGCGTGGATAGCGTAACAAGCGCTAAAACCGGCAGCATCGGTGATGGTGTGCTGCGTGATGTTGGGACTGCTGATGTCTTTCAATAGAAACCGGCCGGCGAAAAGAATAAAGGGAAGCTGTTTGGGGTCCGCCGCTCCACCCGAGTAGGGATCGGTGATTTTGTACACCTGTGTTGTGCCCGGTACCGGAGTGAGAATATCGGTACCGCCCGGACTGGACCGGAACTCCGGCCCGTTCCCAGTGGATGGATTGAGATGCCGGTAGTTCACGACCCATCTGCGGTCCCAGGCCGGTGCAGCGGACTGATCCGCGTTCATATAATCCTGAAGATTGCCGTTGTACCCCGACGTGGAACCCGCCCACACCGGATTGACGGCGGTTAGATCGGGCAGCGGCTGCATTACCTGCTGGAGGATGGGGAGGTCAAAAAACCCGGCGAACTTGGATTGGTCCAGCAGATCAATGCCGATTGCGATCTTGTTATCGGGAGTGGATCCGACGGTGCTGGTTCCATGCACCAGAACCCAGGCGGGATTGTCCGGCACCCAGGTGGCAGTTGGATCGCTCGCGTCCATCAGCCAGTTGGCGGCGCCCACGCCCCAGTTGGCCGTCATAGCGAGCGACATTCCATCCGGATGAGTGGCGGCGATGGTGTGGTAGGCGGGCTGGGCGTTGTTGAGCCAAACTCCGGTGCCGCGAATCAACCATAGATGGAGCTCGGTTGGCGAAATTACATCTTTCTTAGCGACGATGAAATTCTCGCCGTAGTCGTTGTACGTCTCGTTCTGCCGCACCCAATCGGCAGCCGCGAGGTTCTGCAATTTCGACCAGGCTGCGTTGGTCACCACCGAGCCATCGGTACTGGTGCAGGGGAACTGCTGGGCCTCCGTTTTACCGCCGGGATAAATCGCCGCAGTGCCCGGTGTGTGGCTGCAAGGTTCCGAGGATACCTTTACCTGAATGCAATGGTTGCCCGCGGCGCCGGCGTCGATCAGATTCTGGGGGATGCCGGTGGGACACGCGTAAGCCTCATTGGCTGCGATGGACGTGCCGGGCGTGCCTCCCACGACGGTCCAATTCGCGATCTGTCCGTAGCCGGCGCGGTTTACGGCTGTAACTGCCATTTCAAACGGGCCGTAAAGAGTGTTGCCGGAGCTGGCGGAGGCCGGATAGGGTTGATCCAGCGTCAGGGAATGGTATTTTCCGAGTCCATGAATTGGCCCATGAACATAACCCCAGCGGCCTGGATATCTCGAAAAACTATCGAAGACCTGGACCAGGTTCCCCGTGTTCACATCGAAGGCCGCGCAGACCCCCAGGTTGCGGTCGCTGCCACCGGCAGCGCCTAAACAAGTTCGGGCGTAGCCTCCGGTTGCGGCCACCCCGCCCAGTACGAAGCCCGACAAATCGACGCTAGGATTGTAAGCCGCGTAGGCCCGAACGATTTGCGACCGCAAGTCCATGGGTGGGTTGGACGATGGATTGGTAAGGTTCGTATAGGTGAAGCATGCGTCCACCGGGAACGCGTAGGCGCCTATATAGCTCTGAGCGCCCAGCCAGTTCTTGTAGGGCGGATTGCAGCCGGCCTTGGTGGAATCGTATTGCCCCGAGACCAACAGCAACGTATTGTTGTAGTTTGCGAAAGCCATGAACCGGGCGCCATCGGTAGGGTGCCATCCTGCGAAAGAAATATTCGCACCATTTGCAAAACTGGCGCCATTGGAATTCCAAGAAAGGGTGTACGGCACACCGGTCTGCCCCAGAGGACGCATTTCGCCCAACGGATTGCCGGACTGATCCTTGGAGATGAAAAGCCAATAAGCGGCCCCGGCCCATTCATGTTGAAACGTGCAGATGTAACCTTGCAGCGTGTAGCCCGAATATGGATTCCCCGCAGCATCGTTCGATACCGTGACCGGATTGGCGTTGCAATGGTTGATGAGCCCATCCTCCTCTACAGACCACGAGCTGGACATATCGGGCTCAAAACCGAAGCTGACGCTCATGGATCCGCTGGATCCCTGACGGGTTACCTGAAATCCGAAAGCCCTGCCTTCATAATTTGCCGCCGAAGGGCATCCGGAATTGCAGGATTCCACCGTGGTGAGTTGCACAGCGGACTGGATGGCTGCGATGGTGCAGTAATCGTTCAGACAACCCCAGGCCGAAGAGCCTTGGATGTAGATTTGGCTACCTGCCGGCCAATCCACGTTGAAGGCGTTCTGATAGGTGGTTGACTGGCCGGGGTTGGTTAAAGAAACAGTGTTGCCGCTCACTGATACCGTGCCGGGCGTGGGCACGACATCGCCGTGCAGCGGCGTAAAGCCCCAATCGGCGAATACGGGCGATGGAGTAGGGGCAGGAACCTTCACAGTCCCGGTGGCGCCCGCGGTGCTTTTTAGAGGCACGCTGAACTGATTGGACAAACAGGGTAGATTCAAGCCCTGCGCCAAGCACACGCTAACGGTATCGCTGCCGTTAGCGGCGCTGATGGCAGTTGAATCCGCCGAGCCGTACAGATAAAGCAGGACATCGTCGACATTGAAGCGGGGATACCAGTTGTTGAATACACCGCTGCCAGACATTTGGAACGCGGGCAAAGGCAGGAATATTTTCGCGGCTCCGGTGCAGGTTGCGTAAGACGCGCCGCTGGCGTTCAAACTGCTCGCATTTGAGCAAGTTGAAGTTCCGGTAATCGCCGCGGCCAGCGGCGACCCCACGCCGTCGGTGCTGAAAACGCTCTTCGTGTAGGCATCGCCGGCGAAGGTCATGCGCTTGACCAGCAAGCCCGAGGTTGGATCCACCAGCATCTGGTTGCGCTGGTCTAACGTCCAACTGAATTGCGGATACGCGCGATTGTCCCATCCATTCGGATCGAAAGGGGGCTGCTCGGGATACATATTTCCAAGCGCGGGGTTACGCGTTCGAAACGATCCGTTGGCGGACTGAAAGCTCAGGACGTCGGTGATGGTGTAGTAGTAACTAGTGGCCGCCGCGAGCGCCCGTGAATGCAGTTTCCCGTCGCTGGCTTTTTGAGAAGTACGCAGGCCGGCCACAAAGCCTACGTTGGCGCCGTCGATTACCGATCCAGCGCGATTGCAGCTCTGCGCCCCGCTGAACAGCGTTGAATTGGAATCATCGACAAGCTGGGTGCGGGCGGCATCGCTATATACCTGGACCAGACATTGCGCCGGATCGCTCACCGTGAACGAAAGAATGGCTTGGGTGGGAGTGGACTGGACGCTAACCGGCCCGATGGCCGCCCAGGCAGCGGGCAGACAGGCGATGATCCCCAACCAAATGGCAGCACGAAACATTATTCTGATCCTTTATTATGCTGGCACAGTCCAGCCTTCTTCAGTAGTGGCCGGTTGCCCCACACTCATCTGAAAAGTGCGTGGCAGTCGTCACGCTCCCTTGCGGCCGCGGTTCGGAAGGCACTACCACGCTGTTAGCGCCACGCGGCGCCAGGTATTGGTTGCCACACAAACGTAATAGTAAGAGCTATCGATGGACCAGGCGCCTGGCGCACAGGCGCTCGAAGACGTGGAGGGAGTAGCCGCCCAAATTCCCACCAGCGTGGGATCAAGGGAAAGTGTGGTGCGTCCATTGGCCACGGTTCCCAGCAGCCCGGAACCGGCTGCAACGTTGGTGGTGCTTTGAAACGCTCTCCGGTCCACGCCCCCGGCCGTGTCCCAAGTCCCATTCGTCGCGGTCCAGGTGAATAGAGGAATCGAATCCGGTGGGAAGGCGGCTATTCCGGCCGCTGCCACGCATCCGGAGCTGCAAGCAAGCGTCAGATTATGGCCCACGGTCAGATTCCCGCCGGAGTCAATGTAGATGAAAGCGGGACCAGTTCCGGCGGTAATAGCGGCTGACGCCTGAGCCGTGAAGGCAAACGTCACACTACCGAACCGCACATTGCAGGGCGTAGCGAGCGCACAGGCGCCTCCGATCAGCAAGGTGGTGGAGGAACTGCGGGTAGCTGCAAGATCGGCGAGCTGGCTGGCGTTCTGCACCGAGGATCCACCACTGCTGCTGCTTTCAATGGTCCAGGAATTAGTACCCGCGCAACCGTAGAGATTGGCGCCCGGGGCTGCGTTGGTCAGGAAGAACATTTCTCCCAGTGAGCACGTCGCCGGGAGCGTTACACCGGACTTCAACGGCCGAGTGGTCTGCGACGCGCTGAAATCCACGTTCTTGCTTTGGGCTTGCAGATCGATCTGCGTCTGGCCCCACGCCTGGTGGATACAAAAAGAAACCACAATTGATCGCAACAACATCTTGCCGAATACCTCACTTTGCTGCAAGTATATAGTGCGGAACCAAGACGCTTGACGCAATGCGCTGATACTATTGGGGAACCCGTTTGTGACTGGTTTTCGAATGTCTTTCCATTGGCTAACCGGGCAGGGCTCTGAGAGCGATGCTCGGGACGTGTTGCGCGTCCGGAGGCTCACAATCGGTTTTTGCATCCTAGCGATTCTGCTGGGGGCGATGGAGGCGTGGAGATTCCGGTACTCCATGAATCCCGATGGAGTGCAGTACCTGGATAACGCCGCCGCCTATGTGAGCGGCGATTTCCACCAGGCGATCAACTCGCAGTGGAGCCCGCTTTATCCCTGGTTGATCGGCGCCATGTTCAGCGCGTTTCAACCCAATCCGTATCTGGAATTTCCGCTAGTCCATTTGCTGAACTTTGTTATTTATCTGCTCTCGCTGGCGGGTTTTCTTTTTTTTCTGAATGGCGTGCTGCGCAGGATCTCTCCTCAAAAGCGGGCGTGCGTGGTACTGATTGCGTTTTCGTCGTTTCTCTATTGTTCGCTGGATTTCACCACACTCGCCTATGTCACACCCGATGTGTTGGTCAGCTTCTTCGCTTTTCTGGCGGCCGGGATTTTACTTCGAATGTCGGCGGGGACCGCAGCGATATCCGGGTACCTGGCCCTGGGCGTGGTTCTAGGGCTCGGATACCTGGCCAAGGCGCCCTTTCTGTTCTTCGGTTTGTTGTGCCTGGGAATGGCCCTCATCCTGGGAGGTAAGCAACCCGCTGCTTGGATCCGGTGCGGCGTGACCGCTGCTCTATTTGCCGCGATCGCGGTTCCATACATCTGGACGTTGTCGAACGCCAAAAAAAGGTTCACCTACGGGGACAGCGGCAGATGGAATGTGATTTGGATGGTGAATCACGTGCCATACTACCACTGGCAGGGCGGCCCAGCGGGTAACGGACAACCGATTCATCCCACCCGGCAGCTATCGAGCAACCCGGCGGTTTTTGAATTCGCCGCCCCGGTAGGCGGCACGTATCCGCCCTGGTACGATCCAATCTATTGGACCGAGGGTGCGAGAATCGCATTTCGTCCGGCGGACTTCGCGCGCGCGCTGCAGGTGCAGATTCAGTTGTACGGCTATCTGGTCCACCGGCAGCTTGCCCTGGTTTTTGCGCTGGCGGCGCTGCTGCTTTTGGCGCCGGACAAGCGCCTGGTCTTCGCCGGGATTCTAAAGTTCTGGCCGGTGGTGTTATTTGGCGCAACACCCTTCGCCATGTACGCCATGGTCCACGCGGACGGCCGTTTTTTTCCTGCGTTTTTTGTGATGCTGTGGACGGCGCTGGCGGCCGGAATTCTGTTGGGTCTGGGCGATAGCCTGGATGCGCGGGTGCCGTTTTGCATCGTCACAGTGGCGGCCGCGCTGATGCTGGTAGAAGCGCTCAAGGTTACGTTTCGAACCGTGCCCGCGCGACTAAACTACGAAGTCGCGCAAAGAACTCAGGCGATGGGGCTGAAACGCGGCGACCCGGTGGCCATTGTCACTGGAGATTTCGACTACTCTTGGGCGCGTTTGGCCGGGGCCCGTGTGATCCTGGAAGTTGATTTCGGCAAAACGTCCTGTCCGGATTGCGGACAACGTCAGGCAGAGTGGGCGAAGGCCAAACCAATTCTTGGAGCAAATGGCGCGGTCTTGGTGGTATCCCCCTGTATTGCGGGCGTAGTGGATCAGCCAGGCTGGCAGCAACTCGGCCCGACGGGAGTGTACGCTTATCGGTTTACGGCTCCGAGCCGCTAACAGGAGGGTGCCACGTATGATGCGCCGAGCCGCGCGGCGGGAAAGCTTGCTGCCGTTCTAAGCTGCCATCCGGGTCTGGAACTCCAAAGGGACGGATGAGTGCCGAGCCGGAGTGCGACGGTCATTCCAGCAATGCCCGGCAGATAGCCGCTGTAGGCAATGTGGAAAAAGAATGTGCATATGGCATACACCAGCGTGGCGTTGAACATGCAGAAAGCCAACGCGCTTAAATCGCTGTATTGCGGGAGATGCGCGGTTCGCCGAAAGATGCGGAAGTTGGATATCAGCGTGAGTGCAATCACGCCTACGTAAAGCAAGAACGCCGGAATGCCGCATTCACTGGCCACCTGTGTATACGAATTATGCGTGCCCAACCAGGGCGATTGCGTCCCTTCCTTGACCGAATCTCCGTAAGCGGCTACGGCAAACTGTCCGGGGCCGACGCCGAACAGGGGATGCGTGACGGCATACGTTACGCTTTGCCGGAACAGCGCCATGCGTTGAATTTGGGATGCAACCGCGGAAGCATCATCCAGGCTGGTGGCGGCCAGCTTCTCCGGCTGAATCCCGATGAGTGTGAGCCGGTGAAAGACCGAGGAGGGGACCAGCAGCAACGTGGCCAGCGCCACCGGAACGCAGATCAGAGCCAGCCGCATCCGATTCTTCGCGAACGCGATGCCGACAAAGGCCAGGATGACTACGGCAAGCAGCGCACCCCGGGACGCGGTCTTCAACATGTACGTGAGGGCCACCAGGATAGCTGCCCCCCCGGCAATATGTTTCCAGACCTGGCGTTGGTAGAGGAGATACATGAACTGCGTAATAGATATCAGCAACTGAAGAGCCAGATCATTGGCATTCGTGAAGAATATGCTGTTGGTAATCTCAAAGCGGCCGTCTTTTGTGACGCCGAACAGGAAACAGTCCAGCAACAAAAGGAAATTGGAAGCGATCAGAAAGAACATTAAGCGGCGGCAATGGCGGACAGAGACCAGAAACGCGGCGTAATAACTTAGCTGGAGCCATCCGTGGGGAATGTAGGCTATCAGCAGCGCCAGGGATCCGCCTTTCCAGACGCTGAACGGAACAGCGAGCGTGATCCACACTAAAAACCCCAGCCACAGAACACCGATCCGATCACGGAAACCCCGCAAAAGGTTGCCGCTCAGAACCAGCAACAGGGGCAGCAACACCCACGAGATGGTGGAGATGTAAGCCTTGGCGTGGAGCAGCCGGACCGCGAATTCATTCGCATAACCGGAAATCGCGAAGACGCAAAGGACCACATATCCCAAGCGTTGTCCCAGCCCGACGTCGGAAGGGGAGGGTTCGAGAACCAGGGACGGAGTGGGGGCCGCCATCTCCTCGCGCGGCGGATTCAGCACCGCATGAGACTGATTGAACCGGCTCATGGCAACCTTCACGGTAGCATTTTAAGCGGGAGATCTTGTGTGGGGCGCTTGATTTCGAAGGCCGCGGCGCGGAATGGATGCACGAGCACCGATTAAGGGGTTCCAGCAGTCCAGGCAGAGGGAGGCCGGGTGGCTTCCAGCAGACCGTAGGCGGCATCCAGCGGCTGAACGTCGCCAACCACGGTAGACACGATGGCGGCCGGCCGCTTCTTGATTTCCTGCAGCAGAACGATCAAGTATTCTCCTAGAATCCCCACACAAACAAACAGAACGCTAAGGGCAAAAGCAAGAAACACCAGCACGGTTGCGGTGCCCGCGTTCGCTCCCACCCAATAACCCAGCAAGGAGAAGCGCGGGACAAGGCGATTGATGAGGATGAGAATACCGAACACCACGGAGAAAACACCCATGCTGACGCCGATGATACTGGCCAGACGCAGGGGAATTGTGCTGAAGGAAATAAGGCCCTGCAAGGCCAGCGCAATCATTTTTCTCAAGGTGTATTTCGTGGTTCCATGCAGCCGGGCAGGCCGGGCGTAGGGTATTCCGGACTGACGAAAACCTACCCAGGAGCGCAATCCACGCAGCATTCGCGACTGCTCCGGGAGAGCCAGCAGCACCCGCTGGCAGCGCGCGGTGATTACGCAAAAATCGCCTGCGTCGCGCGGCCAATCGTGATCCGCGGCGCGCTGAATAATGTAGTAGAAAGCCGAATAGGCCGCGCGCAGCCAAAATGGAGCATCCCGCCTACCGCGAATGCCCAAACAGACATCCAGGTCGTCGGTTAAACAGGCCCGATAAAGTTCCACCAGAACCTCCACAGGATCCTGGAGGTCGCAATCCATGATTCCGATGTACTGGCCGCGCGCATAAGCCAGTCCGACCGAAAGCGCGGCTTGGTGGCCGAAGTT